>OLQB01000834.1_pt1 | contig 23554 bp, 21 predicted proteins | sample 1672681 | NCBI WGS metagenome assembly OLQB01 (sample SAMEA3136713, study PRJEB25190) | human gut metagenome | reverse complement strand
CGGTTTCCTCTCCGTCAGCCGGTTCGCCGTCCGCAACAGGCGTTTCCTCCGAGGTGTCGGAGATGAGGTCGATGTCCTCCTCGCCTTCCGCAGATGCCGGAAGCGCCGTTGCCGTCAGGCAGAGGCTCAGGGCGCACACGCCGGCGATCCATTTTTTCCAATTGTTCATTTGTCTTTCCACCGTCCTTTCTAGACTCTCACACGATAGGTGATTTCCGTGTAGACGGAAGAAACGAATACGTATACCTGCTGGAACAGTGCCACCAGCAGAACCACCAGAATCAGAATCATGAGCATTGCCACCACGGTGAGGATCAGCGCCAGAATCGTCTTACCGATGGAGTACTGGTGCACCGCCTTGATGGCGTTGAACATCAGGACGACTGACCAGACGGTGCTGATGACCGTGATGCAGGTGATGAAGATCGCCTCGTCCTGAATCAGCACGTGGGACAGGATCGTCCGGACGTAAAGCCCCACCACGTAGGGGATCAGGGAATAGGCACTATAGATATAGATGTTCTTTATGGTACCCTCGCCTTCCAGCAGGGTGCAGATCGACCAGTTGCCGATGACCCAGACCAGAAACAGCACAATGGTCTGGACGAGATACGGGACGATGCTGAACATCTTGGGATTGGTGACGGCGAACTGGTAGCCCACCAGATTGTCGTGCACGATCTCCGCCACGAACCAGAGCAGGACCACAATGCTGGCATACAGGACAGAACCGCCTTTTTTCCAGCGCAGGTCTTCGAAGCCCTCAAAGGGGTGGAACACACTGTGCTTGACCCATTGCTTTTGTGTGAGATCCATCATAGCAGCATCACTCCTCCTCTCCCTCGTGCAGCATTTCAACCAGATTCTTCGGCTGGTTCTTTTTCTTCTTTTTGGCAGAGACTTACTAACGCTCCTCTATGGAAGTAGCATCTCCGACTATGCTTTCTTGATCCCCCCTCTTGTCATTTGCACATCATTAACGGCTCTTATCTGGTTTTGCGGAGATCTTTTAGTTGTAATTAGAAAAATACACGCAAATTTAATCTGCTACTTAATCTGTTTCATAGTTTCCACGATAACCGCAACTCCCTTTCTCGAGAATTGCGGCATCAATGGTGCCAGCTACTGCCTTATCGCAGGATTTGCACTCGGCCTAATAGGCTCATTAATTGTGATCGCAAATTACTGTCTCGTAATAGAAAATAAATCGCAAAGGATTTAAAAGATGGATAAGCCAACTTTCAGCATCATTATTCCTGTTTACAATTCTGAAAAATACCTGCATACATGCATCAGAAGCGTTCTTTCGCAATCTTATTCAAGCTTCGAACTAATTCTTGTCGACGACGGTTCAACCGACAGCAGTGCGTCTATATGCAAGTCTTTCGCCAAATCAGACAACAGGATTCGATACATCTTCCAAAATAATTCCGGGACATCCAGCGCGCGAAATACAGGAATCGATTTGGCAAACGGATATTATATTACATTTATGGACAATGATGACTGTTGGGCAAGCCCCGATGCACTTAAGGAAATCAAAGCAACAATCGACAAAACTGGAGCAGACCTCATCATGCATCAGTCTTTCGAATTCCACAGCGATGAGAGATGCACTGCTTCCACGAAAACTACCGCATACGCCGACGAAGTGCTGCGCAGACCAAAAAGCGAACAGATTTCTTTCCTGATATCACATGGACTTATGTGTTCAGCCGTATGGACAAAAGTATGTTCAGCAAATCTCGTTAAAGGCGACTGCCCTATCTACTTTCCGAGGGGTATGAGGAATGAAGACACTTACTGGACAGGAGAGGCATTGCGACAATGTAACTCCATCGGTTGGTGCGACATCTCTTTTTATGCATATAGAAAAGGCCACGAATACGCACAGACGTCGAAGCCCTTGACAGTCAAACAACTCGCGGACCTCTCAAAAATTTGTATCGAATTCTGCGAAAAGGTTAATCAGTCAGTAAAAGATCCCACGATGAAAGAATCCCTCTACTCTTTCATCGCATACCCCTATATAGTCTGGATGGGGCAGAGCGCTTTGTTCGATAACCCCAGAAACACCCTCGAACAGTATGAAATGATGGAATCTTTATCATACCTGCTGGATTTTGATTCAAACAAAAACGTTCACATTGTCAAGAATGTCTCGCGATTATTTAGCTTTTCTGCAACATGCAAACTTTGCTCTATTATGCTGAAAATCAAGCACCGAGGAATCAAAGCAGAACAGCAACGCCCCTAACCCTGCCAAGCTTCGTTAATTTATTTCTGAACTATAAATCTGAATCTGCCCTATTCCCGTTGACGAGCTGATTTCCGTTTCGCATGATGCGAGCAACGGAGGATTGAAGGCAGGAATGGAACCCCCCCCCCTTCGCCCAAATACACGCCCGAGTTCAAGCAGAAGGCCGTGGAGCTGCACAGGAAATCTGGCACCACGTACGCGGAGGTGGCCCGCGGGCTTGAATGCGACCTCGGAAGCTCGTCGGACTGGGCCAAAAGGTCGATGCGCCGCGCGGCGAGAACCTGTTCCAGATGGCCGAGGACCTGCGCAGGCTCAGGCACGGGAACGAGCGCCTTCTTCGCCAGCAGGCAGCTGCAGGCGAGTCGGCAAAGAAGGCGAAGTTCGAGCCCGCATCCTTCAACGAGGGCGCCTGGCGGGTGTTGGAGATGTGCGCTGCGCTCAAGATGACCCAAGGGCTACTACGCATGGAAGAAGCGCCCACCGAGCGCGCACGCGTTGCGCAACGAGGAGCTTGCGACGACGATATCCCAGGTCAGAGCAGAAGTGAACGACATATACAGCGTACCGAAGGTGCTCCTCAAGCTTCGCCGCATGATTCGCACCTCACACAAGCACGCATAGAAGAAGGGCTCCACCGAAAACCTGGCCAGGCGCAGGTTCGAGGCCGACGGCCCCAACAAGGCGTGGTTCGCTGACTCGCCTACATGAAGACCCGCCAAGGCTGGCTGCACCTGACGCTCGCGATGGACATATGGTCGAGTTGGCCGACGAGACACCGAAGATGGCCCCTGACCAGCAGAAACAACCCCAGGGGATACATGCACCACAGCGACCACGGCTCACAGTACGTGCTGCTGCTGCTTTCCAAGACCATGAGCAAGCACGACATCCGCCCCTCGATGGGCTCGATATCCTCGCCGTGGGACAACGCCGCCATGGAGTCACTCATGGATCTGGTCAAGTCGGAGGAAGCGCACGCACGGTCTATGCCACGCGTGACGAGGCGGCGCTGGATTTGTTCGAGTACATCGAAGGTCATATACAACGGTGCCAGGATACACACGGTGTTGGACGATCTGAGCCCCGTCGAGTTCGAAGAGGCCAATTGACCGGATAACGAAGGCCGCCCGAAGGCGGCGTAGAAGGCGTCAATGGAATCGGAGTAGATTCAGATTCATACGAGCTGGGACGCAGACGCTGCGGCGCCAGGAAAATAGAGACGCCGCATCACCCGAATCATGAAGGAGAAAGGCCTGACGAACGCGTACGCGAAGGCAAGGGTCAAGCCCCTTCCCGCCAAGGTCAACGAAGCGGAGCCTCCCCCCCCCGAACATCGTGGACAGGGTGTTCGACGGACACGCACATCGTGAGCGGTCTGGCCTACGTGCATGTGGGGTCCGATGGAGCTACGTCTGCCTGCTCATCGACCGTGCAACCGCAAGATCGTGGAGCATGCAGCGGGCGTGCATAAGAATGCCCGCTTGGTCAAATCGGTGTTCGCGACGCTGGATTTCCCGCTGGGCAACATAGAGGTCTTCCATGCTGACAGGGGCTCGGAGTTCGACAGCATGGCTATAGACGAGCTGCTGGATTTTTTTGCATAAAACGCTCGCTTTCCAAAAAGGGCGCCCCCACGACAACACAGTGGACGAGTCGACTAACAAGATCCTGAAGGCGGAATTCGACTACCGAGAGAGGTTCTCGACGCTGCGCGAGCTTCAGGTGAAGCTGAGCAACTACGTCCACTGGTACAACAATTTCAGACCAAATTCGACTCTAGGCTACATGAGCCCGGTCGAGTTCAGATTGGCGGGCCTGACTCTCTGAAAAACTGTCCCGGCTAGAGTAGCCAATCCAACGTGGTACCAGGCAGGCATTTCTGTCCTTCTCGTGGACTGTGCTTGATGGCCCGATTTTCTCACCATCGATTGCTTTCGATCAATTAGCGAAGTTGAATTGTCGAAAGAATTGACCTATGAGGTTAATTCTTTTAGAGTGTTAACTCGAAGGAGGTGGGCATGGATATCGAGTTTGCTAGCTCACGCATGGAGAAAGACCTGAGCAACCGCAGACGCATCACCAAACAGTACGGCCATATACAAACCAGCCTCGAGAACAGGCTATCCGAGCTTTGGGCCGCCAACAGCTTAGGAGACGTCACGACTGCGCCGCCCCCAAGACGCCACAAGCTGACTGGTGATCGCACGGACTGCTGGGGGATCAACGTCTCGAAGAACTGGCGAATTGTTCTGCAACCCATTGGAGAGTTTGACCCCGATGACCTGCACACCATTACGAAAGTGAAAATCATTTCTATTGAGGACTACCACTGAGGAAGGAGAGGAAGATGGGCGCGTTTCTGGTCCCCACGGGCAGAATCATCAAAGAATACCTTGACGAGCGCGGAATCAGCCAAAAAGACCTTGCTCATCGCATCGATGTGAGCGAGAAGCACCTCTCCAACCTCCTCAATGGCAAGACGCGCCTCACCGAAGACATGGCGCTCAAGCTTGAGCGCGTCATGCCGGACGTGGGCGCAGGATACTGGCTGAATTACGAAGCCAAATACCAAGAGTACCTTGCCCGAAAGAAAGAGCAGGAGTGGCTTGAGGGGCTTGACCTAAAGGCTATCGCCGAGCGGTTCCGCTTCAAGGAGGTCTTCAAAGGCGCGAAGATGACGCTGACGGAGCAGGCTATCGAGATGCTCAAGCTGCTTGGGGTGTCTTCGTTTGATCAATACCGCTATGCATTGCCGAATACCGCTATTGAGTTCATGCAGGACGGCGGAGAGCCCGAAGCTGTGGTTGTTTGGCTCAAACTCTGCGAAGATGAGGTTGAGGAGCAAAACGTTGATTTGAGTGAGATCCCGTATAGCAAGCGCAAGCTTGAGATGATACTACACAAACTCAAGGCAGTCTCCTCGAATCCCAATTTGAACAACTCGCTGAAGAGCTGCCGTAAGCTGCTCAACAGCGTAGGCATATACCTTGTTGAAGTACCCGCAGTGCGTAACTGCAAAGTACGAGGAGCACTCGCAACCTACAAAGGGCATCCTGCGATTTATATCAGCAGACGGTTTAAGTTCCATGATTACGTTTGGTTTGCAATCATACATGAGCTAGCTCATCTTATGCTGCACTATAGCTCAAAAGAGACATTTGTTGCCGTCGATGACCTGGCTAGCGATGACGGCAAAGATCGCGAGGCAAACGAATACGCTCGGGGCTTCTTCGTTGCGCCCGATGCCTATGATTTATTCATTGTGGAAGATAGTTTCGATCCTGGTAGCGTTCGCCGCTTCGCGAAGGCCCAGGGCACGACTGCCGGCATAGTAGCTGCATTCTTGCAGCATGACGGAAAGATAGACTATTCCGAGCTCAACGGGTTACGGACGTAGATGTTAGAGAGGCAATGGGTATGAGGATACTTGCAATTAAGAACCGTCAGAATGAACTCAAGGCCATGGAGAAATTGCTCGCGCGTGGCGCGTTTCCAAAGGGCCTTGTGCCTCTGGTGGAAATCATGAAAGCCGATCTCGAATACGACAAGATGAGGGATCAAGCTACAGGTGAATACGTGACAGAGCCCAAGGAGATTAAAGGCGGGAAGGTGATCAACCGCAAGGTCGATGACCCGGCATCTGAACGTGATGTTACCCTTGCCAGGATTTCGAACTTGTTTGCCGGGCACATGGTGTTTGTCGATTATCTCCGCTGCGATCTCGGTCAATACAAGAAGGTCAAGCACGAAGCCATCGGCCTTGTCGTTGAGTTGACTCTAAACAAGGACAAGTACGTGGCTAGGCTGATCGAGATTGCAGACTACGACAACTTGATGCCTGTCATAGCTATTAAGAGCGGCATGGAGAAGCTGACGCCAGCTGAGGTGGTCGAGTTGGTGTCCCTCTTCCACGAACGCTGTCCAGAGCGACCGCTAGCAATAAGGATTAATGAGCTTGATGGCTATGAAGGAGTTTTGCAGCAGTGCCTCAACAAGAATGACTTCCTCATCTACGACATTAATGAGCAGCCGTTTGTGTCAAGAGCCTGCGAATACTCGGAGCTTCGTGACCTTGGATTGAGCTGTCGAACGGTCTTACTCTGCTCTCCGCGCGAGCGAGAGGTAAACAACGGCGAGTTCGTGCACAAAGAGTATGCCGAGATTATCGATAACGATGCAATGTACGGCTTCTCAGATGAAGGCTTTGACATATACGCCGACTATGGCGGTTTGAGGGAGAAGCTTCCCACTGGCGGGCATTCCAAGACCGGGCGCGCCCTGGCCCTGCTTTATGACGGGCGATATTCTATGTTTAAATCTTATGTTTGCCAAGATCAGAATCTTGGACAGAATGGCTATTCGCAGATCGTAGATGATATTCTTGCCGACGAAGATGATCTGAACCCTAACCATGACTGCATGGTCTACGAGGCTATACATGCGAAGCTCGACAGAGGTGCGGGGATGACCTATCAGGATTGGATACAGTACACCCTCATAAGGCATGTGCAGCAGCTGGGTCCATCGGTTGAGATTAGTAAATGATTGAGGGATTCAGGTTGTTGCGGAAGAACCACTCGTAATCAATCTCAAAGATTTGAGGGCGCACCGACTTGAAGTATTCCCATCGATTGCCATAACGGCGCTTGAGATAAGACTTGAACATCGCGTTGATCGTACGAGAATCGAATGCCGTTAAGCATTGGGCAGCAAGAGCCTCCTTCGACAAGTTGGCGCCAAAACCCGACTCAATCACTAAGTCGCGCTTAGGCATAATCGAAAGCTGCTTCTCGCTGTCGTGGCTGCGGTTGAGCTGCGAATGCTGACGTAGCGTGAAGGCATAGCGGCCATCACGCTTCTGGTGGTAGCTATAGATGCCACAAGTCTCTGGCACGTAATCGGGAAGGGCCCGCCAGCGCGTGTCGGACGTGATGATGTAGACGTAGTCAAAGACGTCGTAGTAATCGGAGAGCTGCTTTTCGAGACGGTAAAACGTATCAAGGTCAGTCTTTACCTCATAGGCCGAGCTGTGGCCATTCACCTTGCAGAAATCAGCTCGGCTATCGCCAACAGGAAGCTCAAAGATGGAAACCGCACGGGCGGTCTGCTTGAGGATGACGCCGTCAACGAAACTGGCTTTAACGGCAGATTCGTTTGGATAGCAACGCATCAGGAGCTCATTGATGAAGGAGCGGACGGTCGCTGTCCCCCCATCAACCACTTGGGCACCAAGCGAAGCCTCAACCATTGAACGAAGCATGCTCTCAGACTGCGGCGTCGTATAGGCATCGAACAGCGCCTGAGCATCAGCAAGCCCATAACCCCTATATGATTTCACGTTTCCCATGCTGCGCCTCCGTGTACAAATTGTAGCATCCCGTCACTTGCTGCAACGAAATCCTTAGGCAAAGAGCACGTTTGGATTCGCGGGTGCCCCGTCCATCGAGTAGTAGCTTGTAGCGCATGTCCAGCCTGTGCTCGCACGAATCGGGCGTAGGTTGCACGCGCTGCCCGCCGAAAAGAAAGACAGGACGACATGGCTGGTTATGCACTGGTGAAAAGGCACGGGAAGAGCAGCCGCAAATGAGTGGCGTGGACTGGGGGCTATCGCCGAGCGTGACGAGCACATTGCGGCACTTGAACAGCAGGTGGCTGATGCAGCAAAGAACACTGAGGCCGTATTCGACTTTGGGCTACATGGTCCCGGTTGGGTTCAGGAAAGCAGGTTTAGTTCTCTTGGAATTGTCCAAGTAAGTGTAGCCAATCCACGTCCTTGACGATGCGCCTTATGGGCTCCCTCGGGTTCACCGACCCGTCCTTGAACCTCGGCATCACCGTCTGCTCCCTCGTGCTTTCTGCTAGACTCTCCATTGCGATCTTCATCCTTTCCAAGAATCCATTATGCCGCAATTCCAGATTCTAGGGAGAAGGCCGCTTCCCTTCAAAGCCATCTCGATTCGCTTCGCTTACACCAACATTTCCGACACGCTCCCAAAGAAGAGCGCTAAGCAATTAAAGCAAGCGATTTTGTTGGCGGGCAGTTCCAGAGCGCCTGCGAGAAGAGGGGTTCGGGTTCATTTTTTGATGTGGGGGGGCGTAGCTCGTCTCAGAGACGTGCCCCAGCAGAAGGTCGCCAAGCAGCCAAAAGAATAGACAACGTCCTACATCAATAACGCTAGTTAGAATAAGCGAAACGAAAAGCAACTACTCATGTTGCTTTTTCATTAACAAAACTAGTTATAAATAGCAACTGCAGTACCAGCATAGATATTATTGTAAATCCATTGCGCGCTGGGATATGACATCCTTAAGCAGCCATGCGACAAGCTGTGGCCCAATTCGCTTTCGGAAGCAAGAATAGTATGGAAGAAATAACCGCCCCAGATCTGCGTACAATAGCGAGCGCGAGAATCAGTGCTCAAAACAGGACGTTTAAAGCCAGTTGTTCTGTACGACCCAGTAATTGTTGGCGAACCAGGCGCGCCAGTCACACAGCTCCAATAATATTGGAGAGACCAGCTGCCAGCGCCACCTCTAAATACACCAACCTTATGAGTTGAACGATCAACGGCAATCAGCCATTGCGTACCACTATTGTAACCAATAATCCTGTCGCGCATCGCCTTGCGGTCTGGCGGCATCCCAAGAAAGCCGTCTGCGTCAGAAAAACTTCTCGCCGTTGCCCCAGGAGCGGGCGCACCCTTTGCAACAACCTTTATCTGATACGCTTCCACGTTCATATTCAAGCCAGTTGTACCGGAAGGTGCGCCGTTCTTAGCCCAACCCATCCAACCATAACCAGACACATGAGTGCGATAGTATACGTCGAAATAATTCGATAAATTGCCAGTAAGCTCGATCCTCATTGCTTGGATGGCATTGCCGCTACTTGTGCTTCTGGTTCCGTTACCACACCACGAAGTCCAACCAGCATTTGCAAAATGACAGAGGTATGAAATTCCACCCGTTATTGCACTATCGCCCGTTACGGATAAGCCCATACCAACCAATGCCCTAGATTGACCAGTGGTACCGGCAACGTTCCCCTCAGTAGTGCTCCCCCAGCCCCAGCCAGAAGACTGACTCTCGCAATCGATGGAAGGGAAAAGCGATGAATCAAGGAGAGGCGTTGCGCCCACCGAAGGGGCATCCGCACTTCCTTTGGGGGCAATCGCTACCTCAACCGCCTCGATTGGGATTGAGCAGCCTACCGAACCAGCTGCCGACTCGCCATTTTTCGTCCAATCGAGCCACCCAATATTAGAGACGTGCGCTCGGTAAAATATGTCATATTTTTGAGCTATCTCCCCGTCAAGCTTAAATTCAACTGCCTGGATACTTTTTGCCTTGCCTGACGTCCCGGCAAAAGAGCTGTTTGCCTGCCAATCCTGCCAACCGATGTCTTGAACGTGAGCACGGTATTCGATAGAGCCACCAACGCTCTCCGCTGAGTCAGAAATGCCCAATCTAAACCCTTCGAGATGCTTTGATTGCCCCGTTGTGCCCAAAACAATATCAACACATAGGTTATCTGCTACGCCGGAAACAGTTCCAATCTGAGAGATATGCGATGAGTACTCAAGGATAGAGGTTTTTACAGAATCGACCGAAGGGTCATATTCGGGCGGCGTCTGCCCCTTAGGCAGAATTACTAGCTCTATGGCCTCCATACGCTTAGATAGCCCAACAGTGCCAGCATTTTCACCATCTTTTGCCCATCCAAGCCAACCGTAACCCTGGACGTGGGCACGGTACCAAATGCTATAAACCGAGCTATCACCTAAAGCGATATGAAGTGCCTCAATCCGCTTCGACTGGCCCGTAGTGCCGGCAAAGGAACCGTTAGAGCGGTCTTCCTGCCAACCTATATCCTGGATATGTGCCCCGTAGGAGATCCCCAACTGCGAAAGATCACCGCCAAGCTGAAGGGTAAGCCCCTCCAAACGCTTCCCCTCGCCAGTAGTGCCTAGAGTGATCGGCTCATCGACGGAATCTGAAAAATCGGTTTGGGTTCCAAAATCCTGAACATGGGCGGAATAAGAAAGGGTCTTTTTCTTCATTGCGCCAACGGAGGAATCATAACTGTCTGGAACCTGGCCATTTGGAAGCACAATAATCTCTATCGACTCCAGACGCTTCGACAACCCTTCCGTACCCGCGCTATCGCCATCCTTAGCCCAACCTAGCCAACCGTAATCCTGGGCATGCACTCGATACCACACTGAAAGCGAATCTCCGGCACTGCCGGTAAGTTTAATCTGAACGGCTTCCAATCGCTTTGACTGCCCTGAGGTCCCAGCCAGTTCACCGTTCTGAACCCAATCTTGCCAGCCTATGTCCTGAACGTGAGTTTTGTAGCTAACCCCACCATTTATCGAACCGCCAGTTTTTATCTTTATGCCTTCGAGTCTCTTTGATTGGCCACTTGTCCCTGAAGCAGTTCCGTCGGTTTTCCAATCTTGCCAGCCATAATCCTGCACATGAGAGGTATACGCGATCTTATAGGTTGAAGGATCTGGCTCGACTAAGGTGTTGGTTTTATTTTCGGAGATGTACCTCAAGCAGTCAGCTTTTTCGCTCTTGTACCGATTCTGCCAACCGGTCCAGTAGATGGATTGCTTGGGATAACGCTTCGCAACGTTATTGACGACATAGTCGCAGAGAGTAGTTACAAAAACTTCATCCGACATAGAGTCATTGATGCCGGAATTCTTGAAGAACCAATTTGCACCATAATAATTACCATTGTTGATATATGAGGCACCGCCTCCTGCACCAAACAGGTTGACCATGCCCCAGCAAAGGCCCTTAATGCAATCGGGGCGATTGTCCAAGTTGATTCCAAATGCCTTAAGACAACCACGAGCACCTAACGACCCGCTGTAGGAATCAATGTATGCCCAGCCATTCTGCAGGTTTGAAAACTCGGTGGGGTTCGCCTTGTATGCAGCATGCCACGCGGCATTGAGGTCATTGCCCAGTTGGGTGAAAGCACCATTAGAACGCGTTGCGCCCGTCACATTCCAGCCGTATCGATCGCCAATGACTTTTAAAGCGCTATAAGTTGAAGGGTTGTAGTTATACACAGCCTTCAGGAAGCTGCCCAGGCCATACCTGTTGTCAAATTGGAAATAGCCCATGGCATGATAACCATCGCCCGAGCTAAGGCCCTGGTCATAATTGCAGCTGCTCTCATATTTGCAGAAGTACAGCATCTCAGAGCTGAAAGTCATCGGCTGAAGGTTAGAACCGCTAGCGTAGGCTTCGATTTCGTTGGTATCGGGAGGATAAACATCCGTGACATCGGAAGGGTCATCAAGGCCGTCGGCCCAAATTGCCAGCTTGCCATCACTGTAATCAGGGGCAGACAATTCCTGCTCGTTGGCGAATTCATCATCAACGCCAAACCCAGCATCTTCCCCGCCTGAGACAGAACCATTGGAATCTATTCCGCCCCTGGAATCGCTTGGATCCGGCTTTGAGGCAACCCCACCATCCGCGAATTCGGACTCATTGGAAGTCGATGCATCGGAGCTAGACTCGGTTGAATCCGAGCTCGAATCCAAAGGGTCCGCAAATGCCGAATAAGGAAGAAGACCCATAACTAGAGTGAAGGAGAAAAATACACTTAGCAGCTTTTTTCCGACAGCCATACGAATTGCCTTTCGTTAAACACACGTTCTATACATCATACAGAAGATTCGCAAAACGTCGGGCCCAGAGCGTCAAACGAAACAGTATTTAAGTGAGGAGGCCGCAACTATGAGAAGAGCTACGGGCCAATTACTCTCCCCCTGTATCGCGAATGTCTAGTTCGAACCATAAGTGGCATCTCCCGATTTGTCGCTTGCAGGCCATTTCCAATGTAAAATGAAAAAAATATTCAGAAATGAACTTGAGGTCGTATGTCACTCATCAGCAAATTCAAAAGTCTTCTTCCCGTCTCTTCCCGCTCTTTCCGCGCGGCGGAAAAACATTTTGTAACACAGAATAATCTAGTAAAAGACGAGCTATTCGATATTAAATCGAAGCAAGATGAGCTCTTTCGCCGCATCGAGCAGACAGACAACGGCATCAACATGAATCTGAACTATAAGGTGGGCGAGGTGCTCTCCCCTACCCTTAAATCTATTTCCGACGACCTCGATGCCCATGACTCTCACATGAAAATGTTCGCCTGGGACGCGTATAAAAACGAAGGCGAAAGCATCGACGACGCCAAGAAACGCTTTTTTCGATCCCTTCCTCAAGCGACAGGGGGAATGCGCCTACTTCAGCTCGGATGCGCAAAGTTACTCTCGGAATTCGACGCTCTTTGCCAGGAAAACAGCATTCCTTATTGGCTGAACTTCGGCACGCTCCTTGGCGCCGTTCGCCATGGAGGTTTCATCCCTTGGGACGATGATGTTGACCTTGGCATATTGAGAAACGATCTTACTAAGCTGACCGAACTGCTTGAGCACGATGACCGATACCGCATCACCGTGGTATACGACAAGTTCGTCTACTGCCGTCAAGTTCGGTTCTGGTATTCGGACGTTGCCATCCCCTGTTTTCTGGACCTGTTTATTTACGACTGGGCAGAGTCCGACAACAGGGATAAAGAAGAAGAGCATCGCAGGCTACGCCGCAAAATGATTACAGGAATCGAGGCAGACCCCTCCCTTCAATTCTGGTGCGATGAGCCTTACTATGCACAAGAAAACGATCAAGCCGGCGCGATCCAACTGCAGTTCGATCGGTACATCGAGCAAGCACATAGTGGAGGGCTGATCAGCACCTCCAAATCGCCCTATATCAGATGGTCTATCGACAATTTAGATGATGGGAAGCAGCGTTGGTGGACATACCGTTATTCTGATGTATTCCCCGTTAATAAAATGAAATTCGAAGGAATCAAATGCTCCGTCCCTAATAACCCTGACAGCTTTCTGACAAGCAGATACGGTGACTATATGGAGCTTCCTAAAGACATTCATTCTCATTTCCAGCACGTCAACCACGATAAGCTCGACTCTCCCGAAACAAAAGAAGTCTTCGATAGACTGATCGGCCAAGAAGAGAGATGAGTTTACTTCTCGTTGGCCCCGAGCCTTTCTTTGACTTCTGTGGTGGATATACCTTGAGTACGGTCAAGGTACACAACATCGCATAAGTCCTTTAAATCCTCAAACCGGGCATCCCCCGCCCAATCGCTGCCCATGCAAACCGTATCAACATGGTATTCGGCAACATCAGAGCGCTTCTGAGCCCAATCGTTTTCGGGGATAACCAGGTCAACGTAGCGAATCGCTTCAAGCATCTCTTTACGCGTCTCATAAGGATAAAAGCTTTTCTTGCCTTTGATAGCGTTAAATTCATCGGTAGACAGTGCGACAATAAGATAATCGCCCAGTTGTGAAGCGCGCTGCAATAAACGGATGTGACCGTAGTGCAGGAGGTCAAATGTGCCATATGTCAAAACGCGCTTAAGACCAGGTTTACGCTGACCCAATTCGCCAACCGGCTCTATTGTCACCATGGCTTCACGTGTATTTTGGTTGCTCATCTCGCAAATCCCATCTGCTTCACTCTACTAGTCGGATGCTTTGACAAGCAGCTCCTTGTCAAGATCGTTGAATCTGGACCTATCGCCTACGAAACGCAATTGCTTTTTGTCGCCACCGACGTAAGTGATGCCATGAGCAACGCTATCGAGGTTCTGCGGGTCTTCCAACAAAACAAGAGATCCATTCTTCGCCGCAAAGGGGCCAACCGCAAGTGCGTCTTCTGGATGCCAAATGGAAACAACGAGAAACGAGTCGGCATCAACGCTTCGCTCGATCCAGTTATTAATCAGCTCGTTCGCATCATACTGGTCCTTGCCCACAAAACGATGAACAGCCGTAGAACTGCCGACAATTGGTGCAATGCCCGCATCGGGGAACGATTTGAAGCCGCCGATGATAAGCGCCTCTTCTTTCCGCGATGCCATTTCGCACATCTTCAGCGAAACCGGCTCTTCACCGAGTTTAACCAGAACGGGACATTTTTTTGAATACAGATAAGGGGAGAGCGAAGCCAAATCACCCAAACAGCCATCGTAGGTCAGGGCAATACCTGCACCCCAAAAAGCATTCGCTTCGCCGTATTCGTAGATCGCCCAAGACAATTCACGGGCATCTTTGCCTTCAATCGCAGTAATTGCAGCCAATGGCAAGGCTGCCTTTACCTCCTTGCGAACAGCGTCCATATCAACGGTTCCGCCATCCAGCACATACGCCGTCTGCGGGTTGAGTCTAGCCAACTCCTGCGCCGTAATGTCAGGCATGTTTCCGTTCTGAGTAAGAAGGATAGGCGCATCAAGCGCACCGGCAAGGCCATTCGCAATCAGCGGCACCATTTCATGCTCACCCGATGCAAGAATTACGGCCTTTGCGCCATCGGGGTAGCAACGGCTTGAAAGCTTCGCCGCAATGCCATAACGTGTGTCCGCTTCGATAGATTCGATGCCGCTCATATCGGGCTTCTTCGGATCCTGCAAGGTTTCGAACACAATCTGCTCCGATTCCTTGCTGCCCACATGACCACCCAGCACACGATAGGTCTGGCACACTTCCTTCGCCGTGCCCGCCATGCGCAGATGGCCCTTTTCAATCCATACCGCCTTGTTGCACAAGCGCTCGATCTGGTCGTTGTTGTGCGAAACGATAAGCACCGTCACACCATGTTCCTTGATCAACTTCGTAATGCGGTCTTCGCACTTCTTCTGGAACATGAAGTCGCCCACGGAAAGCACTTCGTCCACGATCAAAATCTCGGGCACGATAACCGTGGCAATAGCAAAGGCAATGCGCGCCACCATGCCGGAAGAATAGTTCTTCATGGGCATGTCCAGGAACTTTTCCACCTCGGCGAATTCAACGATATCGTCAAAATTTTCTTCAATGAACTGCTTCGAATAGCCCAGCAGCGCACCGTTCAAGTAGATGTTTTCGCGCGCGGTAAGCTCCATGTCGAAACCAGCGCCCAGTTCAATGAGCGGGGCGATATTTCCACTAACCGTACATGATCCTTTGCTGGGCTCCAATACGCCGGCAATAATCTTCAGAATGGTGGATTTGCCGGAACCGTTCGTCCCCAGAATACCGAACACGTCGCCCTGCTTCACTTCGAAGGAAACATCATCGAGAGCGCGGAATTCCTTGAAGCGTAGCTCGCGTTTGGCGGCGGCAATCACGTATTCCTTGATGCTGTTCAGCTGTTCGCTTGCCATGTTGAAAATCATGGACACATGGTCCACCTTGATCATGGTTTTCTTCGACGAGTCGTCGACGAGCTCAGATTCGATTTCCAGAACGCTGGTGTTCACGTTTTCGGGCATGCTGGTTCCTTAAACGTAGAGAATGAACTTCTTTTCGGCCTTCTTGAAAATAAGCAGACCGATAGCGAATGCGGCCACTGCCATACCCAAGCACAGCAGGTTCTCCTGCAAGCCAGGCACCGTACCGCTCAGGATAAGGTCACGGAAGTAGCTAACGTAGTGATACATAGGGTTGTACTGCATAAGAGGCGCCGCCCAATCGGGCAGGATTTCTACCGGGTAGAACAGCGGCGTGGCATACGTCCATGCCGTAATTATTACGCCCCACAAATGGCACACGTCGCGGAAGAATACTGAAAGAGCCGAAAGAGCCATACCCACACCCGCGCTGAACAGCACTACATACAAAAGCAGCAGAGGCAGCGCAGCAAGGCTAACATGAGGAACAACCTGGAAGAAGATCATTACCGCAGCTACGGCAATAAGCGATATGCAGAAGTTCACCAGCTGGAACAGCACTTTTTCAAGCGGGAAGATAAGCTTTTCGATGCGGATCTTCTTGATAAGCGAAGAAGATTCGATGATTGAATTCATGGCACCTGAAGTGGAATCGGCCATGAGGGCAAACATAACGTTGCCCAGAATTACGTACAGCGGGTAGTTTTCGATGCTGAACTTGAAGAACGTACTGAACACAACAGAAAGCACGATCATCATGAGCAAAGGATTCAGAACCGACCACAAAACGCCCAGGGCGCTGCGGCGGTACTTCAGCTTGAAATCCCTGGATACAAGGGACGTTATGGTGAACCAATTCCTTCTGGCATTAGCGCTTGAGAGCATGTTTGGCATTAATGCAGTTCCTTATCGTTTAGTGGTTGCGCAGGGGCCGGTGCCTTTGCGGTTGGCCCCCAACGCGACCTAAATAATCACGATTTTTCATTGTAAAGGGATTTTTAAGCCACTTGCCAGCCTGCACGGTTTTTGCGGAAAATAGGATGCTGCATTATCCGATAATGAACAAAACAAAACGATTAATTTATTCCAGTCCTAGCGAGTCCTGAACCAGGACAAGAAAATTGGAGCCTGCAATGTCGAAATCAAAATATGTCTCTGGCACTCAATTTGCTCTATTTTTCCGAGAGACAAGAGGAAGTAGCCTCGATGTATATATGCAACTCAGAGAGTGCACCGACTCTCTCTTCGACGGCGACCCTCTAGTAATTCCAGTACCTCAAGACTTCCCGTCAAATGTCCCCTCCGTTATCGCGAGGGCAAACGATGGCTCTATCTCGCTAGACATCGCCATGGAGAGAATTGATTTAATCTTCAGCTCCCCGAACGGGAACGAGCGCTTCACTTGGGACCAAAAGAATGAAGTGTTTGCCAAGGTGCTTAATGCGCTAAACGTTTCGTGCGATTTTTCGAGATTTGGATGCACTGTCTCTTTTATAGAGATTGTTGATGAGCCCGCAAAATTGATTCGAGAAAGATACCTTTCGCCCGAAGTGGAATGCGGCCCATTCTGCAACGAAGTGTCCTTAAGATTTAACGATCCGTTCTTGAGCGAAAACCAAAAATACAATCGAGTTACAACGGTGCAAAACGCCGGCATTACCATTGATAACGTCTTTTACGATGGAATTTTAACATCGGTAGACATCAACTCGGACCAAACCAGAACGATAATTGGCAAAGATGCAATAGATTTTATCCTCGAAGAAGCGACCAAAACTATCGAATCGGAGATTGGTTAATGGTTCTACCCCCATCATCGTCCAACACCAGCTCGAGCGATCTCTATTTTACAAACCAATCCCTGAGCACAACGACTTCAACCAGCAATGAAACTCAGAGCGTCAGCATTCTTAGGCTCGAAAATGACCTTTCCGGACTGGCCAAGAGAATAGAGGAACTTGAGCTGGATGCGAAAACCAAGAGCAACCGCCTTGAGAGCATCGAGAGCGAAAGGGGCAATTCATCGTAAATTAGCCGACAATTACGCCAAAACAATGGACACTGTATTCTGGATAATGCTTGTTCCCTCGTTTGCTTTTGCCGCAATGGTTCTATTCGCCCTCTTTTCTCTCTTCGGGCAAGAATGGCTTCCAGGTATCGCAACGTTCGTAATTGGCTTCGTCGGCTTAGCCGGAATCATTGGAGCCGTCAAGAAGCTGTTCGATCTTTCAAAGATAAACAAAAGGCTCCTTGCTGTTGAGGAAGCGCTGGAAAAGGCGTCGATCGAAATTAAAACACCCTCTCGCATCCCCTAGCGACAGAACTAATTATTCGGAGCAATTGTTGATCAAATCCCACCCCGATCAACAAAACAGCGCCGTGAGGCACAACCAACCGAGATATTACCATGAGTAAGATAAGTGCATCCTGAACAAGCAAACTGGCCCTAACCCTCCAGCACCAAATGCAAATTCGAGCAGCGCTCCAGCGAATGCGTACCCTCGGCAAGATAATTCCAGGTTTCGGCGTAATCCCCAGCAGCACCGATCTCTTCAGCGAGGAAGCGCTTGAACCCCTCAATATCATTGACGTATTTCCGAGCAAACTTATGCGCTAGCAGCTCTTTCTCGTCGTTGCTGCATTCGCCGGGCTCGTTGCTTAATGCATGCTCGAGGTTGTGGGAAAGGAAGAATGTTCTTATAGGCACTTTCCGCTGCTTGCTTGTTAATTCCTTTATCGAAGAAAGCCGCTTCAAGGCTTCGCTTTTCTTCGCATTGCGCGCGGCAATGGCCGCAGGGTCGCGTGCTAGAATGCGGCCCTCTTCATAATGAAGGCGGCCATCGCTAGACGCTTCGATGCAGCTAAAGGGCACGAACGCACCGTCGGTATCGCATATAACCACTATGCGTTCCAGGTCTTTCCATCCGTAGCCACGGTCCCGCGACAGATGCTTCAATATCTCGTTGCGCACGTGCTCCCGAATCTTGGCAGGGTCTTGACACGACGTGGTTACATCGCCGTGAATCACGTCGAACTTCACGGCAGCATTGCTGAAGATCTTCGTGAAGATGCCACCCAAAGCAGCCTCGTCACTCGGTCCTTCAACAATGAACAACACAACCTTGCGCGTGCTAGCCATTGGCGCCCTCTTTCGCCGCCATCCCCGCTTCGAAAAATGCGCTATCTATAGCGAACTTGTTCGTTGGCTCGTACACTACCTCGGGCTGGCCACCAAGGTTAATGGCCCTTAGGTACTGGCTTCTTAGGTTGTTGCTTTCCCTGCTGCCCTTGAACGGCACATAACGGTTCTTTGGGTTCGCTGTGGTGAATACCAACGATCCTTTATCCACTATTTCCAGCGGTCTAAGGTTATGAGCAGTGAAAACAAGCTGGCCCTTGCCGTGGTCTTGCAGCACCTGCAGAATTTCACCCAGCAAGAACTCGAATACACCGCTGTCGAATTCATCTATCGCAACGCACGCACCCGGCTTTGCATACACATCAACCAGCAGCACAAGAATGGAAACCAGCTTTTTAATTCCCTCGCTTTCGCAACGCAAGGGGATGGTAACCTTGCCTCTGGTGCAAACCAACTCGGCACGAATGCCAAGACGACCATCATCGTCGAGCTGCTTTTCCAACTCCCTAACGCCCAGCTCCAACCCAGGGACCAGGGCTTCCATTACAGGGGCTATCGAGCTGATGGTCCGCTTCAAAACCGCATAGTTTTCCTCGGTTAAGAGCGTGGGCTTCAGAAGATTAACATCGAAGCCGTTATCTGCGAAAATTCCGAATTCGCCTTCGTGGGTGGAGATATGAAGGTGATTTGCCATGCCCTCCGCTTGCTGCGCAGCAGAGACAATGGCCAAACCCGTATGCCCAAAAAGGAACAATCGGCCGGCTACACGCATAAGCGGTTCCGCTACTTTATCTCTGGATTCAAGGGCTTTCTTGCTAAGGCCCTTGTCGCCGGTGTTAGCAAGCTTGCTTAGCACGTCCAAGAACTCGGTGGAAAACAACAGAGAACTGCAGGCACCATCCGCTACTCGCTCCGTTACAAGCACCTGCATCTTGCAGATGTCGTCGATCCTGAACAAAGGTTCCCATGCTGTTTTAGGGGAAACAAGAAAGGGGCTTCCATCCTCTTCCCTTTCGTATTCGAATAGGGTTTTAAGGACAGGTTTCTTCGCCGAATAATCTTTATAGGCAAGCTTTTCACCGCGTATTTTCGGCGCGCCATCGTCCACGCAAATAGTCAGGGAGTATGAAAACAGGCCTTCGGCGTCCTTTTCCTTCGAGAAAAGCACCCCCTCGAAGGAAAGGGTCGACTCACCGGTCGTGCGCGAAACGCAGTCAGCGATTTCGTTTTGCAGGGAATTGCCCGTTAGCGCTTTCTTTAATATGGACAACGCCTGTATAACCGACGTTTTTCCCGAGCCGTTTTGCCCATATAAGCCTACGATGTCGGAACCGCCCAGGGGTTTGCCCGGAGTCCAAGAAGAAAGCGACACTGTGCCACTTTCGGTGTTCTTGAAGTTTTCAAGATGAATAGACGTAAGACGGATCATTGTTCTGTGCCTTCCCATTGGTAAGCACAATATTACCTTGATTTTAGGTAATATCTTTCCTATTTCGGTATTTTAAATACGGTTTTTAGAAAATATATTACTTATATTGAGAATTGGCATTATCTGCTTTGTATTCTCCATGCCCACCTCGATGCTCCCAGGAGACAACCCGTGACCAACCAAAGCGCCAAATTGACACTACTCACCATCGCCTTTTTATGCTCATCAGTGCTCATTGCCTGCCTTTCATTCTCCCACCAAGCGATACTTCTTGTTCCCTCTGTCGTGATTTTGTTAGCTTTGTTCCCCTTAATCGCCCTCAACTCCCCTTCCCTAGAAGGGCCCTCAAATCATCAGGACGTTTCCCCTCTAGAAGAGTCAATCCTGGGTTACATGAACGACGACAACGCCCATTACGCAATTTCCCTCTACGGAGAATGGGGATCAGGGAAAACGTGGTTCTGCAACAACAGGCTCAAAGGCCTTTTGAAACAGAATGGCTTTTCTCTCTGCCGCGTCTCTTTGTTTGGGGTGGAAAGCTACGAGGTGGTTTCTTCGAGGATTTTTACCGCACTTTTATCCATCGATGAATCAGGGCCAAACAGGGGAATCAAAAACATTAAGCGATTCGCCTCACGACAGCTTTCCTCGAGCTTAAAATCGATTGAGAAAATCTCTAAAGCTCCCGTCTCCCTCGATTCCAGCGCATTGCTGAATGTGATGCCAAGAAAGAATTGCCTCCTCGTGCTCGACGACATCGAGCGAAGCCCATTCTTCCGTGAGCACGGAAATTCCTTCGGGATCATAAATGAGCTATGCGAAAACCAAAGAAGGAAGGTTCTTCTCATAACTGGCCTAGACTACTTAGATGAGCAGAAAGAGCAGCTTGAAAAAGTAGTGTGGAGGAAATATCTATACACCCCATCCCCTGAAAGCCTGTTCGAAGCAACGCTTGCAAGGGAAATATCCTTGATCCAAAAATGCGATCTCGACGTCAAGAATGCCATTATCAGGGGAATCGAGCAGTCGGGCATCCTGAACGCTCGCGCAATAATAAAAGCAAGACCCTCTCTGGTCGCAATCGCCTCCTCAACCGCTCTCCGAAAACAAGAAATCGACCACTCCGAAAGAGAATGCGCCCTATCGAAAGCCATCGAACTCGCCATCCTCGTTTCCGCAAACGCCCTGCCCGAAGTCAAAGAATCGAGCGACAGCATGGGTAAGGCACTGATAATGATTCAGCTAGAGGGGTACGAATATTTGCAGGAGGCGTTTGAACCCCTCACGAACGGCAGCATCGTCAATAAAAACGAAATCGATGAATCGCTCTCTCGGTTCATTGAGTCAAAGCACAACCGGACAAAGCAGGATATCGAAATCGACGATGCGCTTTCTCAGCTAATGTCAATTAGAGAAATGGACAACGATGAAGCCGTTTCACTTGCGTTAAGGCTATCGAGCTACGTTCAAAGTGGGAAAATACGGCCCGAAAAAATGAAAAAGTCTACGATGCATGCAAAATACTGCACAGCGTGGGGCTCAACGAAGCTCCATCAGAGCAGCAAATAAGAGAATCTTTCGATAAGACCATTGAATCGAATCCATATCAATCTCGTAGCGCTTTAATCTGGGGATACCAAATGATGATCGAGGCAGGCGAGCCAAAAGACCCCTTTCTTGACAGTTTGTCGGAGAAAGCAGAAAGCTCAGCCATAAAGCAGTTAGAAGTTTCATTAGATCCCCTAGAGAATCCCGGCAGCATATCAACAGCCGTTCTTGAGTCATTAGAAAATCATTCCTCCAACGATAAGGATGCTTTCATCCCAGCCGCAATCAACGCCGAAACAATCGCAAAAGCCTTTGAATCCGGCAACGGAAAGATACAGATGGGGCTAATTGATTTTTTTAAGCTGAAATACAGCCATAGGGCGTTTCCTTACAATGAGGGAATCGAACAATCTTATAAGTGGCTAAGCGAAATTATCGAATGCCTTGAGAGAATTAAAACAATGGAGAAGCTTGAAGAGTGGAGACGCAAGACTTTTGTTGACGCCCTTTCCAAGATAAGAAGCGATATTGGCAAGAAAAGGCAATGAAAGCCGCGCTGCATTAGCCCCCCCGCAGAACGAAGAGAGGAGCTCTCCGATTCATCCAACAAGCTCCCTACCCCATCTTCTGCAAATTCAAAGAGTAGAACCTTTGCCTGCCCTTGCGCGTCTCCCGCAAAAACCCTAGCTCTTTAATAAGTTTGCGCTTCTTGGCCATTGTGGGCTCGGACATCTCGGCTGCCGCACACAGCTCTTCAGTAGTTGCTCCGTTTTCCGAAAACAGCTCCGCTTGAGCAAGAATGAACGCAACTCGCCAAAGACCGGCGTCCTCTTCTTTGGTGGCGATTGCGCGGTTTACCGCCCCGACCGCATCCGCTAAATCGCTCTGCTTTACATGCAGTGAATCCAGCATGCTTTCCATCGCATCAACCACCAGCTCCGAAAAGGAAATCACAAAAGGCGTTATATCTCCCTTGTTCAGCGGATGTTCGCAAATCGAAAAGCCCTTGTAATACTTTTCGATACGTTCTTTCACGGAATACGAAAGGCGATACCCGACTATAGGACTAAAACTATGGGAGAGAACGTAGCTGCTGATAAACCTGTTGGTTCGCCCGTTACCATCGTAAAACGGATGAATATAGGCGAACAAAAAATGGAACATCGACACCCGCACAAGCGCGGGGATGGCCTCATCAGCAAGGATCATCAATGCCTGATTCATCAGTTCAATGATCTTTGATTCGGGTTCAACGCCCTGGTGTATTGGCTTATGCGAGGCATCCAGAACGCTTACTGGCCCTTTGCGGAAGAACTGACCATCTGGCACATGAGACGGATCATCGGCTCTTACTTCATCGAGAACCAGCTCGTCATACAAAGCACGCACATCAGCGCAAGTAGCGATAGGAATCGTTTTACGCACTCTTAGCGCATGATATTTTCAACAATGCCTAAAAACCTGCCCGTCTTGTCCTTTTCGGCGAGCATTTCAAGGGCATCGTCGATTTCCCTGCGCGTCGAGTGAACTCCTTCGATTCCGTTAGTAAGCACGATTTCGTCAATAAGGCATTTGTCCATGTATTGCTCAATGGCCCTCTGCGGCAACATCCCTATGGTGCGGTCAATGTCTCTATCAAGCTCCATCGCCTTGATAATTAGCTCGTAAATCGCGGAGTCCATTACGTAGAATGCTTGATTCCCGCTTATCTGAAAGTTAAGACGCACGGCGTCCTTGGAATTAAAGCGCTGCTCGTACACGAGCCTGGCGTCATTTTCTGAGATATGAAATAGGGTTCTTAGGTCCCGATATTTTGACGACATGAGACACCATCCCGAATAGACCAAAAATGTCGGTAATTATTTGGTCTATTGTCGCATATCTTACGAATAGACCAAAAAATCAGCCTATTTTTTG
>OLQB01000833.1_pt1 | contig 23580 bp, 21 predicted proteins | sample 1672681 | NCBI WGS metagenome assembly OLQB01 (sample SAMEA3136713, study PRJEB25190) | human gut metagenome | reverse complement strand
GGGGGCCAGCCCCTGGGAGGGAGCCGCGCCGGACAGCCCGGTGCCCACGCTGCGATGGAGCACGTCGCAGATCATATCGTCGGTGAGGCCGGCCTCCTCCAGGACCCGGTGGGCAATGCCCTCCTCCTCACGGATCAGGCCCAGCAGCAGATGCTCGGAGCCCACATAGCCATGTCCCATTTCCTCGGCAGCCTCCTGGGCCAGCCGCAGGGATTCTTCCGCACGGGGAGTGAATTTATTTTCCATCATAATAGTACACTTCCTTTATCTCAATTCGTCAAGTGCGCCCCATTACGCCTGGGGCAGGGACCGCAGCTGATCCCGCAGCCTGGCGGCTTCCTCGAAGTTCTCCGTTTCCACGGCGTGACGCAGCTGGCTCTCCAAGGCGTTGCGCTGACGGCGGCGGCTGAGCTGTTCCCGTTCGTCGCCCTGAACCAGACTGTCGTCCTGAGGCTCCGCAGCAGTGCGGCGGGCCTCCTGGGTCACATCCACCGGCTCCGGGAACTCCGTCAGCAACCGGCTGCCGAAGCCGCCCAGCAGGGGCTCCAGCATCCGGAAGGGACGGGCGAAGAAATCATCGTCCCACAGGCTGTCCATCAGGGGCTGGCGCATATTCTGCATCAGGCCCAGCTTCTGGGCGCACTGGGGGCACAGATGGCTCTCCATGACCCGGCCGTTGATGCTGCTCCTATAGTAAAACGTTGCTTCGTTCTTTCCGCAATTCTGACATTTCATAATGATTGCCTCCTTATCGAAAACTCAAACCAGGTGAATGAGCACCTGTTTGAAAATGTTGGCCCGCAGGGTATCCCGCTGCGCCTTTGGCACGGCGCGGAGGGAATTGTCGGACAGGGCCCACAGAAGGGTCTGTCCCACGGCTTTGTCCACGGCCTGGGACTGAACCAGGTTGGACAGGATGGCCCGGGCGCTGGCCAGGTCCAGCGTATCGCCCACGGAGTTGATGACGTGCATCAGCAGCGTGTGGCGGTCCACCTGCACCCGGGTGATGCGGATGTAGCCCCCGCCGCCCCGGCGCGACTCCACAATGTAGCCGTGCTCCGGAGAAAAACGGGTGGACATCACATAATTGATCTGACTGGGGACGCAGCCAAACCGCTGGGCCAGGTCGCTGCGCTGCAGCTCCAGAACCCCGTTGGCCTCCTCCAGCTCCGCCTGGATGAACCGGGCGATCATATCCGATGTACCCAAGCCGCTCACTTCCTTTCTGTTCAGATCTTCGTCTCTTTCGTCTGTCTTTGACTTTGCCTTTCCTTGACCTTTGTCTATAGTATAGCACAGCTCCGGCAAATGTCAAGAGAGATTTCTGACTTTCTTTGACCTTTTTTTGTAAATAAATTGTGAACGAATGCATGAAAAATCGACGCCTGCTTTTGGCAGGCGGCGCGGGGCTTATTCGGGGTTTTCCACAAAATAATCGCGAGTTTGTTGGATATTGCGCTGGATTTCAGCCTTCAGCTCCTGGGGCGAGGCGAATTTCCGCTCCGGGCGCAGGCGGCGGCAGAACTCCACCCGGATGGTCTTGTCATACAGGTCCCCGTCGAAATCCAGCAGGAAGGTCTCCACCGACACGGCGTCGCCGTTGCTGACGGTGGGCCGGGTGCCCACATTGGTGACGCCGGGAACGCTGGAGCCGTCCGGCAGAAACACCCGGGTCACATACACGCCCCGCTCCGGCAGCAGCACATGGTCCGGCGGGGTCAGGTTCACTGTGGGGATGCCGATGGTGCGGCCGAAGCGGCAGCCGTGGGCAACCGTGCGGGTCAGGCAGTGGCGGTGGCCCAGGAAATCGGCGGCCCGCTCCATCTGTCCGCTTTCGATAAGGGTGCGGATATAGGTGGAGCTGACGGTGATGCCGTCCAGGGTCACCTGAGGGATGATGTCGCAGCCGATGCCCAGCTCCCGGCAACGGGCCTGGAGCTTCTGGGGGTCGCCCTGGTTCCGGTGGCCGAAGTGATAGTCGTGGCCCGCCACCAGGTGGACGGCCCCGTAGGTCCCCACCAGCAGGCGATCGATAAACTCCTGCCAGGGCATGGTCATCATGGCCCGGTCAAAGGGGGCGATGATTACCTGGCGGATGCCGTAAAGCCGCTGCATCAGGTCCCGGCGGTCGTCGGGGGTGTTGATCAGGCCCACCGGGCGGCCGGTGACCACCTCCTTGGGCGGGCGGTCGAAGGTAAAAGCGGCGGGGCCTCCAGCTCCCGGGCCCGGGCGGCGGTTTTTTCCAGCAGGGCTCCGTGGCCCCGGTGAACGCCGTCGAAAAAGCCCAGGGCGATAACAGTTCGATTCAAGGTACTCACGCTCCGAAAAAGTTTTTAAGGGAGGTCATCACGCCGCCCTCCAGGCGGCTGAGACAGAGAAACTCGCCCTCCAGGCCATAGACCCGGTAGAGGCCCTCCGGCAGGGGCTGGCGGACGGTGAAGGGGTTGCCGTTGCGGCACAGGGCGTCCACCCGGGGGTGCCGGATGCGGTAGGCCGGGTGCTGGCGGAACAGGGAGTCCAGCGGGGCCAGCAGAGCCTCGCCCTCCTGCTGCACCCGGTCCAGGGTCACGGCGTCGTCCAGGGTGAATCCGGCGGCCATGGTGCGGCGCAGACTGCTCATGCAGCCGCCGCAGCCCAGGGCCTGCCCGATGTCGTGGCACAGGGTGCGGACATAGGTGCCCTTGGAGCACCGGATGCGCAGAGTGTAGTCCGCCGGGCCGCTCTGGTCCAGCAGCTCCAGCTCATGGATGGTAACGAGCCGGGCCGGGCGCTCCACCTCCCCGCCCCGGCGGGCGATCTGATAGAGCTTCTGTCCGCCGATCTTGATGGCGGAGTACATGGGGGGCACCTGTTCAATGGAGCCGGTGAACCGGGGCAGCAGGTGCTCCAGGTCCTCCCGGCCGGTGAGCACCGGATGGGTGTCCAGGGTCTCGCCGGAGGTGTCCTGGGTGTCGGTGGTGCGGCCCAGCCGCAGCCCGGCGACGTACTCCTTCTGGCCGTCCTCGGCGAAGGACACGGCCCGGGTGGCCTGGCCCACGAATACCGGCAGAACGCCGGTGGCCATGGGGTCCAGAGTCCCGGCGTGGCCCACCTTTTTGGTTTTCAAAATCCCCCGCAGCTTGGCGCAGACGTCCATGGACGTCCACCCGGCGGGCTTGTCGATGATGATGATTCCGTTTGCCATGGATCGCTCCTTGTATAAGTCTGCGCGAACCGCGCCGAATGGCGCGTACAAGCGTTTTGCGCAGCAAAACCTTGCCGCAGGCGGAATTTACTTCCGCCGGAGGAAATGAAAATCAGTGCGAGGGGCCCCCGCAAAATGCTCCGTCATTTTGTGGGGACGGGCAGACATCCATAGACGTCCACCTGGCGGGCTTGTCGATGATGATGATTCCGTTTGCCATGGGTCGCTCCTTTTGTCAATCCTCCCCCGCCACCATGTCGATGGCCTGGAGCACGGCCTGCTTCACCTCGCCGAGGGTGCCGTGCAGCGTGGCGCCGGCAGCAGCCGCATGGCCGCCGCCGCCCAGAAGGGCACAGACCTCCGTGGCATTGACCCGGGGGCCGGTTCGCAGGGAAATTTTCACCCGGCCGTCCTTCAGCTCCCGCAGGGTCACGCCGCAGTCGGTGCCCTCCACCAGGGCAGCCAGACTGGACAGCTCCTCCACGTCGGCCTCCGTGGCCTTGTAATCCAGGCACAGGGACAGGGGGATCTGCATGACGACCACCCGGTCGTGGTCATAATACTCCGCCCACTCCGCCATCCAGGCCTCCATAGCCAGCCGGGTGCGGCTCTTGGTGCGGAACAGGGCCTTATTCACCGGGGCCGCGTCGATACCGCAGTCCATCAGGGCGGCGGCGATGCGGTGGGTCCGGGGCGTGGTATTGGAATAGACGAAGCAGCCGGTATCCGTGGATACGGCCACATACAGGGGCAGGGCGATGTCCGGCGTCACCGGAGTCAGGCGGGTGATGATGTCGTACACGATTTCGCCGCAGGCGGCAGAATCCGCCTCCAGGCACGTCTCCCGGGCAAAAAAGCCCTGAGAGGGATGGTGGTCAATGGCCAGGTCGATACGTTCCCCATAGGGCCGTGCGTTTTCCGGCAGCAGGGACAGCGCCGCAATGTCCACGGACACCACGCGGTCGGGGACGAACCCCTCCGGGGCGGTGTAGGGCGCGGCATAGGGGGCGTAGGTAGCGGTGAGCTGGGGATTGGGCAGCAGATATGCCGTCTTGCCCAGGTCCCGCAGAGCCCGGCACAGGGCGGCAGCGGAGCCCACGGTATCGCCGTCGGGGCGGACGTGGGTCAGCAGCAGCAGACGGTCCCAGCCCAGCAGCAGCCGGGCGGCTTCAGCGGTGGTCATAGCACAGCCCTCCTCAGTCCTCCCGGTCCTCGGGCAGGACGATGTCCGCGTTCCGGGGATCGGCAGGCTTCACATGGTTCAGCATATCCAGAATGTGAGCGCCATAAGCGATGGAATCGTCGATAAAAAACTGGAGCTCCGGCGTGTAGCGCAGGTCCACACGGCTGCCCAGCTCATGGCGCAGATAACCGGCGGCGGATTTCAGGCCCTTGAGAAGCGCCTTCTCATCCGGGCAGTTCAGAGCGCTGATATACACCCGGGCATAGCGCAGATCGCTGGTGGTGTCTACATGGGTGATGGTCAGCATACCCTCGGCCACCCGGGGGTCCTTGACGGTGCGCAGCAGGGCGGAAAGCTCCTTCTGGATGGCGTCGTTGATGCGGGCGATACGGTTGGATGCCATAGGCGGTCTCCTTTCGTTTTCGATAAGATGAAAAGAGGGCATGCGAAGCGCCCGCCCTCTGGGTTATGTGATTCGGATTTACTGGGGGATTTCCTCCATGGTGAAGGCTTCAACAATATCCCCTTCCTTGATGTCGTTGAACTTCTCGATGGACAGGCCGCACTCGTAGCCTGCGGCCACCTCCTTGACGGAGTCCTTGAACCGCTGCAGGGAGGCCAGCACGCCCTCGTGGATGACGATGCCGTCGCGGACCAGCCGTACCTGGCAGTCCTTGCGCTGCAGCTTGCCGTCCTGCACGTAGCAGCCGGCAACCGTGCCCACGCCGGACACCTTGTACGTCTGGCGCACCTCGGCGTGGCCCAGCAGCACCTCGCGGAACTTGGGGGCCAGCATACCCTTCATGGCGGCTTCGATCTCGTTGATGGCATCGTAGATCACGCGGTACATCCGCATATCCACGTTGGCCCGGGCGGCACTGTCGCGGGCGGCGGCGTCCGGCCGGACGTTAAAGCCCACGATGATGGCCTGAGAGGTGGACGCCAGCATGACGTCGCTCTCGTTGATGGCGCCCACGCCGCCGTGGATCACGCGGACGCGGACCTCCTCGTTGCTCAGCTTCTCCAGCGAGGACTTCACCGCCTCCACGCTGCCCTGCACGTCCGCCTTGACGATTAGGTTCAGGTTCTTCATCTCACCGGCCTGGATCTGGCTGAACAGATCCTCCAGCGACACCTTGGTCACAGGGGCGTTGGCCTTGGCCTTCTCCTCGGCCTTGCGCTGCTCCACCAGCTCGCGGGCCAGCTTTTCGTCGGCCACGGCGTTGAAGGTAGCGCCGGCGGAGGGTGCCTCGCTCAGACCCGTGATCTCCACGGGCACGCTGGGTCCGGCCTCGGTGATGCGCTGGCCCTTGTCACTGACCATGGCACGCACGCGGCCCACAGAGGTACCGGCGATGATGATGTCGCCCTGATGCAGCGTGCCGTTCTGTACCAGCAGCGTGGCCACGGGGCCGCGGCCCTTGTCCAGACGGGCCTCGATCACGGTGCCCTGCGCCGCGCGGTTGGGGTTGGCCTTCAGCTCGCCCACCTCGGCGGTCAGCGTCAGCATCTCCAGCAGATTGTCCACGCCCATGCCGGTCTTGGCGGAGATGGGGCACACGATGGTGTCGCCGCCCCACTCCTCGCACACCAGGCCGTACTCGGTCAGCTGCTGCTTGATGCGCTCGGGGTTGGCCTCGGGCTTATCCATCTTGTTGATGGCCACGATAATGGGGATACCGGCGGCCTTGGCGTGGTTGATGGACTCCACCGTCTGGGGCATGATGCCGTCCTCGGCGGCCACCACCAGAATGGCGATATCCGTCACCATGGCGCCGCGGGCGCGCATGGAGGTAAAGGCCTCATGGCCGGGGGTATCCAGAAATGTGATGGGCTTGCCATTGATCTGCACCTGATAGGCGCCGATGTGCTGGGTGATGCCGCCGGCCTCGCCGCTGGCCACGTGGGCGTTGCGGATATAGTCCAGCAGGCTGGTCTTGCCGTGGTCCACGTGGCCCATGACCACCACCACGGGTGCCCGGGGCACCAGATCCTCGTCCTTGTCCTGATGGTCGTCGATCAGGCGCTCCTCGATGGTGACGACGACCTCCTTCTCTACCTTGCAGCCCATCTCCTCGGCGATGATGGCGGCGGTGTCGAAGTCGATCATCTGGCTCAGGGAGGCCATCACGCCGTTCTTCATCAGGCACTTGACCACCTCTGCGCCGGTCTTCTTCATCCGGCTGGCCAGCTCGCCCACGCTGATCTCGTCGGGGATCTGCACGGTCACAGGGGTCTTCTTGATGACCTCCAGCCGCAGCTTCCGCAGCCGGTCGGCCTCCTCCTGCTTGCGCTTGTTGCTGGCGAAGTTATTGTCCCGCCGCTGCTTATTGCTGCGGAACTTCTCCTTGCCCTGTGGGGCCTGCTGGTCCCGCTTGCCGCCGCTGCGGGCGTCGGCCATATCCTGCAATTTCTCGTCGTACTTGTCCAGATTGACGTTGGTGGCCTTGCGGGTGTCCACCACCTGCCGCTGGGGCACGCGGGACATGGGCTGTTTGGGCTGCTCCGCCTTGGGCGCGCCGCCCTGCTGGGGCTTGCCGCTCTGGCCCTGACCCTGTGTCGGCGCGGATGCGTTCTGCGCCGGCTTGGCGGCGGGCTTCTCCGCCTTCTTCTCCTCCGGCTTGGCGCCCTCGGCGAAGATCACCGCGATGCTGCTCACCGGGTTGTGCTGGGTCAGATACTCAAAGATCAGGCTCAGCTCCCGGTCCTCCAGCACCTGCATATGATTTTTGGGCGTTTCGGCGTACTTGGTCAGGATCTCCGTGATCTCCTTCGTGGACACGCCGAAGTCCTTGGCCACCTCATGCACTCTGTATTTGTTAGCGATACTACCCAAATAAAGCCACCTCCATCTCAGTTGCTCGCGCCGCGCTCACGGCGCGCTGTGTTCCTGTTATCTGCCGGTCGTTTTCCGGCTTCCCTTGCCCTTCTTTACCGGCCGCGCGTTTTCATACCGTGCGCCGGGGGCCTCCTTCTTTGCCGGCCGTTTATCCCTGGGCGGGCGGCCGCTCCGTTCCTTATAGACCCGGTCGGGGCGTCCCTCCGGATGCTCCCGCCGCGGCGGACGCCGGTGTTCCGGCGCGGGGGGCCTGTGCTCCGGTGCCGGAGGCTCCGGAGACGCGTGGGGCGGCTCCGGCGGCTTGCCGCCGTGAACGCGGTGCCTGCCCTGCCGCAGGTTCTTCTCGTGCTGTAATTGCTCTTCCTTCCGTTCCCTTGCCCGCTTGGCCTTCAGGTCCAGCGCCTCCGCCGCCGCGCCGTAGATCTCCGGCTCCACCGCCGCCAGCTTTTTCACCAGCGACTGGGCGAACCCGATGTCCGTCACCGCGCACATGGCCACGCTGGTCCGGCCCAGCGCCCGGCCGAAGGTCTCCTTGTCCGCCGGGAAGGGCAGGCACAGGCAGCTGCCTGCCCGGCCGAAGCTGTACGCCCGCCGCACCGAGGATGCCGCCGCGTCCCGCGCCGTAAAGATGACCCTGGCCTTCTTGGCCCGTGCCGCCGCGCCTACGGGCTCCTCGCCCACGGCCACCGCACCGGCGCGCAGCGCCAGACCCAAAGTGGATAACAAATGCTCTGTCACAGTGCCACCATCTGCCCTTCCAGCGCGTCGTACACCTCCGCCGGTATGGCGGTGTCGAAGGCGCGCTCCAGCGCACGGCTTTTCCGTGCTTTTTTCAGGCACTCCGGGTCCGGGCACACGTACGCGCCCCGGCCGGACTTCTTTCCGGTGCTGTCCAGCAGTATCTCCCCCTCCGGGGTCTTCACGATACGCAGCAGCGCCTTTTTGTCTTTCATCTCCCGGCAGCCCACACATTGCCGCTGGGGTATCTTACGGGTCTTCTGCATCGCTGCCGTTCCTTTCCGCAGCCGCCGCTTACTCCGCGTTGGCCGCCTTGATGTCGATCTTATAGCCGGTCAGCCGCGCGGCCAGACGGGCGTTCTGCCCCTCCTTGCCGATGGCCAGACTCAGCTGGTCGGCGGGCACCGTCACGCGGCAGGCCTTGCCCTCGTCGGCCAGCTGTACGCTGACCACATCCGCCGGCGCCAGCGCCGCGGCGATAAACTCCGCCGGGTCCTCGCTGTACTTCACGATGTCGATCTTCTCGCCCCGCAGCTCGTCCACGATGGCGTTCACGCGCTGCCCCCTGGGGCCCACGCACGCGCCGATGGCGTCCACGTTGGGGTCCTCGGACCACACGGCGATCTTCGTGCGGTTGCCCGCCTCCCGGGCGATGGACCGCACCTCCACGGTGCCGTCGTAGATCTCCGGCACCTCCAGCTCAAACAGCCGCTTCACCAGACCGGGGTGGGTGCGGGAGATCATCACCTGCGGCCCGCGTGTGCTGCGGCGAACCTCCACCAGATACACCTTCACCATCTGCCCCTCGTGCAGCTCCTCGCCGGGCACCTGCTCGTTCATGGTCAGCACAGCCTCCGTGGCCTCGCTGCCGCTGCCGATCCGCAGGATCACGTTGCCGTTCCGGGGGTCGATCCGGCTGACGGTGCCGGTGAGGATCTCATGCTGCTTGCTGCCCCACTCGTCATAGATCATGCCGTGCTCGGCTTCCCGCAGGCCCTGGATGATGACCTGCTTGCCGTTGCCGGCGGCGATGCGGCCGAATTCCACGGACTCCACCGGGAAGTTCACCATGCCGCCCAGCTCGTTCTTGGCGGAGATGCGCTTGGCCTCCTCCAGCGAGATCTGGCTGGCGGGGTTCTCCACCTCCTCCACGATCTCCTTCTGGACGTACATTTTCAGGTCCTTCTTCTCCTCATCCACGTCCACCACCACATACTCCACGCCCTCGTGGTCGCGCTTATAGGCGGTGGTCAGCGCCTGGATGATCTTGCCCATCATAAAGCTCTGGGGAATGCCCCGTTCCTTTTCCAGCATAGCCAGTGCCGCGAAGATCTCGTCACATTTCATGGTCGTTTCTCCTTCTATCTCAAGTCGTGTTGTCTCAGAATTCTACCCGCAGGCGCACCAGCGCCGTCTCGTTCTTCTCAAAGCGCACCGTCTCGCCGCCCATGTCCAGCAGCACCGCGCCGTCTTCATAGCCCGCCAGGGTCCCGGCGAACTCCTTGCGCCCGTCCTTGGGCTGGTACGTTTTCACCAGCACGGGGCTGCCCATGAACTGCGCAAAATCCCCCGGCCGCTTCAGCTGGCGCTCCAGCCCCGCCGAGCCCACCTCGAACACGTAGCTGCTCTCGATGGGGTCCGCCTCGTCCAGCAGATCGCTGACCGTGCGGCTGATGGCCTCGCAGTCCAGAATGTCCACGCCGCCGTCCTTGTCCAGATACAGCCGCAGGTACCACTGTCCCGCCTCCCGGACGTACTCTACATCCCAGATGCGGCAGCCCTGCGCCTGCACCGCCGGCTCCGCCAGCGCCCATACGACCTCGGTGATCTTTTTCACAGCAAGCCCTCCAACAGAACGTCCCGGTCATCATGGAACGATGACCATTAAAAAAAGCGGACGATCTCGTCCACTCCAGTCAATACCTTAACCTTACGTACACACATAGCATACCATATAAGCACACGAAACGCAAGGGTTTTTCCGCAAAAACACCCGCAAAATAGGTCGAAAAGCTGAAAAGAACGCCCTTAGGACGCTCTTTTCAGCTTCATAACGCCTCTCGACAGCAAAAACGCCGCCAAATTTACCAGCACCACCGTGGCGCCCACCGGCGTGCCCCACAGGTACGACCCGGTCAGCCCCACGCAGAAGCACACCACACTCAGCCCCGCGGCGCAGATGACCACGCCCCGGAAGCTCCGCAGCAGCGTCATGGCCGTCAGCGCCGGGAAGATGACCAGACTGGAGATCAGCATCGCGCCCATCATCCGCATGCCCAGCACGATGGTCAGCGCCGTCAGCACCGACAGGATGGTGTTGTACAGCCCCACCTTCACCCCGGTGGCCCGGGCGAAGCTCTCGTCGAAGGTGATGGCGAACAGCCGATGGTAAAACAGCACATACAGCACCAGCACCGCCGCGCACAGCCCCACGCTCAGCGCCACATCCGCCCGGTCCATGGCCAGGATGGAGCCGAACATAAAGCTGTCCACATCCGTGGTCATGCCGGTGGTCAGACTGGTGACCACCACGCCCACGGCCAGCGCCGACGCGCTGACCACCGCGATGGCCGCGTCCGCGCTCATCCGGCTTTTCTCCGTCATCCGCAGCAGCCCCAGCGCCGCCAGCACCACCACCGGAATAGACACCGGCAGCGGCGCCCAGCCGCAGGCCAGTGCGATGCTCAGTGCGCCGAAGGACACATGGCTCAGCCCGTCGCCGATCATGGAGTAGCGCTTCAGCACCAGCGGTACACCCAGCAGCGCCGCGCACAGCGCCACCAGGATACCCACCACGAACGCCCGCAGAATAAATGGGTACGTGAACATTTCCAGCAGTAAGCTCATGCCTCGTCACCTCCGAACCGTTTGCCCCAGGGGGACGTTAGATAGTCCGCCGCCGTGCCGAAGAAGTACGTTCCATGGCCGGCGTGCAGAATATGGTCGGCGTAGCGCAGGGCGCTGCGTATATCGTGTGTTACCGCCACGATGGCGATGCCCTCCTGCTTGTTCAGGTATTCCAGCGTGCGGTACAGCTCCTGGGCCGCCGCCGGGTCCAGTCCCGTCACCGGCTCGTCCAGGATCAGCAGCTCACCGGCGGCGCACAGGGCACGCGCCAGCAGCACCCGCTGCTGCTGCCCGCCGGACAGCTCCCGGTAGCACCGGTCCTTCAGCTCCAGCACGCCCAGCTTGCCCATGTGCATCAGCGCGGTGGACTTCTCCTTCGGCGTGTAGAAAAACCGCATGCCCCGGCTGCTGAGAAAGCCGCTGCGCACTACCTCCGTCACCGTGGCGGGAAAGTCCTTCTGCGCCTTTGTCTGCTGGGGCAGATAGCCGATGGCGCCGGAGCGCAGGGAGGGCGAACGTACGATCTCGCCCGCCATGGGGTGCAGCAGCCCCAGCAGGCTCTTCACCAGTGTGGACTTGCCGCTGCCGTTCTCGCCCACGATGCACACATAGTCGCCGCTGTGCACCTGAAAGTTCAGGTGCTCCCACACCGGCTTGCCCTCATAGCCCAGCGCCGCGTCCCGGCAGTCCAGCAATATGCGTTTCTCCTGTTCCATCAGGACAGTCCCTCCTTCAGTGCCGCCGCGTTGGCGGTCATCAGACTGATATAGGTGGCTCCGCCGTCGAATTCCGCCCGGCTCACCGTCTGGCAGGAGTGGAATGTCCGCACCTGCGCCCCGGTGGTCTCGGCGATGGCCTGCGCCACCTTCTGGCTGCTCAGCTCGATGGTGTATACCACCGGTATCTCCTGCTCCTCCACCACGTCGATCAGATATTTCAGCGTGGCGAGGGACGGCTCCGTGTCTCCCGCGCAGCCGTGGAACGCCGCCCGGTAATCCAGATCATATTCCCTGCAGAAATACAGCAGCGGGAACCGATCGCCGAACACCAGCAGCCGCCGTGCCGCATGGTCCGTGATGTCCCGGAATGTCTCGTCCAGCGCCTGCAATTCGTCCAGATAGTCCGCCAGCCGAGCCCGATAGCCGTCGGCATTGTCCGGATCGGCCTCACACAGCGTATCGCAGATGGCCCGGCACAGGGCCATGGCGTTCACCGGCGATGTCCAGATGTGCTCGTCGTACTCGATGTCCTCCTCGTGGCCGTCGTGCAGATGGCCGTCATGCGCCTCATGGTCATCGTGCTCGCCATGTTCGTCATGTGCGTGGTCATGGCCGCCCTGCATCCCCTCGGCGTACTCCTCCCGGTATGTCTCCACGCAGTCCATCATAGCCAGCCGGTAGGGGATAGCCTCGCCTGCCGCGTCCAGAATGTCCTCCACCCACAGCTCGCTTTCCCCGCCGTTGTAGATGAACACCTCCGCCTCGCTGACGGCGATCACGTCCAGCGGCGTGGGCTCAAAGCTGTGTGTCTCCCGCCCGGCGGGCACCAGCAGCTGTACGTCCACCGCGTCCCCGCCGATCTGCCGCACAAAGTCGTAGTAGGGGAACAGCGTGCACACCACGTTCAGTTTCCCGCTTTGCGGACGGTCCTGCCGCCCGCAGCCCGCCAGCGTCAGCGCCAATACCGCCGCCAGCACCGCTGCGCCTGCTCGTCTCACGTGTCCCGCCTCCTTTGCGTGTCTTGTCTCATAAAATCATAGTATACCACACAATGCGCAAAAAGGGAAGTGCCCGCCTTTTGCGTCCGGACACCATCTCCCTGCGTATAATTAACGCACTCCTAACACGACGATGAAAAAGTTTCTTAATATGAAAGTGAAGATATTTGCGCCGGAAAACATGGAAAACATCTGCGCTTTGTGTGTATTTGAACGCGGAACAGTTGAAAAACACAACAAAAAACAATATTGTTAATGCTAAGATAATGTTAAAATAGTAAAAATACGTGTTAAAATTTCATTAAAATTGCTGATCGAACCATTCGACGCTTTTCTGCATACTTTTTCCATAGTCCGCAGCGTTTTTCTGCGGATGTGTTTTCAGTTGTTCCCGGGACCGCCATCCGGTCAACTTCTCTCCTGACAGATCGAAAAGACCGCCGTCCGGCGGTCTTTTTTGTCCCCTTCCCCCGCCTGTTAATAAACCTACAATCGGTTTCCTCAAAAGAAAATCATTCGCCGTCCGTTGCAAAAATCCCGGAACCCCGCCAAAAACTGAATGGTTCAATGTAAAAAAGAAGCAAAAACCATATAAAATATGTGAAAAAATCCGTTCACAGAATGTTAAAAATGTACAATATGGCGCTCAATTTTTATAAAAACTGCTAATTGCGGGCGGAAAGAGTTTCCTGTATACTTTTTTCAGGTAGCCTTGAAGGGATTTTATCCCGTGAGGAAATACCTGCGGGGCATGGCGGTGCCCCGTGCCGTTTCCTGTCAATAGACGGGTGCGGTAAAATTTATCAGCTCCTGCGTCGACGTAGGGGCAAAAATCTGTTAAGGAGAGAAAACAATGGAAGAAAGAAAAGGCTTTGGATCCAATTTCGGATTCCTGATGGCCGCGGTCGGCTCTGCAGTCGGCCTGGGCAACATCTGGGGCTTCCCCAATAAGATGGGTGCCTCCGGCGGCTTCACGTTCCTCATCATCTATCTGATCCTGGCGGTCCTGTGCGGCTTCATCGTTATGGTGGGCGAGCTGGCCATCGGCCGCAAGACCGGCCACGGCGCCGTGGGCGCGTACAAGGCTCTGTCCAAGAAGTTCAAGTGGATGGGCTGGCTGGGCATCCTGTCCGCCTTCTTCATCCTGTTCTTCTACTGCGCACTGGGCGGCTACTGCATCAAGTACACCGTTCTGAACATCGGCGATCTGTTCGGTGCCGGCTTCGGCTCCAATGGCCTGTCCGGCGGCGAAATTTTCGGCAACTTCCTGGGCAGTCCCGTTGAGGGTGTTATCTACGGCCTTATTTTCGTGGCGCTGACCATGCTCATCGTTATGGGCGGCATCGGCGGCGGCATCGAGAAGGTCTGCTCCGTGGGTATGCCCGCCCTGTTCGTGGCCCTGCTGATCTGCATCATCCGCGCCTGCACCCTGGAGGGTACCGACGTGGCCGTGCAAATTCTGCAGGCGGACGGTTCTCTCGTGGAGGGCGTTGTTAACGGCAGTGCTCTGGACGGTCTGAAGTACATGTTCTCCCCCGGCTGGGCGGCCAATGTCGGCTATTATGTGCCCGCCAAGGCGGTTGTTGATGGCGCGGAGGTTTCCTCCATCATGGTCAATGGCGTGGCACAGGCCATCGTCGCCTACAAGTCCGGCGCTCCCAGCATCTTTAACGTTGTTTCCACCGCTGGTGGCCAGATGTTCTTCTCCCTGTCCCTGGGCATGGGCGCCATGATCACCTACGGCTCCTACCTGCATAAGAAGGAGAACCTGCAGAAGAACGCCCTGCTGATCATCATCATGGATACCATGGTGGCGCTGATGGCCGGTCTGTGCGTCATGCCTGCCCGCTTCGCGCTGGATCCCGCCGGCAACATCGGCGGCCCCAAGCTGCTGTTTATCACCATGCAGAACGTGTTCCACTCCATGGGCACACTGGGCCCCATCTTCGGCATCCTGTTCTATCTGCTGGTGGTGTTTGCCGCCATCTCCTCCTCCATCTCCCTGCTGGAGGTCATCGTGGCCCACTTCGTGGATAAGGCCCGTATCGAGGGCAAGGGCGACAAGCGTAAGCCCTACACCCTCATCGCCGCCGCCTGTGTGTGCCTGGGCTGCATCCTGGTCTGCGCCGACTGCCTGGGTTCCAGCGGTATCGCACCGGCCAATATACTGAATATAGCGGAACCCAAGAACTGGGCGGCTGACTGGCTGGACTTCTGGGATGCACTGTCCGAGGGCGTTATGATGCCGCTGGGCGCCCTGCTGATGTGCCTGATGATCGGCTGGGAGATCGGCCCCGAGTTCGTCAAGGAAGAGGCGGAGCAGTCCGGTCATGCCATGGGCAGCTATGGCTTCTTCAAGGTCTGCGTCAAGTTCATCACCCCGCTGTGCATGATCCTCATCCTGTACGGCCAGATCAAGGAGTTCTTCTTCTAAGTAAATGCAGAACGCCGGAGCATTGCTCCGGCGTTCTTTCTGCCATAAAAAGGCCGGGCACTGAAAGCGCCCGGCCTTTTGCTTACTTAAGCGTAATGCTGTTTTGCAGTACGGCAACGCTGTACAGCAGCAGTACATTCGCTCCCTCCGGGAATTCCGTCACCCGTGCCAGCGCGTCTGTGGCCATATACCGGATATCGACCACATATACGGTGCGGTAACTGCCCGCCAGCAGCGGCACAAGGCTGCTGCCGAAGGAATCCCGGAACACGATCAGCGTCCGGTCATTGTTAGCCGCCGGGTTTTCGATCCGCAGCAGCGCCTTCGGTCCGCCCAGAAACAGATCATAGGGCGATTTCTCCGCCGCGGTAAAGTCGTATACGCCGCCGGTGCTGTCCGTCTCATAGTCGTACACCGTGCAGCTATCCAGCAGGGGAGAGGTGATATAGGACAGGACGTCCGCCGTCAGCGGCTCCGCCGTCTTGCCCCAGTAGCTGCCGTGAAATTCGCCCGCCAGCGCGCACAGCGTCTCCTCTGTCATGTCCGGCACAGGTGCATCCATGGCCTCCGATATGGTCTGCGCCACGGCGGAAAGACGCTCCTGCCGCCAGTGGGGATCGGTACGGTAATAGTCCTCCAGCGCCAGCAGCGGCGCGATGTCGATGATCTCCACCGGCAGCCGCTGCGCCAGATAGTCCGCCGTCTCCTGGGCCCCAGCGGGCGTGTAGCCCTCCGGCGTCTCCATAAAAGCGGCCTTATCTGGGATCACGCTCATATATACGTGTTCCGACCCGGGGAAATATGCCTCCAACAGGTGAGAAAACCGTTTTACGGCGAAGTCCAGTGATTTCTCGCTCCACGGTGCGTCGGTGGCGGCGGCATAGCCACGGTACACATATACCTCCGGCAGCGTATCCTCCTGCACCCGCCGGGTGGGAATGGCGGCAGCAGCTATGACCATAGCCGCTGCCGCCAGCAGAAATACGCCTCGCTCTATCCAGCGCTTCACAGGATGGCCTCGTCGTAGACGGGCTGCACGCCGAAGATGCCGTTCAGGTGGGACATAAAGGTGTTCACAAGATCCTCGGCACCGAACACGGACACCACATACTCGCCCACCACGGCCACGGCAACCTTATCGGGGAAGCCGCACATCCACTGCCGCTGCTGGATGTTGTCCCGCAGGGCGGTGGCCAGCGCATCGGCATCATCGGTGCAGTGGTACGCCGCGGCGGTAAAGGTGTTCTGGTTCATCATATGGACCAGCGACGCGGCCTGATCCACCTTGGCCGTCTCCGGCAGGCCGAGGGCGCTGTCCACAGCGGTGCGGTCGGTCAGGTCATAGACGCCGGGGGCGTCCTCCTTGCTGTTCGTCTCGGAGTAGTCGCCGCCGGCGGCGGGGAATTTCTCATCATCGGTGTAGGTGCTCCACACCTTCTCCAGCAGGTCAAGGGCGCTGGCAGGCGCGGCGGACTGGTCGCCCTTGCTGTCGTTCTTCGTGCCGCAGGCGGCGAGACTCAGGGTCAGCACGGCGGCGAGCACAAGGGAAATGATTTTTTTCATCGTGTAGTTTCCTCCTGAAATAGGTTTCTGTCCATTGAGACGGAGCGCGGTGCGATTTGGTTCCATGAAAATTCTGCCGCTTTTACAGCCAGCTCTGGTCAAAGCCGTAGGGCAGCAGCTCCTTCAGCGCGAAGCGCTTGCTCTCGCCCTTTCCGTTCAGGCAGATCACCGTCAGGTCGGGTGCGAACTCCATCATCACCTGCCGGCAGGTGCCGCAGGGCACGCAGTGATCCTCGCTGCGCCCGGCGATCACGATGGTGTCGAAGTCCCTGTGTCCCTCACTGACCGCCTTGACCATGGCCGTCCGTTCGGCGCATATCGTGGCGCCGTAGGCGGCGTTCTCCACGTTGCAGCCGGTAAACACCGTCCCGTCCTTGCACAGCAGCGCCGCGCCCACCGGGAAGTGGGAATAGGGTACATAGGAACGCTCCAGCATGGCCACCGCCATATCACAAAGCTGTTTTTCCGTCATGGTGCATCCTCCTTTGATCTTTTCCGGTTTCTTCCTCGTTTATACCTCAGCTCAGCTCCGCCTTGCCGGTGTAGAGCTGATAATACTTGCCCTGCTGCGCCAGCAGCTCCTGATGGTCGCCGCGCTCAATGATGCGTCCGTGCTCCAGCACCAGAATGGCTTGGCTGTTCCGCACGGTGGACAGCCGGTGTGCGATAACGAACACCGTCCGGCCCTCCATCAGCGAGTCCATGCCCTGTTCGATCAGGTTTTCCGTCCGCGTGTCGATGGAACTGGTGGCCTCGTCCAGGATCAGTACCGGCGGGTCGGACACCGCCGCCCGGGCGATGGCCAGCAGCTGGCGCTCGCCCTGGCTCAGGCTGCCGCCGTCCCCGGTGATCACCGTGTCATACCCCTGGGGCAGGTGCCGGATAAAGCTGTCGGCGTTGGCCAGCTTCGCCGCGGCCCGGACCTCCTCGTCCGTGGCGTCCAGCCGTCCGTAGCGGATGTTGTCCGCGATGGTGCCGGTGAACAGATGGGTGTCCTGCAATACCATGCCCAGCGAACGGCGCAGGGAGTCCTTCTGGATGTCCCTCACGTCGATGCCGTCATAGGTGATGGTGCCCTCCTGCACATCGTAGAACCGGTTGATGAGGTTGGTGATGGTGGTCTTGCCCGCGCCGGTGGAGCCCACAAAGGCGATCTTCTGCCCCGGCTTGGCGAACAGCGACACGTCGTTCAGCACGGTTTTCTCCCCGTCATAGGAGAAGGTCACGTGGTCGAAGCGCACGTCGCCCTTCAGCTCCACCAGTGTGCCGTCAGGCTTTTTCCACGCCCAGCAGCCGGTGCGGCGGTCTGTCTCGGTCAGCGCATCGCCGCGCTTTTCCACCCGGACGATGACGGTCTTGCCCTCGTCCACCTCCGGCTCGGCCTCCATCACGGCGAAGATGCGCTCCGCGCCGGCCACCGCCGCCAGCAGCACGTTCACCTGCTGGCTGATCTGCGAGATGGGCTGGCTCACCTGCTTCACATACAGCAGGTACGCGCCCAGGGAGCCCACGTCGAACATTCCGCCGATGGCCAGCAGTCCGCCCACGCAGCAGGTGACGGCGTAGTCGATGCGTGACAGGTTGGCCATGGCCGGCATCATGGCGCCGGAGTAGGTCTGGGCCGCCGTGGCGGCGTCCCGATAGCTGTCGTTCAGCCCGGAGAACTGCGCGATGGCCTTGCTCTCGTGGTTGAACACCTTGATGACCTTCTGGCCCTCCACCATCTCCTCGATATAGCCGTTCATGGCGCCCAGCGCCTGCTGCTGTGCCTGAAAGCTCACGCGGCTTCTGCCGCCAATGCCCTTGACCACCAGCAGCATCAGCACCAGAAAGGCAAAGGTGATCAGCGTCAGCACCCAGTTCATATACAGCATCATAACAACAATGCCGATAAACGTCAAGGCGCAGGACACCACACTGGCGAAGCTGGAGTTGATCATCTCCGACACGGTGTCCATGTCGTTGGTAAAGCGGCTCATCAGGTCGCCGGACTGGTGGGTGTCGAAGTACCGCAGGGGCAGGTCCTGCAATTTGTCGAACAGATCCTGCCGCATCTGTGCCACCGTCCGCTGGGAGATATGCACCATGATGCGGGCGTAGGCATAGGAGCACAGGCCCGACAGCAGGAACAGTCCCAGCAGCAGCGCCAGCATTTTCAGCAGGCCGGCGAAGTCGCCTACCAGAATATAGTCGTTGATAATAGGCTTGAGCAGATAGCTGCTCATCACCGAGCCCACGGAGCTGATCACCAGGCAGATGAACACCACCACCAGCGACGCCTTATAGCGCCCGATATAGCGCAGCAGCTTGCTCACCGTGCCTCTGAAGTCCTTGGGCCGCTGGAAACCGTGTCCCTGGGGCCCGTGGCCGCGCGGTCCGCCGCGTTTTTGTTCAGCCATCGATGCTCACCCCTTCCTGCTGGGAGCGATAGACCTCCCGATAAATGTCGCTCTGCGCCATCAGCTCCTCATGGGTGCCTATGGCGGAGATGTGCCCATCGTCCATCACCAGTATCAGGTCGGCGTCCATAACGGATGTGATCCGCTGGGCGATGATGAGCTTGGTGCAGCCGGGCAGCGCCGTTTTCAGCGCGCCTCGGATCTTCGCGTCCGTGGCGGTGTCCACCGCGCTGGTGGAGTCGTCCAGGATCAGTATCTTCGGCTTCCGCAGCACCGCCCGGGCGATGCACAGCCGCTGCTTCTGCCCGCCGGAGACGTTGGTGCCGCCCTGTTCGATATAGGTGTCGTATCCGTCCGGCATTTTCTCAATAAACTCGTCGGCGCAGGCCAGACGGCAGGCCGCCTCGATCTCCTGATCGCTGGCGTTCTCGTCGCCCCAGCGCAGGTTCTCCCGGATGGTGCCGGAGAACAGCGTGTTCTTCTGCAATACCATGGCGCAGCCATCCCGCAGCGCCTCCATGGTGTAGTCCTTCACATTGTGGCCGCCCACATACACCGCGCCGCCGTTCACGTCGTACAGCCGGGGGATCATGCTCACCAGCGTGGTCTTGGCGCTGCCGGTGCCGCCTAAAATGCCCACCGTGGCCCCGCTGGGTACGGTAAAGCTCACGTCCTCCAGATTCCAGGCCTCCGCCGTGTCGTGGTACTTGAAATACACATGGTCGAAGCGGATGGAGCCGTCCTCCACCTTCAGTGCCGGGTCGGCCTGCTCGTCGGTGATGCAGGGCTTCTCCTCCAGCACCTCGGCGATGCGCTTGCCGCAGGCGATGGCCCGGGTCAGCATCATCAGTACCACGGATACCATCATCAGCGACATCAGTATCTCACTCAAATAGGTAAAGAACGCGATCAGATCGCCGGAGAGCAGCGTGCCCTCCCACACGTAGTGGCCGCCGATCCACATGACCGCCGTGATGGTGCCGCCCATGAGAACCATCATCACCGGCATGAACAGCACCACAAAGCCGAAGGCGCGCTCGGCCATGCTTCGCAGCTTCTCACTGCGCTGGGTGAACTTCTCCTTTTCCTGCGCCTCACGCACAAAGGATTTCACCACGCGGATGGCGTTCAGGTCCTCCTGCACCACCAGGTTCAGCTGGTCCGTGGCCCCCTGCAGGGAGGTGAAGAACGGCCCTACCCGCTTGATGACGATGACCACCGCGATGATCAGCAGGGGAATGACCACCAGGAACACCTGGCTCAGCCGCTGGCTGATGATCAGGGCCATTACCAGCGCCGTCACCAGCATGGTGGGGGCGCGGACCAGCATACGCATTCCCATAAATGTGGTCATCTGCACCGAGGCCACGTCGTTGGTCAGCCGCGTCACCAGACTGGCGGTGGAGAAGCGCTCGATGTTGGCAAAGGAGAAGCGCTGTACCTGCTCGTACTCCGCCTTCCGCAGCGCCGCGCCGAAGCCCATGGACGCCTTGGCGGCCAAAGCCGCCGCGCCCACGCCGCAGCCCAGCGCCAGCAGCGCCATAATGACCATTTTCAGCCCCGCCATCAGGATATAGCCTCTGTCTCCGTTGGCGATGCCGATATCCACGATGTCGCTCATCACCTGGGGCAGCGTCAGCTCCAGCACCGCCTCTCCGGCGGAGCAGGCGATGGCAAACAGCATCAGCAGGCGGTAGCCCTTGGTATAGGGCGCCAATTTTTTTATCATGCTTCCTCCTCCTCGTCGGTCAGGTTCCGTCCCGCCCGCAGCAGGAACGCGGTGAACTGCGCCTTTTCCTCCTGCGTGAAGCCGCGCTCCAGCCGTTCGTTCACCTGGTGCAGCACGGTCTGGAAATCGTCATGGAACCGCTGGCCCTCCTCTGTCAGTGCCAGAATGCGGCACCGTCCATCTGTGGCGCTGACGGTGCGGTATACCAACCCCTTCTCCTCCAGCCGGTCCACGATGCCGTTCACTGTGCTGGGCTTGATCATCAGGTGGCGCTCCAGTGTTTTCTGGTTCACGCTGTCCTCCGCGTCGTGCAGGAACATCAGCGTCCGGCACTGCATGGGCGATACGTCGTAGCGCTTCAGCATCCGCCCCATCAGCTTATGCACCTGGTGATCGCAGTAGCCGAACAGCGCGCCGAAGTGCGCCGGGTGCTCGTCAAAGCAGAATTTCATGGCGGTCCTCCTTCTTTGCTTTTGAATTTTTAGCATACAAACTATTAGTATGCTAAATGGTAGCACCAATATTTTTTGTTGTCAATAGGGAAGAGGGGCGGCTCTGTAAACGATCTGTGAACGGCGGGCGCGCTTTGTGAATGATTTGTTAATTCTTTATCAAGCCTGTTGACTTCCGCCCCGGATGCGTGTATGATACGCTCATCCGAAAGGATACCCACCCATTGTATTTCTCTCTCCTTTTACCGAAAAAAAGGCGGCGCTGAAGCGCCGTCTTTTTTCGTCTCTGCCCTTGTCAACAGAGGGTATAATAAAAGCAAAAGCGAAACAGGCGGCAAAAAACAGTTGCCATCGCGGAAGAATTGTAGTAGAATATATCTCACGAACTTGTCCTCCGCCGTGAGCTGCGGGGCCGGTCTCGCGCAATGGATACCCACGAATCATGTCAGGCGGGGAACCGAGCAGCATTAAGAGGGATCATCCATGTGCCGCGAGGGTGCCGGCCCTGTGGCTCACGGCGGAGGACTCGTTTATTTTGTTTGTCAGCAGGGAGGTGTGCCCATGTACCAGGCGCTGTACCGCAAATACCGGCCCAAGACCTTTTCCGAGGTGGTGGGCCAGCAGCACATCACCGATACGCTCCAGCGCCAGGTGGCCGACGGTCAGGTGGGCCACGCCTACCTGTTCACCGGTACCCGCGGCACCGGCAAGACCACCTGCGCCCGTATTCTGGCCAAGGCCGTCAACTGTCAGCACCCCATTGACGGCGCGCCCTGCAACCAGTGCGCCGCCTGCCGCGGTATTGACGACGGCTCGCTGCTGGATGTGACGGAGCTGGACGCCGCCTCCAACGGCAGCGTCAACGATGCCCGCAGCCTGCGGGAGGAGGCCGTCTACCCGCCGGCGGTGCTGCAAAAGCGCGTCTACATCATCGACGAGGTGCATATGCTCTCCCGCGATGCCTTCAACGCCCTGCTGAAGATCATGGAGGAGCCGCCCGCCCACCTGCTGTTTATTCTGGCCACCACCGAGATCCAGAAGGTCCCGGCCACCATACTCTCCCGCTGCCAGCGGTTCAACTTCAAGCGCATCCTGCCCCACGATATGGAGCAGCAGCTGCTGAAGGTGGCGAAGGCCGAAGCCATCGACCTGACCCCGGACGGGGCGGACCTGCTGGCCCGCATGGCCAACGGTGCCCTGCGCGACGCGCTCAGCCTGCTGGACCAGTGCCGTGCCGCCGGTGCGGTCGTGGACGGCCGCAGCGTGCTGGACACGCTGGGACTGGCCGGCAGTACCCAGACGGTGCAGCTCATGCGCCTGCTCCTGGCGCGTCAGGGGGGCGACGCTTTGGCGCTGCTGGACCAGCTGTACCGGGGCGGCAAGGATGTGGGCGCGCTGCTGGGCGAGCTCAGCGACCTGTGCCGGGATATGACCGTTCTGGCCGCCGCGCCGGAGGGCGGCGCTGCCCTGCTGGGCGGCCTGTATGACCGCAAGACCCTCTCTGAACTGACGGCGGAGGTCCCCATGCGCCGCCTGCTCTATATGACCGATACCATCCAGCGCACCGCCGCGGCCCTGCCCCGGAGCATCCGCCAGCGGACGGATGCCGAGCTGTGCCTGCTGCGTCTGTGCGACGAGAGCCTTTCCAACGACACGGAGGCTCTGGCGGACCGTGTCTCCGCCCTGGAGGACGCCTTGAAGAAGGGCGTCGTCCCGGCGGAAAGACCCGCCGCCCGTCCGGCGGCTGCGCCGACTCCGCCGCCCCGGCGTGAAGTGTCTCCGATCCCGCAGGAGACATCTCCCGCACCGGAACCCGCACCGGTCCCCACGGCCCCTGCACCTCCGGTCCCTGCGCCGGAGAGCGCCCCGGCGGCGCCCGCCGCCGGCGGTGACAGTCAGGTCTGGGCCGCGCTTATCGAGCACTATAAAGGCCCGCTGACCATCCCCGACCGGGTGTGGCTGAACCAGGCGACAGGTACGCTGGAGGGGGATGTGCTCACCGTTTCCTGTGCCAACGATCTGGTGAAGCAGCAGCTCAGCCGCAAGGCCATCGAGGATGTGCTCTGCGGCGTCACCAGCCGCCATGTGGGCGACGACCCCGAGCTGCACGCAAAGGCTCTCCGGCTGGACCCCACCGGGGCACGCATCCTGTTTGCACCGGTACAGGCGCTGCCCATGGCCAGCAGCGACATCCGCACCCGTCTGACTGCAGGCGAAGGGTGTGAAGCTGAGCTGCCGGAGGCGGTGCGGGCGGTCATCCGCCGGGAGAAACTCTACAAAAAGGAAGTATCAGCCAATGAACCTCAAACAGGCAAAGGAGCTTGTGCGCGGCCGCTTGAGCGATAAGCGCTATGAGCATACCTTGAATGTGAAAAAAATGGCCGTCAAGCTGGCAAAGATCTACGGTGAGGATGAGGAGCGCGCCGCGCTGGCAGCCCTGCTGCACGACTCCGCCAAGGAGATCAGCAAGGATGAGATGCGCGAGATCCTGCGCG
>OLQB01000831.1_pt1 | contig 23595 bp, 16 predicted proteins | sample 1672681 | NCBI WGS metagenome assembly OLQB01 (sample SAMEA3136713, study PRJEB25190) | human gut metagenome | reverse complement strand
AACACATGCCAAAGGGCATTCGACAAAATTAAAGTGACATCTGCCGCATAAGCGGCAAACCGGTACGGTGAGGTTCACCGTGCCGGTTTTTGTTTTCTCTGCCGAAAAAAGTTTGCCTTGACAAACTCCGGAATGGCATGATATACTGGATGCATAGAATAAAAGCAGGCTGTGAAACGACTGTCGCAGCCTGCTTTTGCATGTGCCTATTGGCGCCGGGAGAAAGGAAACTTTGGAATATGGGAATTGTGGAACTGCTTCTGACGGCGATTGCGCTGTCCATGGATGCCTTTGCGGTGTCTGTCTGTAAGGGGCTTGGCATGCGCCGGATGCGCTATGACCAGGCACTTGTCATCAGCCTATACTTCGGCGTGTTTCAGGCATTGATGCCGCTGATCGGCTGGCTGCTGGGAACGTCATTCTCCCGTTACATTCAGGCGTTTGACCACTGGATCGCATTTGTGCTGCTTGTTTTTCTCGGCGGCAAAATGATAATCGAAGCCGTTCGCGCCGAAGAGGAGGCCGAACCGTCAAACCCGTTCGCACTCGGCACACTGTTTGTAATGGCAATTGCAACCAGTATTGATGCGCTTGCAACAGGCATCGTTTTCCGCAGTTTCAGCTTTTCAACCGGCAAGCTGATGCTTGCTGTCGGCAAAGAGGAACTCAAGAAAAAGCTTGAGGCTGAAAAAAATGGCGAAAAAGCCGAATCATCAGAGAAGTCAGAGAAAAAGTAATTTAATATCAATGCTTATGAGTCATCGCAGATGGCGGTGGCTTTTTTATTTTGCGGTAATATCAGGCAGAAAAAGCTAATACAATTTTACAGGGGGTTATCTCGTTTTTAAGGAAAAAATAAGTGTAAAAATCGGGGGATATTATGAAAAAACGACTTAAAGGATTTTTTCAAAGGCTTGCACGGTGGCTGAATGTGCGTGAAATGCGACAGCACAAGGTTAAGGCAGGCGTTTACATCATTATAAGGCTCATACTTGTGTCACTTTTGACTGCCGGCATTTTAAACGGAAAATGGGAGAATGTCATGACCTGCGTGTTAACGCTCGGACTGTTGATGCTTCCGTTGTTCATCGACCGAAAGCTGTCGGTAGCGTTGCCGAGTGTGCTTGAAACGATTGTTGTGCTGTTCGTGTTTGCGGCAAATGTTATGGGTGAGCTCGGTGCGTTCTACGAAAAGATTCCGATATGGGATTCATTGCTCCATACTGTGAACGGCTTTATCTGTGCAGGTGTTGGTTTTGGACTGACCGATATTTTGAACAGAAGCGAACGGGTGAAATTGAGCCTCTCACCCATGTTCGTGTGCCTGTTTTCGTTCTGCTTTTCAATGACAGTCGGTGTTGTGTGGGAGTTTTTTGAGTTTGGTGCGGATATGCTTTTTGAAAAGGATATGCAAAAGGACACCGTAATCACGGCAATACATTCGGGTTTGATTTCGGGCAAGCCGAATGTGATAATGCACATCAGGGATATAACATCAACCGTTGCGAACGGTGAAAATCTCGGTATTAACGGTTACCTTGACATCGGTCTGATCGATACAATGAAAGATTTGCTTGTTAATTTTGTAGGAGCGGTAGTTTTTGACACCATAGGTTGGTTTTACCTGAAAGGAAGAAGTGCAGGATTTTTGCGGAATTTTATCCCCGTTAAAAAATAATGACGCAATGTTTATGTAAAATCAAATTATATAAATGAGTTGCACACGAACGGGCGAACACGGTTCGCCCCCCTACAATTTTTCACTTTTAATTTTCAATTAGCAAGAGGGCAGTCACATTGCCGTGACTGCCCTCTTGCTTTTGGTGATATTCTTATATTAAAATTACTTATCTTCCTGGAGTGTGATTTCAACCTCACCGTCACCCGATGATGAGCTGTAATATTTAACCTTGATTTTGTCCCCCGGCTTGTGGGTTTCAAGAATCGCATAAACATCTGCAAAGCTTGTAATTGTTTCGTCGTCAACCTCTGTGATGATATCGCCTTCTTTAAGGCTTGTGCCGTCACACGGACCGCCCGATACGATACTCTGAACATAAATGCCCTGCGGAATGTTGTAATTTGATGCCTGATCGGAGGTTATTGCAATGCCCGAAATGCCGATTTTTACTCTGCCTTCAACATAGCCGTTCTTTACAAGTGTGTCAACAATGCTTTTTACTGTCTGTGACGGAATTGCAAAGCCCATACCTTCGTAAGTTTCGGAAACAATCTTTGAAGTTGTAATTCCGACAACCTGACCGTAGTAGTTTACAAGCGGACCGCCCGAGTTGCCCGGATTGATTGCGGCATCGGTCTGAATGTACTTTGTAAGGCTTGATGTTGAAAGTTTTCTGTCAAGCGCCGAAATAACGCCCTTGGTTGTTGTGTTCTGATAGTCAAGACCGCCGGGGTTGCCGACTACGATAATATCCTGACCAACCTCAAGCTGTGACGAATCGCCGAATGTTGCAGGAGTAAGTCCCTTTGCATCGTCCATTTTGAGAACTGCAATATCGGTTCTTGAATCGTAGCCTACAACACCTGCCTTGTATACCTTGCCGTCAGATGTTACAACTCTGATTGCATAGGCTGTTTTGCTGTTGCCGATTACATGAGCGTTTGTGATAACATAGCCGTCCTGTGAGAAGATAATTCCGCTTCCCTGTGAAGATGCGGTTGTTGTGTCAGCCTGATCGGGTACATCGTCCGAGTAACAGAGAATGCCGACTACCGAGTCGGAAACCTTTTCTGACGCTTTTGCGGCTGTGTAGCTGTTGTTTGTTTTTGCGTCTTTCGGATTGCTTTCAAGCTTCATACCCGAGTAATCCTTGTTCACCTTGTCACTGTAGTCCGACTCATCGTGAGTTTTACCCTGCGAAGATGTGTTTGGAAGGGTTTCAAACGGTGTTGTGCTGTCTTTATTCGGAAGTCTGAACGAATTGCCCGGATCGCTTCGGTCGCTGTTCAAATCTTCTTTTATGTCAGCCGAAAATCCGTACACCATCATGCCGATAAAACCGATTGTAAGAAGTGAACAGAGAACGATAATCAATGCAATTATTCCGCCCTTTGTTTTCTTTTGGGGGTACTGTGCGAACATCTGCGGATTGTATTGCTGATTGTATGTACCGTTGTTGCCGTAGGGAGGCTGTCCGTACATATTCTGCTGATACGGAGGTACATTCTGATTGTAACCTGTGTTGTTCTGATACTGTCCGTACTGCTGATTGTTCTGGTTATACTGCGGATTCTGTCCGCTGTAGGGATACTGACCGTAACCGTACTGCCACGGCTGAGCGTAGGTGTTCGGATTCGGATTTTGATTCTGCTGATACGGCGGAACATTTTCAGTCGGATTTGCATTGTTTGCCGTGTTTTGATTGTTGTTGCCGAAAATATAATCACCGTAAGGTGTGTTGCCGTTCTGCGGCTGAACATTCTGAGCCTGTTCTTCCTGTGTTTCGGGTTCGGAAACGGGAATTGTCTGTTCCGTGTTCATATTATTGTTTTGTACGGGCTTTTCGGTGAACGGCTTTTGCGGTTCAAACCCACCCATATTGTTGTTGTCAAAATTGTCCATAAAAGTTACTCCTACATTTATTTGTTACCGTGGGGTACAAACTGCGTTTGTCCTTAAGTAATGAAACAAAATTTTTTGCAAGCAAATTGCCGAAATGAACAAATATTTCGTAGGGGCGGATATCATCCGCCAGTCACTATATCGGTTGTTTTGTTATATTTATAAAACTTTGTTTGCAATAAAATATCTGTCATTACTTGCGGTCGCAAGACTACCCCTACGGGATAGTTTACAAAAAATATTATCATACAACGCTTGACCAAAATCAAGTATTGTAATTTACATTCATATTATACCTTTTCACAAAATCAAAATCAACCTTGTTGTGTTACGGAAGTGTGAGTTTATTTTGAAAGTTTAGTGATAATTGACTAAAACAGGACAAAATGAAGAATTTTTCGACTAATTGTTAAAATTTTCACTAAATCTTCTTTTTAGGTCTTTATATTTTCAAAAATATATTGTATAATAAACTTAAATCGGCAGGTGGGGACGCTTGTCTGCTGAAATTTTTTAAAAAAGGAAGATTAAAATGCCATTAGTAAACGCTAAAGAAATGCTTACAAAAGCAAAAGCAGGCCACTATGCAGTAGGTCAGTTCAACATCAACAACCTTGAATGGACAAAATCAATTCTTTTAACAGCACAGGAACTCAACTCACCTGTTATCCTCGGTGTATCTGAGGGTGCCGGTAAATATATGTGCGGCTACAAAACAGTCGTTGGTATGGTAAACGGTATGCTCGAGGAACTCAACATCACAGTTCCTGTTGCTCTCCACCTTGACCACGGTTCATACGAAGGCGCTAAGAAGTGCATCGAAGCCGGTTTCAGCTCAATCATGTTCGACGGTTCACACTATCCGATCGAAGAAAACATTGAAAAAACAAAGGAACTCGTTGCAACTTGTAACAAGCTCGGTCTTTCACTTGAGGCTGAGGTTGGTGCAATCGGCGGCGAGGAAGACGGCGTAGTCGGCATGGGCGAATGCGCAGATCCTAAGGAATGCAAAATGGTTGCAGACCTCGGCGTAACAATGCTCGCAGCAGGTATCGGTAACATTCACGGTAAGTATCCTGCAAACTGGAAGGGCCTCAGCTTTGAAACTCTTGACGCTATCCAGCAGCTTACAGGCGAGATGCCGCTTGTTCTCCACGGCGGTACAGGTATCCCTGCCGACATGATCAAGAAGGCTATCTCACTCGGCGTTTCAAAGATCAATGTTAACACAGAGTGCCAGCTTGCATTTGCAGCAGCTACAAGAAAGTACATTGAAGAGGGCAAGGATCTCGAAGGCAAGGGCTTCGATCCAAGAAAGCTCCTCGCTCCCGGTGCAGAGGCTATCAAGGCTACTGTTAAGGAAAAGATGGAACTCTTCGGTTCGGTTAACAAGGCTTAATTGTAAGCACGCAAACTTAATCTTTACAAAAATTTCAGGGACAGCAAAACGCTGTCCCTGTTTTTATGTTCTGTTTGGTTAACTCAGTTGTATTATAAGACGGTTGTAAAGTCAATTGTCACTTTAAAACATAAATCGGGTTGACAAATGCGATAATCGGTACTATAATAATTGTCAACCGATAAAATGATTTGGTTGACAATCTGCAAAACAAAAGAAGCGGTTTTGCAAAGGAGAGGTAATTTTATGACAGAAGCAAAAACAAACAGTAAATCAAAAAGTAATGTATTAAGCCTTGTGTATATGGCGATGTTCGTCGCAATCATCACAGTGTGTGCACAGATTCAGATTCCGATGACAGTTCCGTTCACACTTCAGACTCTCGGCATCTTTATGGCTGCGGCTATGCTCGGTTGGAAAAGAGGACTCATCAGCGTTGCGGTTTATGTTCTCCTCGGTGCAATCGGTGTTCCCGTGTTTGCAGGATTCTCAGGCGGAATCGGCGTTCTCGGGGGTCCGACAGGCGGTTATATCATCGGTTTCCTCTTTACGGCGCTTATCGTTGGACTTATGACTGATTTTCTCGGCAGAAAGCTTTGGGTGCTTGCGGTTTCAATGGTTGCAGGTCTTGCAGTATGCTACCTTTTCGGCACAATTTGGTTTATGATTGCAATGCACACAGAATTTGTTGCCGCACTTCTCACCTGCGTTGTTCCGTTCCTTCTTGCAGACGCTGCAAAGATTGTTGTTGCAACAGTTTTGGTGAATCGTCTTGACAAAATCGTTAAGCTTTAAGTTCAGACCGCATCACAGCCTTTGTGTGCAGTTTTTTGAAGGCAAGGGTTACAGCGATGAATTTGTCTGCGGAATGGCAAAAATAGTGTCGGTTCTTGAAAATAACAACGCCAACCTTACGCTTACGGGCGGTTGTGACGAAATTTGTTCATCGTGTCCGAACCGTGACAACGGCAGCTGCGATGTTACGGGCAAGGCGTCATGTTATGACAAAAGATGTCTTGATTTACTCGGAATGAAAATCGGCGATACTGCCGATTGGAAAGAGCTTTCGAGAATTGCAAGGGAAAATATAATTTTAAAAGACAGGCTTTCGCAGGTGTGCGGTGACTGCAAATGGTCGCATATATGCCGTGATAAAGCCGATAAAATGAAAAGTCTTCATTAATCCTCATAGATATATCATGATAAAAGACCTCACGAATTTCGTGAGGTCTTTTGCGTTAATTTACTTTATTTTTGTCAATAGGAATATTATGTTCATTACAAAAATCTATGTATGCTTGTTCAAGTAATTTAAAGTCACAGCTGTTATGAACAAGTCTATCGTTTACTTTGTTTGTGATACGATAGTAGGTGTTTTGTGCTTGCTTTTTAATTTTATCTCTATATTTGTTACAAAAAGCAAGTTCTTTTCTGATTCTTTCTCTTCGTGTGTTGTTGGTAATTCCGTTGATATTCAACATATTGATGCACTTATGTGGAATAGGTAACATATAGGCAAATCTTAATGTTGCATACTCATTACAGTATTTATCGTTTTTTGGTTTGATTTGTATATCGTCCTGTCTATTGTGTTGTTTTGATGATATAGGTACAAAGTAGTCAATTCTGTTAATGTTGAGAACCGTCCCATAGAAAAACTTGTTGTTACCGCTTCTATAATTAACATTAGGTACTCTTGTAAATCCACGGACTGAAGTTTCGTATTGTTTAAGATAATCAATGTATTCCAAGTCTACATTGTAAAATGCGATTTTCATATTCTACCTCATTAAAAATAAAAGCGGGCAAAGAGTACCCGCTTTTTGATTACTTTTACACTCGCACTTTTACAAGCGGCGAAACGCTCAACGATAAAAACACTCGCTCTTTAAACAAGTGGCGAAACACTCAACGATAAGATGAGTAATCAAACATCTATCACAGTTATTATATGCTATAAAATTAAAAAAATCAAGGTGTTATCCAAAATTAAAATAATAAAACTTTGCCGATATTTTAAGCAAATTTTGATAAAAAATACTTTATTGAGTAATATTGTTTTTTGTTTTGCTCCTTATTTCAGACGAGCGAACACGGTTCACCCATACATTGAAATTGCGTGAACAATTACAATACTACGCTCGGGCGTAATATGTTTTGGCATTGTACAAACTATCTTCACGAATTGGGTGCCGAGACACTCGGCTACAAAGTTACTTCACTTATAATATAGATAGTAACGCTCGGGCGTCATAAGTCTTTTTATTGTACAAACTGTCTTCACGAATTGGCTGCCGAGGCACTCGGCTATTGACTTTTGGAGGAAATTGGATTATTATTTAAACTGTATAACTTTAAGTATGCTTATTTTTAGGACATATGATTTGTGAAGGAGTTGAAAAAAGTGCCGGATCTTTCGATAATTTTCGATATGGGTGTTGTTGCACTGCGTTTTCTTATGCCTGTTTATGCAATAATAATTGTGTACCAGTGCTTTGCCGCAATGCGCCGTCGCCGCCGTCCCGAAACTCCTTTGATTTCACTTTTGAACCCTGCAACGGGCGAGATGCTCCCCGTGCTTTTTTGGGAAAATTCAATCGGCAGAAGTAAAAGCAGTGATGTAACCGTTGATGACCCGACAGTTTCAAGAAATCATTGTGTACTCCTTCGCCGTAAAGACGGTTGGTATGTAAGCGATACCGACTCAAAGAGCGGCACAATGCTCAACGGCAAAAGAACAAGAGGCAGAGCAAAGGTGCTAATTGACGATACAATAACAATAGGCGGTACAAGCCTTATAGTAAAAAGAGGCGAGGAGTTCCAACAGCCGTTGCAGTCGAGCTGGTTTTTCTCAAAGGTCAGCGATAAGCCTGCAATGAAATCGTGGAAGCTTATGCTTCTTATTACATTTTTTCACTTTTTTATGTGCGTTCAGGCAATGTTCTGGAATGACGGCACAAATACAATGGCTCCGCTCGTGCTGTTCGGCGCTCTTGCGGCTGTTGAATGGGGATTCTTCTTTATCTCCTATTTTGTAATTCGCAGAGTAAATTTCGAGCTTGAATCGCTTGCCCTGTTTTTGACGGGCATAGGCGTAATGATGCTTATCAGACAGTCGGAACGCTCGGCTTATGTTCAGCTTGTTGCCGCCGCAATAGGTATGATTTTCTTCTGCGTAATCATCAAGCTGATTGAAGATCCCGATAAGGTAAATAAACTCAGACTTCCGGCAATGATTTGTGCGGTCGGTCTTTTGGGCGTAACAATTGTATTCGGTAAGATTACAAACGGCGCCGCCAACTGGATTTATATCGGCTCGTTTTCATTTCAGCCGTCAGAGCTTGCAAAGATTATTTTCATCTTTATCGGCGCAAGTTCGCTTGATGTGTTGATGACAAAGAAGAACCTGCTTGAGTACATTATCTTCTCGGCAGTCTGCGTCGGTCTTTTGGCTCTTATGGGTGACTTCGGTACTGCGCTCATCTTCTTTGTAACATTTTTGCTCACAGCGTTTATGCGCTCGGGCGATTTCAAGACGATTATTCTTGCTGTTGCCGCCGCAATTTTCGGCGTAACCTTTGTCCTCAAGTTTAAACCGTATGTTGCCGACCGTTTTTCGGGCTGGCGTCATGTGTGGGAACATACTCAGGACAACCTTGGTTATCAGCAGGCAAGAGTTCTCACATATATGGCAAGCGGCGGACTTTTCGGCGTAGGTATCGGCAACGGTTTTTTAAAGCAGGTTGCCGCATCCGAAAGTGACCTTGTTTTCGGACTTGTTTCGGAAGAAATGGGAGTTATCGTTGCGTTCACACTTGCCGTGGCAGTAGGTGCAATGTTTATTTATGCAAGGGCAATTACGACCCGAAGCAGAAGTACCTTTTATTCAATTTCAGCGTGCTGTGCGGCAGGACTTTTTGTCGTTCAGCTTTCTCTCAATGTTTTCGGTGCAACCGATGTCCTTCCGCTCACAGGCGTAACATTTCCGTTTGTGTCTGCCGGCGGTTCAAGTATTATGTCTTGTTGGGGACTTGTTGCATTCATCAAAGCCGCAGACGAGAGAACTTATTCGGTAAAAAGATAAGTTTAGTAAATTGAAAACTTGTTTTTCATATATGTACTTTGGTATTAAATAAAATTAGTGCCTTTACTTGCGGGCGTCCAATGAACGCCCCTACTGATACACAGGGTGGTGTAAGGTTTGAAAAAAATACTTCGCAGAAGTACACTTATATATATAGTTGCGCTTGCGTTTATCGGCGGACTCGGCTATCTTGCCTTTGAGCTTGTAACAGGGGCAGACGACTGGGTCGATCAGGCATATAATGCGCATATAGCAGGTGACGGCGGCCTTGCACAGGCAGGAGCGATTTATGACCGCAACGGCACGGCTCTTGCACAGACGGTTGACGGTAAAAGAGTTTATAACGAAAGCGAGAGCGTAAGAAAATCTCTGCTTCATGTTGTCGGTGATGACAGCCTTAACATTTCAACGGCTGTTCAAAGTATGTACCGTTCTCAGCTGATAGGCTATAACCTTGTTTTCGGACTTAATATGCCGGAATCATTGCGTGCCTCTCACGATATAAAGCTGACAGTCGATTCCGCAACCTGTGCGGCGGCTTATGATGTTCTTGCAGCTTATAACAAAAAAGGTGCATGTGTAATATATAACTACAAAACAGGCGAGGTTATCTGTTCCATAAGCACCATGGCTTACGATCCGCAGGCTCCTCCCGAAATTACCAAGGACAACGAAAGCGAATACGAGGGCGTTTACCTTGATAATGTGCTTTCGTCAACCTTTACTCCGGGTTCAATCTTCAAAATCGTTACATCTGCGGCGGCAATCGAGAATATTCCCGACCTTTATGACCGCACTTGGGTTTGTAACGGAAGTGAGAACATAGGCGGAAGTGAAGTTACCTGTACGGAAACTCACGGAACGCTGACATATAAAGAGGCAATGGCACATTCCTGCAATATTGTTTTTGCAAAGCTTGCCGTTGAACTCGGAAGTGACACAATGACAAAAACTGCCGAAAAAATCGGCATTAACAGCTCCTTTGATGTTGACGGAATTAAAACCGCAAAAGGTTCATATGATGTCAGCGATGCCAATGAAAACCAGCTTGGCTGGTCGGGTGTAGGTCAGTATAATGACAAGGTAAACCCGATGCAGATGGCAATTATCTGCGGTGCAATCGCAAACGGCGGTAAGGCTACAAACCCTACCCTTATCAAAGATGAGTCCATACTCTCCGCACTCGGCATAAACTACAAGAGCAGCGGACAGGAGCTTTTTTCATCCGATACGGCGACAAAGCTTGATGATGTTATGAGATACACCGTTTCGGATTACTACGGCGACAACCTTTTTGGAGGACTTACAGTCTGTGCCAAAACAGGTACGGGTGAAGTCGGCGATGATAAGAACCCTAACGGCTGGATGGTCGGCTACTCAAAAGATGAGGATTGCCCTCTCGCCTTTGCCTGTGTTGTACAGGATTCGGGTTTCGGTTTCCAATATGCCGGTCCCGTGGTTGAGGCCGCAATGATTCAGGCTGCAAAAAGCCTTGGAGCGTCTGCGGTGCAGTAAATTAAAATTATATTATTGAAAATACAGTTTGACCGATTTTTTCGGTACATTGAAAGGAAGAACCCTGATGAATTTTTTAAAGGCTATGTTCGGCAACTACAGCAAGCGTGAAGTTAAGCGTGTGCAACCAATTTGTGACAAGGTGCTTGCACTCGAAGATAAATATGCGGCTATGAGCGAAAGTGAACTCAAGAACCAGACAACAATTCTTAAAGAAAGACTTGCCAACGGCGAAACAACAGACGATATTCTCCCCGAAGCATTTGCAACCTGTCGTGAGGCAGGCTGGAGAGTGCTTGGTATGAAGCACTTCCCCGTTCAGATTATCGGCGGTATCGTTCTTCACCAGGGCAGAATCGCCGAGATGAAAACCGGTGAAGGTAAAACCTTGGTTGCTACCCTCCCTGCATACCTCAACGCTCTTACAGGCGAAGGTGTTCACATTGTAACAGTCAACGATTACCTTGCCCGCCGTGACTCAGAGTGGATGGGCAAGCTTTACAGATACCTCGGTCTTTCGGTTGGTCTTATCTGCCACGATCTCGATAACGATGGCAGAAAAAAGGCTTATGCCGCAGACATTACATACGGAACAAACAACGAACTCGGTTTTGACTACCTCCGTGACAACATGGTAGTTTACAAGGAAAACAAGGTTCAGCGCCCGCACGCATTTGCGATTGTCGATGAGGTTGACTCAATTCTCATTGATGAGGCGAGAACTCCTCTTATTATTTCGGGTAAGGGCGACAAGTCAACAGACCTTTATGCAAAGGCTGACGCTTTTGCAAAAACTCTTAAAGTTCAGCGTTTTGCAGAACTTGACGCAAAAGAGGATATGGAGGAATATTACAAGGAAAACGACATTGATTATGTTGTTGATGAAAAGCAGAAAACAGCAACCCTCACACAGAGCGGTGTTAAGAAAGCCGAAGAATTTTTCGGTATTGAAAACCTTACCGATCCCGATAACCTTACAATTCAGCACCATGTAAATCAGGCTATCAAGGCCAACGGCGTTATGAAGCTTGATGTTGACTATGTTGTCAAGGACGGCGAAGTTATCATCGTTGACGAATTTACAGGTCGTCTTATGTATGGCCGTCGTTTTAACGAAGGTCTTCACCAGGCCATTGAGGCTAAAGAGGGCGTAAAGGTTCAGAGCGAAAGCAAGACTCTTGCTACAATCACATTCCAGAACTACTTCCGTCTTTACAAAAAGCTTTCGGGTATGACAGGTACTGCTCAGACAGAGTCGGAAGAATTCCAGGAAATCTACAAGCTTGATGTTGTTGAAATTCCTACAAACAAGCCTGTTTTAAGAAAAGACCTCCCCGATTCGGTTTATAAGACAGAAAACGGCAAGTTCCACGCTGTTATTGACGCAATTGTTGAGGCTCACGAAAAGGGACAGCCTGTCCTTGTCGGTACAATTTCAATTGAGAAGTCGGAGCTTCTTTCAAAAATGCTCAAAAAGAGAGGCATTAAGCACAATGTCCTCAATGCAAAACAGCATGAAAAAGAGGCTGAAATTGTTGCTCAGGCAGGTAAACTCGGTGCGGTAACAATCGCAACCAACATGGCAGGTCGTGGTACCGATATCATCCTCGGCGGTAACGCAGAGTATATGGCAAAAGCCGCAATGCGTAAGCAGGGCTTTACAGAGGAGCTTATTGAAGAAGCTACAGGTTATGCGGAAACCGATGATGAAGAAATCATCAATGCAAGAAATACATTCAGAGAACTGAATGACAAGTATAAGGAAGAAATTAAAGGCGAGGCTGAAAAGGTAAGAGAGGCCGGAGGTCTTTACATTATGGGTACGGAAAGACACGAGTCACGCCGTATTGATAACCAGCTCCGTGGTCGTGCAGGTCGTCAGGGCGATCCGGGTGTCAGCCGTTTCTTCCTCTCAACCGAGGATGACCTTATGCGTCTGTTCGGTGGTGACAGAATGAAAATGATGATGGAGCGTATGAATGTTGCCGAAGATATGCCTATTGAGAATAAAATGCTCACAAGTATTATCGAGGGCTCACAGGAAAAGGTTGAGCTTCGTAACTTCGGCATTCGTAAGGATGTCCTCCAGTACGACGATGTTATGAACAAACAGCGTGAAATCATCTACGGTCAGCGTGATCAGGTTCTTAACGGTGAGGACCTCCACGAAACAATCCTCAAAATGGTTGAGGATACAATCGCAACTTCAATTAAGCAGTATCTCCCCGAAGGTCCTGCAGAACATTGGAACTTCCAGAGCCTTAAGGATTACTACGCAGGCTGGCTTATAAGAGATGAATCAAAGTACGATTTCAGTCTTGAGGATCTTGAAGATATGGAACCCGAAGAGATTCAGAAGATGCTCGTTGACGATGCTCTTGAAATCTACAAGGAAAACGAAGAACTTCTTCCCGAGGAAACAATCCGTGAGATGGAGCGTGTTTACCTCCTCAAGAATGTTGATACACATTGGATGGATCACATCGACAATATGGATCAGCTCAAGAGCGGTATCAGACTTCGTTCATACGGTCAGCACGATCCTGTTGTTGAGTACAGAGTTGAAGGCTTCGATATGTTTGATGAGATGATTGAAAGCATTCGTGAAGATACTGTCAAGATGATGCTCATTATGCCAAAGCGTGTTTATGAGATTCAGAAAAGACAGGATGCAATTGCAGCGGCAAAGAGAGCAGCTCAGAGGGCTGCCGCAGCGGCAAAGTCTGCATCCGATGATGAAGAAGCTGTTGAACAGTCGGACGCCGTAAAGCAGGCGCTTCACCGTGAGCAGGTTGCTCAGCCTACAGAAACTTCTGCAGACGGTACGGATTCTGTCAACAAGACTATCCGTAAGGGCAAGAAAATCGGCAGAAACGATCCCTGTCCGTGCGGCAGCGGTAAAAAGTACAAGAAGTGCTGCGGCAGAGATCTTTAATATGTTTGCATAAAGCGGTTTGTATAATTGCGATTTAAGTGAATTACATTTTGAGGGGCAGAGAGCAATACTCTGCCCTTTATTTGTGCCGAATTTTCAAGGTGTTCGGTGATTAATTTGATGAGATATAGATATTGATTATAAAAATATATCTGAAAAATTCTGCAAAATGCTGGTTTTGGGGCATTTTAAAAGCAGCAATCGCAAAATAATACATATTTTCGCACGCACAGCATGGAGTAAACCTGCATAAAATTTTTGATATTTTTGAAAAAAGAATTAAAAATCAACAAATTTAGTGCTGAAATTGACTTTTTAACTGCCTGTTAAGGTTGTATAATGGGTATGATTTATCTTAAACACAAAAAATGGCGATAAATAAGTAATAAAATCACATTATGGTCAAAAATATTAAATCGTGCTTGCAGATATGCAAAATAGCCAAAAATATTACCAAAAGTTTGGCTGTATTGCCTCTACAAATATGCAATAAAATATTATATACTTGTATACAAGTAAAAAAGAAGAACAAATTCAAAAAATTGCGTTTCATAATTAGTTGGCAGATATATTGGACTGTCCTATGCAGTTCTGTTTAATTGTACTTTGACTGCCAAAACAAAGTAATCGGCAATGAAGGAGAAGAAAAAATTATGAAATTAAGTAAAAAGCTTTGCATAACCGCAAAGAAAAGCTTTTCTCTTGTGCTTGCACTTACCCTCATGCTTTCGATATGTGCCGTGTCGGGTATGTCGCTTAATGTGTTTGCGGCAACATCTTTGGATCAGAAGATTTACATTAACCTGAACAAGAATAAGGAATGGAATGGTTTTTCTTCTGTTACATGTCGTTTTGCTCAGGATGACGGCACGGTTCTTAAAACAGAAAAGGTAAGCAAAGATCCTTCGTCGGGAGTTTTTGAAGCCACTGCACCATCCGGTGCAACAAAAATTGAGCTTTCTTCCGGGGTTAATTTTACTCTTCCCGATAAGACTGTTGCAAAAGATTTTCGCCGTATCTATCTTTATAACAGCAATAATACCTATAATGAAGCTTATGCATATTCTTGGGTAAACGATACTGACTTCAACGCAGAGTGGCCGGGTGTTGCAATGACTAAGACATCTTCAGACAGCAATTACTACTATGTAGATGTTAAGTCATCCCATAAAAATGTAATCTTCAGCAACAAGGGCGAAACACAAACAAGCGACCTTGGTATTAACGACTCATACAGTGCCGATAATGCTCTTTATGATGCTTCAAAAAGTCAGTGGACTAACCCGTTCATCAAGACCATCGACATTTCGGGTGCTTCGGGTGACACAGAATTTTATCTTACGACTGACGGCTCGTTCAAAGAAAGTAAATACCTTTCTGTTCAAGCTCCCGACAAACAGTCGAAAGCAACATATAAAACAGTTTATGTTTCAAACGATGACTGGAAGTCGCTTACAAAGGTTTATGCAACTTTTGACTACAACGATGCCTATGAAGGAACAGTTGAGCTTACAAAAGACACCATAGACACCAAGGTAAGCGGTTCTGTGGTGTTCAAAGGTGAAATTCCGGCGGGTGCGCTTTTAAGATTCCATCCGAACGAACATAACCTCAACGGTGCATCTTCTGCAACATCATATCCGACAGATTCGGGATATGATGATTCGGGCTACAGCAAGAACACGGCTACATATGTTAAGACAGCCAGAGGCGAAGGCTGGACAAAATTCTCGGAAATAGACAATGTAAACTATGGTGCTGTCGTTGAAAATTCATTCTCAGATAATCCTGACATCGTAGGCGTTGACGCAACATACTTTGACTACTGGTCGGATATGGAGCAGGCGAACGGGTATCTTCAGTGTCAGGGTAACGACAATATGTATGACTATTGGTATCAGTTTGATAACTTCAACAACTACATAAGCAAGATTGCTTTACCACATAAATCGGACTGGAAGTATCCTCTCTACTTCGGTAATATGTATAGGGGTGATAAACACTACGATACATTTAAGACCCACGCAGAAGGACTTACAAACATCAACGATTTTAATGATAACTATTACTATGCAGTAAACAACGCCAACGGTATGGCATGGGGCGACGGTAATTATAACCAGTCCTTACAGGGTCTTATGTACAACAGGCTTGACAGTAAGGGCAATCTTCAGGTTGCAAATGGTGTCAAGGCTCCTTACTTTGATGCTGAGGCACTTTCAACCGCTACATATAATGATAAAAGAGTTGCCAATGTTTATAAGTCATCTTTCCCGTTCCGTACAACTACTGACCCTGATGGTGTTACTACTTATGAATTCACTTCAAAAAATGCAAAAGATAACATCTACTTTACATGGAACGGCCTCACACCTACCAAAATTAACTACGGTGCGGGCGAACAATTTGGTGTACATGATGATTTGGGAAAATTCGGCGGTACAGAAAACGGTTATGGTGTTTTCCCATTCAACAATACTTCAAATACATCATCGGGCAAGGGTACTAACGATAACCTTGACTATGGTTTCGGTATCAGACTTGATATAGACTTCAGAGTTCCGAAGAACGGTTTACTTGCAGACGACAAACCTGCAACCTTTAACTTCAGCGGTGACGATGACCTTTGGGTTTATATCGGTGAAGATTCAACAGGTGCTAACGCAGAACTTGCTCTCGACCTCGGTGGTGACCATAAAGAGGCAAAAGGTTCAATTAACTTTAATACAATGAAAGCAACAGCTGACGATGTATTTGCCGACTACTCATCTTCATCATCGTCGACAACAGTTACAGTTCCGAGTGATGAGTTTTGGGTTAAGACAAATAATAAATACTTCTGTCTGAATGTTTGGGAGGATACAAGTGTTGGTGTAGATAATAATGGTAAACGTTATGTAGAACCTTATGACAAATCAGACGGTTTTTACAAATTCAAAAAGGCAGACCTTGGCAAAAATACAAAAGCTAACTTCTGTAAGTGGCAGAATATAACTGACGGCAATCTTACACCAGATGCCCCCCTTACGCTTTCAGACCTTTACGGTGGAATGTGGAACGATAACGGCACTCCGTATACCGGAGACGCTGTGTTACATCATACAAATCTTGGCATCGTTACAAAGACAATCAACAATGGTGTTCAGCTTGATCCTAACAAGACATACCATATGGTAGTATTCTATATGGAGCGTGGTGAGGCTGAGTCTAACTTCTCAGTAAACTTCACAATGACACCTGCCAACAATGACCTCAAGGTTACAAAGGCACTTGATACAGGCAATGTTGTTTCTGAAATTTCAGATGACCTCAAAGCTAATGAAGCTTTTGATTATACAATCAAAGAGAACGGCAAAGATACCTCCGGTAAAAGCTACAAGCTTACAAAATCAGACGAAAGCACAAGCAATGAAACTCTTTCAAACAGCGGTTTCACACTTAAAGATAATTATATAGCTGACTTTGACAACTCATTCAAGACCGGCAATGAGATGAAGGTTAACGAGTCAACAAAGAGCAGTAAGCTTACATACACAACAAACTGGGAGCTCGTTAACAACAGAGTCGGTTCAACAATCGATAGCGGTTCAACTACGAACTCGGAATTCAAGCTTGTAGATGACAAGGATGACAGTGCTTATGCACAGCTCCAGCTCAACTATACCAACAGTATAGTGACAGCACCTCTTGAAATTTCAAAGGATGTTGTTGGTGAAGACGGTAAAACCGATTACGATACAGATCAGCAGTTTACATTTGCGATTGCTCTCGACTTTGACGGCGACGGTTCAACCTATGATTACAAGACCTATCCTCTTGAGTATCAGCTCAAAGAAAAGAATGCAAGTGGTTATTCAAACACAGCTTACCGCACATCTAAGGACGGTTCGTTCACAATCAAAAAGGGCGAAAGCATTAAGCTTCTCAATATTCCTGTAGGTGCAACCTATAAGATTACAGAGAAAAATGTTATAGGTTATGTTCCTTATAAAGTAGGCAATCAGGACTTCAACGGTACATTCGTCGGTACTCTCGCCGAAGCAGGAAATGCGCTTAAATTTATCAATAAGGTTAATCCTACAAACATTGCCATTTCGGTAAATAAAACTCTTGACGGTCAGGCTTACAGCGGCAGCAAGTTCGTCTATACATTGACAGGTCTTGAATCAATGGATACAACAAAACCTGATGCCGACGGCAAACCTATCAAGACAAACAGCGCAAAAACAATTTCCACGAATTTGAAAACACCTGACGCAAGCGGTAAGGTTGAATTCAAAGACCTCAAATTAGTCACTGCGGGTGTTTACAGATTTAAGATTACCGAGGCTCTTGCCGAGGGTGAAAATGCATCCGATTATAAAATGGATACAAACACCTGGCTTGCCGAGATTGAATTGCTTGAAAGCGGTGAAGTAACGGAGGCTAAGTACATTAAGGTTAAGAACTCAGATATTGAAGGCAAAACCGATGCTCAGCTTGCAGAATACTTCAACGATCCTTCTTCTAAAAAAGCCGTGTTTGAAAATGAAACCACACACGGAAGCGCAACAGTAAACAAGAAGAATCAGACAGGCGGTAATGTAAGTGATACGGAATTTGCGGTGATGAAGGTATCTGATAAGGATATCTTTACTGCAGATGATATCAATACAATCATTAATGATGCCTCAATGAAAACTCATATGGTTTCTAAAAAGACAGACAGCAACGGTCAGGCTGTGTTTGACAATCTGACAATCTTCAAGGACGGTAACGGTGAGTTCACAAAAACAAACGGTAATGTTGTATGGAGCGACAGTTCCGACAATTATATATCAGGTACTTCAACATATCAGACATACTGTCTGTTTGAGTACAAACCGTCAGAGGGTTACACCCCGAACTACACACTTTCCTACTTCACACTTCCTGTTGAGGGTAAGTACGGTGTTACATATAATTATGTTGACGGTGCAATTACAATGCCTTCGGCAAGCGGTGACGGTATGAACGGCTATGTTGTTCTCGGTTTGTCGGTTGCAGGTCTTGCGGTGACAATGTTCACGGGTTACGCAATCTATTACGGAAAAGTTCGTAAAAAACGCAGAGCAGGACGCAGAAAGTAACCCAATATGATTTAACTTGTTAGAACAGGTGATTTTTTAATCATATGTTTCTTTCATAGAAAACCTCTTTGACTGCTACGGACACCGTTGTTAGCCGGTGTCTGCCATGCAGCCACCCCAACCCGTTTAACCATTCGGTTAGAATATAATTACATATATTAAATCAAACACAAAGGAGAAAGAAAAATGAAAACTACAAAGAAAATCTTTGCAGCAGTTCTCGCAGTAATGATGATCGCTCTCATGATCCCATTCTCAGCAAGCGCTGCTACAACACTTACAGTATCATGCAACCCTAATGCCGATACAACAGTTAATAAAGCCGACTATGTTGGTACTTATGAGTACAAATTCTTCAAGCTCGCAACGGTTGATACTACAACAGGTACAGTAACAGTTGAAGATGCTTATGCAAGCAACACTGCCCTTGTAAACGCTCTCAACTCAACAGAAGCAGACAAGAGCCAGAAAATCATCACAATTTGTGATGGTATGTCATGGACAGGTACAGCTGCTAAGACTGTTACATTCAAATATGACGGTTCAGCAGATGTTCCTACACAGCAGATTACAGACCTTGCAGACGGTATCTATTATGTATACTGCTCTAAGAAGCCTGGTACAGTTAAGTCTGTACAGGGTTCACTCATCTCACTTCCTTTCTTCAATGGCACAGACTGGACATATGATTATGAAACAGTAAACCTTGCTTCAAAGATTAATGTTTCAGGTATCACAGTTACAAAGACAGTTGAAGACAGCAAAGTTGGTACACTGAAGAACGCTGAGTACACACTTACAGCTTCAACAGCAGGTTCAACAACTAACAAGGTTGGCACATATGCAATTGTTGATAACATGGACAACGCTCTTTCACTCATTGACAGTACTGTAAAGGTTTACTTTGTTAAGGATGGTGTTGAAACACCTGCAGAGGACGGCGACTTCACAGTAGTTCCTGGTTATGCTTATAAAGATGCCACTGGCAATGAAGCAACAGCTACATTCGCAGTCGTTGCATCAGATGCACTCCTTCAGGGTGACAAGTTCTACGGTTATGACACAATCAAGGTAACATTCTCAGCTAAGGTAAACGCTGATATCGCTGAAAAAGTTACTACAGACCTCCCCAACACAGACGGTCTTTACTATGGTAATGAAGGCAACTTCACATACAAGCCAGGTAATAATACTGTAAATGTTGCAACTGCAGGTCTTGATGTAACAAAGGTTGACGGTAACGCAACATCAACAAAGCTTGCAGGCGCTGAATTCACACTTTATAAGGATTCAGCATGCACCGAGGCAATTACAGTTGATGGCGTAACTGTTAAGGCAACAACAACAACTAACGGAAACGATAAGTTCTACTATGGTTCAAATGAGTTCTACTTTACACCGGATGTTACATATTATGTAAAGGAAACAAAGGCTCCTGCTAACTACAACCTCAACGCTACAGTATTCACAGTAAAAGCTGTTGCAAAGGCATACACACCGGTTGGTACAGTTGGAAACGGTGCTGCTACAGTAGTTAAGGATTACCCTGTAACTGTTCCTAAGACAGGTGGTATGGGTACAATGATGTTCTATGTTGGCGGTGCAGCACTTATCGCTTGTGCAGGCGTTCTTCTCTTTGTTCTTAAGAGAAAGAAAGCAGCTAAATAATTAATCGAATATCTTTATCTTAAAATCTGTGATATGATATATGTAATTTTCAGGGGATGCGGCAACGCATCCCCGTTCTATTTACAGAAGAGCTGTAGAAGCGGATGAATATTTATGTTTATATAATATGTTTTGATGTGATGAAAATTGTGTATTGTCTGTAGGGGAGAACCATTACATTTTTACAGTCGGGCATAATATGTTTTTTACATTACAAACTGTCTTCCCGACATTAATTTTCCATTTTCAATTTTCAATTTTACATTTAACTAAACCTTTCGCTCGGGTATAATATGTTTTTTGACATTACAAACTATCTACACGAACAGGGAACGGCGGCTCGCCGTGCGGTTGCGATAAATAGTAAAATATAGTATAATAACAATGGAACAAAACACGCAGAAAAGGAAAATTTTATGAAACAAAAGCTGTCAATTTTACTAATAGTTTTAATATTTGTTGCAGGAATCGGCATAATGAGCTATCCGCTTGTCAGCTCCGCAATTAATAACTATGTCAGTCGAAGCATGGTTAAGGAGTACACCGACAGGGTTGCTCAGATGCCGAGTGAGAAAACTCAAAAAATGTTTGAAGAGGCTGCTAAGTACAATAACAGCCTTTCAAATAATATGATAATTACCGACCCGTTCGACGAAAAGGCTTTTCAGAAAATCGGTGCAAATTATGAGAAAACTCTCAATATTGACGATAACGGCCTTATCGGCTATATTGATGTGCCGAAAATCAATGTTTATCTGCCGATTTATCACGGCACAAGCGAAGAGGTTCTTTCCAAAGGTGCAGGACATCTTCAAAATACTTCCCTGCCTGTCGGCGGTGCAAGCACACATTCCGTAATTTCTGCCCATTCGGGTTATCCGGGCGAAACATTTTTCGATTACCTCACCGATATGAAGGTCGGCGATGAATTCTATGTTCATATCCTCGACAGAACGCTGAAATATGAGGTTGATCAAATCGAAGTTGTTCTCCCCTCGGAAATCAATTCCTTGCGGATTGTTGACGGCGAAGACCTTGTAACGCTCCTCACCTGTACCCCATACGGCGTTAATACTCACAGACTTCTCGTGCGTGGCAAGCGTGTCGATTATGACGATACAAAGTATATTGAAACGGGCGAGTCGCTTGCAAAATTTGACAACGGTTACATATTCTTTCTCGGTTACAAAATCCCTTATGCAGTTGCAATCGGCATAATTGTCGGCTTTGTTGCACTTGTTGTGTTTGTGGTTGTATTTCTGCTCAAGCGTAAAAAGAAGAAGTCAAACGGTGCAAAACGGCTGAGAGATGACTCGGATGACGAAAATCAGAATGATTCGGGCGGTGATTCCGATGATTAAAAAAATACTTACGGGTGTGGCAATAGCAATGCTCGTTGTCGGAATAGGTCTTGTCGCATTCCCACCTATATCAAATTTTATCGGAACACAGATTTCAAACGGTGAGGCTGACGGCTTTGACACCCGTGTTGAAGAAGTTGAGGACGGCTCTTTTGAACAGGCGGTCAAGGACGGAAAGGTTGACGAAGATGGTTACAAAATTGACAGGGACGGCAAGCGTACCTCCAAACAGCCCGTTGTTTTCAAGGCTGACCTCGGCAGACTTTTCCGTGACAGCGTTGCCTATAACAAAAAACTTGAAACGAACCAGTATGAAATGCTCCGCAACGATACCTATTCACAGGCTGCCGTCAATCTTGATGATTACGGCATAACCGACGGCATTTACGGCTATGTTACCGCCGAAACAATAAATATGCGTCTGCCGATTTACCTCGGTGCGAACAGCTCAAATATGAGCTACGGTGCGGCACATATGAGTGCAACCTCATTGCCGATCGGCGGTAAGAATACAAACGCAGTCCTTGCAGGCCACACGGGATACATCGGTCGCATATTCTTTGACAATCTCCGCAACCTCAAAATCGGTGACAGGGTGTCAATCACAAATTATTGGGATACACTCAATTACAAGGTTGTTGAAACCAAAGTCAATAAGCCGAACGAATCAAGCGACTGCTATTTGCAGAAGGACAGAGATTTGCTCACCATGTTTACCTGCATAAGTGACGGAAACGGCGGTTTTGACCGTTACTATGTAATATGTGAGCGTGCGTCATAATTTACAGCAGACTGCATCACGGTGCAGTCTGTTTTTTTGTTTAAAGACCAATTGTTTAAAACAGAAATGACCGAGTATTTTGTCTGTCATTTGTAATAGTTAATATTTGAAAAATACGCATATATTGCCGTAAATGCCGAATTTATTTTATAATTATTGACATAAGAAAAATAGATTGATAAACTTAGACAAGTATGAACAAATTTGCGGATAAAATTACAAACGCGGAGGATAACAATGAAAAATATAATTAAAAAAATAACTGCAATCGCAATGTGCGGTGTGCTTACTGTCGGTTCGGTTCTTATGACAGGTGCGGTAAGCGAGGATGAAAATCACAAGGACTTTGAAGTTACAGGTACAACGCAGAAAATCTCAAACAATCAGATTTTTGTGACAACAACGGGATACACTGAAAATACCGATAAAAATTTCGGTGCAAAGTTCCAAACAACCGAAGAAAAGGATTACGATATATGGTTTAAGGATTGTATCAATGCACCGAAATTTGTAAATCTTCCAAAGGGCGAAAAATTTGTAAAATATATGATGACGCAGGGGCACGGTTATTTCGGTAATGTTCAGACATTCTATCAGTTTGACAAAACAGGCGGTGAATATGTTAAGGTAAAAATCAAGCTTTCCGATTTTTCCCGTCTGTTCAATGAAAACGGAACAATGACTGCTGAGCTCAGCGACGGTTCTTACAAGGATTTTGATTTTACATACGAAGATTTCGGAATTGACAGCATCGGTGTTAATTGCTATGCGGAATCCGGCGCATATGCGACAAGCGGAGGTGCGGTAACATCCTTTGCTCCCGATAAGGACGGCTATGCTGAAATATATGTTTCAAGACAGCTTGGTGTAGATACAAAAGTAATGTCATACCGCTATTGCAGACTTAAAGACGGAGCTCATTGCGATTACGGAAGAATCGGAGATACTCTGGTCGGTTTAACTTGCGGTGATACGGATTTAAGCGGATACATTTCTGTTACTGATGCAACGCTTGTTCAAAAATATGTTGTAGGTATTGAGGACTTTGACAAGCTTCAGCTTTTTAACAGCGATGTAAACGATGACGGTGAAATCAGTGTTGTTGACGCAACCTTGATTCAGAAGTATATTGTAGGTTTGGATAGCTAAACAACATAAATA
>OLQB01000826.1_pt1 | contig 23635 bp, 16 predicted proteins | sample 1672681 | NCBI WGS metagenome assembly OLQB01 (sample SAMEA3136713, study PRJEB25190) | human gut metagenome | reverse complement strand
AGCCGCTGGTGTTCGTGTGGGACGACAACTATGTGCCCTCCGACAGCTCGAAGGAGAAGGTGGCGGAGACCGCCGCGGAGGAGTTCGATCCGTATCTCGTCGAGCAGGTCTTCAACGACGTGGTCGAGGCGCTGCGCCGCGAGATCGAGCACAACAGCTATCTCTATTACGCCCTCGATGCGCCCGCGATCTCCGACGGCGCGTTCGACTCGCTCATGCACGAGCTGCGCGCGCTCGAGGCGGAGCATCCGGAACTCATCGACCCGTCGAGCCCGACCCAGCGCGTGGGTGGCTACGTCGGCGAGCAGTTCGCGCCCATCCAGCACGAGCGTCGCATGTACTCGCTCGATGACGCCATGGACGCTGGAGAACTCGACGAATGGCTCGGTCGTGTGGAGGACTTCTTCGGCGAGATCCCCCCGCTTGTGTGCGAGCTGAAGATCGATGGCTCCTCTGTTGCCTTCACCTTCGAGAACGGGCGCCTTTTGAAGGCGGCGACGCGCGGCGATGGCACGACGGGCGAGGACATCACGGTGAACGTGCGAACCGTGCGAGACGTTCCTTTGCGCCTGCGCGACGAGGCGCTTTCCGTCATCCGCAATACCGAGGAGCCTATCGAGCTGCGCGGCGAGTGCTACATGCCCAAGTCGAGCTTCGAGTCGCTCAACGCGGCTGCGGAGGCTAACGGCAAGTCGGGGTTTGCCAATCCGCGAAACGCCGCTGCAGGCAGCCTTCGCCAAAAGGATCCGCAGGTCACGGCGCATCGTGACCTATCGACGTTCGTGTATGCCGTGGGCGATGAGCGCAAGCTCGCGCTCGACACCCAGTGGGACCTGCTGCAATGGTTGAAGCGCGCGGGATTCCATGTGAATCCCGACATCGAGCTTGTCCATTCGGCTGAAGAGGTTCATGCGTTCTGCGAGCGCTCGTTGGAACGTCGCAACGCGCTGCCATACGAGATCGACGGCGTTGTGGTGAAGGTGAACTCGTTCGCGCAGCAGGAGGCGATGGGCTATACGGCGCGTGCTCCGCGCTGGGCGATTGCCTTCAAGTTCCCGCCCGAGGAGAAGACGACGCTGTTGCGCGATATCACGGTGCAGGTCGGGCGCACGGGCAAGCTGACGCCCGTAGCCGAGCTCGACCCCGTACGCGTGGCGGGCTCCACCGTGGCGCGCGCGACGCTGCACAACGAGGACGAGGTGCGTCGCAAGGATGTGCGCGTGGGCGACACGATCATCGTGCGCAAGGCGGGCGACGTGATTCCCGAAATCTTAGGGCCCGTGCTTTCCCTTCGCCCCAACGACGCGCAGCCGTGGGAGATGCCGCGCGTGTGCCCGAGCTGCCAAAGCCCCGTTGTGCGTGAGGAAGGCGAGGTCGATTACCGCTGCATTTCCATTGATTGCCCAGCTCAGGCTGCCGAGCGCCTTATCCATTGGGCGAGCCGCGGCGCTATGGACATTGACGGCATGGGCGAGGAAATCATCGGGCGCCTTATCGAGAGCGGCCGCGTGACCGACGTCGCCGACTATTACACGCTCGATGTGGTCGAGCTCTCGATGCTCGACATGGGGCGCGTGAACAAGGACGGCGCGCCAATCCGTTTGGGTGAGACCGTGGCGAAGAAGCTCATGGCGGCGATTGACGAGAGCCGCACGCGCCCGCTCGCCAGGCCTCTGTTCGGCCTGGGGATTCGCCATGTGGGAAAGACAATGGCGGAAGCGCTCGCTGCGGCGTTCCCCTCCATCGATGCGCTCATGGCGGCAAGCGAAGAAGAGCTTGCTGCGGTCGAGGGCGTGGGTCCGAAGATTGCGCGCTGCGTGTACCTGTTCTTCCGCACGCCCGACAACGTGGCTGTGATCGATCGGCTCCGCAAGCATGGCGTGTCGCTGGAAGACGACGTGCAGGCCGCAGCGGAAGGCGCGCTGCCGCAAACGCTTGCAGGGCTGACCTTCGTGCTGACGGGAAGCCTCACGCAAAGCGGGATGACGCGCGACGAGGCGGGGGCTGCCCTTAAAGCGCGCGGCGCGAAGGTCTCGGGCAGCGTGTCGAAGAAGACGAGCTATGTTGTCGCAGGTGAGGCTGCGGGCAGCAAATACGACAAGGCAATAGCGCTCGGCGTTCCCGTGCTCGACGAGGATGCGCTTCTGCACATTCTGGAAACTGGCGAGGTGCCTGCAGGGGAATAGGCGGGGGAATAGCCGTAGGCTGTGCCGTCTCCCTCGACCTGATTTTCCCCAGCAAGATGTGAGGCCCCTGCGAACATGGATTTCGCGGGGGCCTCGCTTGTATTTGCATGCAGCTTATTTCGCCGGCTTGATGAACATGGCGTCGCCGAAGGAGAGCATACGGTAGCAGCTCTCGATGGCGTGGCGATATGCCGCCATAATGTGCTCGCGGCTTGAGAACGCGCTCACGAGCATCATGAGCGTGGAGCGCGGCACGTGGAAGTTCGTGATCAGCGCGTCAACCACGTGATAGGTCGAGCCGGGCATGAGGTAGAGCTGCGTCGTCGCATTCTCGCGCACCACGATGTCACCGCGGCCGAGCGTGTCGGCCCCGTCCTCGCGGCCCTCAAAATAGCGCGCCGTCACAGCCGGATCGGACACCGGCGCGTCCGCGTCAAACGCGCTCTCGAGCGAGCGCACCGCGGTAGTGCCGACGGCGATCACACGATGACCCTCGGCTTTCGCCTTATGCACGGCGTCGACAACTTCCTGCGACACGTGGTAGCGCTCGGTGTGCATGACGTGCTGCGTGGGGTCGTCCTCCTCCACCAAGCGGAAGGTATCGATGCCCACCTCGAGCTCGACGGCGGCAAACTTCGCACCTTTGGCCTCGATAGCGGCCATGAGCTCGGAAGTAAAGTGCAGACCCGCCGTGGGAGCTGCAGCCGAGTGTTCCTCTTTCATGGCGTAGACGGTCTGGTACTTCTCGGGATCGCCCTCGTAATCGGTAATGTAGGGCGGCAGCGGCACGTGGCCGGCAGCATGGATGGCCTCGTCGAGCGTGCGCGGCTCGCCGGCGGCATTGCAACCGGCCGGCTCAAAACGCACCAGGCGGCCGCCGCGGCTATCGGTGACAAAGTCGATGACCTCGGCCGTCAGCACCACGGGCGCGCCCTCGGGCGCATGGGCGCCACCGGCGCGATACTCAATCTGAGCACCGGGCTTCAGACGCTTACCCGGCTTGACCAGGCACTCCCAAACATGGCCCAGCGGATCCACGTCCTCGCGGCGCTTGAGCAGCAGCGTCTCGACCACGCCACCCGAGCCGGCTTTGCGACCGATCAGGCGGGCCGGCATCACGCGCGTCTTGTTGATGACGAGCACATCGCCCGGCTCGATATAGTCGATGATATCGCGGAAGATACGGTGCTCAACGGTACCGCCGTGCTCCAGCGGCGTTCCCGCCTGGGAGCCCTTGCGATCCACCACCAGCAGACGGCAGGAGTCACGCGGCTCGGCAGGCGCCTGGGCGATCAGTTCCTCAGGAAGGTTGTAGTCAAAATCATCGGTACGCATAGACACGTCGGATTCTCCTTATATAGCTAAAGTCCGCTCTACATCCTAGCAGGCTGACGTCCCAAATGAACTACTTTTTGGACGCTTTGCGCTCGTCGCGGATGCGGGCGCGGTCCATGGCCGCCTCGACAGCCGAGAAGCGGCAACCACAGTAGTTCTGCCGATACATGCCCAGCTCGCGCGAACGACGCGTGGCCTCGGGGTAATACGGGCGAAAATCGCGAATGACCGGGACGAGCCCATGTGCCGCCGCCAAGCGCTCAAGCACGTCATTGCAGGTTTCGAACAACTGATACGGCGAGACGGCGAGCGTCGTACCCACAAACTCAAACCCACGCTCCTGGGCCACACGACACGCCTCGGCCAGACGCAGGGCATAGCACGCGCGACAGCGACGAGGTCGATCGGCGCCCAGCGGGGCCACGCCGGCCTCCCAGCGCTCGCGGTCCTCCCCCGCCTCGATAAGCTCGATGTCGCCATCGGCACACCACCGGCGCAGCTCGTCCAGGCGACGCTGCCATTCATCGTGCGGCTGAATATTGGGGTTGGTCCAGCAAATCGTGGGCTCAAACCCTTCCTCGCGCAGCAGGTGGACCGGCTCAAGAGAGCACGGCGCACAGCAGGCGTGCAACAACAACGGCTTCATCGACATCTCCTCACCCGAAAAAGCGCACGCCAAAGGACGTGTCCTCGCAGGCGACAATGCGGCGGTCGCGCAGGATGGTCCGCACGTAATACCAGTCGCCCACACAGCCCGACAAATGCAAGCCGGCCGCCAGGTAGCACATCAGCGGATAGCCCGAAAACGCAAACCCCAGGGCAAACGCCGCCGTCACAACAACCGTCGGCGCCAGGCAAACTGCCACGTACCGCCGGCGCGAATAGACCACGCCCTCGGCGCAGGCATAGATCATCGCCGTCTCGCGATTCGCCCCAAAGGTCACCTTCGCGCCCGCAGGCGCCAGAAGCTTAAATAACACACCGTGCACCAGCTCGTGCACGGCAAATGACGCCACCGAAACCGCAGCCAAGCCGACTATCCAGCCCAAAACCGCCGTCCAGCCGCCCGCGTCCGCCACATCCAAGTCTGCGGGCCCGCCCAGCAGCATAAACACCGGCACCAGGCACACGGCAAATGCGCCAAGCACTGCCATCCCCCACACAAAGCAGGCGCGCAGAAAATCCTCGTCCTCAAACGCATGTATGTTGGAAATCTCATTCATAGCATCTTAGGATAGCGCCCCTGCCACGTACCCGTCCGCATGTGCGATAATGTCGAATGATATGCACGAATTGACCACCGCGTCGTCAGGCCTTGCGCCCGGCCGCGCTCTCACCATATGCGAAGGAGTCCCATGGCATCCAAATACTCCATGAACGACCGTCCCAGCTGGCCTCGCCGCGCCATCGTTACCGCCGGCGAGCCCTACGGCAACAAGGGCCTTCACTTTGGCCACGTTGGTGGCGTCTTTGTCCCGGCCGACTTCTTCGCCCGCTTCCTGCGCGACCGTCTGGGCCGCGAGAACGTCATCTTCACCTCGGGCACCGACTGCTACGGCTCGCCCATCATGGAGAGCTACCGCAAGCTCAAGGAGAACGAAGGCTACGACAAGTCCATCGGCGAGTACGTCGAGTCCAATCACTCCCGCCAGGCCGCGACCCTCAACAACTACAACATCAGCTGCGATATCTACGGCGGCTCGGGCCTTGAACCAGCTGCTCGGATTCACAACGAGGTGACCGCCGAGATTATCGAGCGCCTGCATGAGCAGGGCACCATCTCCAAGCGCTCCACGCTGCAATTCTACGACGCCAAGGCCGGCACGTTCCTCAACGGCCGTCAGGTGATCGGCCGCTGCCCCATTCAGGGCTGCAAGTCCGAGAAAGCCTACGCCGACGAGTGCGACCTGGGTCACCAGTTTGAGCCCGAGGAGCTCATCGCGCCCAAGAGCCAGCTCACCGGCGAGGTGCCCGAGCTGCGCCCGGTCGACAACCTCTACTTCGACCTGCCGGCCTACCTCGACTTTATGAAGACCTACACCGCCAAGCTCGCCCAAAACCCGCAGGTTCGCTCCGTGGTCTCCAAGACCATGGAGGAGTGGCTGCTGCCGGCACAGATCTACATCCAGAACAAGTTCCGCGAGGCCTTCGACGCCGTCGAGGATCAACTGCCCGAGCACACCGTGCTGGAGCCCGAGGGCAACAAGAGCAGCTTTACCGTCACCTTCCCCAGCTGGAAGGAGCGCGACGATGCCCACGCGGTGCTCGCCAACGGCGGCGTGCGCTTCCGCAGCGGCAAGGCGCTCGTGCCCTTCCGCATCACCGGTAACATCGACTGGGGCGTTCCGGTGCCCGAGGTCGACGGCGTGAACGACGTCACCTGCTGGTGCTGGCCCGAGAGTCTGTGGGCGCCCATCAGCTACACCCGCACCGTGCTCGCCCGCGATGCCCGCGCCGCCGGCGTAACCGAGGGTATCGCCGCCCAGGACGCCGCCCTCATGGGCGAGCCCGCCGCCGATTCCACGCAGGTCCCCGCGCCCACCTATCAGCACAGCTCACTCGACTGGCGCGACTGGTGGTGCTCTGACGACGCTCAGATCTACCAGTTCATCGGTCAGGACAACATCTACTTCTACTGCATCGCGCAGACCGCCATGTGGGAGGCCCTGGGCTGGGACCTCACGCAGAGCACCGTCAGCGCCTGCTACCACCTGCTCTACATGGGCAAAAAGGCCAGCTCGTCCTCGCAGACGCCTCCCCCGCCGGCAGACGACCTGCTCAACCACTACACCTGCGAGCAGATGCGCGCGCATTGGCTGTCGCTCGGCCTTTCCGAGAAGCCGGTGAGCTTTAGCCCCAAGGCATACGACACGCGCGTGACCGGCAAGGACAAGGACGGCAACGAGGTGCGCGCCTGCGACGACAAGCGCGTTATCGATCCGGCCCTTAAGGAGAGCGCCCTTTTGACCGGCGTGTTCAACCGCCTGGCCCGCAGCTGCTTCTACGGCGTCGCCGTCAAGGAGGGCGACGAGAGCCCCTATCGCAACGGCTGCATTCCGGCCGGTGCCGCCTCTGCTGCCGTGGTCGAGGCTGCCGAGCAGGCCGCCCTTGCCTTTGAACAGGCCATGTACAAGTTCGAGACGCACCGTGCGCTCGCCGTGTGCGACGACTACCTGCGCGCCGCCAACAAGCGCTGGAGCGACGCCTCCAAGGCCGCCAACAAGCTCGAGGGCGAACCAGCCAACGCCGCCATGAAGCAGGCCCTGGTCGACGCCTTTACCGAGCTGCGCGTGGCGACCGTCCTGATGCACGGCATCGTCCCGGCCGGCTGCGAGCTCATCTGCGAGTACTTCGGCATCGATCCGGTCGCCTTCTTTAGCTGGGACAACATCTTTGCCTCCACGGACGAGTTTGTGGAGAGCCTGGGTGAGAAGCCCGGCGAGCACCGCGTGAAGCCGCTGCCCCCGCGCTTCGACTTCTTCAGCAAGCACGAGAGCCAGTACTAAAACAACACTCGACATGTAATGGAATGGGAAGGAAAGACGGATGTCCAAGCCGCGTCGTCGTAAGCAGAAAAAGCAGGTCAAGGCCGAGCTCAAGCTCAGGCAGTTTGCCGCTACCGAGCTTTCCGACCAGCTTGCCGCCCTTCCCTGCGCCGCCGACCTGCCGCGCTTTATGGTCGACACGGTCGCCGGCGCCTATGCGCCCGCCGATGCTCAACTCATGATCGAGGGCTTCGGTGCCGCAGCCGCACGCCCGGTCACGCTGCGCGCCAACACGCTCAAGGCGACCGCCGAGGACATCGCTGCGGCGCTCGATGCAGCCGACATCGCCCACAACCCCGTCGCCTGGTACCCAGACGCCTTTATCCTGCCCGAAGCCCAGGTTTCCGATCTGTGGGATCTCGACATCTACCGCGACGGCAAGATCTACCTGCAGAGCCTGTCATCCATGATGCCGCCGTTGGTCCTGGGCGCCCAGGCAGACGAGGACATCCTGGACATGTGCGCAGCCCCTGGCGGCAAGACGACGCAGATCGCCGCCCTCACGCAGGGACAGGCTCATCTCACCGCCTGCGAGATGAGCATCCCCCGCGCCGAAAAGCTCGAATCAAACCTCCATCGTCAGGGTGCAAAAAACGTGCCCGTCATGCGCATCGACGCACGCGAGCTCGACGAGTTCTTCCGCTTCGATCGCATCCTGCTCGACGCCCCTTGCACCGGCACGGGCACCGTCATCAGCGGCAACGAGAAAAGCCTGCGCGGCCTGACCGAGCAGCTGCTGAGCAAGTGCGCCCGCTCGCAGCGCGCGCTTCTGGACCGCGCCATGGGAGCCCTCAAACCGGGCGGCACGCTCGTCTATTCGACTTGTTCAATCTTGCCGCAGGAAAACGAGGACGCCCTGCAAGAGGCCCTCAACAAGCATATGGACTGCGAGCTCATCCCCCTCGACGGCACGCCGAGCGAAAGTGAAGCACGCCGCGCCCAGGAAGCTGGTGAGGAGCCGCGCATCGAGTCCAACGCCCTGACCGAGGCAATCGCCGCGGGTCAGGTATCGGCCATCGCCAACGGCCTGCCCGGCACGCTCACCATTCCGCCTAGTCGCGACTTTGAGGGCTTCTACATTGCCCTGATCCGAAAACGCAGCTAGCGCACGGATCCAAAACTCAACAAGCTATCTCTGTGCGCGTTTGCCCTGCTGGTCGCGATGCTGTTTGAGCATCGCGTGCTCCTTGCGTTCGGCCCTTTTGCTCTTAATGGCCGTGACCACAAAGTAGATGACCGCGGCGGCTACGATTGCGCCCACGCATAGGCCAATCGAGCCAAACATTGCTGTCAATTCCATACCGCGTCACCTCTCTTTTAAACGGGACTTTCAAGATAGCACCTCGATCCCCGCCACCACAGCTCCTTCACGTTCGCCGGCCCTTCGGTCTAACGGATGGCGCGGCGGGGAAAAATCAACTCGTCAAACGATTTAGCATTCGCTATTCCGGCTGCATCGCGCCGGCCGTCATCACATAGAATCGAGCCTCCATGGATACCCTCAACGATCTAAATGAGCGCGTCGACGCCTTCGTCGGCACCAGCTCCTTCGACACGCCTGCCGCGGCAAACGACCAAGCTCCCATCGATGTGCCCGCCGAGGTGCACGAGGACATCGTCGCCTCGGTCGATTTTTCCGAGGTCGAGCTCGCAGACGAGTTCGCCGAGCCCCAAGTAGCCGTCACGCCCAACGGTCTGCTCCCTATGGAGCCCCTGCCCATCGACGGACGCCTGCGCAAGGCTGCCCTTCGCATGCCCGACGAGATCGAGGAGGCCAGCGGCTTCACGCTCTTTGGCCGCCGCATCAAGTCGCTCATTTACACCACCGATGTCGCGGTTATCCGCAACTCCAACGCCGATGCCGTCTTTGCCGTTTACCCCTTCACGCCGCAGCCGGCCATTACGCAGGCGCTGTTGACCGTCGCCGAGTGCCCGGTCTTTGTGGGCGTAGGCGGCGGAACTACGACCGGTAAGCGCTCCGTGCAGATGGCAGCTGTCTCCGAGATGCAGGGCGCAGCGGGCTGCGTGGTCAACTCCCCCGCCACTGCCGAGATGGTCGAGCACATCACCAATATCGCCGACATCCCCGTCATCGCCACGGTCGTTCGCTGCGACGACGATGCTCACGCCAAGGTGCGCGCCGGAGCCAAGATTCTCAACATCGCCGCCGGCAAAAACACACCCCAGGTCCTGCGTGAACTGCGCGAGCACTATCCCAACCTGCCGCTCATCGCGCCGGGCGGCAAGACACCCGAGAGCATCCGTGAGACCATCGCTGCCGGCGCCAACGCCATCATCTGGACGCCGCCTTCGGCCCAGCAGCTACAAACCGACATGATGCAGCGTTATCGCAAGATGAAGGAAGACGCCACACCTGTCATCTCGCGCGACGATGTGCCCATTATCGACCAGGTCGCCGCCGCCGAGGTCAGCCAGGTCGAGAACATGAATCCCGACGTGCCGATTCCCGACGAAGTCATCGAGCGCGTCGCTTCGATCCACGAGCGCGTCGAGGAGCATCGCGCCAACCGCGGCCTTAAGCCGTCACTGCACGGCTTCTTCTTCCGCGGAAAGAAACGCTAGCAAAACATCTTGGCCCGCCCCACAAACGTGAGGCGGGCCGTTTTCGTTTGAGCAATCATGCAGCGACGTGATGGGGCAAATTAATCCACGCGCTTGTCGCCCATAAAGAAGAGCGCTACCGTACCAGGTCCGGTATGCGAGCCAATCAGAGTACCGATGTTATTGATCTCAATCTTGCCTTTAAGCTGCGGAATCTGTTCCTCGATCAGCGCCGCAACTGCCTCGGCATCCTCGCGGCACGCCGAGTGCGACATGATGCACTTACCCGAATAATCCGCACCGTCCTGCACGTGTGCCATCATGGTCTTAGCCATCTCGGAAATCGCGCGCTTCTTAGTGCGAATCTTCTCACGTGGCGACAGCTTGCCGTCGCAATCAACCGTCATAAGCGGGCAAATCTTAAGCGCCGTGCCGATGATCGCGCTCGCGGCCGAAATGCGACCGCCGCGCAGGTAGCTCGACAGATCGGTCGAGAAGAACCAGTGGTGCAGGTTGAGCTTGTGCTCCTCGATCCAGGCAGCCGTCTCGTCGAGTGAAGCTCCGCTATCGCGCACGTCGGCGGCATATTCCAGCAACAGACCAAAGCCCGAAGACGCCGCCAGCGAATCGATGACGCGCACCTTGCCGCCCTGGGGATAGCGATCCGCGAGCATCTGCGCCGCAACGCAAGCCGATCCATACGTGCCCGAAATACCCGACGACAACGTCAGGTGCAGCACGTCTTTACCCTCGGCAACAAACGGCTCCCAAAACTCCTCGTACTCACCCACGCTCACCTGGGACGTCTTGGGCATGGCGCCCGCGGCAATCTGGGCAAAAAACTTGTCCGGCGTAATCGACTGATACAGATCGTCCGTATAGACAACATCGTCGATCTCGTAATGAAAACACACGACAGGGATATTGCGCGACGCAAAGAACTCCCGAGTTCGGTCGGCGGCAGATTCACAGGTCAGGACAAAATCACTCATATGAGGCTCCTTACTCATTACTGCGCAAATTATCGCACAGTGAGCCTACATACGGTACATATGTCCACTATTTACCAAATCGAAGCAATAATAGCGAACATCTTTACCACCATCGTCTCCACCGACCCCACGCATAAATATCTGAGAAAACACCCTCTGTCGTCTCCACCCAACCGACACATCTACCTTCACTAAATCGATTTACCAAACCGTTCAGCCGACAATTCAGCCGCTGGCGCAAAATCGAAACAAAAGCGGCGCATACTGATAAATGTTTGACGCTGTTTATCAGTTTTACCAGCCCCATCGGAAGGTGTTTCATGGTCGCATTCGATCGCAACCCGCAAGACTTTAAGTATCTGCGTCTGCTGTCGAGACAATTTCCCACCGAACAATCCGCGTTTACCGAGATCATCAATCTCTCGGCCATCCTCAACCTGCCCAAAGGCACCGAACATTTTATGAGCGACGTGCACGGCGAGTACGAAGCCTTTATGCACATCCTCAACAACTGCTCGGGCGTCGTGCGCGAACATGTCGACGAGATCTTTGGCGACACGCTCTCCTTTGACGAAAAGGGCGAGCTGTGCACGCTCATCTACTACCCGCGCGAGAAGATCGAGCTGGTCCGCAGCCAGCGCGAGGACTCGCCAACCTGGTACAAGACGATGCTTGACCAGCTCATCATGGTCGCTCGCTCACTTTCAAGCCGCTACACGCGCTCCAAGGTGCGTAAGGCCATCCCGCGCGACTACGCCTACATCATCGACGAGTTGTTGCACACGCACCCGGACGAGAACAACTATCGCGTGCGCTATCACGAGCGCATCGTGGAGTCCATCCTGGAGACCGCCAGCGCCGACGACTTTATTGAGTCGCTCGCCTCGCTCATCAAGCGCCTGGCCGTCGACCACCTGCACCTGGTGGGCGACATCTTCGACCGCGGCGGCGGCGCGGCCAAGATTATGGACCGTCTGCTCACCTATCATTCGCTCGACATCCAGTGGGGCAACCACGATCTGCTGTGGATGGGCGCCGCCGCCGGTGAGCCCGCCTGCATCGCCACGGTGCTGCGCAACAACCTACGCTACGACAATTACGAGATCCTCGAGAACGACTACGGCATCTCGCTGCGTGAGCTTTTCGCCTTTGCCGATGCCACCTACACCGCCGGCGAGTCCATCACCCCGCTGATCAAGGCCATCAACGTGCTGCTCTTTAAGCTCGAGGGCCAGATTATCCAGCGCCACCCAGAGTTCGATATGACCGACCGCCTGTTACTCGACAAGATCAATTACGACACCGGCACGGTCACGCTCGCCGACGGCAGCGTGTGGCCGCTCACGACCAACGACTTCCCCACCGTCGACCCGGCGGACCCCTATACGCTCACGTCTCAGGAGCAGCACATCATCGACAAGCTCGTGTCCGAGTTTGTCACCGCCGATCACCTGCATCGCCATATCGATTTCCTCTATTCCCACGGCTCGATGTACAAGGTCGCCAACGGCAACCTGCTGTTCCATGGCTGCGTGCCGCTCAACGAAGACGGCACCTTTAGCAGCATGAACTGCTTGGGCACCTGGCACGGTGGCCGCGATTATCTCGATTTTTGCGACCACATCGCCCGCCGCGCCTGGCGCGTGGGCGACCGCGACGCTCTCGACTGGATGTGGTATCTGTGGATTGGCTTTAACTCACCCGCCAGTGGACGCCTGGTGCGTACCTTTGAGCGCGCCTATATCGCCGATAAGAGCACCTGGGTCGAGCCGATGGACCCGTACTTTACGCTTACCAAGTCGCCCTCGGTCTGCGACGACATCATGTGCGAGTTTGGCGTCACGCCCATGGCATGTTCGCCGACCGGCCACATCATCAACGGCCACACGCCCGTTAAAACCACCAAGGGCGAGCAACCCATCCGCGCCGAGGGCAAGCTGCTGGTCATCGATGGCGGCTTCTGCCGCGCTTACCATCCCAAGACGGGCATCGCCGGCTACACGCTTATCTCGAGCTCACGCGGCTGCCGCCTCAAGTCGCACCAGGCCTTTACCACCGTTGCCGAGGCACTCACGCGCAACGTGGACATCGAGAGCGAGACCAACCGTTTTGACCAAGCAGACCGTCGTCGCATGGTGAGCGACACCGATTCCGGGGCCAAGATCCGCAGCCAGATCCAGGACCTGCGCCAGCTGCTCGATGCATATAGAAACGGTGCTATCGAGGAGCGCGCCTAGCACCGCCCGTGGGGATTGGCTAAACTTGCTGAGTTTGTCATCCCCACGGCGTCCCGGCGCCACCCTAAGGCAGGTACCATGCAAAAGCTCCTTGCGCAGATCATGAAGTTTGGCGTCGTCGGTGTCATTGCCACGGTTATCGACTTTGGCATTATGAATCTGCTCCACTACGGTCTAGGCCTCAACATCCTAATCGCCAACACCAGCGGCTTTATCGTCTCACTCATCTTTAATTACCTCGCAAGCATGAAGTACGTGTTTGCTCACAAGGAGGGCATGAGCCGCCGCCGCGAGTTCATCATCTTTGTCGCGCTGTCCGTGATCGGTTTGGTGCTCAACGACGGTATCGTGTTGACACTCAACGCCGGCCTGGGACTCGAGGCCAATATCGCCAAGATTTGCGCCACCGCGCTTGTCATGGTCTACAACTTTGTGACCCGAAAGATCTTCCTGGAGGGCAACGAGACCAAATAGCTCGACACCCCTGCAGCATTACGGCGCCCACGGACGACGCGCACTCAGCGCAGTATCGTCCGTGGGTGTCGCTCGTTTACGGGCAAATATTTTACGTTTGCGGATTAGCTCTTGAAAATTTGGCGAGTTCATATAGTTCTTGGCAAAGACCTTACGTTTCCCTTGTAAAAGCTCTAAAGTATCCTCTGCTCGATTCATCAACGCATTGGATGTGATTACGTGCGCAAGGCGCTGGCACAACCTCATACCAAGCAGTTCCTCAAGTTCGCCGTCGTGGGTCTTATCTCCTTTGGCATCGACTGGGGCATGCTTATTGCGCTCGTCGAGCTGTTCCACCTCGACTTTTTGATGAGCACCACGGTCTCGTTTACCACGTCCGTCGTGGTCAACTACTGGCTCAGCATGAAGTACGTGTTCGACCACCGCGAGGGCATGAGCCGCAAGCGCGAGTTCACGATTTTCACCATCCTGTCGGTGATCGGTCTGGGCCTCAACGACCTGTACATGTTTGTGGGCGTCACGTTTTTGAGCATCGGCTACCAGGCCATGAAGGCCATCGCCACGTTCCTCGTCACCTGGTACAACTACTTCAGCCGCCGCTTCTTCCTCGAGGGCGCACGGTCATAGTCGATTCACTATTTGCTTGAATGTATAACCGGTTGGAATTCCCATTCCAACCGGTTTTTTGTTTGCAGAGCCTGCCGAGGAAAGCGCACAAGGCGGGCCGCAGCGTCGGAATGGGTAGTAGTTTCCCCATGGTCGCCCCGCGGAAAGCGCGTCCCAGATTGCAGCCTCAGAACGGGACACAGCTTCCGCAACGTGGCTCTAGCGGAAAGCGCATCCCAAAATCGATGCCCAATACGGTCCGCAGCTTCCCAATGGGCGCTGCTTCGGAAAGTCTATCCCGGAATGAGCCCTCAGAGCGGAACACGCTTTCCGAAACCCGCCCCAACGGGAAGCTGCGTCCCGGAATTCGCCTACAGGGCGGGATGCAATTTCCGGTTGAGCCTCGATTGGGAAATGACGTCCCATTCGTATAAAAACGGGCGTCTCGGATGTTTGTCCGAACCGCCCGTTTGATGCGATATGTCGAGGCCCCTAGCCTGTCACGTAATACCAGACCACGTTGTCGCCGTTTGAGAGAACGTAGTTGCTGCAGGCTGTCATGGGCGTTGTGCCGTTGACGGAATAACACCAGCCGCTACCGCTTCCATAGTTTTCATCCTTCTCGGCCAGGCCACCGATGGCGGCAACATAAGTGCCAAACGACGAGCCACGCGCATTTATAGAAATACCCAGCGCGCAGAGAGCGTCGTAGGCAGTTGCTCCCTCATTAAAGGTGTAGGTACCACCAGCGGACACAGGATTGCCCACAGCGCTCGAAGTAACCGAGACAGTCACGGTAACGTAGCTAGACTCCTGAGAGACGCTCTGGTTGCCCGAGGGGGCATTACTGTTATCAGGAACGGCAGAAGGCCCACCGGACGTTGCCGAATTCTGAGAAGCCGACTGACTGTTGTCAGTCTTTTTATTTCCTGCTCCTTTTTCGCCGGACTTCTTGCTATCCGAGTTCTTGTCCGATTCCTTGTCCGAAGACTCGGAATCTTTCTTGGAGTCAGATTTGTCAGAACCCCTAGACCCGTCATTCGTATCATCAGAAGATTTGGAATCCTTGGACCCGGCCTTGCCCGAAGCGGCGGTCGAGTCAGACCCCCTGGCGTCCTTCGCTACGACGCTCTCCCCCGTCACGGTCTGAATGATCCAGTCGATGGACCAGGCACCGCTTGTGGAAGGATGGACGAAACCCAGCGAGACGACGATCAGAATGGCGCACGCAGCGGTCAGAACGCGGAGGAGCGCCTTGCGATGAGGGGCGGACGCCGCCGAAGCGGCGCCCTTTTGCTTTGAATCATCGAGCTGGATAAACGAGGAGTCGGGCTGTTGCCCGTTGGTCTCCTTGGGCTTATCGGGCATTACCGTCACCCTTGCCGCGCTTGGTCAGCACGAAGACGGCGATGAGCGCAAGGCCAATCACGCCGGCGGCAACGCCAACAATGGCGAGCGGGTTGGTGCCAGTCTCCTGCTCGGAAGCACTAGAGGACTTCTTAGCAGTGGTCGTAGAAGCAGCACCCGTATCGGACTTGGAATCGGACTTCTTGTCGGACTTCTTGTCGGACTTGCTGTCCTTCTTGTCAGACTTCTTGTCAGACTTCTTGTCAGACTTCTTCTCGTCCTTCTTATCGGACTTATCGGAGTCCTTCTTGTCGGACTTGTTGTCCTTGGTCTCGGTCTTGGTCGACACCGTCGTCTTGGTCGTCGGCTTATGACCCGGGGCGACAGCGCCGCCCTTCGAGCCGGAGCCGGAATCCGTGCCAGTGCCAGTGCCAGAACCAGTACCGGTACCAGAACCGCCGCCGCCATTCGAACCAGCGCCGCCATTACCGCCAGGGTTAACGGCATTCTTGGTCCACTTGGCATACAGCGTCAGATCGGCCGTCACCGGCGTGGCGAAGTCATACGCCCGCGTGCAGGCTTCATCGGTATACCAACCGCCGAAAGTGTAGCCATCGCGTGTCGGATCGGCCGGCTTGACCAGCTTGCCATCGGCCGTAGCAACAAACTTAGTGTCGCAAGCAGACCCGCCGTTGGAGTTAAAGGCAACCGTCCAAGACTCGACAGCTCCAAGTTTAAACAGCGTGCCCGAATCATTAATGTAGTAGAGATTGCCAGAAGCATCGGCAATGACCGGAGAGTCACAGTACTGGTAATGGCCAGCCGCATCATAAATCTGCGTCGCCTCTGCATCGCCGAGCGTATAGCGATACACGCCACCACCAGCAGAGTAGTTGACGTAATCCTTGCTATCCGCGCTGTTAACGGTGAAGTACACATAGGTCTTGCTGCCCTGAACGCTCACCAGCGGAGTAGCAGCAATACCGTTAAATCCGGCCGGTAGTTCTTTACCGTCAGCAGCGGTGACCATCGTGGTCTTACCAGTCTTCAGATTATAGAGAACCAGAGCAGATCCAGTAGCCGTCTGCCCACCGACAATCAAGTTCTCGCCAGACACCGCCGGGGCGCTCATGTTATTCGTAAGACCCAGGTCGACCGTCTTCTGCTCGCTCAGCACGCCCTTCGCCGAAAGCGAAATCACATGGAGCTTTCCGTCGTGCGTCATCTGATAGAAGGTCGAGCCATTGGACGGATCGGCAATGCAATCGGCATTTGCGACAGCGCCGAGCTTCATGGTCGAAACGACATCACCCGTTGCCTTATCAATGCACTTAAGCGTACCCGCGCTCGTGGGGACGATGGCGTACTTATCCGTCAGGGCAGCGCCAGTCCAATAATAGCCCTCAGCTGCGTCGATGTTCTGCCAAGAGACTTCGCCTGTGGCGATCTTGATGCGCGTAAAGGAACCGTTGACGTATTTCTTCCCATCAGCTGTGCCTACATAGACGTACTCGCCGTCCGAAACGACGGTGCAGGAGCTCTGCGTCAAGTCCGTCAAACCAGGCGTCAGCCACTTGCAGATCAGCTTGTCTGCAGTAATCGCCTGGACCGCACCGCCGTTGAGCGGAACAATGATAAGGCCATTGGTATAGATCGGACGAGAGGTATAGCTCACCTTGGAGGCAAGCGGCGCAGAGGCAACCTTTTTGCCCGTGGACGAATCGATCTTAATGAGTTCGTTCTCGGTCGCGATGTACACAAAACCGTTAGCGATGACAGGTTCGCTGCAGTTGGCATACTGCTGACCAGACTCGGCCTTCCAATCGAAGGCCCACTTAAGACCGGCGGCCTGCGCAGGCGTCTTGGCATCCGTTACGGTCGAACCGTTGCCACTGTTGCCGTAGCCGGCCCACTCGGCATCCCAATCAGGAGTCGTCGCGCTCGGGTCCACGACAATCTTGTCGGGATCGGGCATGGCCGAATCGTCGGTGGTATAGGCAAGCGTAACCTTATCGCCGCTCTTGAGCGTAATCTGATTGGCGCAGAGTAAGGAGGGCTCTCCATTGATATACAGGTGCCAATATTTATTGGTCGCAGCATCCCAAACATACGGCTTGTGATCGAACGGCGAAGTAACGGAATTGAGGAACCAGTATGCACCACTCTGGGAGCCGTTGTACGTAACGCCCTTGGCCTTCAGGACCGTTTCAATAAGGTTCTGGGCAGTAGAGCCTTCGGGCAGAGAAACGTTGCTTGCCGAACCCCAGCGAGTATTGTTGCCGTTGACATCGGGACCGATAACATCGACAGACCCAAGCACCTGACCGGGGAGGGCATCGGCGTCAGCACCATACATAAAGGTGACGGCATCGCCCTCTTGAAGCTCGTAGGCACCGGCGCCAACGTCGGCGAACTTGCCATTTACGTAGAAGCGCCAATAGCTATTGGTCGCAGCATCCCAGCCATAGGACTTACCATCGAACGGCGAAGTAATGCCGTTGAGGAACCAGCCCCAAGACGATTCGCCAGCATCGAGCTTAAGGCCGGTCTGCTCAAGGAGATCCTTGGCAGTAGAGCCCGCCTTGAGACTCGTCTGGCCCGTCGAAGCCCAAACCTGCTGCTTGCCGTCCTTGTCCTTACCGAGGACCTGAACGGAAGCATGAACGGAATCAGAGGGCAACTGGTCGCCCCAGCCACCGTAGAACCACGTGACGGTATCGCCGGCATGGATGGTGACATTGTCCGCCGTATAGTCACTCGACTTGCCGTTGATGAACAGCTGCCAATAGGTCGAATAATCGAACGGCGTACCCAGCTCAACGCCGTTGTACTTAAGGCTCAGAATGAAGGAGCCCGCAGCAACGGCGTCAATGTCGTTCGCCTCGAGTGCGACCTTCGTAAGATCGAGCGCGCTCGAACCGGACGTCACCACATACTGCGCGTTGTCGACCCAGGTCTGAGTCTTACCCTGGGCATCGCGACCAATGACGGTCACATTCGCAGCAAGCTGGTCCTTAACGACAGGGGATGCGCTACCACCCGTAAAGGCAAACTCAATCTTCTGCCCCGGGGCGAGCTTAACGCTGCTCGCGCCAACCGAGGAAGACGCACCGTCGACGAACAGCTGCCAGAAGGCATGAGTCGTCGGATCGTAGGCAAGCGTGCGGCCATCGCTCGGGGATGTGATGCTTTCGAGGTAGAAACCGTATGCCGTGTTCGGTTCGTACTTCGCCTTGAAGCCCGTCTTCTCCTGCAGCTTAATGAAGGCATCCGCAGCCGTCGCGCCCTCGTCGAGCTTGAGCTGCGTAGGTGCCACCCAGGTCTGAGCCTTGCCGTCGGCATCGGTGCCGATAATCGAGAACGAGACCTCGACTTGCTTCTTGGCGACATCGCCAGTTTCTGTCGGGTTCTCTGTCTGGACGGCAGTCGCGGCGGCAGATCCTGCTTGGCCAGTGGATGCCGTCGAAGACTGCTCGCTCGTGGCAGGGCTCTCCCCCGTCGCCGAGCCTTCGTCGCCAGTTGCTGCCTCTGTTGTGGCGGCACTAGCTGCAGGCGCGCTCCCGGAATCCGAAACCTCGGCGCCGCTCTGCTCAGCGGCACCGCCCGCAAGCGCTGCGTCCTCGCCCGGCGTCGTAGCCTGAGCCACAGCATCGGCAATGCCCTCGGCGCCCTCGGCCCACAGCTGAGCCGGCGTGGTGCCAAAGGCCATCGCGAAGGCCAGGAATGCCACTAGGCCGCGCTTGGCTACACCGCGTGCAATCGCGCCACGGCGATGCATCGAGGCGCGCTCGCGCTCGTCCTCAAACATATCCATTTGTCCCCCATTGTCTGTACTTGGAGCGATGCCTTGAGGCTGCCCCACGTCATCGCGCATGTTGCGTTCGAGTTCCCCCATCGGGGTCCCCCTTCCCTCCAGAGCCCTATGCACACCGGCGGCATACGCCGCAGCCGCATGCAAGATGGGAGGCGATCCGACTTAACCTTAACGGCTCAGGCGCGCCGTCCGATCTGCGACGCGAACATCCCGAGCCAAGAGGAATTACGGTTACTGGTACAGCCGGGGACTTGCACCCCGATTCTCCCAAACGCGCAGGAAAACCGCGCGTTCGTGCGTCTCCGCACCACCATCTAGGTCATCGATTATTACCGTCAAAATGGTATCACGCAAAAGGGCCCCGCACACAGGCGAAGCCCAAGGTAAAAGCTATTGTTTGCGATAGGAAATTGCGGTGACGGTCGCAGCCTCTAGTGTTTGCCGCCGTGGCTGTTGAGCCAGATATTGCGGCCCAGCATAAGCGCCAGCACCAGCGCGCTCACGTAGCCCATAAAGCCAATGACCGGGATACCAAACACAACCGGCTCGATGCGTGCATAGTACACCACCGACGAACCGATAAACAGACCGGCGATAACGATAGCCATCGACATGCGGTCGATAATTCCGCCCAGCTGTCGCAGTGCCTTATCGCTGCTCATGATCTGCGTGTTCACCTTAAGCTGGCCGCGCGTAAGCATGCGCGAAGCCAGCCCCAGGTACTCAGCCGCCTCGAGTGAGCCCTTCGCCGCGCGATAGCTGCTCGCGGCAAGATCGCGCCCCATGTCGCGCACGCGCGCATAGGTGCTTTTCTCGTTTTTAATGTGGGTTTGGATGATCTGGATCATGTTGACGTTGGGCATGTACTCGGTCAGCAAACCCTCGAGCGTCACCATGCCGCGCGCGAACATCGTCACCACGCTCGGAAGCTCAACATCGTTTTTGCGCGCCAGGTTTAGCAGCGAGGTCAAAAACTCGCCGATATCCAGGTCTTTAAGGTCGAGGCCCGCAAAGTCAGCCACGATAAAGTCAAGATCGGACAAAAAGGCCGAATGATCGAGCTCAGCCGAGTCGCCACGCGTCACGGCGAAGCGCATGAGCGAATCCTTGAGCTTGGGCACGTCACCCTCGGCCACGGCGAAAATCATGTCCTTTACGATACCGCGATCGTGACTCGACATGCGTCCGACCATGCCCAAGTCGATAAAGTAAACGATACCGTCTTTGAGGATGATGTTTCCCGCATGCGGGTCGGCATGGAAAAAGCCGTCGTCGAGCACCTGCGTCGAGTAGTCCTCGACAATCGCGGCACCGATCTTTTCCAAGTCATAGCCCTCGGCCACCAAGCGTTCAGGATCGGCGATCGAAATGCCGTCGACGTAGTCCATAACCACCACGTGCTCGGTGCACAGGTCCAGATAGGATTTAGGGCACGTCACGCCATGAACGCTCTTATGGAACTCGTAGAAGTCGTTGAGGTTTTTGGCCTCGGCCAAAAAGTTGGTCTCCTCGCGAAACGAGGTCCACAACTCCTCGACTACGCCGTGCAGGTCAACGAATTGATCGGTGTTGACGAACTTGGAAACGATACGCACCACCGAGCGGATGATATCGATGTCCTGTGCCATAACCTGCTGCGCACCGGGGCGCTGCACCTTGACGGCCACGTCCTCGCCCGTCACCAGACGAGCGCGGTGCACCTGCGCGAGCGACGCGCTACCGAGCGGGTTGGGGTCGATCGCATCGAACATCTCCCCCAGGCGCAGGCCGTATTCTTCTTCCAGACAGCTGAGTACGACCTCGTACGGCACCGGCTCCACGTCGGAGCGCAGACGACGCAGCTCGTCGCAAAAGCGTTGCGGCAGAATCTCGGACCGGTTGGCCAGAATCTGCCCCATCTTGACGAACATGGGGCCGAGTTCCTCGAGCAGGCGGCGCAAACGAACCGGCGTGAGGTTATCCCACACGCGGTACTTTTTGACCAGGCGAACAATCTGCCCGATGCGTTCGCGACGACCCGCCGGCGTGAGCTGGTATTCCTCGTCCGGCGCCATCGCGTCGGGCTCCTCGGGGACCATATCGACAGCGCGCGGCTTCTTGCGAGCGCCCGAGACGACGGCATCGACCTCATCGACAACCGCCGCCTCGTCACCCAAGGGATCTAGATTGTTGTAATCGGTGGTGGAATCTGCCATCTGCGCTGCTACTCGGCCTCTTCGGTATCCTTCGCATCGTCGGGCTCAACGGACTCGACGGGCACCGAGGTCACGTTGTCCTCGACCGAATCGACGATGTCGCGCACATGGGCCAGGAAGGCCGTGCGCTCGGGGGCGGTCATAACGCGGACACGGGCAAGGATGAGCTCGTCGAGCACGCGCTGGGCCGCGGTCTCGCCCTGCGTGCCCAAGCGCTCGGTCAGATCGGAGATGGTACCGCCGGCCTGCTCGAACATGTCGGACACGCTGCGGGCGATATCGGGGGTGGCGGTGTCCTTGCGGACCTGCTCGCCTTTGGTGTTAAGGTCGTCGAGGACCTTCTTGCCGCCTTCGACAGCAACGGCGGCAGCGCCAAAGCCCACGTTAATGGCGCCGTTAACAAGCTGATCGAGTTTCATAACCATGGTTGTCTCCAATCACAAACAACTGCATTGGCGTTCTTGTACCCAAGATTGAGCGAAAGCGACAAAGCGTTTTAGCGCTATTCGATCGACGGGAAATCCCTACCTCACGTTGTCGTTCATCGCGAAAGAGTTCTTCATGGCGCAGCTCGTGGTGTAGAGCACCTTGCCCAGCAGGGCATCGGTCTCCACGCGAACACGCTCGGCAAAGGCCTCGTTGGCGCGTGCAAGCTCGGCAGGCACCTCGACCTCGGGCAGAGCGGCTACGGCAGCGTCGACGTCATGGATCTGCTTGTGGCCCATGCCACCGACCTTCTCCTGATAGTCCTCCACAGCGCGGCCGCACTCATGGAAGCGGACGTCGGCCAGGGCGCCGATCAGGCGGTTGGCCCAGTAGAAGTTTTCGGACGTCACGCGAGCCTGCGTGTCGGCATAGTACTCGGGCATGGTCTCGACGTTGGCGTACAGCGGAACCAGCGCGTTAAACGAGTTGGAGCCAAAGGCCATCCACTGCACGGCGCGATAGGCCGGCTGCGCATAGGGACGCAGCTGCAACACGGCGAGCTGGCTGTTGCGGTTGATGCCGATGGGGCGATAGGCGCCGCGCGTGGCGGGCGTGCCCTTGCTGCCGTAGCAGTCGTACTCCGTGCCCTGGTAGTGGCTCGAAAGCACGTACTTAATGTCCTCGATGGTCACCTTGCGCTCGGGCACGCGGCTCCAAGGGATGTCGTCGCTCTCGGGCGTGAAGTCGGCGTCGGGGCCATCCCACACGTCGCTGGGGTTGAGGCAGCGCTGCATGTACCAGGCGCGCGGCGTGTTGTAGACATGGTCGCTGTCGCTGTGCGAGCCAAAGGCCTCGCGCGGGTTAAAGACGGCAGCCGGGCCGTCGCTCTCGACGCCCAGCGTCAGGTCCAGATGCCACTCGGCCATCCAGGCGCGCAGGTCGGCGGAGCACATGTGGTCGGCCTGGGCGCCCTCGGCGTCATCCAGGTCAAAGCTGTCGATACCCAATTGGTTGGGCATGGTCACATAGGCGTCATCGGGCACACGCTTGGCAATCCAATGATGGCCGCCGATGGTCTCAAGCCACCAGATCTCGTCCACGTCGCTAAAGGCGATGCCGTTGTTCTCGTAGGTGCCGTAGCGCTCGAGCAGGTCGCCCAGGATACGAACGCCGTCGCGGGCGGACTTGGCGTACGGCAGGACTAGGGTAACCATGTCCTCCTCGCCCAGGCCACCAGGCTGCGCCGGAACGTATCCGTCCTCGCCCTCGTTGCCCTTGGCGGGCACGTAGTCCACAAGCGGGTCGGCACCGCGGACGCGCTCGTTGGTGGTGAGCGTCTCGGTTGCGGACATGCCCACATTGAGCTCGTTGAAACCGGCCTCGGCCCAGATGCCGTGGCCCGGGACAACATCGGGGACGCTCGTGTAGCGCATGGGGTTATCGGGCAGCTCAACGGTCAGGTGACTCAGGACGCTCGTGTAGACGCGCGGCTGCTCGTCGGGATGCACTACGCGCATGCGCTTGGGCTCAAACACCCCGTTGGACGAGTCCTCGTTACGCGCGACAAGCGTCGACCCGTCGTAGCTCGCGTTCTTACCAACCAAAATCGTTGTGCACGGCATGCGCATCCTCCTTGAGAGAAGAAATCAAACGGCAACAGTGTATCGCTTCGACGCAAAAAGGGCGAAACCACGGCCTCGGCAGCCCCCGTGGTCAAAAAATGCCAAATATGAGTACTGTCACAAATTTAGTGGCAGCAAATTGCACTGTTCCGGGCGCCGGGAATCCTCACCTGTCCAAAAACTGAGTCTAGTAATTCCCCATACGTCCAATAAAATTGGCTCTTTAACGATATTACTTAGGTAGCGCACAGAGATGTGGTGTAAGAGGCGGGGCATGCCCCGCCTCCGCCCTTT
>OLQB01000825.1_pt1 | contig 23640 bp, 25 predicted proteins | sample 1672681 | NCBI WGS metagenome assembly OLQB01 (sample SAMEA3136713, study PRJEB25190) | human gut metagenome | reverse complement strand
CGGGATGCCTTAACATCTCTGCTACGATCTTGATTCTATTGTGTTTTCTACGATTTGAGGGTCTTATTGTAGAAAACATTTTTTATTTTATCGATATGGGAAGAAGTTGCATAGAATATATCATGTTTAAAATTGCAGAAGCTTAATTAGATCGACAAAATCGGTCAAAATAATGATAAGCTTTCGTTGACTTTTGACTGACTATGCAATATATTGGGTGCAGATGAGTTAAGCGCTTACAAACGCAAAGGAGAAAAAAATGAAAAAACTCGCAAAAGCAGCGTTAGCTGTAACAATGGCAGCATCTCTCGTAGGATGCTCATCATCCAAAGACAGTGGATCAAAGGGTACAAATGCAACAGAAACAAAGAAAATTGCATTAGTAACAAATAAGGTTGGAACAAATGCCTTCCTTACACAGATGATCGATGGTTTAAAGAAGAGTGCAGAAGATCATGGATTTGATGCATCTAACGTTGAATGTTCTGATACATCTGAATTTAGTGAAAACATTCGTGCATACGCTGAAGAAGGATATGATCTGATTATCGGTGGCGGTTGGGAATCTTCTGACCCAATGATGCAGATCTGTGAAGAATTCCCTGATACAGATTTCGCTTTAATTGATACTGAAGTTGACAGTGATCGTATTAAATGTATTTCTTACAATGAACAGGAAGGTGCATACTTGATTGGTGCACTCGCAGCATTAACCGTTGATGGTGATGGTCATGTATATGGCGGTGTTCATGTAAATGAAGGTCCAGGTTCCTGGAAATACCGTTATGGATTTATGGAAGGTGTTCTTTCTCAGGATCCGGAAGCAACATTCGTATTCAACTATGTAGGTTCTTATAATGACCCAGCTAAGGCTAAGACATTGGCTGAACAGGAATTTGCACAGGGTGCTAAGTTCATTAACGCAGCAGCAGCTGGTGGAGATGCTGGCGTATTCGAAGCAGCACAGGCTAAGAAATTCTATACATCCGGACAGGATACAGACAAGACAGATCCAAGCAATCCATGGGTAGTATCATCTCAGATCAAGGACACATATAATACAATCATTCAGATTATTGATGATTACTACAATGGCTGGAACACAGATAATGAAGTTTGGGGTATCAAGGAAAATGCAATTGGTGCAGTGCATGTAAACTATGAAAGCAAAAATCCTCGTTCTGATAGATTAAGTGATGAAGATATCGCTACATTAAAACAGATTGTTGATGATATTCGTGATGGAAAGATCGATCTTAAGAATATTCCAGACGAAGATACATATAATGCATCTAAGAAGTAAAAAACACATAATGTGATTATTCCCGTGAAAGAGCCGGAAGGCTCTTTTATAGGATATAAAGAAAGGATAGATTATGGAAAAAGAACCAATTCTTGAGATGAGAAACATTACCAAGATGTATGGAACTTTGAAAGCAAATGATAATATCTCCTTAAAGCTTCATAAAGGTGAAATACTTGCGGTAATTGGTGAAAATGGTGCAGGAAAATCTACTTTGATGAAAATTCTGTATGGACTTGAGCAGGCAACGGAAGGCGAAATCTATCTTCATGGTGAAAAAGTGAATATTAGATCTGCTCATGAAGCTATGCAGCATCATATTGGAATGGTTCAGCAGCATTTTATGTTATTGAATTCTCGTACGGTTGCTGAAAATATTGTTTATGGTGGAGAACCAAGAAAAAATCGAATTTTCTTTGATCGAAAAGAAGCATTTAAAAAGACACAGGAACTATGTGATAAATATGGTTTGGCTGTAGACCCATCTAAAACAATTGATGAAATTCCGATTGGTCTTCAACAGAGAGTTGAAATTTTAAAGGTTCTTTATCAGAATGCAGATATTATCATTTTTGATGAACCTACTGCTGTCCTGACTCCTCAGGAAATTGATGAATTGTTAAAAACAATGAAGAAACTTTCTGAAATGGGAAAATCTTTAATTATCATTACACATAAATTGAATGAAGTTGAAACAGTTGCAGATCATGTACTTGTCATGCGCGCAGGCAAGTATATTAGTGATATGGATATTCAAGATACATCCATTGAAGAAATGTCTTATTTAATGGTTGGAAGACATCTAGAAAATAGTGTGATTGAAGAAATGAAACCTGGTAATTGTATTTTGGATGTTGAGAATGCAGTTTTACATGGAGAAGGAAGTAAAAATATTCTGGATGGCTTATCTATGCATGTGGATCAGAATGAAATCGTTGGTATTGCTGGTGTTTCTGGAAATGGTCAATCAGAATTGATTCGCTGTATTACTGGCTTATTGCATATTGATGATGGAAAGATAACGCTGTCTGGAAAAGATATTTCTAAAGAATCAGTAAATGAAATTCGTACAGATGGTATTGCTTGTATTCCTGAAGATAGATATTTATGGGGATGTGCAAAAGAAGCAGATATGGTTGAAACTTCTTTGATGGCGCATCAGTATAAGTCAGAATTATCTAAAAATGGATTGTTGAATAATCAGGCAGCAAAAGAATTTGCACAAAGATTAATTACTGACTATAACGTGAAAGCTGAAAGCTTATCACAAAAGGCTGGTCAATTATCAGGCGGTAACATTCAGAAATTGATTGTCGCTAGAGAAATTGAACAGCATTCTCCATTATTGATTGCTGCAGAACCTACAAGAGGTGTAGATATTGGAGCAATGGAATATATTCATAATCATTTAATTTCGAAAAGAAATAATGGTGAAGGTGTATTGTTGATTTCTTCTGAACTGTCTGAAATTCTGAAGCTTTCTGATCGCATTTATGTAATTTACGAAGGAAAAATTGTTGGTGAATTTACTCGCAGCAATGTTTCTGAAAAGAAACTTGGAATTTTAATGATGGGAGGTACATTGCATGAAGAAGCTTGATTTTAAATCTTTGTTATGCAAGGCATGGTCTAACATAAAAGGACCATTGGTTGCAACTTTCTTCGGTCTCCTTGTTGGTGCTATTGTTATTTTGATCTGTGGTGAAAATCCAATCATTGTATATGCATCAATGTTTCAAAAAGCATTCATTAAACCTTACTATTTAGCAGAAACGCTAACTCGTTCAACACCTGTAATTATCTGTGCACTCGCTACGGCAATGTCCTGGCGTGCTGGATATATCAATATTGGAGTTGAAGGACAGATGGTAACTGGAACAATTGTTGCTGCAATTGTTGCATTGAAAATGCCAGGTCCAGCAATTCTTGTAATGATCGTTGCATGGCTTGCAGGTATGGCTGCAGGTGCTTTGTATGCATTGATTCCAGCAGTCATTCAAAGAAAATTTGGAGCCAGCCTGATTATTATTTCTTTAATGTTGAATTATGTTGCCAATAACATTACTTCATATCTTGTTACATATCCTTTGAAAGATACATCTGGTGATGCTATTGCTATTCAAACACCTTCATTTAGAGAAGGTATCAAATTGATGCGATTCTTTAAAGGAAATACATTGAATGTTGGTTTTATTATCGCAATACTTTTGACTGTATTCATGATTTTCTATGAAAAGAAGACAGTTCTTGGATATGAATCTAAAATGACAGGTTATAACCCTCATTTTGCAAAGTATGGCGGTGTGAGAGAAAAGAAAGTAATGATGATCACAATGGCATTGTCTGGTGCGATTGGAGCAATTGCTGGATGTACATATGCATTTGGTGTTTCTGGAAGATTTATTGATGGAATGTTGACATCAACAAACTTTGCATGGACTGGTTTGATGGCAGCGTTGATTGCTGATTTGAATCCTGTAGGAATTTTTATCTCCTCTGTGTTCTTAAGTGGATTACAAATTGGTGGATCAACATTACAGAGATCGATGTCTATTCCAAGTGAAATTGCAACAATTATTCAGTGTTGTATTACACTCTTTGTTTCTATAAAAATCGTTATTAATTTTAAACATAAGAAGAAACATAATGAAGTAAAGGGAGGTGTAGAAGCATGAATGTCGAATACATAGCAATGGTTATCCATTCCATTATTCAATCAACCTCTCCAATTCTACTTGTAGCTTTAGGAAGTGCAGTCTGTTCTCAGGTAGGTATCTTTAATATCGCTTTAGAAGCACAGATGTTAATTGGATGCTTTACATCCATTGCGGTGAATTACTTCACTGGCAGTGTATTGTTATCAATTATCGGTGGTATTGCGGCTGGAATGCTTGTTGGTGCTGTTGTAGCATTACTTCAGGTAAAATATAAAGCTGCAGATATGGTCGTCGGTACAGCGTTAAATATTCTGATTGGTGGTTTAACAAGCTTCATGCTTTATAAAATATTCAATTTACGTGGAACTTTAAAAGATGATTGCCTTGTTCCTATGATTCGTGTGAATATACCGGGAATTGAAAAAGTCCCATTTTTAGGAACAGTATTAAGTGGATTGACAATTTTAGATTATCTATGTTTTGTTATCGCAATCATTATTTATATCTGGCTTTATAAAACAGTGAATGGATACCATTGTCAGGCAGTAGGTATCAATAAAGAAGCAGCTGAATCTTTAGGTACAAAAGGTACTTCTTTACAGATGAAAATGGTTATTTTCTCTGGTGCTTTATGTGGACTTGGCGGTGTGTGTCTTGCGATGGGAAATGTGACGCTGTTTACTGAAAATATGACGAGTGGTCGTGGATTTATGGCAATGGCTGCTGCTTCCATGGGAATGAATCATCCAATTACAGTTATATTTACATCACTCTTCTTTGGTGCATGTCAGGGATTTGGTATTGTATTACAGTCGGCTGTAAAGAGTCAGTTAACAAATGCAATTCCATATATTGGAACAATTTTAGCGATGGTAATTTCATCTGCTAGAAAAAATAAGAAAGTGAGAAAAGAAAACGTATGAAATACGATAAAGAATACTGCGGAAAAGCAGCAGATTATTTAAAGGAACTTGTTCCTTATGTACCTGAAATTGGTATTGTACTAGGTTCAGGACTTGGGCCATTATCAGCTTCTATTGAAGATCCAATTGAAGTTCCATATACATCTATTCCTAATTTCTTGACTTCAACAGTGTCTTCTCATGCTGGAAAAATGATTTTTGGAAAGATTGCTGGAAAACATGTAATGTGTATGTCTGGTAGATTCCATTATTATGAAGGTTATGATTTTGAACAATTAGTATTGCCTGTTAGAGTGATGAAATTGATGGGTGTTAAAACATTAATTCTTACAAATGCTGCTGGTGGTGCAAATCCTTCTTACAAACCTGGCGATATCATGGTGATCAAAGATCATATCAAGATGAATGGTGCTTCTCCTTTAAGAGGTCCTAACTGTGAAGATTTTGGACCAAGATTCTTTGATGTCAGTGACATGTATACAAAATCTTTAAGAGAAATGGCATTAGATCTTGCAAAGGATAGTAAGCTTACTTTCCATGAAGGTGTCTATTTCTATATGCCTGGACCTCAGTTTGAAACACCTGCAGAAATTCATGCAGTACAGGTACTGGGTGGAGATTCTGTTGGTATGTCAACAGTTACAGAAGCTTTAACTGCAGCGCATTGTTCAATGAAACTGTTAGGTTTCTCAGTGATTTCTAATATGGCTGCTGGTGTAAAGAATGAAGCATTAACAACAGAAGAAGTTGATGACGTGACACATGCAATTGCTGAAGATTTCTCAGCATATATTGCATCTGTTGTAGAACATATTCAATAAATAAATCAAGATCGTACGAGATGTGCGATCTTTTAATAATTTTGATAATCAAAAAAAATGCAAAAAAAGAATAATGAAAAACCTGTCTCAAACAGGTTTCTCAAAAAATAACTTCAAAAATTGTACCACCAGTAGGGTTATCTTTTACTTGAATAGTGCCATCATGTACTCTTACGATTTCATGTACGAGTGCTAGACCAAGTCCAACACCACCAAGTTCTCTGCTTCTTGATTTATCTAGTCTGAAGAATGGTTCAAATACTCTTTCTCTTAGATCTTTTGGAATGCCATTTCCTGTATCTGCAACAGTTAAATAAATGTGTTGATCTTTTGTAAATGCTTTAACAGTTACAGAACCATCGATTCGATTGTATTTGATTCCATTTTCTACTAAGTTATAGACTAGTCGATAGATGAGAATATCACTGCCTAAGAGTTTTACTTCATTACATTGATTGGTGAGTGTAATGTTTTTTTCTTGTGCGAGTGGTTCTAGATCAACAAGTACTTCTTCAATCAGAGCATCTAAATCAATGGTTTCATCTCGTGCAATAGTTTGCAGCTCACTCATATCTAGAAGTGTTTTTACCATTTTAGTTAGACGTTCATTTTGCTCTGTGACCATTTGAATTGTTTGATTTGCAGAGGCATCATTGTTTGGATGTTCTGTTGAATTGTAGGCATCAAGTTGGACTTGCATTAGAGCAAGCGGTGTGCGAAGTTCATGTGCGGCATTGGCTGTGAATTGTCTTTGAACTTCAAATGCCGCAGATAATCGATCTAACATTTTATTATAGGAAACACTGAGTTGGTTGAGTTCTTTGACTTTGTTTTCTTCAATTCTTGAATCAGATAGATTCTGCGCCTGTACTTCTTCAATTTTATTGGAAAAATCAGAAAGTGGTTTGAGGGCACGTCCACTGATGAAATATGTAATGACACCACCTAGAAGAGACAGGATGGATGAGATCAGTAAACTTTTATTTCTGTAGTCAGTCTTATTGTTGTTTACCTGAATGGAAAAATTGTCTGCGAAATCATCCCATACATCATCTGGAATGCTGATGTAAAGCTTATTTGAATTTTTATCTGTACTGCCTTCTACTGTATTCTGTAGATCATCCATGTAGTAGATACCATTCTGATAAATGAACATTGTCAGACATCCACAGATCAATGCAATAAATAAAGTTGTTATAATGGTTAGTCTCCATTGCAGGGATAGTTTTTTCATTGTTTTTTCTCCACGATTGTATAACCTTCACCAATCTTATTGATGATTGGATCATATCCAAGAACTGCTTTTAGTTTTTTTCTAAGGGATGACATATGTACACGAATAGAACAACTGAAACTATCTACGGATGCATCCCATACATGTTCAATGAGTTCTTCTTGAGAAACAGGTCGACCTTGATTCAGAAGCAGATATTCTAAGATTCCATTTTCTTTTCTTGTTAATGAAACAAATTCATCTTTTGCATACGCTTCACGTTTTTTTGTGTTGAATTTGATTTCACCACAATGGAGGCATACATCCTTTTGTACGAATTTTCGTCTTGTCAGGCTTCTGATTCTTGCTTCTAGTTCTTGTAAATGAAATGGTTTTTCCAGATAGTCATTTGCACCTGCATCTAACCCTTCTACTTTATCAGCAATCTGACTTCTTGCGGATAGAATCAAAACTTTAGTTTCTTCGTTTGTTTCTCTTAGTTCTTTTAAAATCTCCATACCATCTTTTCCAGGTAGATTTAAATCTAAAACAATCAGATCATAGTTTTCTGCCATGATATAATCAGATGCTTCATTCCCATCATAACATGTATCCACTTCATATCCAGCAGAATATAAGCTTTTTGCGACTGTATCGCATAATTTTTTTTCATCTTCAACAATTAATAATCTCAAAATATTTTCTCCATTTGCTTAACACAGATTTTACACCCTATAGTGTATAACATAATAGGTCAATGAAAAGTGAAAGGAGCATGAATATCTTGAAAAGTAAGAAAACAATACAGATTGTATTATTGATTACAGGTGTAATGATGATTACATATGGGGTTTTTAGAGGTGAAGTTGATGTTGTGCTGAACAAAGCAGTAAAAATATGTCTGGAGTGTGTTGGAATTGGATAAGAAAAATAAAATGATATCAAAAAAAATAGTGCAATTCCGTGGATGGATACAGGGATTGGCAACATTATTGACAAATATTCATCTTCCTAATTTTTTCAAAGGGAAAATATATCAAGGGAATGGAAAGAAGATATGTGTTCCAGGATTGAATTGTTACTCCTGTCCTGCGGCAAGCGGTGCCTGTCCAATTGGATCTTTTCAGGCAGTTGTCGGATCATCACATTTTAAATTTGCATACTACATCACAGGATTCTTTATTCTTCTTGGTGTAACGCTTGGTAGATTTATCTGTGGATTTCTTTGCCCGTTTGGATGGTTTCAGGATTTACTGCATAAGATTCCAACAAAGAAGTTTTCTACAGAAAAACTTAAGACACTACGATATCTCAAATATGTTATCCTTGTAGTGTTCGTGATTCTTCTTCCAGTGTTGATGACAAACTCTATTGGCATGGGAAATCCATTCTTCTGTAAATATATCTGTCCACAAGGTGTATTGGAAGGGGCAATTCCTTTATCACTTGGAAATGCGGCAATTCGTTCTGCTCTTGGAAAATTATTTACATTTAAGAGTGTGATTCTTGTGAGTGTGATTGTGTTGAGTATTCTATTTTATCGTCCATTCTGTAAGTGGATCTGTCCACTTGGGGCAATTTATTCTTTATTTAATAAAGTGTCATTGCTTAGTATTCAGGTAGAACATGATAAGTGTGTTGGATGTCAGCAGTGCACAAAAGCTTGTAAAATGGATGTGAATGTATTGAAGACACCAAATCATCCGGAATGTATTCGATGTGGGGCATGTATGAAAGTGTGTCCGAAAAATGCAATCCATTATCAATTTATGGGAAAAGATGTATCAAAAGATAAAAATAAGTTAAAGGAGAAATAAAACATGAATTTATCAAAAAACATTTTTAAGATCGTTACTTTAAGTGCAGTATTAGCACTTACAGCTTGTTCCACAAAAACAAACAGTGCTGTAAGCAGTACGACACAATCTTCCTCATCTTCTGAAACAGCAGGAGAAACGAATTCTGAATTGAATGATTTATATCAGCAGGAAAATCAATTGTTTGCGGATCATAAGGAAGCCTGGGATAAGGCGTTTAATATGATGAACAAGGGGAATGCGGACCCTAGTGCAGATTATGCAGAATACTTAGCATCTGCGGTTGAAGGAAACAAAGATGAATTTACGGAAGAAGAATATAAAACATTAACGGAAGATCTTGAAAAGATCCGTGAAATTGAAAAGAAGATTGCTGAACTTGAAAGCAAGCAGAGTACATCTGCATCTAGTGAAGAAAGTTCTAGTGAAAGTTCATTTGCGAATTTATCTGGTGTAGATTTTGATGGTAATAAAGTAGATAAGAGTCTTTTCTCTAAGAATGCAGTCACAGTTTTGAATTTCTGGTTTACTGGATGCAAACCTTGTGTTGAAGAACTTCCAAAGTTGAATGAATTAAATGAAGCAATCAAAGCAAAGGGTGGAGAAGTTGTAGGTATCAACACAGATACATTTAATGGAAGTGGATCTGCAATCAAAGATGCCAAGAAAGTTTTAGAACAGCAAGGTGCAAAGTATCGTAATCTTTCTATTGATTCTTCTTGTGATGTTGGTCAGTATGCATCTAATATCATGGCATTCCCTACAACAGTTCTTGTTGATAGAAATGGTAAGATCGTGGGTGATCCACTACTTGGTGGTGTTGATAATCAGGAAAACTATGATGCTTTAATGAAGCAGATTGAATCTGTGATTGCAGCAGACAGTGCAGCAAAGTAAAAGATAAACGTAGTGGAAGACACTGCGTTTTTTGTTTGAAAAATTTGAAATATAAAAAGATGAATAGGTAGATGAAAAATGGGGGGTTGGTATAAAAAAATAATGATTAGAAATGTGTTTTTGTGTTTGTTGATTGTAGTTCTATTGTATTCTGCTCTTTTTTGTATGCGTTATCAGCATACATCTTCTAAAAGATTAGCTGAACGTTGGAGAGGAGATGTCATTGCACAATATCACAGTCCACTGGATAAAGATGGTGATGGAATGGATGATCAAGTGGATATCTTAAAAGGCGCTATCAATTATGTAAATACACATCCAAAGTATAAGAGTGCATATTATGCTGGTGGATATCCCAATGATGGATATGGTGTCTGTACAGATGTTGTTGCGTATGCATTGAAAGAAGCTGGATATGATTTGATGGAGCTTGTATCGAATGATATTGAAATACATGGAGATATGTATGATATTGAAATTCCAGATCAGAATATAGATTTTAGAAGAGTGAAGAATCTGTATGTATTTTTTAATTTGAATGCAGAAAGTTTAACGACAGATATTTCAAAGATCAGCGAATGGCAGGGTGGAGATATTGTCATATTTAAAAATCATATCGCTATTGTATCTGACAGAAGAAATCAACATGGCGTTCCTTATGTTATTCATCATGCCAATCCTTTTCAGAAAACATATGAAGAAGATATTTTAGAAAAACATGATGATATTAGAGGACATTATCGATGGAATAATGGATAATAAATGATAGAGAGAAATGAGGACAAATATAATGAAATCTTTAGTTTATATTGATGCATGCATGCGTGGCAAGGAATCTAGAACACGTAGAATTGCAGAACCAATCATTGAAAAGCTGTCTGAAAGATATGAAATTATCAAATATGATTTGAATCAGCTTCCTTTAACAATTGTGCAAGAAGATTTGATTCAAAAAAGAACGCATGGTGATTATGATTCTATGTCACTGTCATGGGCAGAAACAATTCGTGATGCAGATAGAATAGTGATTGCGGCACCATTCTGGGATATGTCATATCCAGCAGCTTTAAAGAATTTTTTAGAACTTTGTTCCATATTTGATGTCACTTTTAAAAGCAATGATAAAACATGCTATGGAAACTGTCGTGCTGAGAAACTTCTATACATTACAACACGTGGCATGGATATCGCTACAGGTGATCCTTTAGAACAGGCCACCCCACATTTAAAAGCACTTAGCTGGCTATGGGGCATTGGTCCAATGGATGTGATTGCAACACAGAATATGGACTATGTTTCTTTAGATGAGATTGAAGAAAAAGTACAGAATGCTATTAAAGAAGGTTTGAACTTAGTGAAAGAGTGGTAGAAAACTGCGATAAATATATCTTATAATAATGATAAAGATATTTCTTAAATAAAAATGAAGAGGAAAAGATAATAATGAAAGTTTTTGTGGCGCATTTTAATGCAGAATGTAATGAACATATCAGTCATATTGTGAATCGAGATGACTTCCATTTTCTGTATGGAGATGATTGTGTAAAAGCAATGAAAGTAGAAGATATTTTTAACAAGAATGATATTGAAGTTATTCCTTCCTTGTATGCAAATACTTCTCCAAATGGAATGATTGGTAAAGAAACATTTGATTATATCTGTGAATGTATATTAAATCCATTAAAAGAACATTTATCTGAAATTGATGGTATTTATCTACAGTTCCATGGAGCAAGTGGTGTAGATGGACTGGATTGTATTTCTGGTGAGCATTCCTTGGTGAAAGAGATGAGAAAAATCGTTGGTAAGTATATGCCAATTGCAATGGTCATGGATCCTCATGGTAATTTAACAGAAGAATTATCAAATCAATTAAATATTGTTAGATGCTTCCGTGAATCACCTCATTTTGATACAGTTGAAACTAGAAGAAAAGTGGCAGAACTGTTATGTGATTTAATGCTGCATCGTAGAGTGATGAAACCAATCATTCGAAAACTTCCAATTATGGTAGGTGGAGAAAGAAGTGTTTCTGCGAATGAACCCGTTCGCTCCATTAATCAACTGCTTGATGAAGCAGAAAAGGATCCAAGAGTATTTTCTACTTCCTTCCATGTAGGATTTATCAGACACGATGATGACAAACTTGGTGCTGCGGTTGTTGTAGTTCCTAATACAATGAATGATATTGATTACTGTAATGAAGTGGCTGATAGAATCAGTCAGTATACTTGGAATCATCGTCATGAGTTTAAATTTACTGGTAACTTTGATGAAGTAGATAAATCTGTTGAAACTGCATTGAATTATCCAGAGAAGACAGTCGTTATTACTGACTCTGGAGATAACTGCGGTGCTGGTGGATATGGACAGAATACAATTGTTTTAAGAGAAATGCTGAAACATAAAACGGATAAGAAGGTTTTATTTGCAGGTATTAATGATCCAAAGAGCTATGACATCATTTCTAAATGTAAAATTGGTGATAAACTGACTTTAAATGTTGGGGTTGAGGAAGATGAGAATAGTAAGTCTACTACATTAGAAGGAACATTAAAGGCAATCGGTAAACAACAAAAAGGATTTAGTTCAGATTTTGATTTAGGTAAATCATATTTGTTTAATATCAAGGATACTAATATTGATGTAATTATTATGAATGATAATATTCAATATGGTACGATGGAACAGTTTGATGCTGCAAATGCACCTTTTCACGATTATGATATCGTAGTTGTGAAAATGGGTTACTTAGATACATATTTAATTCCTGAAACGAAATTCCATATCATGGCTTTATCGGATGGTCCAACAATCCAAAGAAGCGAAAGAATTCCATTTAAGATGATTGCTAGACCAATGTGGCCAATGGATGAATTTGAAGATTTATATTTTATAAAGTAAGTTCATTTAGGAAAGCGAGATGCTTTCCTTTTTTGGAGATTGTTTAAAAAATATAAGAAATCTCATATACTTTATTTTGGAGTGTTAACTACATATGGAATATATCAGAGTTACGAAAGAAAATATTGAGAAAGAACATATCTGTTGTGCCATTTCTAATAATAAAGATGTGCAAGTGTCATCAAAAAAAGCATGGCTTATGGAACGTTTTGATGATGGTCTTGTGTTTTTGAAAAGTGTTGAGCGTGGGAAATGCTTCATTGAATACATCCCTGCAGAGAATGCATGGAATCCAATTGATGCTGAAGGATATATGTATATTGATTGTTTATGGGTATCGGGTGCATTCAAGGGGCATGGATATGCAAATGATTTGCTTGAAGCATGTATCAAAGACAGTAAAGAAAAAGGTAAAAAAGGATTATGTATTCTTAGTACTGCAAAGAAAAAGCCATATCTTGCGGATCCAAAGTTTTTGAAATATAAGGGTTTTACAGTATGTGATGAAACAGACCATGGAATTCAACTATGGTATTTATCTTTTTTCAGTGGCGTAGAAAAACCAAAGTTTATGGAATGTGCAAAACATCCTCGAGTGAATGAAAGTGGATACGTTCTTTACTATACAAACCAATGCCCGTTCAATGCAAAATATGTTCCCATTGTAGAAAAGACAGCGAAAGAAAATAATATTCCATTCAAAGTGATTCATATTACAAGGAAAGAACAGGCTAAAAATGTTCCATCTCCAATTACAACATATGCATTGTTTTATAATGGTGAATATCTGACAAATGAAATCATGAATGAAAAGAAATTCTTGAAATTGATAAATGCTTGAATCAAATGTTACTATGTGTTGCTTTCCGCAACAGGCATATTTGTATAGGATGATACTAACAAAAAGGAGATTTTGAATATGTTTCATGAAAATCTAAAAACAATGTGAAAAGCAAAAGGATATACACAGGAAGAACTTGCGATAAAGTTGAATGTTGTGCGTCAGACAGTCAGTAAATGGGAAAAAGGTCTTTCTGTACCTGATGCAGATGTTCTTTGTAAAATTGCGGATGTTTTGGATATGGATGTAAGTACATTACTTGGAGAAGAAATCGTTGAAGAGACAGATAAGAGTGCAGTTGCTCAGCAACTAGCTAAAATCAGTGAACAGCTGGCAATGAAGAATCAACATAGTAAAAAAATCTGGAAAGTGGTTTGCATTATTTTGTTTGTAATTCTAGTTTTTTATATCTTGGCAATTGTTGTATTCAGTGTGATTGCATCAGAAAATATTGTAGACAACTATAGTGAAAATATGGTTGAAATAGAAGAAAAATAAAGTAAAACCGTTAACTTTCCAAATTTATTTAGTGCTATGAATGATTCATGTATACTTTATAAATAAAAGTGTACTCAAAAGGATGAAAAATCATATGAATCATAAAGAATATCTAGGAAAAGAAGTGAACTACTCGGCTACAAGTAACCGAGCTTCCAGGTGGCTCTGCCACCGGAACTTTTCCTGTGTTACCGGTATGTTAGCTATGTGTTACATACACAGAGTGTCACCTCTGTGAGTGGATGCATAGGACCGTAGTTTTCTGCATGGTCTTGTCATTATCCACGCAGTGTATTTCAGGCTATCCCCTCTGTTCCAGAGGTTCTTATGTTATTTACTATTGTGTGCAGTAGATTCTTACTGCTTCGTTTTTGATGTTGACAGCCGCATTATAGTCACGATTATGTGTTGCACCACAATGCGGACATGTCCATTCTCTAACAGACAAGTCCTTAGTTTTCTTGCTGAGACAGCCACATTCATGGCACATCTGAGAAGAAGGAAACCACTTATCAATTTTGATGACACGCTTTCCACAAGCTTCCGCTTTGTAAACAAGCATACGCGTGAACCTGCCCCATCCCTTATCAGAAATACTCTTTCCAAAATTCAGTGCCTGTGACATGCCTTTCATATCAAGATCTTCGATTCCAACAATGTCATAGGCATCTACTAATTTTCGTGACAGCTTATGCAGAAAATCGTTACGCTGATACGTGGCTTTTGCATGCAGCTTAGCAACCTTCAGCTTTTGTTTCTGATAGTTAGAGGAGCCTTTCTTCATGTGAGACAGCTTACGCTGCTCTCTGGCAAGTCTATCCTGTACATGCAGATATGCATGCGGTGAATCAACCTCATTGCCATCAGAATCAACGTAAAAGCTACGCATGGACATGTCTAACCCGATTGCATTATCTGGATCAATATCGTGTACTGCCTTTACTTTGGTGTATTCAAATAAAAGTGAAATATAGTACTTTCCACTTGGTTCTCGTGAAACCGTAACACTTTTAAGCTTGCCACCTTGCTTGACAGGACGATGATTTTTGACCATCAGCTCACCAGGAATCTTTGGAAGAGTGACATACATGTATTTATCAGATGTACGATAAGAAATGTTTCCATTCACAACATTTGTTGTATAGGAATCATGATGGTCACTCTTCTTTTTGAACTTTGGATACTTTGCACGCTTGTTGAAGAAATTCTGAAATGCAGTGTTGAGATTAAGTTGCACATTAGCTAATGCAAGAGCATCTACATCTGCAAGCCAACGACAGCACGAAATATGCTTATACCACGCTGGTGTAAGATTCAAATTCTCACCAAAATACTTATATGCTTTTGACTTGTCATCAAGCATTCTGTTGTACAGATAACGCACACAGCCAAATGTCTGTGCAAACATAACCTTCTGTTCCTCTGTAGGAACAGCCTGGAATTTGTAAGCTTTTCGTATTATTTCAGCAGAAGTTTTCTTGGTTTTTCTAAGTGGCATAAGGTATCCTTTTCTACACTGATATTATACCATAGCAAGTACATAAAATCGCTTATTTATGCGGAAATATTGAATTTATCAGCAATTCATCCCGCAGATGGATCAGCAGGATTTCTTGCTCGAATTTTCATTAAATATCGTAATTGATCGAGAACTTGGCAGTAAACATCCTGAATATGGATTTATTTATCTGGTGAACTATGGATATGTACCGGACACTACCAGTGGAGATGGGGAAGAATTGGATTGTTATTTACTAGGTGTGTTTAAACCTGTGAAGGCGTTTAAGGGGAAATGTATTGCCATTATCCATAGAATGGATGATGATGACGATAAATTGATCATAGTTCCCAAAAATAAAGAGTATTCTGATGATGCAATCAATGCTTTGGTGGAATTTCAAGAACGATATTTTGAACACATCATAGTCAGGTGAATTAGAGTGCGTGAAGGAGAATTTAGAAAATGAAAATTCATGATATTTCCCAAGAAATATTCAATTGTCTGGTGCATCCTGGTGATCCAATCCCTGAAAAAAAGACCCTTTGTTCAATGGAAAATGGTGACTTGTATAACTTAACAGCATTTAGTATGTGTGCACATAATGGTACACATATCGATGCACCGTTTCATTTCATCAAGGATGGAAAAACTGTTGACTCTATCAGTTTAGATGTATTTATTGGAATGGCATATGTTGTAGAATATCATGGAATTGTCTCAGGTGAAGCTGCTGTAGAAATTCTTGAAAAAGCTAAGAATCAGAATTTACAAGCCGCAAAGAGAATTTTAATCAAAGGTGATGCTGAAGTTTCAGCAGAAGCAGCTAAAGTATTTGCTGAGGATGGAATCTTATTGCTTGGGAATGAATCTCAAACGGTTGGTCCTGAAAATGCGCCAATGGAAGTGCATCTTATATTATTAGGAGCAAATGTAGTATTGCTTGAAGGAATTCGTTTATCAGAAGTTTCAGAAGGAGTTTATTTCTTGAATGCAGCTCCATTGAATCTATCTGGCGCAGATGGTTCCCCATGCAGAGCGGTACTGATCGATGTTGGAAAATAAAATGCCAGTATAGAGTGAAAAGATCACAATCAAAAGGCTTGAAACTTTGTAGTCTCAAGCCTTTAATATATTTTGCTTTATCGATAGATAGATCTAGCCATACGTAAGATTGTATGACGTTTTCCACGAATGACTTCACTGTAATGCATTAAGTTTTCTGCATCCATTCCACCGATTGCAGCGTCACCGATATGATGAATATCATCACCTGCCATTTCCGACAGATGCTTTTCTCATGCTGATTTCAGGGAAAGAAATAAGCATTGACTTCAATCCTCATAATTAAAATTTATCGGTTTTCAAATTGAGAGTAATCTAAAGCATATGCTATACTGCAGACAATTGTTACTGCAGTTTTATACAGTTTATTTTCTGCTCGTCAAAATTTCTTGTATTGTTACAGATGACAATGGCTTCATCTAGTTTGGCAAATTGAACAAGACATAGACGATTGAATTTGGATTCATCTGCCAAAATATAAGCTTGTTTTGAATGATGAATTGCCAGAGCCTTCGTATCTGCTTCCATTTCATTGCTTGTTGTAAAACCAATCTGTTCATGAATGCCGTTTGTTCCAATAAAGCAGACATCAAAATAGTAATCATTCAGTTGTTTTGTTGCCTGTTTTCCTGTGATGGCCTGTGTACTCCATCGAACGATTCCCCCAAGCATGATCGTTGATATTCCTTTCTTTCCGAGAAGTTCTACATGAGGAATCCCTGGAGTGACTACCGTAATATTTTTGGCAGTAATGTATTCAATCATTGCATATGTAGTACTTCCTGCATCCAGATATACCATCTGATTGTCTTTGATAAGCTTTGCTGCAGCATATGCAATCTGCTTTTTTTCGGATGAGTTGGATTCTGCTTTCAGTATCATGGAAGGCTCTTCTGTCTGATCTCCAGTAATTTTAGCGCCTCCGTGAGTCCGGATAATCATGCCAAGATCTTCCATTTCCTGAAGATCTCTTCTTACGGTCGCTGGAGAAATCAGTAGTGCATCTGCAATTTCCGTGACAGATACGATTTCTTTCTGTTTGCATAGTTCAGTGATCTGGGACCATCTTAGCTGTTTGTTCATATTCCACCTTCGAATAATCATTCTTTTGATTGATATAATCATTATAAGTGTTTAATGTATAAAATGTAATGAGTATTTGATTGAAATGGTCATAATATGATTGAATTAGCTGATACGAAACGTAAAATAGAATCAGAAAGACGAGGATTCATATGATATATACAATTACATTAAATCCTGCGATCGATTACTTTATCACATTGAATGAAACACTGCTGGTAGATGAAGTAAATCGAGGAAGTCACGAAATCTACAAGGCAGGCGGAAAGGGACTGAATGTTTCTAAGATCCTAAGTGTAATGAATATTCCATCTAAGGCAATTGCAGTACTTGGTGGATTTACAGGTCAGTACATTCAGGATTCCTTTGAAGAAGATCCAAATATTGAAATGATTCCAATTCCAGTGGATGGAATGAATCGTATCAACATGAAGGCAAACTATGGGAAGAAGGCATTATGTGTCAATGGCAGCGGACCAGTAGCAAATGACTGTACTGTTCAGTTTCTGCTGGATGAAATTGCAAAGATCAATGCAGATGATATTGTGATCATCTCTGGTTCTGTGATGCATGGCTTTCCGGATGATTTTGTTACTGCATTGGCTCAGGCAGTGCATCAGAGAAACGCAAAAGTTGTGATCGATATGGAACAGATCACAATGGAACAGCTGAAAGAATGCAGACCATATCTGATCAAACCTAACCTGTATGAGTTTCAGCTGCTTTTTGAAAATGATGAAATCAATGAATCAAATATTGATGAATATCTGAAAAAGGCAAATGAAATAGGAATTGAAAATATCCTTGTTTCGTTAGGAAAAGATGGAGCAGTATTATCCAATGCACATGGTATCTTCAGACTGGATCAGCCTCGTACAGTACTTGTCAATAAGGTAGGTGCAGGAGATGCAATGCTTGCTTCCTTTATTGGAAAGCTGTCACAGGGATATTCCAGTGAAGAAGCACTGCAGTGGGGTGGTGCAGCTGGTAATGCCACAGCCAGCAAAATCGAAGATATCACAATGCGTGATATTGAAGGATATCTTCCACAGATGAAGGTTAAAAAAAATAATTCGATATAGGACAATGAGAGGAGATAATATATGTCGAACAATTCTAATTTTGACACACTTGCAACAACGATCATTACTCTTCTGGGAGGAAAGGAAAACCTGGAATTTGTAAATCACTGTGCAACAAGACTGCGTGTAAACGTAAGAGATCTGTCTAGAGTAAATCAGGATGGTCTCAAATCAACAAAAGGCGTTCTTGGACTATCGGTTCAGGAATCAAGCAAAGAGGTCCAGGTAATTATCGGACAGACAATTGAAGATGTATTCTCTGCTGTACAGAAGCAGGTAGGAGATTTAAAAGGATCCAAGGGAACTTCATCTTCCGGTAAAGGAATACTTGGTAAATTTGCAAACTTCCTTATGATGATGGCAGGTATCATGTCACCAATCATTCCAGCACTGCTTGCAGCAGGTCTTCTTGGCGTATTTATTCTGGTCCTTCAGTGGTGTGGAATGGCTGCGGACAGTTCTACGATTACGATCCTGACAAATCTTCAGCAGACGATTTTCTATTTCCTTCCAGTCTATATTGGGTATACTGCCGCAAAGAAGTTTGATACAGAACCGGTACTTGCGATGGTGCTTTGCGCATTCCTTGTATATCCTGGATGGGTAGATATGGTAAACACTATGACTGCAGAAGGTCAGACATTCACTTCCTATTTCGGCATTCCAACAATGCTGAATACATATAACAGCAGTGTCATTCAGCCAGTACTTGCAGTATTCGTAATGTCAAAAATCGATGCACTGCTGAAGAAGGTCCTCCCAGTTTCTGTCAGACATGTTCTGAAGCCATTCTTACTGCTGCTGATCATGTCAGCAATCACGCTTCCACTGCTTGCTCCACTTGGCGCATTCATTACAAATTATATCTATGCAGGAATGGTCTGGGTCAGAAATACAGTTCCATGGCTTGGTATATTTGCTATTATTCTCTTCAGTTCTACAGTCGGTGTATTCATGCCTGGGTTCCATATGGCACTGATGCCAATTGCAATGGCTTCTATCGCAGACGCTGGATATGATGATCTGATCAATATCTGGTTCTACTGCTGCACATTGACTCCAGCTTTTGTTGCCCTTGCTGTCGGTCTGAAGACAAAGAACAAGAATCTAAAGAGTATTGCATTCCCGGCTTCATTATCTGCATTCTTCGGTATCTCTGAACCAACTGTCTATGGCATCAACTATAAAATGCCAAAAATCTATGGAGTATATACGGTTACAGCTTTAACTGCCGGTTTGGTATCTGGTATCTTTGGCTTGAAATCTTATGGATTTGGTGCATATTCATTAACAAATGTTCTGTTATTCTTAGGACCTGAAAAGGATGTTTCAAACTTCATTCATGCATTGATTGTTCTTGCCATCATGGCAGTAATGTCATTTGTAGGTGTATTTGCAACAAAGTGGGATGATTCCATCTACGGAGAAGATGATGACGATACTCCAGTAGCTTTACCTGGTACAACAGATGAAATGGTTGTTACAGGAGATGCATCAATTGCTGCACCTGCAGAAGGCACATATGTTGCAATGAAAGACATTCAGGATGAGATCTTCTCTTCTGGTGCATTAGGTACATGCTTTGGAATGAAGCCATCAAATAATGTAATTACTTCTCCAGTCACAGGAATTATCAATAGTGTTGCTCCAACAAAGCATGCAATTACGATCTATGGTTCTAATGGCGAACAGGTAATGGTGCACATTGGTCTGGATTCCGTGAAACTGAATGGTATGGGAATCCGTACATTTGTAAAGCCAGGCATGAAAGTCAGAACTGGTGAAAAAATAGCTGAATATAAGAAGGCAATGTTTGAAACAGAAGGTATTGATGATACAGTAATCACTATTTTACTGAATCCGGATGCATATAAGAATGTTGTAGTAGATGACAGTGATATGAAGTCAGTCATCAAAGCTGAAAAGTAGGAATTGATATGACAGATAATCGTAAATACGATAAAGAATTAGTGGATGCGATCCATAGAAAAGAATATGTAGAAAATGTAGATGGAATTGATATCCTGTTCAAGCCGGTTCCTGATGATGACCGCAGGCATGTAATGGATCCTCGTCTGTATGCAACTGCTGAAAAGAAAAAAGCAATGTTCAATCAGCGCGCAAAAGGTGGATACAGTTTACTGAATGAAAGATATCGTCCAGACAAGGTGACATATGAACTGACAGAAACTGAAATTGAAACAGATGAAAGACTGATTTCAGTAAATGATGATCATATGATCGACATCTTCATGTACAGAAGAAAAGATGATGAAGGCAAGAAACTGCCGGTAATAATTTATCTGCATGGCGGTGGATGGACTGCTGGAGATATTCATCTCTATGAAAAACAGATGAGACTGGTTGCTGAAAAGGCACATGCGGTAACGGTATTTCCTGAATACCGTCTCGCTCCTGAATGCCCGTTTCCTGGACCAATCGATGACTGCTATGCAGCTGTGAATTATATCTATGATCATGCAGATGAATTAAACATTGATCAGACAAAAATCATGGTTGCCGGTGACAGTGCTGGTGGAGGATTGACAAATTCATGTGTCATCAAAGATATTTCAGACAGAAAGATCATTTCTAAAGTATTTGAATTGTATCCTTCATTCGATGCAAGAAATCCAAGAGATGTAAAAGAATTTACATGGTCATATGATGCTTATCCAATGCTGGATGAACAGGCAGATGTGATCCACAGTCGTATTGATCGTATTCGCCTGGGACATGAAAAAGCAAGTGAAGATGGATTGTATATTCAGCGCAAGACAACATTGGATGATCCTCTGATTTCACCAATGTGTGCAAGCGAAGAAGTCCTGAAGCAGTTTCCTGAAATGGTTATCTGTAATTCTGAATTTGATTATCTTAGAATGAGTGCAGAATATGCTGCCAGAAGATTCAAAACACTTGGCGTTTCTGTAAAACTGGTAACGTATTGTGGATGTGATCATGGCTTTCTGGATAATCTTGGTTCAACAGTACAGGCAGAAGAAGTCTGTGGTTTCATGGCTGAAGAAATTCAGAAAATGTAATTTGATAGGGCTGCTTCATGCAGCCTTATTTTCATAGGAGGGAAGGATGAAACATATTCAATTTTATTATGTAAGACATGGTGAAACGATATTCAATGTGAAAAACTTGTCTCAGGGATCTTGTGACAGCCCTTTGACAAAGAATGGTATTCACCAGGCTGAAAAGACAAAAGAAAAAATAAAAGATATTTGTTTTGATAAGGTATTTTCTTCCAGTTCTGAAAGAGCATTGGATACAGCAAATATCATTCTGGAAGGGCATCAAAATCAAGTGGTTTCACTGAAAGGTCTCAAGGAAATGTCATTTGGATATTTAGAAGCATCTGGTGTAGGTGATACAGATATGTCAAATTGCTGGAAGAATAAGGATTTTAGTGCATTTGAAGGGGAAAATCGCGAATCATTTGAAAAGAGAATTCAAGAGACATATCAAAAGATTGTTGATATGTGTGATGATCATGATGTTGTTTTGATTGTGAGTCATAGAGGATATTTCTATTACATGCTGGAAGCGTTATTTGGAAAAGATCTCGACAAACTTGAAAGAAAAAATCCTGATATATTAGCAACACTGATACCGAATGCATCAATAGCAAGATTTGAATATGACAATGGTAAATGGATACTAGAAGAATTACCAAAGTGATGGATTGTATGTTATTAAATGTAGTTGATATGCAGAAAGAACTGATTTATCAAAAACAGGAAATATAATAATGAAGAAAAGTAAACTGTTATTTTTCTGCCTTTTGGAAAACTAACAGTTTTTTCTGTGAGCAAACAAGATAGGATGGTTGCTCAATGAAAATAAGTCTTAATTGTTAGAATAATGTTCTAATATCATTGATCACTCATGTATACTTTAGTTAGAAAGATAAATCGTTGTTTGGCGATTTGGCAAATCCCAATAAATTAATTTTATAGGGAACAGAAAATTTGAATTTGCGGAGGAGTATGATGGATAGACCAATAACAACTTTATTTATGTTGATGTCTTTGGATGGAAAAATAAGCCTTGGTGCGTCGGATGATTTAGACGTAGATAAGGATTTTCCAAAGATAAGCGGGTTGAAAGAGGGACTGCCGCAGTATTATGAGATTGAGCAGACAACCGACCTTTGGTCTTTTAACACCGGACGTGTACAGGAAAAAATGGGTGTAAACCAAAAGCCATTTCCTGATAAGACACCCGTTTCATTTGTCTTGTTGGATAACAGCCATTTGACCGAGCATGGTGTAACCTATTTCTGCAAAAAATCTAGGATATTTGCGCTGATTACATCAAATAGAAATCATCCGGCATATAACGTTAAGGAAAACAATCTCCATATTATTTTTCAGGAAAAACTATCGCTGAAAAAGGCACTTCATGAATTGAAATTGTCGTATGGATGTGAAAGATTGACGATTCAAAGCGGCGGAACGGTGAACGGATTATTCCTTCGTGAGAAGTTGTTTGATTATGTTGATGTCGTTGTGGCTCCGGTGCTGATTGGCGGCAAAGAAACCGCTTCTTTAATAGACGGCAGTTCCATTCTTTCAGAAAATGAACTATCTAAGATGGGCGTATTGAAACTCATTGAGTGCACTGTTTTAAATGACTCCTATATTAGAGTTCGCTATCAAGTGCTTCGCTGACAACTTCCAGTTTATCGCACTGTTTAAAAATATAATCCGTTAACTTTCTAATCCTGGAAGAAAGCTGACGGATTTTTTTGCATTTTTTGACGAGCAAACAGGGTAGAGGTCAATTGTACATTGAATATAAGAATTTATTTGCAGGAAGTTTCAAGCCGCTGATTATTCATATATACTTTATTCAGAAAGACGAAATTGAAATTTATATACCAAGGAGAATATTGATGAAACTGTTTTTATGTTCGCATTTTTCAAGTGTAGGAAGTCTGATAAAGGAAGAAATCGAAAATAAGAAAGTCGTATTTATTCCAACAGCTTCGCTGCGTGAAGGCTACACCGGTTATGTCGGCTCGGCT
>OLQB01000824.1_pt1 | contig 23648 bp, 15 predicted proteins | sample 1672681 | NCBI WGS metagenome assembly OLQB01 (sample SAMEA3136713, study PRJEB25190) | human gut metagenome | reverse complement strand
TCTTCGCATCGTTTCCGGATATTTTTGGAAAACATGCGGTAATACATCCAGATCAGCAGAATCCAGCTGACATAGTTCAGTGCCGATGCCCGCAGCAGACCGGAAAGCAGGATGCATACCAGTGCTCCCACCAGTAAAAATCTGGAAAAATGATCGATTCCATATCTGCCCTGCATAAATTTTTCGAATTTCTGTCTCATACTATACCCTTTCTTCTGACCCGGCCTTTCTTTTGACCTTATCTTTCTCTTTCTTTTACACCTCTCTGATCCGCCTGAGGCTATATCAGAAAACGCGATGGGTCATACGTGATTTTTGTCTCTTGACTCATCTTAATACTCCGCCCGCAGAAATTCAATAAACTGGCTATTAAATAATTCTAAAGTTGCATCCCTTTCTTAACATCGTAAAGCCGAATGCATGTGAGACGTCTCACTGCTGCTCCAATATTTCTCCAAAGTTCCGCCGAAGTCTCTTGCCAGTGTCCGTATGTTTTGTTATAATGCAGTTAGTTTTGCCAAACTATGTCGCCCGATCGGGCGACGGAATGGAGTTTTGTATGAAAGTAAAACATATGACGTTTCTGGCAATGTACACGACCATTGCCCTGACGATTTTTGTGGTGGAGGCAATGCTGCCGCCGCTCGCCCCGATCCCCGGGATCAAGCTGGGACTTGCCAATGTCGTTACGCTGTGGCTTCTGTATTATGCTACCTGGAAGGATGCTCTGTGCGTACTTCTGATGCGTATCCTGATCGCCAGCATGGTGACCGGGCAGATGGTATCCTTCTCCTACAGCCTGTGCGGCGGTCTGTTCTGTTTCGTGGCCATGGCACTGCTCTTTCGGCTGCTCGGGAAAAAGCACATCCCTTTTATCAGTGTGATCGGTGCCCTTTTCCATAACCTCGGTCAGATCTGTATCGCCATGGTGATCCTTCGCTCGGCAAGTATTCTTGTTTATCTGCCGATGCTGACCATCAGCGGAATTCTCACCGGAGCATTCACCGGACTGTGTGCATGGTTTGCATCCAGAAGGCTTCGAAAAGACCAGGTGTGGTTTATCCGCTGATTCATGGCTTTCAGAGACATACATGCCTGGATATCCTGAACTGCTGTAACAAAAACAGAGTCCCAAAAACGGGACTCTGTTTTTGTTTTGCAGCTTTTCATCCTGGATGATGCCTGCGAATCGCCCTGACACAAAGGACAATTGCATCCTTATTTTGTTTTCTTATAAGATGCCTTCTTTACGCCTGCTTTTTTCAGAGCTTTTTTCAGCTTGTTCAGCTGTGATTTTTTCATCTTCTTCGGTACTTTCACCGTTACTTTTGATTTTCCGGACTTGAATGCATTCTTTCCAACGCCCGGTGCTTTGATTCCCTTGAAGGTGATCGTTGCCAGTTTCTTGCATTTGTAGAAGCTGCTCTTGCCAATGCTCTTGACATTTGCTCCGATCACAACGCTCTTCAGTCTGGATGCATTTTTGAATACATTGTTTGCAACTGCGGTTACTTTAAAGGTGTATCCGTCAATGGTCACCGTTGCCGGAATCGTTACAGTCTTGACCGTTTTCTTCAGAAGCTTGCTTACGGTTACCGTACCATTCTTAGCATCTGATTTTGTTACTTTGAATGCCAGTTTGCCGTCAGCACTCTTATGAACAGATCCTTTTGCCGGAACTTTCTTCGGTACATCTGGTTTTTCTGTCTCCGGAGCCTTTGTCTCGGTCTGCGGAGCTTTTGTTTCTGTTTCGCTGTCCGGTTCTTTGGTCTCTAGCTCGTTATCCTTTGCCTTTACGTTGATCTCAACCGTTGCTTTCACATCCGGTCTTGCCGCACTGCTTACGGTAATCACTGCTTTTCCTGCTGCCTTTGCGGTTACCACACCTGCATCACTGACTTCTGCGACTGCTTTATCACTGGATTCATATTTCAGATCTTTGCTGTCTGTAGTATCTTCCGGAGTGATCACTGCGGTCAGTTTTGCAGTTTCGCCGACTTTCAGTTCGCTCTTGTCTGCTTTTACAGAAACTCCTGTGATTGGTTTTTCCACAACCGGTTCACCGTTTACTTTTACTGCGATTTCTGCATATACATCGCTGTCTTTTACAGAAACTTTGATTTTGGTCTCACCGGCTTTAACTGCTGTTACATTGCCTTTGTCATCTACCGTTGCTATGGTTTCATCTTCGGATGCAAAGGTAAGCTCGCCTTTTGCATAATATGGTGCGATTGCTGCACTTACCTGTGCACCTTCTGCCTCTTTCAGTTCCAGAGCATCTGTCGAAACATGTACACCCGTTGCAGACATATCGATGTTATTGTATTTATACTCATCGAAGTCATACCACAGTACCGTCTTTTCATTATCTGCTTTGTAAGTTCCGTTATCCAGATCATCTTTGCTCAGTGCTGCTGAGTAAACGCGGATGTTCTTCAGATATCCGGAAGAAAGACGTCTTGTCTCCGGACAATATCCGATACCAAGCGGATAGGTCGTTGTAGCTACGTTTCCCACATTCTGTGTGGTTACCATTTCTTTTCCTTCTACATAAACAGAAATATTGTTTCCATCGTAAACTGCTGCTACATGCAGCCACTGGTTCATTTCTTCTGAAGTAAGAGGAACCTGTACGATCTTCCAGCTTCCATTCGTATTCTTGATAAAGAAGTACACCGTCTGCTCAGAAACACGGAATGCCGCACTGCTGTCACCTTTTGATGCGATCATATTGTAGTCAGCACCATTGTATCCTACATTATTCGGATTAAATACAGCTTCAATTGTAAAGGCTTTATTTCCCCCGATCAGACTGTTGAAGGTTTCATCTGCTGTTTCTCCGGTTACATCTGCATACCCTTTCAGACTAATTTCGCCGTCTTTTTCTGCAATATTTGCTGTAGCTGCTGCACTGATATCCATATCATAATGATTTGCACTCTTGTCTTGTACAACAACCGCTGCATCTTCCGTCTCTGCAAATTTCTTTGCCAGTGCGATTGCCTCCTGCAGTTTCTGATAACGGAGTTCACCTACCAGAGCCTTACCTTCTTCTGCCAGTGCATTGTAAGATACGAGCATGTTCTGAAGTTCTGTTGCATCACTGGCTCTCTGTACATAAAGTTCATCAATTTCATCAATCTTAGCATTCAGTTCTTCTGCTGCTGCTTTGATGATATCATCCTCAGAAACAGATGCTACGGTGCGGTATGCACGTGTTACATCCATCGGATCGCTGTCTTTTGTGGTATATGGTACCATGGTGTACTCATAAGTATAAGCTTTGTTATTTGGAAGCAGGTATGCGGAAAGTGTATCCGCTCCGCAGCTCTTGTTTCCGGTTCCCTGTGAACGATAGTTTACTGTCAGGATCGTGGAATCCAGTTTGGTCAGTTCATATGGATGCTGTGCCTGATCCAGATCATCTACTGTGAAATGCAGTGCAGACGCTTCTACCGTATCGGTTGCTGCGATTGCCATTGCACTCTTTGCAGATGGGTTGGTTACGCTGATCCATTTTACTCCGGTTACGGTACCGGTATCCTGTGTATCCAGATACGGATAGAACATTCCGGATACGGTGTTGCTATATCTTCCAACCGTTGCGAAATCTTCTCTGTCCCACATAGCCTCTACCGGGCCGTTACCATACCATTCTACGTTTTCATATCCTTCCGGCAGTTCCATAACGGTACCGATACGGATATAACGTCCAAGGCTTGTTCCGGTTGCGTCTACGGTTGCATCTACCGTCACTGCACCGCTTCCGTCTACCTTATAAACCATGGTCTGTTTCAGGTTTGCCTGGCTTGCACTTGCCAGTGTCACACGGATCGTCTTCTGTCCTGCATCGTTTGTTCCGACCGCAATATCAGAAGCCGTTACATTTTTGTTGACATTCTTCCAGTTTCCATCATAATTACCGTTATCGTTGTTGAGAATACCTCTCCAGTAATTCGGAACCGGTCCGCTTGTCAGCAGAGTCTCACCTTTGTATACATAATTTTTCAGTGTTCCGGTTGCTTTCTCTACTTCGAAGCTGAAATCGGTACCGGAAACTTTGATCACATCTTCTGCACTTTCATCTACGGTTACGTTTGTATTGACTGTCGGCTCTACTTTTGTGACTTCTGCCGGGATCTGGAACTGCTCGTAAGCAACTTCGTGTCCTGCTTTTGCCCATTCGGTATCCTCTTTGAGCTGTACAGACAGGTTCAGATAATACTCTGCTCCTGCTTTCTTTTCTTCCGGCATAGATGCACGATACGGAACTTTGATGCTTCCGCTCTCTCTGCCTGCGATGTTGGTATCTTCCGCAGAAAGTTTACCGGAGCCAATCTCTTTTCCGTCTTCAGTCAGTGTCCATTTCACGTCAAAATCATTCAGATTCAGGAAGTTATTTTCATTGTAAACATCGATGGTCTCGCCGAGCAGCCTGCTGTCATCTGCGGTAAACCATACGCTCTGATACTGATATTTTACTTCATAAAGTTCCGGCTGGACATCCCTGTCCGGAGATACCAGACCGTTTACACAGAAGGAGTTGTCGTTCGGGCTTTCGCCGGAGTCTCCGCCGTATCCATAGAAGTTGCCTTTGATTTCATCGGAGTACAGATTTGTATGAGCATCGGTATCTGCATAGTAATCATACGGTTTGGAAGATTCATCAACGGTCAGGCCCGAAAAATCTGCCCACAGAAGTACATCATCAGATTTCTCTGTGATTGCCGGTGTCGTGCTGTTCTGAGCATTGATCTCCTCCAGGGACAGTGCTCTGCTGTAAACGCGGCCCATAGAAATTTCACCGTCAAAGGTTCTGCCGTTGTCAGCACTGCATCCTACTCCCAGTGCTACGCTGCTGGATGCAATGGTTGTATTTCCGTTTCCGCTTCCAACCAGCTCTCCATCACAGTAGATCTTGATCGCACCTTTATCGTAAGTTGCAACAACCTGATGCCAGTTTCCTACCCAGTTATCCGGTTTTTTCGCTGTCACAGAATTCCAGTTGTTGTTATAGTAAGCAAAGAACTCCAGCTGTTTACTGCTGTTTGTCTTTAATGCAAACTGATAGTCACCTTTTGCGATCAGGACTTTATCTGCTCCGTCCGATGCCGGTTTGCAGATAACTTCTACGGTAAAGCTCTTGCCGCTTCCGGAGAGTGCTTCGTTGTATTTATCGCTCTCAAACAGTGCATAACCATTTGCACTCTTGCCGGTCAGTGCTCCGCTGTCCGGATTTTCATCGACAGAAGAAATGCTTGCAGATCCTACCACGCCGTCTTTCTTTTCTGTTACAACGTAAGACTGTGGCAGATTGTCAAGGCTTAAGATTCTGGACTGGTCAACCCAATCCCAGATAAATCCGCCGAGCATATTGTCGGAAGAACGGATCGCATCCCAGTATTCTTTCAGGTTACCAACCGCATTACCCATCGCATGGTCATATTCACACAGAACATATGGCATATTTGCTGCTGCTCTGGAATACAGGGTATCAACACTTGGGTACATATTGCTTCGCATATCGGTTCCATTGTTTCCATCCGAAGATTCTGAATGAATCGGTCTTGTACTGTCGTTGTTCTTGAAGTACCAGATCAGATCATAGAACATGCCATTTGCATAAGAAGCACTGCTGCTGTAATAATTTTCGTTTCCGGTTGACCACATAACGATGGCAGTGCGGTTTTTCAGTCTGTTGAATGCGGTAACCGTACGATCCATTGCCAGGTTCTTGAAGTTTACCTGTTTTTCTCCCTGATCCATCAGTGCATGAGATTCCAGGTTGGTCTCACCCATCACGTAAATACCGTATTTATCACACAGATAATACAGATACTCGTCGTTGCTGTAGTGAGAGGTACGCAGTGCATTTAAGTTGTACTGTTTCATCAGTTTGATATCTTCTTCCTGTGTCTCATGCGGTACATATTTGCCGTATTCCGGATCGGTATCATGACGGTTTGTACCTTTGAGCAGAAGCTGTTTACCGTTGATCGTGATCGGTTTGTACTCAGAATCGGTTGTGATACGATTACCATTTGTATCTACTTCTGATTTTGTAAACTCGATCTCACGGAATCCAAGCTGCTGGGAAACGCTTCCCATGTAGGTGCCTGTCTTGGAATCGTACAGGGACAGAACCATCGTGTACAGATTCGGCGTCTCAGCAGACCACAGTTCCGGTGAAAGAACCAGTTTGCTGCCAGCTGTCGAAACGCTGCCGTCGGTATCACCGTCTGCTGCCGGAACGGTATCCAGATCCATCGTCATATCGTTGACAAACATCTTTCCGTCCTGATCATAAAGACGTACATCCACTTTATAACCTTCTGCTGCTGCCTTGGAAGCATTTGCTACGGTTACATTCAGCTTCATCGTTGCATTTTCGTAGTTCTCATCGAGATCTGTCTCTACTTTATAGTCCTGGATATGTACCAGCGGTGCAGAATACAGGTATACATCACGGAAAATACCGCCATCATAATACATATCCTGATCTTCCATCCAGGTACCGTCACAGAATTTGTGAACTTCAACTGCCAGAAGGTTATCGCTTCCGTCTGTTGTCAGATAATCGGTAATATCAAAGCTATGTGGACTGTAGCTGTCCTCGCTGTATCCTACTTCTTTGCCATTTACATATACATAATAGGAAGATTCTACGCCCTGGAAGGAAAGATAAACTCTTCCGTTTGCTGCCTTCATGTCATCGGTCACCTTAAAAGTCTTGCGGTAAAGACCTACCGGGTTATAATTTGCCGGTGCATTCGGGGCACTGACATTACTGTCATATTTTGACTGCCAAGGCATAGTTACATTGGTATAGATAGAAAAATCAAATCCCTGTCTCGTCCAGCTGCAAGGAAGCTGCAGATTTGTTTTCCAGTCGTTCGTCGTTGCTTTGTAGTCGGTCTTATAGAAATCTTTGTATGCATCACCCTGTGCGAGTGCCTGGTTCTGTAACACAACAAGTGACCAGTCTGCCTGATCCTTCCCTGTTAAGAACTGTACATATTTTGATGCTGCTTTGTCGTAATCTTTTGCACCTTTGATTGCTTTCTCTACGCTGTCATACACCACATTGGTCGTTGCAAAAGTGCTTGCCTGTTCTGTGTTGATGCCATATACATCTGCTGCTTTGACCTGATTGCCATCCACATCGGTATAGGTTTCTCCGGTCCATTCTTTGTGCGTGAATTTTGTTTTGTCCACGTCGGATGTTACTTTTGCGGCCTGATTTGGGACAGCTGTTTTTGTCTACGGGTCGGTGTAGCTGGCATTGGTGTTGGACTTACTGTCTGCCTGCGTCTGCAGTGCAGACTCGGATGCTGCTTCAGCTGCAGGTGCTGCACTTACTGCCTGTCCTGCGATCATGGAAGCCGCCAGGGAAAATGCCATAACTTTTCTCCACTTCATACTTCTTGCTCCTTTCTTTTTGCATCTTTTGAAGCTGCAGTCTGCAGCTTCCTTCTAATGCATGCTCTAACAAAAATTTCAGTCCTCTTTCACCGGACTTAGTAAAATTTTACCATATTATTCACAATTTGTCCATAACATTTCTATACATTTTACAGTGTTTTACAAGATTTTTACTAAACTTCTCACTATTTTTCAGTAATTCACACAAAAAAAGTGCGACATTTTTGTCACACTTTTTTCTTGCAAGATTTCGCTAAAAGTTGAATGTGCAAACGAACGGTATCATAAAAAATAATACAGCCATGATGAATCCGAAAACAAATCGCTCTGACGGTAGCAAGGCTTCCGTCGTGAGGTTTGCGATGCTGCCGCCCCAAGGAGCCGCTGTCTGAGCCTCGAAGAGGCGAGTTTAGGCGAAGGGCGGCTAACAGGCGAGCGAACCGAACAGGAAACGCAGCGTGTCAGGAGATTGTTTTCGAATCATCATGGTGTACTATTTTTTACAAAACTATTTTATGGCGTTCATTTGCACATTTACAAACCTTCTGCACAGATCATTTGCACATGCATAAATCTTCCATGTATGCTTAGTCGCGTAAGAGGCTGCGTACCATCTCTGCGGTAAACACAACTTCGGAAACACGGTTAACTTCGATCTGATACAGTGCATTTGCTGCGATATGTTCGGCGGCCTGTTCCAGATCACGGATTCCGGAGGTGTTGGAGAACAGTTCAATTACAGCATCCAGTGCTTCGTCTGTCATCTTGCACTCATTCTCTTTGAGGCTCATACGTTTGAGAATCTTCGGCAGTGCAAATTTGGAGAAGATGATCTTTTTCTCATCCGGTGTGTAATCCGGGATGTCGATCACGGCAAAACGTGACATCAGAGGTGCACTGATCTGCTCTTTGTTGTTGGCTGTGGCGATAGGATAAACGCCGGTCGTTGGAATCATACATTCCATATAGTTATCGGTAAAGCCGAGGTTGTCAAGCAAGGTCAGAAGCACGTCTGCCGGATTGCCGTTTCCCTTGCCGGAGGCTGCCTTATCCAGCTCGTTGATGATGAAGACCAGATTGGACTCTCCGGATACTGAGAAAGCTTCCATAATGATTCCGGGTTTTGCGTTTGCATAGACACGGGAGCTTCCGGTCAGCTGTTCCGGATCGTTGATGGAGCTCATGTCAAGCGTAGTCCAAGGAAGACGCAGGATACGTGCAACGGCATAGGCAATCTGAGATTTACCGGTTCCGGCAGGGCCGACCAGCAGCAGACCATATGCCGGCAGGGTATGCGTGCGGTTGATCTGGATGATCGTCTCCATGATACGCTGTTTGACGCGTTCCATACCGTAAAGTTCTTCATCGAGAATACGGCGTGCAGCAACCGGATCGATGGCTTCGAAGTAATTGCTCTTCCACTGAATGTTCATCATGATGGAGAGGGCACGCTGGGCATGGCGGCGTTCTTCAGGGGAAACTTCATGGGAACGTGCAACGGCAAGGTTGCGTCTTGCCCACAGGCGGATATTATCCGGCAGGGTGCGGCCGGCACAGATCATAAAGTCTGTGATGCTCTGAAGGCTGGTCAGTTTCATCTCATCGCCGACTTCCTCCAGATCTTCGTCTTCACATTCTTCCAGAAGCGGAGCATTGCTTGCAAGCAGACGTTCAATCATGAACTGAAGGAAACCATCCTCTGCAGAAAGCTTGGTGCCGCCGCCGAAAGCAGTCTCGCGGATACGGTAAACCATATAGCCGCCCTCCCGGTTTTCACCGGATAAACGAACCGGAATGTGATTTTCGCCGAGCCAGCGGAGCAGGCTTACAAAGCGGGCATCCACTTTTTTGATATCAGCGATTACAGTAGAACCATCATCTTCTTTAAATTCAAAAGCGGTACGCTTGTTCTGATTGGTAAACGTTCCGCAGGAGTGATGTTTCCAGGCTTTTTTGCTGTTGTCAAGAAGCGGTTTGTCTGCGGAAGAAACATTTTCGTCGGAAGCAAAGGTGGTATAAGTACATTCCGGAACAGCATCCGGTTCCGGGGTGTTATTGAAATCAAATACAGGCATAAAAAAACTCCTTTCATCATTAGCACCAGAAAGAAAAGCGAAATATTGCAAAATCTTCTGTGTGTCAAGTGTATCATGGATTGCTGGCCGGCTCAATAGTATTTTCGCATCAATTTCACCGGAACAAAATCCACAGTCATCTCTTGACAAATCCGTCTGCCTTCGCTATGATTAACATGGACAAAGGCGAGGAAGAAGAGGAGTACATACACAGCTCTTTCAGAGAGGGTTTTTCGCAGGCTGGAAGGAAACCTAAGGATGCGTGGATGGAAGGTAGCTTTGGAGCCGGAGGGCAGAACGAGTTCTGTGACAGGCGGTATGCAGATAAGTATACGCGGACAGGACAGTAAGCTTTCACGTGACCCGACGTTAAAGGGAAATGAGGTATGCATCCGTCTGTGATGTATATGAAAAAAGGTGGTACCGCGTAAATGACGCCCTTTGCAGAATCTCCGTTTCCGGGGATGATGCAGAGGGCTTTTTTCGTTGAAACATTCCGTTTGGAGTGTATTTGATTTAATGTGCAGAACAAACAACAGCAGGAGGACAACATGAGCAAAGAATTAGCAAAGACTTATGATCCGAAGGGAATCGAGGATCGTATTTATCAGAACTGGCTGGATAAGAAATATTTCCATGCGGAAGTCGACCGCAGCAAGAAACCGTTTACGATCGTTATGCCGCCGCCAAACGTAACCGGTCAGCTGCATATGGGACATGCACTGGACAACACGATGCAGGATATCCTGATCCGCTATAAGAGAATGCAAGGCTATAATGCACTGTGGCAGCCGGGAACCGACCACGCCTCCATTGCGACTGAGGTAAAGGTTATTGAGAACCTGAAAAAGCAGGGAATTGACAAGCACGATCTGGGACGCGAAGGGTTTCTCGAGAAATGCTATGAGTGGAAGGACGAGTACGGCAGCCGCATCATCAACCAGTTAAAGAAGATGGGTTCCTCCGCAGACTGGCAGAGAGAGCGTTTTACCATGGACAAGGGCTGCTCTGACGCAGTGCTTGAGGTATTTGTGAAGTTATATGAAAAAGGACTGATCTACAAGGGCTCCCGCATTGTCAACTGGTGCCCGGTCTGCAAGACCTCCATTTCCGATGCCGAGGTAGAGCATGAGGAGCAGGACGGATTTTTCTGGCACATCAACTATCCGGTAGTCGGCGAGGAAGGCAGATTCGTTGAGATCGCAACAACCAGACCGGAGACGCTGTTCGGTGATACCGCAGTCGCTGTCAATCCGGACGATGAGCGCTACAAGGACATCGTTGGAAAAATGTTAAAGCTTCCGATGACAGACCGTGAGATTCCGGTCATCGCAGACCCATATGTCGACAAGGAGTTCGGAACCGGCTGCGTGAAGATCACACCGGCACATGACCCGAACGACTTTGAGGTTGGAAAGCGCCACAACTTAGAGGAGATCACCGTCATTAACGACGATGCGACGATGAACCATTTCGCAGGAAAATACGAGGGGATGGACCGCTACGAATGCAGAAAGGCACTGGTGGACGACTTGAAGGAGCAGGGACTTCTGGTAAAGGTGGAGCCGCACTCTCATAATGTAGGAACACACGACCGCTGCGGTACGACGGTAGAGCCGATGGTGAAGCAGCAGTGGTTTGTAAAGATGGATGAGCTGATCAAACCGGCAGTGGAGGCAGTGAAGAACGGAGATATCCAGCTGCTGCCGAAGCGCATGGAGAAGACCTATTTTAACTGGACGGACAACATCCGCGACTGGTGCATCTCCAGACAGCTCTGGTGGGGACACCGCATTCCGGCTTACTACTGTCCGGACTGTGGTGAGATGGTTGTGGCAAAGAGTGCGCCCCAGAAGTGCCCGAAGTGCGGATGCGGCCACATGGAGCAGGATCCGGATACGCTCGACACCTGGTTCTCCTCCGCACTGTGGCCGTTCTCGACACTGGGCTGGCCCAAGAAGACCGAGGATCTGGATTACTTCTTTCCGACCGATGTGCTGGTAACAGGTTACGACATTATTTTCTTCTGGGTCATCCGCATGATCTTCTCGGGTTACGAGCAGATGGGAAAAGCGCCGTTCCACACGGTACTGTTCCACGGACTGGTGCGCGATTCCCAGGGACGCAAGATGAGCAAATCGCTCGGCAACGGCATTGATCCGCTTGAGGTCATCGACAAGTACGGTGCAGATGCGCTCCGTCTGACGTTAATTACCGGAAATGCGCCGGGCAATGACATGCGTTTCTACTGGGAGAGAGTCGAGTCATCCAGAAACTTTGCCAACAAAGTCTGGAATGCATCCCGTTTTATCATGATGAATCTGGAGGGGGCTGCGATAACCGAGCCGTCCGCGGATGAGTTACAGCCGGCGGACAAGTGGATTCTCTCAAAGGTGAATACACTTGCCAAGGACGTGACCGAGAACATGGACAAGTACGAGATGGGAATCGCAGTGCAGAAGGTTTACGACTTCATCTGGGATGAGTTCTGTGACTGGTACATTGAGATTACCAAGACGCGCACCTACAACAAAGAGCAGGATCCGGTTTCAGCAAATGCGGCGTTCTGGACATTAAAGACGGTGCTCACAGAGGCGTTAAAGCTGCTACATCCGTTTATGCCGTTTATCACGGAGGAGATTTTCTGCACACTGCATCCCAAAGAGGAGACGATCATGCTGGCAAAATGGCCGGAGTACCGCGCAGACTGGAATTTCCCGGCAGAGGAAGAGATGTTAGAGCACTGCAAGGATCTGGTAAAAGGTGTCCGCAACGTGCGTACGGAGATGGATGTGCCGCCTTCAAGAAAAGCAAAGATTTTCATTGTGGCAGACGATGCCGCACTGCGTGAGACATTTGAGAAGACAAGAGAGGCATATCAGAATCTGGCAGGCGCAAGCGATGTGAGTGTACAGGCAGACAAGAACGGAATCGAGGACGATGCGGTATCTGTCGTAATTCCGGGAGCAACACTGTATCTGCCGCTTGAGGATCTGGTCGATTTTGAGAAGGAGAAGGAACGCCTCTTAAAAGAAAAAGAGCGTCTGGTCAAAGAACTCGCCCGTTCCAGAGGAATGCTTTCCAATGAAAAATTCTTAAGCAAGGCTCCGGAGGCAAAGGTTCAGGAGGAAAAAGAGAAACTCGCAGGGTACGAGCAGATGATGGCACAGGTCGAGGAACGGCTCGCACAGATGAACCGCTAGAAAAGAGTTAGAGAAACCCTGCGTATTGTACCGGAAACGCAAAAAGATGTACTTGAAAAAGTACCATCGGACTAGTATGATAGAATGTAGATGGATTGACAGTAGCAGGTGGGATTTACACAGATTGGGGAGCGGCAGACTATGGCGGAACTTACACAACAGAAACCTATTATACGCATAACATTTGATGAGATGGAGGCCTATATGCTGCTCCCGGAGCCGGAACAGGGAACAGGGTATACGGACTCCCAGATCCGGCAGGAGATGGCAGCGAGAGGAATCACCACAGGCATAGATGAGCAGCGGATTTCCGATATGCTGGAGGGGCATACATACAATGCAGAGCTTCTGGTCGCGCAGGGGAAGAAGCCGGTGGATGGAACGGACGGTTACTACGAATACAAGTTCGACACGAACTTTGACGGCAAGCCGAAGCTTCTGCCGGACGGTTCTGTGGATTACTGGTCGGTACATTCGATCGAGTCTGTGACTGCCGGTCAGGTGATTGCCGTGTATCACCCTGCTGTGTCTGGCGAGGATGGAATGTCGGTCAAGGGTAGGCTGGTGCCTGCCAAGCACGGAAGAGAACAGATGCCGTTAAAGGGCAAAGGTTTCGATCGTATGGACGATGAGGTGACTTATACGGCTTCCATGGACGGTAAGATCGAGATGCAGAATGACCGGATTGTGGTTCTTCCGGTACATGAAGTCTCGGGGAATGCAGAGCTGGCAGAGGGTAATATCGACTTCCGCGGAGATATTGTCATTCACGGGAATGTGGAGAGCGGCGTCAACATCCGGGCAACCGGATCAATCACGATCGATGGTGTCGCCGAAGCGTGCATGCTGGAAGCCGGCAAGGACATCATCCTAAGAGGCGGTATGCTCGGCGGCAACAAGGCGTCTGTGAAGACGAAGGGCGCGATTACTGCGAAGTTTTTTGAGTTCACGAACATTCTGTGTGAGGGTGATCTGCAGGCGGATGTGCTGATGGATTGTTCGGTGATCTGCCATGGGCAGATACGTCTGACCGGAAGAAAGGGCAGTATTATCGGCGGTAAGGTACAGGCGATCCGCGGACTGATTGCAACCTCGCTTGGCAATGATGCCGAGAAGCGCACCGAGATCTTTGTCGGTGCCGGAATTGATGTGTACAGCCGCCTGCGTGTCATGGAGAAGAAGATCGAGACGACGAGGGAGGAACTGGCGAAGATCGAGGAAGGATTGGAGAAGTTCGAGATTCTCTCCAAGGAGCGTGGCGTCAGCTACACGAACGATCCGCGCCGGACGTCGCTGCTTCGGATTAAGATCAAGGATTCTGCAATGCTTGCCAGCGACGAGGAGGAAGTGCGGAAGCTCCGTATTCTTGCAGAGAGTTCAAAAGGGGCTTGTGTCTCGGTGCTCCAGGAGATTTATCCCGGTGTGGTCATCAATATGGACGAGTTGAAGCTTGCCTTGAAAAATATGGCAACCGGAGTGGAATTTTACAAATTACCGGACAAGATCGGAACAAGACCGTGCAGCGCCGGTGTCGAATAGCAGAAGTTTCTGCGTCAAAAATAGCTTGATTATTAGCACCACTATATTATAATGAGAAAGTGAATAATATAGTGGTGTTTTTATATTGATGACAGAGGTGATAACAGTGATCAATTTTGAAGAAGAATTAAAGAATTTTAAGCCGAGCCTGGAAGTGGAAGAGGCGGAGCAGGCTATCTATAATCATGAACTCACGGATATGACGGACGTATTGCAGGAGATCCTGCAGGATATGAAGCGCGGCATGTAGAAGCAGGCAGGGTCAGGATTGATAAAGTGAGGTTTTCCATGGAATGTTATAATTGCGGGGCGAAGCTGGGCAAGGGCGATATCTGCCAGAACTGCGGAGCCAATGTTAAAATATACAAAAAGATCATTATGGCGTCCAATGCCTACTATAATGATGCGTTAGAGAAGGCGGCAGTGCGGGACCTGTCCGGCGCGATAGAGAGTCTTAGGACCAGCCTTCGTTTTTATAAGATGAATATCGATGCGCGCAACCTGCTCGGACTGGTCTACTTCGAGACGGGCGAGGTGGTCGAAGCGTTGACGGAGTGGGTCATCAGCAAGAATTACCAGCCGAGGGACAACGCCGCAAGCCGGTATTTAAATGAGATCCAGAACAATCCGTCAAGGCTGGATACGATCAACCAGACGATCAAAAAATACAACCAGGCGCTGCTGTACTGCAGACAGGACAGCCGGGATCTGGCGATCATCCAGCTCAAGAAAGTGCTGTCCTTAAATCCGAAGCTGGTAAGCGGTCATCAGTTGCTGGCGCTCCTCTACATTCAGGAGAAGAAGTACGACCTTGCCAAGAAGTCGCTTCGGAATGCGGGAAAAATTGACGCCAACAACACCACGACGCTGCGCTATTTAAAAGAAGTCAACGCCGGATTGCGTGAGAATAACCCGAAAAAGCAGAAGAACGAGGATCTGATCTCCTATCAGAGCGGCAATGAGACCATCATCCAGCCGCGCTATCTCAAGGACAATTCCGCAATCGGAACGATCATCAATATGGTGATCGGAATTGCAATCGGTGCGGCGATCACCTGCTTTCTGATTGTGCCGGGAGTGCGCAGGGAGATCCAGAATCAGGCGAAAGCGGAGGTTCTTGACGCCAACAATGCCGTGGCATCCAAGAATCAGAGCATCAGTTCCTTAGAAGCGCAGATTGAAGATCTCACATCACAGATCACGGATGCGAAGAACGAGGAGGAGAGCAGCGCCGGAAAGGTCAACACTTACGAGCAGCTTCTGCAGGCGTATGTGGCGTACACCGACGGTGACATCGAGAAGGCGGGGACGGCACTCGGCAACGTCAATACCGATTATCTTTCGGATGACTCCATGACTGTGTACGATACGATCAATGCACAGGTAAACGCGGAGTATATCAGCGCCGTATATAAGGAAGCAACAGATGCTTACAATGCGCAGGAGTTTACACAGGCAATCGAGGATTACCTCAAGGTGATCGAACTCGATGAAACCTACGACAACGGCAATGCGCTGTACTACCTTGCGCAGTCTTACCGCAGGAATGACGACATGGACAATGCCAAGACCTATTATCAGAAGTTTGCGGATCTGTATCCGGGAACCGAGCGCGCTGCCAATGCACAGAGGTATCTGAACACCGAAGAATAAGCGGGGACAGGAAGAAGCAGGGTACTGCGCAAACAGACACAACAGTGATAAGACAAAAGAATTATGATACAAAAGACGTCGAACGGAGCAGTCCGTACCGGCGTCTTTTTTGTTTCATAGGAAACTTTGTTCCTATTATACAAAAATGCCATAAAGAAAAGAAAGGGAGGAAAAAGGATGGAAAGATATTGCGAACAGGAAAAAAACTGCCTGCGGGTGTATGTCCCGAGGGAACTCGATCATCATGAGGCAGACCGCCTGAAACAGGAGGCGGATTTCTTTATTGAGACCGGTCAGGTGAAGACGCTCGTGTTTGATTTTGCGGGAACGGAGTTCATGGACAGCTCCGGAATCGGGGTGATTATCGGGCGGAGCCGGAAGATGGGATATTTTGGCGGTGAGGTGTATGCGGAACATTTAAGCGGCAGAATCCTTAAGATTTTTAAGGTGTCCGGACTTCACACGCTGATACGGACAAGCGTACCTAAGCAGCAGAAAGAGCGGGAAGGGGAGAATCACAATGCATAGTAAGAATGAAGTGGAATTAAGTTTTGATGCGCGTTCCGTCAATGAGGGATTTGCCAGAATGGCGGTGGCTGCGTTTATCACAGAGCTGAATCCGACGATGGATGAACTCTCGGATGTCAAGACGGCCGTGTCGGAGGCGGTGACCAATGCAATCATTCACGGGTATGACAATCCGGGGGAAAAGGTACATATGACATGCAGGATCATGGGACGGGAAGTGGAGATCATCGTCTGTGATACGGGCAGGGGGATTGAGGATGTGGCGCGGGCAATGGAACCGTTCTACACCACAAAGCCGGAACTGGAGCGCTCCGGGATGGGATTTGCGTTCATGGAAGCGTTTATGGATGAAGTTCAGGTTCAGTCTGCGCCCGGAAAAGGAACCAGCGTGCGCATGAAAAAATACATTGGCGTGCAGGAAGGCTGAACGTTATGGAACTTTGGACGGAACAGATCAGACAGGCTCACGCGGGGGACAAGGACGCAAGGAACCGGCTGGTGGCAGAAAACTTGGGACTGGTGCACGCGGTGACGAGGCGTTTTGAACACAGAGGACATGACAGGGAGGAACTGTTCCAGATCGGCTGCATCGGGCTGATGAAGGCTATCGACAAATTTGACGTATCGCTGCAGCTTGCTTTTTCCACCTACGCGGTACCGATGATTACCGGGGAGATCAGGCGTTTTCTGCGGGATGACGGTATGGTAAAAGTCAGCAGAACCTTAAAGGAGAACGGCTATAAAATCCGCAGGGCGGGAGAAATGCTTACCAGGGAACTGGGGAGAGAGCCGACGATGGAGGAACTGGCGGAAGCCGCCGGGCTGGAGCGCGAGGAGATCGTGCTGGCGCTTGAGGCAAACCGGGAGGTGGCGTCCATCTACCAGCCGGTCTATGAGCGCGACGGGGAGGAGCTGCTGCTGATCGATCAGATGGAGGGAAGCGGAGGACAGAGCGCGGAGCGGGAGGAGCCGGAGAAGGAGGCGGTCCTAAACCACATTCTGGTGGAACAGCTGTTGGAGACCGTCGGCGAGCGTGAGCGCCGTCTGCTGCAACTCAGATACTACGAGGGAAAGACACAGTGCGAGGTGGCAGAACTGCTGTCGATGAGTCAGGTGCAGGTAAGTCGCCTGGAAAAAAAGCTGCTGCTGCAGCTGCGTGAGCGCGTCCGCATGTGACAGAAAAGAGAGTTGGATTCGTCCAATTTTCAAAAAATGTTAAAAATTGGACGAGTTTTTATTGCAAATATTGCGACAGGGCGAAAAAAATGATACTTTAGAGTAAAAGAATGGTGTCAAGGTGTACGGAGGAATGACAAATGGACAAAAGAACGTTATCTGATATGGCGCGCTGCAACCGGACGGCTATGATCTGCCATCTGGTGGAGGCGTCGATGATTACAATTACGTTTATCGCACAGCTTCTGGTGGGCAGCAGGGGACTGCTGTACTCTCTGCTGGTTGTTGTGCTGGCGATGGGACCGCCTCTGATGGAGCTTTTTTTCTGGAGCAGGGACAAGGAAAGCCCGGCGATCAAGCACCTGGTGGCGCAGGGATTCGCTGTGATGTACACGGTCATTTTGTTTACGACGACAAACAACATGCTGTTTTTGTATGTATTTCCGATGATTGTTGTGATTTCCGTATACAATGACAAGGCGTATGCCCTCAAGGTCAATATCGGGGTTGTGATAGAGAACCTTCTGGTTGTGATTCTTGGAGCGACAACCGGCAGATTCGGTTTCCGTGATATGAGTTCCGGCATGATCCAGATTCTGGCGGTACTTTTGTTCTGCGCGTATTCCTATATCGCAGCGGCGACTTCCGAGACGAACAGCGGGGAGAAGCTGCAGCAGGTAAAGGATGCGCAGGGCGAGACCGAAAAGGTTCTCGGGGATGTCTCCCGGAATGCGGATGTGATGAGACGCGGAATCAATGAGATCCATGCAAAAGTGGAGCAGCTGCAGTCGGCATCGGAGACGACAAAGGACGCGATGGGACAGGTAACCATCGGCGCGACGGACACGGCGGAGGCAGTGCAGAGACAGCTGGCACAGACGGAGACAATTGGAGAGAAAGTAGGACTTGTCAGCACAGTTGCATCGGATATTACCGAGCGCATGGAAAAGACGCTTTCTGTGCTGGAAAAGGGAAAAGCGGATATGGATACCCTGGTGGGAGAGGTTGAAGTATCTGTGCGAAACAGCGCCAATGCCGCGGATAAGCTCGAGACGCTGAATCAGTATATCAGTGAGATGAATACAATTGTAGAGCTTATCAACGGTGTGACATCCCAGACCAGCCTGCTGGCGTTAAATGCAAGCATCGAGGCGGCACGTGCAGGAGAAGCAGGAAAAGGTTTTGCGGTCGTGGCATCTGAGATCTCGGATCTTGCAACCCAGACCAAGAGTGCAACGACCAACATCACACAGCTGATCGGCAATGTGTCCGGTTCCATCACGGAGGTTGTGACAGTCATCCGTGAGATGATCGACGGAATCAATGAGGAAAAGGAAATGTCTGGGAATGCGTCGGCAAGCTTTGGTACGATTGAGGAACATACCTATGCGATCCGCGATAATGTGGCGAGACTGACGGAGAGCGTTTCACAGCTTGAGGCGGCAAATCAGGAGATTGCTGATTCCGTGCAGACGATCTCGGCAGTGTCGGAGGAGGTATCGGCACATGCGAACGAGACGCTTGCGGCGGAGCAAGAAAATATGCAGCATCTTTTAACGATCGCCGGACGCTCACAGGAGCTGATCGCGCTGACACAGACGGAGGAGCAGCAGTAACACACGGAGACGTATTCTGGTTTGATACGGGGGGAAAATGAGTATGAAACTGACAGTCAATGCGGCAGGTTTTAACAACAGTGTCCATATGGGAACAAAGGATGGACAGAGCGTACGGACAGTAAAAAACGCAGCGTTCGGCGGCGCGACAAAGCTCGGGGAAGATCCAGTGGCAAAGCGCCGGGAGGAAGCGAGGAAGCAGGCGTGGAAGGTTGTGGAAAATGCGTGGAAAAATGACCGGTCGGTAGATGACACCATACAGAGCCACCGGGACAGCTACGCGGAGCTGGAGAACCGCAAAAAGGGAGCACTGGCTGCAATCGATGAGACGAATCAGCAAAAGGAAGCATTGCGGGAGCAGTGCGGCGTGGATGCGGATTCCCAGGAACAGCAGGATCTGCTCCTTCTGGAAAAAGAACAGGATTATAAGAACGGCGTTCTGGATGAAGGGCTGACGGACGAAGAATATGACAGACTGGCAGAGATCCACAAAAAGCCGCTGACCGGGTATCAGAAGCAGGCGCTGGAGCTGAACAATTATGCGGCGGGTCACAAGAGGGAGATCCGGAGAGCCGACTACGGCATGACTGCGGAGAAACAGAACGTCTCCCGTATCAAGCTGGAGCGCTTGAAGACGCATGCGATGGTTGACGCACAGGGAGCTGCGGATGACATCATGGATGCGGCAAACGACGAGATTATCGGAATGCTTGTGCAGGAGGTAAAAGACCAGCAGGATGAGAAGATGGACGAGGCGAAAGAGAAAGCCGACGAAGCCATGAAGGAGAGGGAAAAGCGCGAGGAAAAGTTGGATGAGATGAAGCTGGAGCGCGCGATTGAGCGCGCGATGATCGAGGGAACCGATGAAGCAGTGGAAGAGGCGGAGCGCATTAAGCGCCAGAATGACAGCCCGGACATTCAGATGACGGACATGGTGGATCTGGCGGACAGCGCAGATCTGAAGAAGAGTGTGGATCAGAACCTGGGCGACATCAAGAGCAGCATGAAAGTGCTTGAAGCGGATCTGAAGGGAATCAAGGTGGATGAGAAGGCGTAAGATAGCATGAACCGGCAGAAAATGCGTGCCGGCAGGGGATAACAGGCAATTCTGAACAGTGGTCATACCAGATTTTGTTAATAATTGTAAAAATACTTGTAATTTTCTAAAAAAAGTATTAAAATTCATTTGTGGACTGGTCATACCAGATACCTGGCATGACGGTTCGAGGGAGTATCATATTTTTAATAAGACAAAGGAGGAAAAAGTTATGTTATTCCAGATTAACAGCATGTGGCAGCTCCTGGGATGGGTTCTCGTATTTGCAGGACTTGTAATCTTAAATGAGATTGAGCGCCGCACAAAACTTGGCGGTTATGGTATTTTCGTAGGAGTTCTTGCAATTCTTACTGTATACTTTATCGCTATTCAGATCAGCGCCGTAAATGGTGGCTGGGGTGCAACCAATGATACCTATGTATATATGGGTGGCTGGTTCCATTATGCAAAGTTATATGCAGCAGCATTTGGATGCATCGGTTTCATGTTCTTAAAGTACAAGCAGTGGATCGGTAAGACCGATTGGTTCAAGGTTTGGCCGTTTGTAATCGTTGCAATCAACATCATGATCGCAGTTGCTTCTGATTTTGAGTCCGCAATCAAAGGCGCCCAGGCAGTCAATGGCTGGTGGTATTCCATCGAGGATGTATGGCTGAACGGTGGCTGGTGGAACTGGGTCAATGGTATCGCAGGTATCCTCAACATCTTCTGTATGACAGGCTGGTGGGGAATTTATGCATCCAAGGACAAGAATCATCAGGATATGTTATGGCCGGATATGACGGTATGGTTTATCGTGGCATATGATCTTTGGAACTTTACCTATACATACAATAACCTGCCGACGCATTCCTGGTATTGCGGTCTGGCTCTGCTTCTTGCGCCGACATTCGCAAATGCACTTTGGAACAAGGGCGGCTGGATTCAGAACCGTGCCAATACGCTGGCAACCTGGTGTATGTTCGCACAGGTGGTTCCGATGTTCCAGATCAAGGGACGTTTCTCTGTACTTCCGGTACTCTACTCTAACGTAGAGGGCTTTGAGTCTCTGGATGCGTTTTCCTTAACGACAATGGATCTGACCAGCGTAGCACCGAACACCAAGGTACAGGGATTCATGGCAATCATTGCATTGGTTGCAAATGTCATCTGCTTAAGCGTAATCATCAAGCGCGCAATCGAGCAGAAGAAGAATCCGTACAAGAACGAGATCTTTGCAGATACCAAGGATTTCAAGGTTGCAATCGCACGTGCTGAGAAATAAAACAGAGATCTGAAATGAAAAACTCCGTCCCGGAAGGGCGGAGTTTGCTAAGAACATAAAATAAAGTGTGTAAGTTGTTGGTGTTAACAAAACTTACACACTTTATTTTTTTGACTGAGAAATATATGTTTGGCAGTCTGTTTATTTCCAGATTAGAGAACAGATAAAAATTAGGATCAGGAGGTCAGTATGTCAATAAAATTGTGAAAATCTGATGCGTGGATAAGCTTTTCTACGGTAGTGCTGTTCTCAAAATGCTCCAGTAAATTAGAATAGACATATTTAAAATCCATACGCTGCTGATGGTTGACGCCGATCATCATAATAATTTGAACATCAAAGGTTCCCCAGCGAAGAGGTTTTTCGTTAACGATTACAAATCCAATATTTTTTTGGGTAGAGCAGACGATGGAATGTGGGATTGCCACTTTGTTGTCAAAACTGGTGGGGGTAACTGCCTCCCGTTCCAGAACAGAGTCAGTAAAAGCTTCCGGAGCAATACCCAGAGCAACCAGTTTTTCTGCCATATAGCGTATCATATCTTCCACAGAATTTTCATAATGATTTTTTTCAAATAATTGCGGATCCATAAAACTAATTAGTTTATCGTGGAATATTCTGCGTTTTTTTTCAGCCAGAAGTTCGTTACAGACAGATTGTATTTTTTTAAAATCATGCTCTGTAATAATTGTATTTGTTTGTATGACTCTGAGATTGGCCTGTGGCAGAACCTGATTCGTGGCATCGATAATCAGATCGTAGTAAGCAGGATTAACGTCATCCAGAGTGTTAGTAACCTCCGCAATTTTGCATTTTCCGGATAATTTTTGAGTAATGGATTCCAGAGAATGCTTATTGTAATAGTTATAATAATTATTTACTACCAGAACTGCCTTTATTTCGGGATGTTCATCCATTTTTTTTCCAAGAACAGCACCTACATGAAGAGATATAAAAGTTATCTCATCTTTATTTAACTCATAACCAAAAGTAGTTTTAATTTCTTGTGCAATAAAAACGGCGATTTCGTAAATTAACGGATTCTGAATAAAAATCTCATCTGACAAGGGAGTCCGGATGGAAACATTGTGCCTGCATCGAAATAGTGCATTGGAGAGATGGACAGTGAAAAAATTAATAAAATCCGTGTCATATAAATCAATATAGTAAATGGTTTTTACCTGTTTTATAATTTCATTGACAAACTGAATAAGTGCGCTGTCCACAATCCGGGGCAGGTCAATGACATTATTGACGTTGATTGCACTTGTTTTTGTCATGATAATGAATGCCAGCTGCTGCAGTTCATTTTCGTTAAACTGTATGGGGCATAAGCGCGAGATCTGGTCAAAGATCCGGCTGGCGGCACGATATTCGGCAGTGTGAATTGTCACGCTGTCGTAAAGTGGCTTTTCCAATAGACATTCCCTGATTTTGATACGGGTCATATTGATAATGACATGAATGATAATGCTTTTGAAAGCGTAATCGGAGGCATAAAGGTTTTCGGTCTGCAAGGCTTCATGGACAATTGCCCGCAAAGAATCTGGAGAAATATTCAAAAGCTTACAGAATGACTCCAAAGTCAGATCTATGGTAGAATCCAGATTCGAGGTAAGATAATGGGAAAAGAGAGCTCGTTTATGATGTTCTTCACCGACAATATCGATTGTTCCGTTTTGGCGGTGAATACTTAGATTGAAAAGGGCGAGTTTCTTTTTTACCCGGATCATATCTTTTTCAATGGTGGAATAGCTGATGTAAATAGAGTCAGCCAGATCGTATAAATCAAGGCCGGATTTGGCCAGTATTAGCTTTTCAATAATGTAATTAATACGCTCCTCCGGAGTGGCGAATGCAAATAAAGCCTGCGATTTGTTATCAGGACTGTCAGGCTCATCGTTCTTTATTCCGATCCAGAGATAGCCGTTTTCATTTGCGGTAATTTGTTCACCGGCGTTTCTGAGTTCCTTGATATAGTTACGGACGGAACGGTCGGAAACAGAAAGCAAAGAACTCAATTGCCGTGACGAAAGCGGTGTATCTGATTGTTTTAAAACTGTAAGCAGCTTTTGAAGGTTATTCATTATTATAATCTGCCTTTCTGTGAAAGGT
>OLQB01000810.1_pt1 | contig 23868 bp, 22 predicted proteins | sample 1672681 | NCBI WGS metagenome assembly OLQB01 (sample SAMEA3136713, study PRJEB25190) | human gut metagenome | reverse complement strand
GGCATTGCCTATGATATCGCTGTCCTCGCCCTGTCTGTATATCCTGTCCAGCACCTTCCAGTGCTCCGGTGCGGCGTAATCGCTGGTCTCGCCGTCATCGGAGTACATCCGGCAGCCGGCTTTCCCGTTTTCATCCGGGCAGGCCCAGAGGGTGAGGTCTGCTTCGTCCAGCTGCGCGGTGCAGCTGGCGGGCTTTGCCACCGGCACAACATGGCCCGGGCGGATGAACAGCAGCACCTCGTTCAAGGCGCAGCGGATGTACGCGCGCAGCGCGTTCCACTGGCGGAAGAACAGATACTGCGTGAAAATGCAGAAGCGGATATCCTCCGCGAGAAGCTCCTCATACCGGCGCAGCACTTCCTCGCTGCGGCGAAGACGGAGATCCTCGTCCTCCCATTCGATCCAGGGGCGCATGCCGAAATGACGCTTTGCCGCGGTATAGAGCGCATAGCTGCGCAGCCAACTCTCGTTTTCGCGATAGAAAGCGTCTACGTTCTCACGCTCTTTGTCCCAGCCGCGCTCACAGGCGCGGCGGAGAAGATCGAACCGTCCGGCGTAGAGCGCGCCGTAATCCGTCTGCGCCGGGTCGCTGCCGAAGGAAACGGCATCGACTTCCTCGCGCGTGAGGAGACCGTCGGTAATAAGCTGCTCAAGGTCGATGAGATACGGGTTCCCGGCAAAGGCCGAGTCGGTCTGGTACGGTGAGTCGCCGTAGCCGGTCGGGCCGAGCGGCAGGATCTGCCAGTATTTCTGTCCGGCTTTCCGGAGGAAATCGGCAAACTCTCTCGCCTCTCTGCCCAGCGTTCCGACGCCGTGCGGCGACGGGAGCGATGTGATATGCAGAATAATTCCGCTTGCTCGCATGGCAAACGCCTCTTTCGTCTGTTAGAATTTGCGGATGCTGTTAATTTTTACGGATGCTGTCCGTCTTTTCGAGCGTGTACGGCGCGAGGACATGCTGCGCGCCCGAGCCGTTTTCGATCATGTCGAGCAGCACGGCGTAGCTCTTTTCCGCCATGAACGCGATCTGCTGCGTAACGGTGGAGAGCCTCGGCTCGTAGTACCGGCAGATGGGCAGGCCGTCGAAGCCGATGAGGGAAATGTCCTCCGGGATACGCTTTCCGGCATCGCGGACGGCGCGGGCCGCGCCGATGGCCATGACGTCTGCCATGGCGAACACCGCCGTGATCTCCGATGTTTCGCGCAGGAGCTCCGCCATGGCCGTATAGCCCTCGTCGAAGCTGTAGTGCGCGGTCTTATAATACCGGTCCGCGTCAAACGTTATGCCGCGCTCCGTGAGCGCGCGCAGCACGCCCACATAGCGCAGACGGCCCGTATCGGAGTATTCGCGCTCGCCGCCGATGACGGCGATCTTTTTATGGCCCATGTCCGCCAGATCCCCGACGGCCGCCGCGGCAGCGGCGGTATCGTCGGTCGTGACGCTCGAAAGATTTTTGAATTGGAATTCCGCGGCGGAGTTTGTGACAAGAACCGCGGGAATGTGGATCTCGGCAAAGGATTCGATGAAATCCTCGCTGCTGCCGCCGAGGAAGAGGATGCCCTGCGGCTTTACCTCGCGCACGCGCTTCACGGCGCGGCGCACCTCGTTGTCGAGCTCGCCGATATAGTCCACCACAAGCTGGTACTCCCCGCCCGTTGCCACGGTCTGCAGCCGTTCGACCAGCGCGGCGAACAGCTCGTTGTGCGTGCCGCGGACGATGACGAGGATGTTGTTGCTGTGGGTCTGCTTGAGATTGCGAGCGTTCGTGTTCAGCTCAAAGCCCTGTTCCTTCACGATCGCCATGATCTGCTCTCTTGCCTTTTCGCTGACGTGCGGCTGATTGTTGAGCACGCGCGAAACCGTGCCGAGCGAATACCCGGAGAGAGCCGCCAGGTCCTTGATCGTCATCAGCCCTTCACCGCGCCGGCCGCAACACCCTTAATAATGTGTTTCTGGCAGCAGAGGTAGAAGATGATGACCGGCAGAATGCTCAGAAGGATCAGCGCCATCGTCGCGCCCATGTCCACCTGTCCGTAGCTTCCCTTGAGATGCTGTATGACGATGGGGATGGTCATATACTCCGTGCGGTCGAGCACGAGATACGGCAGAAGGAAGTCGTTCCACACCCACATGATTTCCAGCACGCCGACGGAGATCATCGTCGGCTTCATCATGGGGAGGACTACCTGGAAGAACGTGCGCACCGGGCCGCAGCCGTCGATGGCAGCGGCTTCCTCAATTTCCAGAGGAATGGATTTTACAAAGCCGCAGAACATGAACACCGCGAGACCCGCGCCGAAGCCGAGATAAATGACCGGGATCGTCCACGGGGTATCGAGACTGAGCTGGTTCGCCGTGCGGGAGAGCGTGAACATGACCATCTGGAACGGGACGACCATGGAGAACACGCACAGGTAGTACACAATGCGGCAGACGAGGCTGTCGACACGGGAAATATACCACGCGGCCATGGACGTGCAGATGAGGATCAGAGCTGCGGAAAGCAGCGTGATCATCAGGCTGTATTCGACGGATTTATAGAACGGGTAGTTGCCGAAGGTCATACCCTTGATATAGTTCTGCAGTCCCATGAAGGTGTTGCTTGTGGGAAAGGCAAACGTATCAAGGTTAATAGCGGCGTTGGTCTTGAGAGAGTTGACCAGAACGATGAAGATCGGGTAGAGATACGCAACGGCAATGATCGCAAACACGACCGTCAGGACGGTATGCGAACGGCGCTCTTTCTGGAAGCCGGTATTTTTCATTACTGATCGACCTCCTTCTTTCTGGTGGACACAAGCTGGGCAATGCTGATGATCGCAACCAGGATAAAGAACACAACTGCCTTGGCCTGTCCGGGGCCTTTGGAGTTGGAGGTGTTGGAGTTGACGATGTTCAGAGCCAGCATTTCCGTGGTCTTGATGACGTTGCCGTCAGCCAGCGTCTTAAAGGGCGAGCCGCCCGTGAGGGCCAGGTTCTGGTCATAGAGCTTGAAGCCGTTGGTCAGGGACAGGAACGTGCAGATGGTGATAGACGGCATGATGTTCGGGATTGTGATGTTCCAGAGCGTTTTCCAGCTGGACGCACCGTCGATCTTTGCGGCCTCCAGCATATCCTCCGGGATTGCCTGCAGGCCTGCGATATAAATAATCATCATATATCCGATCTGCTGCCAGCACATGAGGATGATGAGACCCCAGAAGCCGTATTTGGTTTCCAGCACGACGGCTGTGTCGAAGTTGCTGAGGATGCCGTCGAAGATCATGAGCCAGATATAGCCCAGAACGATGCCGCCGATGAGGTTCGGCATGAAGAACACGGTACGGAAGATGTTCGAGCCCTTGATGCCCTTGGTCAGAACATACGCGACGGCAAAGGCCAGCACGTTGATGACGAGCAGGGACACAAGCGCGAACAGCGCCGTATACCAGAACGCATGGAGGAAGCCCTCGTCCTGGAAAATGGTCTGGTAGTTTTTGAGGCCTACCCACGTCCATTTGCTGGTCGTCTTGAACTTGCAGAAGGACAGGAACATCCCCTTTGCGAACGGATACAGGAAGCCTACGCAGAATGCAGCGAACGTCGGCAGCAGGAACAGCCAGCCCCAGCGCTGGATCGGGCGGCGGATCAGGCTGCATGACAGAGCCGAATCGTCATGTTTTTTCTTCTTCATCATGCTTCTCCTTTATTTATGTTTTTCTTTCCTGAAAATTTCACAGACAAGCGTCCGCTCTGCGGGCGTTTGTCTGCAATATCCTGCAGGATGGTTTCGGTAAAAAAGGGGGCTTTGCAGCCCCCTCTTTACTTTTGATCACGCCTTATTGCTTATGCGTTTTCCTTTGCATACTGGTTCGCCCAGCCCTGCACGAATGCAGTCTCGACAGCGGACCAGTCGCCGGTACCGGCAGAGTACTGGGTCAGAGCGTCGACAACGGCAGCGCGCCAGTCGTCAACAGCGGGAGTCCAGTTGAATGCCCAGGTCACAACGTACTTGCCATCGGCAGTGTACTTGTTGGCATCCTGGAAGAAGACGTTCTCCGGCTCCTTGGCGTCCTTGAACGGGCAGGGGCCAAACTCTTGTGCCAGCATCGTGGTGCCTTCGTCAGAGGTAACGACCCAGACGAGGAAGTCGATGGTCGCCTGAATGTCTTCTTCAGAGGCTTCGTTGTTGATGGCCCAGCAGTTCTCAGTGCCAGCGCACAGACCGGCTTCTTCTTCGCCGTCAACGCCGCAGTAGATGGGGATCATAGCCAGATCGTCCGGGTTCATGCCGAACGTGCCAGTCAGGTTGGAATATTCCCAACTGCCGTTCTGATAGAACGCAGCCTTGCCCTCGCCGAATTCGGCCTCGGACTCGTCGCCGGTAGCGGTAGCCAGAGCAGCGCCGGTGGTAGCGGAATCAGTGGTGTAGAGATCCCAGATGTTCTTGAAGTTGTTGAGGTAAGCGCCGGTGATGGTGGCGGGCTGCGCGGTCACGCCGTCGTCACGGAACTCGTAGTACAGCGGCATATTGGCCAGATGGCCGGAGAAACGCCAGCTGGAGGAGCCTTCGAGGCCGGCGGAGGAGAATGCGTCGAAGCCGAGCTCGTCAGCACGGGCATGGATGTCGTCAGCGACAGCCTTCAGGGATTCGAAGTTGGTGATCTCGTCGATGGAGTGGCCAGCCTTCTCAAGCAGAGCCTTGTTGACGATGATGCCGAACGCCTCGTAGCAGTAGCCGATGGCGAGGGTCTGGCCGTCTTCACCCTTGAGGTTGAAAGCATCGGTGGTCATCTGATCCATGATGGCAGTGCCGTCGAACGGATAGCAGTAGTCGCCGTAGGAGTTGATGGCGCCCTGGTTGCCGCACTGGAACAGAGTCGGAGCGGAGCTCTTGTCAAGCTCGGCTGCGAGGGTGGTGTCATAGGTGCCGGAAGCAGCGGTGACGACCTTGACGGGAACGCCGGTCTGCTCGGTATAGGTGGCGGCGAGCTTCTGCCAAGCTTCGTCCGCTTCGGGCTTGAAGTTCAGGTAGTAGACAGAACCGGTCGCTTCGGTCGCGGCGGGTTCTTCCGTCTCGGTCTCAGCAGGGGTGGGTTCTTCGGCGGCCGGGGTATCGGTCGTCTCGGCCGGGGTGGTCTCTTCGGGCTGTGCGGGCTCGGTCTTGGTTGCGCAGGCAGCCAGGCCAAGAACCATCACGAGCGCCAGAAGCATTGCGATGATCTTTTTCATGGTATTTCCTCCTGAATGATTTTTGAATTCTGGAAACGTTTCCATTTCCAATGCCTATATTATACTACATTTTTCTGATCTGAGCAATCAAAATTTGTTCCAAAAAAATTTTCAGCACTTTGTACGATTTCAGGGCTGCAAAATTGTGCAGTTTGCTTCTATCCTCTTTCCGGCTTGCGTTTTTTCTGTTCAGTCGATATAATATTCTATATTCTTTCCTGAAACGAGGCGCGCTATGAAGTTCTTCAATTATGATTCCCCTTTTTGGTCGTTTATGTCGCGGATCGCAGACCTTGTCATTGTAAATATACTGTGGCTGGTTTTCTGCATCCCCGTGTTCACCATCGGCGCATCAACGGCGGCAATGTACCGCGTGACGCTCAATCTGGTGCGCGGTGAGGGCGGCGGTGTCGTCCGCAGCTTCTGGGCGTCGTTCAAGCTCAATTTCAAGCAGGGCGTTCTGCTGTTCCTGATCCTTCTGATCCCGACGCTGCTGGTGATCGTTGAGGTTGAGATCTATCTGTCCGGTGCGGTGGCACAGTCGGTCTGGATGGGCGTGATTTTCTGCTTCCCGGCGCTGCTCGTTTCGCTGGTCGGCGCATACATCTATCCCCTGCTGGCGCAGTTCGACAATACCATCAAGAACACACTCAAAAACGCCATTCTGCTTTCGATCGGCAACCTCCCCTATTCGCTCGTGATGGCGGCGCTGAATCTGTCCGCGCCGCTCCTGCTCCTGTTTGCGACAAGCTTTTTCCTGCGGACGTGCATTTTCTGGATCCTGATCGGCGGTTCGCTCGTCGCGATTCTCAATTCATATCTGCTGCGGAAAATCTTCAAAAAGTATTTTGAGCTGGATTAAATGCGTGCCCGGTGCAAGGCTGCACCGGGCGCATACTTTTTATCTTCTCAATGCCGCGATCAGTTCCAGAAGGCCGTAGACAATGGGCTGGTGGAACAGGTAGATGAACAGGGACTGGCGGCCGCACCAGCAGAAGAACCGCGCGATCGCGCTTTCCCGGAACGTGCCGGGCAGGCGTGTTTTTTTGTCCGCGTAGACCGTCCTGCCGAGAACTGTGCCGAGCATATACCAGCCGAGGTGCGGCAGGAGCGGAAAATAATCGCTGGACGCGAAGCCCTCATAGGCAAAGCCGAACGGAAAAAGGAATTTTGCCTCCACGACCGTGCCGGAAATGAGATAGCCGGTCACAACGAGCACAACGCCCATGGCGGCAAGCGCCTGCGTGGGCAGCTTTTTATAGGCGGGATAGAGCATCATGCAGATGCCCAGCAGATGCAGTACGCCGAACCAGACGATCACATCGCGCGAAGCCATGCCGAGGCGGTACATCCCGAAGGTCACAAGCGAAATGAGCATTCCGCAGGCAAAGACGATGCAGCCGCGGCGGAAGCTGCGCGAACCGAGCGTAGCGCAGCAGCCGGACAGGACGACGAAGATCACGCCGCCATACTGCTGGATGAATACGTACCACGCGGGCAGGTGCAGATCAAGGCCGATAAAATAGATCAAATCAAAAATCAGATGGATGAGGATCACGCAGAGGATGCAAAGGCCGCGCAGCGCGTCCAGCTCCCAGATCCGGTCGGTTTTTTTCATGGAAATCACCTGAAATCATTACAGCCTGCCGCGGAACGCGGCAGGCTGCCGAAATAAATTACAAATTCTTTGCGTCTTCCAGCGCCTGACGCTCGGCTTCTTCCTCTTCGAGCACACGGTAGGCAACCTTGCCGACCAGCGTTTTAGGCAGCTCGGGCCGGAACTCGATATCATACGGCATGGCGTATTTTGCGATATGCTGGCGGCAGTAGTCGAGGATCTCCTGCTTGACCGCGTCCGACGGCTCGTAACCGGGGCGCAGGACGACAAAGGCCTTGACCTTCTGCATCTTATACGGATCCTTGACGCCGATGACGCAGGACAGCAGCACCTTTTCATGGCCGTCAATGATGTTTTCCAGCTGGCCGGGATAGACGTTATAGCCGGAGGTGATGATCATGCGCTTGATGCGCTGGGAGAAGTAGACAAAGCCGTCCTCGTCCATCTTGCCAAGGTCGCCGGTGTGCAGCCAGATGCGGCCGTCCTCATGGCGGCGGAGGGTGTTGTGCGTTTCCTCGGGGTTGTCGACATACTCGAGCATGACCGACGGGCCGGAGACGCAGATCTCGCCTTCGAGATTCGCGTCCAGCTCCTGTGTCGTGCCGGGCTTTACAATCTTATAATACGTATCCGGGAACGGGACACCGATGGAGCCGACGCGGTTATAATCCTTCGGCGTCAGGCAGGAGGCCGTGACGCATTCGGTCAGGCCGTAGCCCTGACGCACCTGCACGGAAGCATTGTGGGCCTTGAGGAAATCATCGACCTTTTTCTTCAGCTCGATGGACATACTGTCACCGCCGGAAAACACGCCCTTGAGGCAGCTGAGGTCTGCGTTTTCAAGCTTTTCAGCGCGCAGCAGCGCCTCAAACAGCGTCGGGACGCCGGGGATGATATTAGGCTGCTTCTTGATGAGCAGTTCGGCATAGGTATTGACGTTGAACTTCGGGACAAGGATGCAGCATGCGCCGCCAATCAGGGCGGTATGGATGCCGATGCCGAGGCCGAAGCCGTGGAACACGGGCATGACGGAGAGCATCTTCAACCCGTCGATGGGCGAGAAGCCGGAGGCAGCGATGGTCTGCAGGCCCAGCGCGTTAAAGTTCATATTGGACAGGAGAATACCCTTGGTCGTGCCGGTCGTGCCGCCGGAATAGAGGATGGACGCGCCCTCCTCCGCCTTGCCGAACTCTCTCGGAAGCGGCAGATCACGCTTTTTGCCGACGCGCTGGAATTCCGACCACCAGATGTAATTGCCCTTTTTCGGGGGCTTGGGGTATTTGCGGCCTGCCGTCAGCGCGTAGCCGACTGCAAGGTGCGGATACAACTCATCCTCAATCTTAGCAAGCAGAAGCTTGCATTCCTTGTTATCAAGTTCGGGCATGATGGGCGCGATCTTGGCATAGAACTGGTCAAGCGTGAGGATGCACTTGGAATGCGAGAAATTGAGATAGAACCTGATCTCCCCCGCAGCGGAAAGCGGATGGATCATGTTGGACACCGCGCCGATGCGGTTCAGGCCATAGAACGCGTGCAGGGCCTGCGGGCAGTTGGGCATACAGATGGTGACGCGGTCGCCCTTTTTGATGCCCATGGCGAGAAACGCCTGCGCCGTCTCGTCGATCTTCTGCATGAACTGCGTGAAGGTCGTCTTTTTGCCCATGAATTCATAGGCAGGCAGCTTCGGATTGCGCTCTGCTGCGGCTTTGACCATCTGATAGATGGTCTTCTGCGGATAAGACAGATGCTGCGGCACATTGCCGTAATACTTTAACCAGGGAGCGGAAGAGGAAAGACTCATTTTTTTCATCCTTTCGGGCGAGTTTTTTCACACACCTCTGCCGCCCCATTCACACACCAAAGACGGCAGTTATCTGCATTATACCTGTTTCGGCCCGAAATAGCAAGATTTTCTTACAGGCAGATGCGGCGGTTTGTCCTACAGCGTGCCGCAAAAGCAGAACCGGCAGCGCTTCGCCGGGCACCGCAAGGCCGGGCACCATACAGGAGCCCGGCCTTGTCCTGGCGGTGTTCTACTCCGCCATGCCGTATGCCTGCTCAAAGAGCTGGTAAAATGGGAGAAGGAATTGAAAGCCTGCTTTGACCCAGTCTGTCAGCTCCGGGCCGCTGCTGCGCTCGTCGAAGGGGTGCATACTTTCGATGGAAAACGAGCGCATATTATAAAGTCTTCCAATCGGTTCCCCGGCATGGCCCTTCGGCCTTGCATAGGCGGGGCCGGAAAGCGTATATTCCTGCTGCGCGTCCAGCTGCCGCAGGAGCTTTTCGGCGCGCTTCGGGTCGTTGTTCAGAAGCCGCCGCAGCTGTACGCCGGATGCTGCCGGCATCCACCAGCCCGCACCGCAGCCGTAGCCGTCCGCGCCGACCTGAAACCAGAAGCACGGCGCTTCACCGCGGTTCTCGATCGCGTTCTGGAACGAAAACCAGATATGGTCGTTGAGCGGCCCGCGTCCAAACAGCCGCCGCGCGTCGCGGTAAATGCGTGAAATGTGGACATTCAGGTGCAGATCGGGGTATGTTTCCTGAAACCAGTCGTAAAGCTCCCCGGCCAGCGCCTTTGTCGGGGTCATGACCGCGTCCTGAAATTCCTGCTTGTGCTCCGCGAACCATGCCCGGTCATTGTTGAACCGGATGCCCCAGAACACATCGACCGTCTGGTCGGTATAGCCTGTAAACATGTGTCTTACTCCTTGTGATTGCGAAGATAGGCCAGATAGCCCTCTAAAATCAGGCTGGCCGCCACGGCGTCGACCGTGTTTTTGCGTTTTTTGCCGTGATAATTGCTTTCGTTCAGGATCTGGTGCGCCTCGATGGTCGTGCGGCGTTCATCCCACAAAACGGGCTTTATCCCGACTGTCTGCTCCAAAAGCGCGGCAAAGTCGCGGTAGAGCGCGGCACGCGGGCCTTCCGTGCCGTCCATATTGCGCGGGAAGCCCATCACGAGCCGCTGCGCGCCGCTTGCTTTAAACATCCGCGCCACTTCCTCCGCCGTCTTTTCCGGCTTCCACGAGTGGATCACCGCCGTCTGGCCGGTCATCCAGCCAAGCGCGTCTGAAATGGCCACGCCGGTGCGTGCGTCGCCGTAGTCGATCGCCATGATTTTCATGCAGTCTCTCCCTGTTTCCTGTTTTTATATAGTATAGCAGATTTTTTGCCTTCCTGCAATTCGCGAGAAAATTTTCCTGTTTTCTTGAAAAAAACCTGTTGACCTGCAATGCTTTTTATGATAATATGGCTCTACCTGTGAAAAAGGGGTTTTCTTTTTTTGCGCCCATTTTTCAAGCTGCGGGACGCCACGTAGTTTCGGCGTCATCTAAATTTTCAATAGCCGCAGTTTTGCAGGGAGGCAAGTATTAAGGAGGTGCCGAATATGCGAGTTAAGATCACGCTCAGATGCAACGAATGCAAGCAGAGAAACTACAACACCATGAAGAACAAGAAAAACGACCCCGACCGTATCGAACTGAAAAAGTATTGCAGATTCTGCAAAAAGCAGACTGTGCACAGCGAGACGAAGTAACACATCGGACAAGCAGAAAGGGTGAACATCATGGCAGAAGCGAAAAAGGAAAACTTCTTTGCCCGCACTGGCAAGCGTCTCAGCCGCTGGTTCCGTGAAATGAAGAGCGAGCTGAAAAAAGTCGTATGGCCGACAAAGAGCCAGATGGTCAACAACACCGTCATCGTTCTGGTGTGCACACTGATCGTCGGCATTTGCATTTGGGTCTTCGATGCTGTAGGCGGCGTCGTCGTCAACGGTATCATTACCCTGGTCAGAGGCTAAAGCATGGCGGAAGCAGCAAAATGGTATGTTGTGCATACCTATTCCGGCTACGAAAACACCGTCAAGGCTACCATCGAGAAAACCATTGAGACCCGCCATCTCGAGGATCTGATCCACATCGTCTCCATCCCCATGGAAACTGTGACCGAGATCACCGACAACGGGCCGAAAACGTACGACCGCAAGGTATTTCCGGGCTACGTTCTCATCAAGATGATCATGTCCGACGAGGCATGGTATATCGTCAAAAATGTCCGCGGCGTGACCGGCTTTGTCGGTTCCGGCACGAAGCCGACTCCCCTCACGGAGGAGGAAGTGCAGCAGCTGGGCATTGAAAAGCATGAGATCGTGGTTTCGTACTCTGAAGGCGACAGCGTCCGCATCAACGACGGCCCGCTGACCTCCTTCATCGGAACTGTCGACCAGATCGATATCGAAAAGAACAAGGTTCGCGTCATCGTCTCCATGTTCGGGCGCGAAACGCCGGTCGAGCTGGAGCTCGATCAGGTCGAGTTGGTCAACGACTGACCCCGCAGGAACGCGGAACGTGGGAGGGGCTTGACCCCCGCCAAAAATACGCGCCCGTGCGCGTATCACCACATTTATTCAGGAGGTGCTCATCATGGCACAGAAAGTAACAGGCTATATCAAGCTGCAGATCCCCGCTGCAAAGGCAACTGCGTCGCCCCCTGTCGGCCCGGCTCTCGGCCAGCACGGCGTCAACATTTCTCAGTTCATCAAGGAATTCAACGAGCGTACCAAGGATCAGGCTGGTTTTAAGATCCCGGTCGTTATCACGGTTTACGCTGACCGTTCCTTCTCCTTCGTCACCAAGACCCCCCCGACCCCGACCCTCATTCTGAAGGCTCTGGGCATCGAAAAGGGTTCCGGCGTGCCCAACAAGGACAAGGTCGCCACCATCACCAAGGCACAGGTCAAGGAAATTGCCGAGCGCAAAATGCCCGACCTGACTGCAAACACCATCGAAGCCGCTATGAGCCAGGTCGCAGGTACCTGCCGCAGCATGGGCATCGTGGTCGTCGACTGAGTTTGACCGCAATAACAGCTTGACCGAGGTATATCGGCAACAGGCCGAGCCTCATAAATATGTGGGAGGAATCATTCCGAATCACCACTAAGGAGGAAATTACATTGTTTAGAGGTAAAAAATATAAGGACAGCGCGAAACTGGTCGACCGCTCCACGCAGTACGAAGTTCCCGCTGCTATGGATCTTGTTGTTAAGACCGCTTCCGCCAAGTTCGACGAGACTGTTGAAGTCCACATCAAGCTCGGCGTTGACTCCCGTCATGCTGACCAGCAGGTCCGCGGCGCGATCGTTCTCCCGAACGGCACCGGCAAGACCCGCAAGGTTCTCGTGTTCGCCAAGGACGCCAAGCTCGACGAGGCCAAGGAGGCCGGCGCCGACTTCGCAGGCGGCATGGAACTCATTGAAAAGATCCAGAAGGAAAACTGGTTCGATTTCGACGTCGTCGTCGCTACCCCGGATATGATGGGTATCGTCGGTCGTCTCGGTAAGGTTCTCGGCCCGAAGGGCCTCATGCCCTCCCCCAAGGCCGGCACCGTGACCCCCAACGTCACCGCCGCCGTCAAGGAGATCAAAGCCGGTAAGATCGAGTACCGTCTCGACAAGACCAACATCATCCACTGCCCCATCGGCAAGGCTTCCTTCGGCCCCGAAAAGCTCGCTGAGAACTTCAACGCACTCATGGGCGCTGTTATCAAGGCAAAGCCGGCCGCTGCAAAGGGCCAGTATATCAGAAGCTGCACCGTCGCCAGCACCATGGGCCCCGGCATCAAGGTTGCTACCACCAAGATCTAAAAAATAGCTCTTGACATTCGCGCAGATTCTGCTATAATATACAAGCTGCCAAAGACAGCAGGAGATAGTTTATCGTAACAGGGTTCGCCCTTCCTGCCGAGGTTCCGCACAAATGGTAACATTTCTGTGTCCTCACGTCTTTGGCGTGAGGACATTTTATTTTCAGAGGTGACATTCATGCCCAACGCAAAGGTACTTGAAAGCAAGAAAACCGTCGTTGATGCTCTGTCTGAGAAAATTCAGAACGCTACTTCTGCTGTTTTTGTAGACTACAAGGGCATCACCGTCGCGCAGGATACCGAGCTTCGCAATCAGTTCCGTGCTGCGGGAGTCGAGTACGCTGTCGTCAAGAACACCCTGACCCGGTTCGCTGCCAATAAGGCCGGCTACACCGAGTTCGATGAGCTTCTCAACGGCACCACGTCCATGGCTTCCACCACCGACGATCCCATTGCACCGGCTCGCGTCGTCTGCGAATTCGCAAAGAAAAACAAGAACGTCGTCAAGATCAAGGGCGGCATGGTTGAAGGCAAGGTTCTGTCTGTTGAAGAACTCATGTCCTTCGGCGAACTGCCCTCCAAGAACGCACTCGTTGCACAGGTTCTCGGCACGTTCCTCGCGCCCATCTCCTCTCTGGCAGTTGTCCTGAACCAGATTCTGGAGCAGAAGGGCGGCGCTCCTGCGGAAGAAGCTCCCGCAGAGGCTTAATCCATCAATCAATAAAATTTCGACTGAAACATTTTACTGAACAATTTACTGGAGGTAACTACAATGGCATCCGAAAAGATTACTGCTATGATCGAAGAAGTTAAGACCCTCACCGTTCTTGAGCTGGCTGAGCTGGTTCATGCTCTGGAAGAGGAATTCGGCGTTTCCGCCGCTGCCGCTGCTGTCGCCGCTCCCGCTGCCGGTGCTGCTGCCGCTGAGGAAGAGAAGACTGAGTTCGACGTCGTTCTGAAGGCCGCTGGCGCCAACAAGATCGCTGTCATCAAGGTCGTCCGTGCTCTGACCGGCCTGGGCCTGAAGGAAGCTAAGGAACTCGTCGACGGCGCTCCGAAGAACCTCAAGGAAGGCGTCTCCAAGGACGAGGCCGAGAAGATCGCTGCCGAGCTCAAGGAAGCTGGCGCAGAGGTCGAGGTCAAGTAAGTTTACTTGTCACCAAAAAATCCCGGGCTGCATCTGCAGCCCGGTTTTTTTGCAGCATTATAAAGTTATGTTAACCAGCATACAGAGCAGCACGCCGATCATTGTCGGGATTGCCGCCGCCAGAAGCGTCCACCGGAAACTGCCCGTTTCGCGCTTGATGGAAAGCAGCGTTGTGCTGCATGGCCAGTGAAACACACAGAAAATCAGACAACACAGCGCTGTTTTCGCTGTGATTCCACTGGCAGCCAGAAGTGCCGCAGCCTCAGCCCCCTGTGCATCCCCAAGCACACTCTGCTGCGTCAGCAGCATCAAAATGACCGGAATCGCCAGTTCGTTGGCTGGCAGCGCAAATAAAAAGCCTGTCAAAATCACTCCGCTCATTCCCAACAGCCGCCCCACTCCATCCAGTGCGCCGGAAATCCACAGCAATAAGCTTTTCCCGTTCACCTGCCACGCGCCAAGCGCCCATAAAAGCAGCCCCGTCGGTGCCGCAACCATCACGGCACGGGAAAGCACATGCAGTGTCTTCCCAAAAACTGCGTCGTTCAGAATTTTTTTCAGCTGCGGCCGTCGATATGCGGACATCTCTAATACAAATGGCATACCGGTTTCCCTGTTCAATCTCTTGCTGAGCAGAGAAGACACCAGAAACGTTCCGCCCGCGCCCATACAGACCGCCGCCGTCAATACCAGCGCCAGCAGAAGACTGTTTTCGCGCCCCAGCAGAACCGCTCCCATCGCCAGGAGCATCGGGAACCGTCCGTTGCACGGCATCATCGCGTTCGTGCAGACCGCCGTCAGCTTCTCCGCCCGCGTCGGCATGATCCTGCACCCCGTTACCCCAACTGCATTGCATCCGAGACCCATACACATCGTCAGTGCCTGGCGGCCTGAGGTGCCGCAGCGGGCGAAAATGTGGTCAGTCAGGAAGGCTGCACGCGGCAGATATCCGGCGTCCTCCAGGACAGAAAACAGAAAAAAGAAGATCGCCGCAGGCGGCAGCATCACAGCGGTGACGCGCGCCGCCGTTGCATAGACACCGCTGATCAGCGCATCCGCAAGCCAGTGCGGCCAGCCCGAACAGGCTTGGAGCAGAACCCGCTGCAGCCAGTCAAAACCGCTTTGCAGCCAGACGGAGAAAACGTTGCTGCCCTCCAGCGTCAGCCAGAACAGCACGGCCAGCAGAATCATAAATACGGCTGCACCGGTATATTTCCCCGTCAGGAGCCGGTCTATCCGAATACTGCGCTGTGTCCTGCCGCTGTCTCCTGATTGCACGACCTTCCCCGCAAGCTGCCGGGCATGGCGAACGCAGTCCGCAGGCGCAGAGTGCTCCGGCAGGTGCGGCGTGAGCGTGATGTAGCCATCCATCACATCGCGGATCGTCTGCCGCAGCCGGCGGATATCCTTCGCGTCGCTTGCACATGTACCGACGACCGGAACCCCCAGCAGGATTTGCAGCGCATGAAGATCGATCCGGATTCCTCTTGCCTGCGCTTCATCCATCAGATTGACGCAGACAATCAGCTTTTCACACCGCGGCATCAGCTGAAGTGCAAGCGATAGGCTCCGAGCAAGGCACGTCGCATCACAGACGGCGATCACGCAGGCATCCGTATGCGCATGCAGATACTCCGCCGCAATGCGTTCCTCCTCCGACCCGGTTTTCAGCGAGTATGCGCCCGGAAGATCCGTCACGGCATATGCCTGCACGGCATAGGAATATGTGCCGTGCGCTACCGCGACTGTCTTCCCCGGCCAGTTTCCCGTATGCTGATGCAGCCCAGTCAGCGCGTTGAAAATGCTGCTTTTGCCGACGTTCGGGTTTCCGGCCAGCGCAATGGCGCGGAGCGCGGGTTCGTTCCGGCTCATCTGACCGCCTCCACAATGATCTGCGCCGCATCCTTTTTCCGCAGTGCAAATACCGCTCCGCCAACCGCATATGCCGCAGGCGATGCGTGCGGCGCGCAATACAGACAGCTGAGCTCCGTTTCAGGCAGAAGTCCCAGCTCCTCCATACGCGCCTTGGCCTCGCCCGGCATCAAAATCTCGCGTAAGACACCATATTCCCCCGGCCGCAGCGCATCCAGTCCCATCCGCCGCTTTTCCATGGGCGCACTCCCCTTTCTGTTCCTCTGGTTTCTAATCCAGAATATACAGAAAAGCACGGTTTTGTGACAACCCCATTGTGTTTGGCTGCGCCGCGTGGTATACTGACAGGAAATCACACTTGAGGTGCGCCATGCTTCACAATTATCACACGCACACGTTCCGCAACCATCACACGGTCGGTACGGAGCGCGAATATATCGAATCCGCCATCAAAAACGGCTTCCAAACGCTCGGCTTTTCCGAGCATGCGCCATATCGGTTCCCGGATGGCCATGTTTCCTATTTTCATATGTTCCCTGAGGATTTAAACGACTATATCCAGACGCTTCTGACGCTCAAGGCAGAATACGCCGGCCGCATCGAGATTCTGATTGGCTACGAGGCGGAGTATTATCCCAGGTTTTTTGACGATCTGCTTGCGCGCATCACGCAGTATCCCGTCGACTATCTGCTGCTCGGTCAGCACTATATCCACAACGAGATCGACGGTGTTTATGTCTATGAGCCAACGGATGATCCTGAGATTTTGAAAGTTTATGTAAACCAATGCATTGCAGGACTGGATACCGGGCTGTATACCTATCTGGCGCACCCGGATCTGATTCAGTTTACCGGCTCCGAATCGATCTACCGGCGGGAAATGGAACGGCTGTGTCTGGCTGCGAAGGAACGGAATATTCCGCTGGAGCTGAACCTGTTGGGGCTGCGCGCGAACCGGGCGTACCCCTCCGTACGCTTTTTCCAGATCGCAAAGGACTGCGGCAGCACGATCGTCGCCGGGATCGACGCGCACGACCCGGATTGCTTCTTCCAGCCCGAAACATTTGCGCCTTATCAGGCATTTGTGGCGGAGTGCGGGCTCACCGTAACGGATTCGATCACGCTCCGGCCTGTCCGGCGCTGACCAGTCAATAAAAGAACAGCCGCGTGGGAACACTCCCGCGCGGCTGTTCTTCTCAAATCGTATCCAGAATCAGCTGGAAGACCGCGTCGGCGGCCTGTTCGCGGATCTGGGCGCGGTCGCCGGACAGGTGCAGCTCCTTACAGAAGGAGAAGCCTGCCGTGTCGACGGCGATGTAGACGAGGCCGACCGGGCGGCCCGTGCCGTCCCCATCCGGCCCTGCAAGACCCGTTACAGACACGGCGCAGTCCGTCATAAGGCGTTCGCGTGCGCCGCGTGCCATTTCATGCGCCGTTTCGCGGGAAACGGCAGTGCAGACGTCAAGCGTCTCCTGCTCCACGCCGAGCAGACGGTGCTTGATTTCATTTACATAACTTATCACGCCGCCCTTATATACGGCAGACGCGCCCGGCACATCAGTCAGCAGCTTGCCGATCAGGCCGCCGGTGCAGGATTCTGCCGTAGCAAGCGTCAGCTCCTGCTCCTTCAGGCGCTTGACGACGGCCTCAGCCCCTGTGTTCATCTTCATAATACCGGATCTGGGTCTTTTCCGTGTTGGCAATCGCGCGGGCGATCAGGCCCTCCACGTCCAGCTTCTGCTCCTCGGCCTCGACCTGCGCGAGAACCGGCTTTGTCTTCGGATGCTTGGGCGTAAAGACGGTGCAGCAGTCCTCATACGGGAGAATGGAGGTATCCAGCGTCCCGATACGGCGGGCGACGGTAACGATCTCCTCCTTATCCATGCCGATGAGCGGATGGAAGATTGGCATATGGACGACCGCGCCGGTCACGGCCATGGCGTCCATGGTCTGGGACGCGACCTGACCGAGATTTTCGCCGGTGACAAGGCATTTCGCGCCGTGGTCGCGGCCGATGGCCTCTGCAATGCGCATCATAAAGCGGCGCATGATGATCGTGAAGTATTCCTCACGGCAGTGGTCGCGGATGGCCTCCTGAATTTCGGTAAAGCCGACGATATCAACGGTCATGCGGCCGCAGAACTTCGTCATGATGTGCGCAAGCTCCAGAACCTTTTCCTTGGCAAGCTCCGAGGTGTACGGGTACGAGAAGAAGTGGATGCATTCGATCTCCACGCCGCGCTTGGCGATCATGTAACCCGCGACCGGGGAATCGATACCGCCGGAGAGCAGGACTGCCGCGCGTCCGCCAGTGCCCGTCGGCAGGCCGCCTGCGCCGGGGACGGACGGGCCGTGGACGTAGGCCGCCGTCTCGCGGACCTCGATATTGACGGTATAGTCGGGGTTGTGGACGTCGACCAGAACGTTCGGGAATTCCTCTGCCAGCCGTCCGCCGATCTCCTGCGAGATCTGGATGGAGTTCAGCGGGAAGCGCTTATCCGAGCGCTTGGATTCGACCTTGAAGCTTTTGGCTGCGGACAGCTCATCGCCCAGATACTCGCAGACGGCGTTAAACATGGCGTCGAGATTTTTTTCGCAGGCACGGCAGCGGCACATCTGGGCCACGCCGAAGATCGTGCCGCAGGCCTCCCACGCGCCGTCCAGATCGCAGTCCTCGGTCAGCGGCTCGACATAGAGCGTCGACTGGACGATATTGACCTTGAATTCGCCGAATTTCGCCATGCGGCGGCGGGTGACGGTCTTGAGCTTATCCTCAAAGACGCGGCGGTTCTGTCCCTTCAGGACGATCTCGCCCAATTTCAGTAAAAAAAGTTCTTTCATGATATGTGTCCTATTCTATAAAAATGAATTTGGTTTTATAAAATTATCTTGCGTTTTCTCCGCCGAGCTGGAAGGAGCGGTACTGGACAGCCTCGGCGATGTGTTCAGGGCGGATCTGGTCGCTGCCGGCAAGATCGGCGATGGTTCTTGCGACCTTCAGCACACGGTCATAGCTGCGGGCCGTCATGCCGAGCGCGTCGAACGCCTGCTTCATAAGGGCGGTGCAGTCCTCGTCCAGCTGGCAGAACGTGCGCAGCTGCGCGGGCTGCATATAGGCGTTGCAGCGAGTCGACGTGCCGCTGTAGCGTGTGTTCTGGATGCTTCTTGCCGCGTCGACTCTGGCCTTGATGGCGGACGACGGCTCCGCCTCTGACCGGGAGCGCAGCTCGTCAAACTTGACGGAGCTGACCTCGACGATCATGTCCACACGGTCGAGCATCGGGCCAGAAATGCGGCTTAAATACCGGTCGACCGCTGCCTGTGAGCAGGTGCACCGGCCGCTGGGGTCGCCGTACCAACCGCAGGGACAGGGGTTCATAGCGCAGACCAGCATGAACTCGCACGGGAATGTCTGCGAGCCCTGCACCCGTGAAATGGTGACCTGTCCGTCCTCAAGCGGCTGGCGCATGGATTCGATGGCGTCCCGGCGGAACTCAGGCAGCTCGTCGAGGAACAGCACGCCCTTGTGCGCGAGAGAAATCTCGCCGGGCCGGACATTCGCCCCGCCTCCGGCCAGTGCAGCTGCGGAGACGGTATGGTGCGGGCTGCGGAACGGACGCGATTCGATGAGCGGATGATCCGGGCGCAGAAGACCCATGACGGAATAGATCTGCGTGACGTCCAGCTGCTCCTGCCGCGTCATATCGGGCAGGATGGACGGCAGGCGCTTTGAGAGCATACTCTTGCCGGAGCCGGGAGGGCCTACCAGAAGGATATTATGCCCGCCTGCCGCCGCAATTTCAAGGGCGCGCTTTGCATTTTCCTGCCCTTTTACATCCTTGAAGTCCAAAAGCTGCTGTGTTTTGTGCTCCGGCTGCCAGATGGGCGCGGGATCGATCGGCGTCTGGCCGGTCAGGTGCGCGGTCAGCTGCCGGATGTCCTTTACGCCGTAGACGGCCAGACCGCCAGCCAGCGTGGCCTCGCGCGCGTTATCCTCCGGGACGTACAGCTCCTCATAGCCGAGCCGCTTCGCGGCCAGCGCCATCGGCAGGACGCCGGGAACGGCGCGCAGCGCCCCCTCCAGACTCAGCTCACCGAGGAACGCGCAGCGTTTCTTCGGAAGCTTTGCCTGCTCGGAGGCAGCCAGAATAGACAGGAGGATCGGCAGATCGTAGAGCGTGCCGGATTTCTTCGTACCCGCCGGAGCGAGGTTCACGATGATGCGGCTGACCGGGAACCGGAATCCGCAGTTTTTGATCGCGGCGCGCACGCGTTCGCGCGCCTCCTTGACGGACGCGTCCGGCAGACCGACCAGATCGAACGCCGGAAGCCCCGTACCGATGTAGCATTCCGTCTGCACCTCGTATCCGTTGACGCCGGACAGGCCGAGCGAGAGCACTTTACTGAGCATCTGCATCCCTCCGCTTTTTTCTTCGCATCTATCATAGCGCATTTTGCGTCAAAAACCAACAGGTTTTTCAAAACTTGCCGGAATGCGCGGCAGATTTTCGAAAGATTTCCGCCAAATCCAAAAAGCTTATCTCAAATTTGATTTACATTGACAAGAAAATGTGATATAGTCATTATGCATGAATATGTAATTACTTTTAGGAGGTAATTGTTTTGGTTCGTAAATTCAAAACCATGGACGGCAATAATGCCGCGGCTCACGTATCCTATGCGTATACCGAAGTCGCCGGTATTTATCCCATTACGCCGTCCTCCCCGATGGCGGACTTTGTCGACCAGTGGTCTGCTGCAGGTCTGAAGAACATCTTCGGCACCCGCGTCAAGGTTGCCGAGATGCAGTCTGAGGCCGGTGCGGCCGGTACGGTTCACGGCTCCCTCGGCGCAGGCGCTCTGACGACCACCTATACGGCGTCTCAGGGTCTGCTGCTGATGATCCCGAATATGTACAAGATCGCGGCGGAGCAGCTGCCCTGCGTGTTCCACGTCTCGGCTCGTACCGTCTCGACCCATGCGCTGAACATTTTCGGCGATCATTCTGACGTCATGGCCTGCCGTCAGACCGGCTTCGCCATGCTCTGCGAGACCAACCCGCAGGAAGTCATGGATCTGTCCCCCGTCGCACATCTGGCCGCGATCGAGGGCAAGGTTCCGTTCCTGAACTTCTTTGACGGCTTCCGTACCTCCCACGAGATCCAAAAGGTCGCCTGCTGGGATTACGCCGATCTCAAGGAAATGTGCAACATGAAGGCTGTCGAGGAGTTCCGTCAGCACGCGCTGAACCCGGAGCATCCCGCTGCCCGCGGCTGCCACGAAAACGGCGATATCTTCTTCCAGCACCGTGAGGCCTGCAACCGGTACTATGACGAGCTGCCCGCAGTCGTCGAAAAGTACATGGGCAAGATCAACGAGAAGCTCGGCACGAACTATCAGCTGTTCAACTACTACGGCGCTCCCGACGCTGACCGCGTCATCATCGCGATGGGTTCCATCAACGACGTTGCTGAGGAAGTCATCGACTACATGAACGCGCACGGCGAGAAAGTCGGCCTGGTCAAGGTCCGCCTGTACCGTCCGTTCTGCGCAGACAAGCTGGTTGCGGCTATCCCGGCTACCGCCAAGAAGATCGCAGTCCTCGACCGCACGAAGGAGCCCGGCTCTCTGGGCGAGCCTTTGTACATGGACGTTGTGACCGCTCTGGCCAACGCAGGCGTCAAGGCGACCATCATCGGCGGCCGCTACGGCCTCGGTTCCAAGGATACGCCTCCTGCTTCCATCTTCGCCGTTTACAACGAGCTGAAGAAGGATGAGCCGAAGCACGAGTTCACCATCGGCATCGTCGACGACGTGACGAACCTGTCCCTCGAAGAGGACAAGAACTGCCCGAACACCGCCGCGGAAGGCACCATCGAGTGCAAGTTCTGGGGTCTGGGCGGCGACGGCACCGTCGGCGCGAACAAGAACTCCATTAAGATCATCGGCGACCATACCGACAAGTATGTGCAGGCCTACTTCCAGTACGACTCCAAGAAGACCGGCGGCGTCACCATCAGCCATCTGCGCTTCGGCGACAAGCCCATCAAGAGCCCGTACTACATCAACAAGGCCGACTTCGTTGCCTGCCACAACCCGTCCTACATCACGAAGGGCTTCCCCATTGTCCGTGACGTCAAGCCGGGCGGCGTGTTCATGATCAACTGTCAGTGGACGCCGGAAGAGCTGGCCCATCATCTGGATGCCGCTTCCAAGCGCTACATTGCCAAGAACAACATTCAGCTCTACACCATCAACGCCATCGATCTGGCGCAGTCCATCGGCATGGGCAAGCGCACCAACACCATCCTTCAGTCCGCGTTCTTCTCGCTGGCAAAGGTCCTGCCGGAAGAGGACGCCATCCAGTATATGAAGGAAAAGGCCACGCAGTCCTACTCCAAGAAGGGCATGGACGTCGTCGAGATGAACCACAAGGCCATCGACGCCGGCGCTACCGCCTATGTGAAGATCGACGTTCCCGCTGCCTGGGCCAACGCAGAAGACGTTGTCGCCCAGCACAACCTCGAGGGCAAGCCTGAACTGGTCAAGCAGGTCAAGAACATCCTCTTCCCGGTCGACAAGATGGACGGCGATTCCCTGCCGGTTTCCACGTTCGTCGATCATGTCGACGGCCAGTTCGAGCTGGGCGCTGCCGCTTACGAAAAGCGCGGCGTTGCCGTTGCCGTTCCGGAATGGGATTCTGCAAAGTGCATTCAGTGCGGCAACTGCGCATATGTCTGCCCGCACGCCACCATCCGCACGGTCGCTCTGACCGATGAGGAAGCCAAGAACGCACCCGCAGCCGCCAAGATCGTCCCGGTCAAGGCCGGTAAGGGCAAGGGCGTTTATCAGTTCACAATGGCCATCTCTCCGCTCGACTGCATGGGCTGCGGCGTCTGCGTCGGTGCCTGCCCCGAAAAGGTACAGGCCATCAAGATGGTTCCGCAGGAAACGCAGCTGGATCAGCAGGACGTTTTCGATTACTGCGTGAACAAGGTCTCCGAGAAGAAGGAGCTTCAGACTGCCGACGTCAAGGGCAGCCAGTTCCGCAAGCCGCTGCTTGAGTTCTCCGGCTCCTGCGCAGGCTGCGCCGAGACGAGCTACGCACGCCTCGTCACCCAGCTGTTTGGCGACAAGATGTATATCTCCAACGCCACCGGCTGCTCCTCCATCTGGGGCAACCCGGGCGCTACCAACCCGTACTGCACAAACGCAGAGGGCAAGGGCCCCGCATGGTGCAATTCCCTGTTCGAGGACAACGCGGAGCACGGCTTCGGCATGTACCTCGGCCAGAAGGCCATCCGTGACAGCCTGATTGAGAAGACCAAGGCTCTGATCGCTGTTGAGTGGACAAACGCCGAGCTCAAGGCCGCTGCGCAGAAGTACCTCGACACCGTCAACGATCTCGAAGCCAACGCTGCCGCCACCAAGGCGTATGTCGCGGCTCTGGAAGAGAACGTTGCGACCGTCGACGAGCTGGCACAGGTCCCGCAGTTTGCCGAGCACGCTGCCGAGCTCAAGGCCAAGGGCGAAAAGTACTGCGACTGCGACGCCTGCGCACTTGGCGCAGACATCCTGTCCAAGAAGGATTACCTCAGCAAGAAGTCCGTCTGGATCTTCGGCGGCGACGGCTGGGCTTACGACATCGGCTTCGGCGGTGTCGACCATGTCCTCGCCTCCGGTGAAGACGTCAACATCTTCGTCTTCGATACCGAGGTCTACTCCAACACCGGCGGACAGGCTTCCAAGGCTTCCAACATCGGTCAGGTCGCACAGTTTGCGGCTGCCGGTAAGGAGACCAAGTCCAAGTCTCTGGCGGAGATCGCCATGTCCTACGGCTATGTCTACGTTGCGCAGGTCGCCATGGGCGCCAACGCCGCGCAGACGCTGAAGGCCATCCAGGAGGCCGAGGCCTACCACGGCCCGTCCCTCATCATCGGCTATGCACCGTGCGAGATGCACTCCATCAAGGGCGGTATGCAGAACTGCCAGAAGGAAATGAAGAAAGCTGTTGACTGCGGCTACTGGAATATGTTCCGCTTCAACCCGGCTGCGGAGAAGAAGTTCACGCTGGACTCCAAGGCTCCCGCCGGCGGCTATCGGGAATTCCTGATGAACGAGGCCCGCTACAGCCGTCTGACCCGCGAGTTCCCGGAGCGTGCAACCGTTCTGTTCGCAAAGAACGAGGAGAACGCCAAGGAGCGCTACGAGCACCTGCTCAAGCTGGTCGATATGTACGACAAATAATTATCTCCTATGCAAAAGGGGCGGTACCTTCGGGTACCGCCTCCTTTTGTGTCAGGCAGATTTGCTTTTCATGAAACAGACCGTATAAAAGCCCGGCGCGTTTGAACGCGCCGGGCTGCTTGCTTAATT
>OLQB01000793.1_pt1 | contig 24234 bp, 24 predicted proteins | sample 1672681 | NCBI WGS metagenome assembly OLQB01 (sample SAMEA3136713, study PRJEB25190) | human gut metagenome | reverse complement strand
GAAAGCCCTTTCGGGCTTTCTTTTTTTGCTCTCAGTGACGCTTTTTAGCGGTCCAGGCCATGCCGGTGACGGAGAGGACGGCGGTGACGGCGTAGATGCCCACGCCCGCGTCGAAGGTCTTAGGAGAACCCTTGGTGGTGTCGGTCTTGGTGTCGGTGGTGGGGTGGTAGTAATAGCTCGGTGCGGGCTTTTTCACGACACTGTAGCTGCCGTCTGCGTTTTTGACAAGCTCAGTGCCAGTAGGCGGCACTACCACTTTTGCCACGTCCACATAAGTTGTCCCATTATCGCTTACCTTGGCTACTATTCCCTTTGTAGTAGTACCAGCCAGCGTGTTATCGGTGCCGTAGGTGATTTTTGCCGTGGGCTGCGCCGCCATGTTCTCATGGAGGATAACTGCACCCTCTGTAACGTCCGTAAAGGTGTTCTTGTCAATGGTCACAGTGTCATTCTGACCTGTGGCAAAAGCAATCTGGATACCACGCTTAACGCCGCTTATCTTGTTACCGGTGATGGTCGCATTCATCGCCGTGGTGCTGCCATCGCCCAAATGGATGGCACACTTTGCCGTATTTGCACCGTCAACATTGATATTGTTGTCTGTAATTATAACGGTATCTGCTCCCGCCTGTGTCCAAATCAAATACTGATTTTCAGCATTGGCGGCCGCCGTGAATTTGCAGTTCTTAACCTCCAGCTTTGTAATATGCGGTGCAATATACACGCAGTTACCGCCGGCCTTGTTGAAACGGCAATTATCGATAGTAATCTCTGCCGTGCTGCCAATACCACCGTTGTAAATGCCGATAGCACCACTACCGTCAAAGTCAATATTGCGGAGCGTCAGCTTGCCGCCGAAATCGCTGGGCAGCGCAATGCCATGAAGGTCATGCATGCCCGTTTCGCCATATCCCTCGATGGTAACGGACTTTGTAACGTAGTAGTTGCCGCCAGCGATGGTCTTATCCGGGTTCTGGTTACCCCAGAACGGATTTACGGTGGTCTGCCCCGTCACTCTGATGATGCCGCCCTCCTTGACCAACGTCATGGCCTTTTTCAGGTACTTCACCGGGCTTGTCTCTGCTCCCGTTCCGTTTGTATCGTCACCAGTGCTGGTGTTGACATACACAACATCCAACAGCCCAGCTGTCTCGCCGCCTTCGGCGCCTTCTTCCTCTGACCATGCCATGGTGGTGACGCCCAGCACCATGACCAGCGCCAAAATGGTTGCTAACAATTTCTTCATGTCTCATACCCCGTTTGTTTTAGATTTCCACAGGCGCACTCGTTTTAATAACCATTAAAACGTAAATGCAGAGGTACCTCTGCGGATAGTCAGATTATAGCACAGTCTCACCGTTTGTCCAGCCTTTTTATGGAAATTTTACATATTTTTTCTGTTACCGGGAATGGAAAACGGGAGAATTTGGCAAAAAATGGGAATTGAGGGCCCGCTGCGGCGGGACGGAGGGCAGCGCAAAAGAGGAGCACCCGGTCGGGTGCTCCTCTTTATGTCCCTCACGCAAAATAGCCCTTGATCTCCATCACGGCCGTTACGATGCAGAACAGGCCGAAAGCCAGGATCAGCGTGCCGCCCAGCTTCTTTTTCTGCTTCACCTGGAACATCATGATACCCACCATGATCATGGACAAGCCCAGCAGCACCATGGACAGGCCGGGGATGTACAGCACGTTCATCTTCCGCAGCAGCCACAGCAGCAGGGCCAGGACCAGCAGCACGATGGATATATTTTTCTTCGTATTCATGGACATTGGCGTTTCTCTCCTCCCTTGGGACGCGGCGCGCCCACTGGTTTGATTGTAGCGGAAAAGCGGACAGAATACAAGGACAATTTACCGCCCCAGCAGCACTTTCGCCTTGAGGATCGCCGCCACGGTCTTGGCGTCGGTCAGCTCGCCGGACATACACAGCTCCACCGCCTCGTCGAAGGGCACGCGCACCGTCTCCAAAAACTCGTCCGCGTCCGGGTGCGTCTCGCCGAAGGTCAGCTCACAGGCCAGGAACAGGTACAGCGTCTCGCCATAGCAGCCGGGAGAAGCGATCAGCGCCCCCAGGTCCGTCCATGCCTCCGCCGCGGCCCCGATCTCCTCCTTCAGCTCCCGCTGGGCCGTGACGAAGGGGTCCTCGCCCGGCTCCCGTTTGCCGGCGGGTATCTCCGTCAGCACCCGGGAAAAGGCGTAGCGGTACTGCTTCACCAGCAGCACGTCGTCGCCGTCCAGGGCCAGAATGCCCACGCCGCCGGGGTGCTCCACCACCTCGCGGACACCCTCTTTCCCGTTGGGCAGGCGTACCCTGTCCTCCCGCACGTGCAGGATGCGGCCGCGGTAGACCTCACGGCTCTCCAGCGTTTTCTCAGTCATATCCATAGAAGCGTCTCCCTTCGTTTTTTGTCCCAGTATAGCACAGAAAGTTCAAAATTACCACCCCTCTATCCCCCTTGCGCGATGCGAGAAAATATGGTATACTATCGTTCACGTTACCGGAAGGAGGTGTCTCCATGGACAAGTCCGGCACCAAGACCATCGCCCAGAACCGCAAGGCGTACCACGACTACTTCGTGGAGGACCGCTACGAGGCCGGCATCGAGCTGTTCGGCACGGAGGTCAAGTCCATCCGCGCCGGCACCCTGAACCTGAAGGACGCCTTCTGCGTGGCCAAGGACGGCGAGGTGTACGCCTACAGCTTTCACATCTCCCCCTACGACCACGGCAACATCTTCAACCGCGATCCGGACCGGCCCAAGCGGCTGCTGCTGCACAAGCGGGAAATACGGAAGCTCCACGACCTGCAGAAGCAGGAGGGCTATGCGCTGATACCGCTGTCGGTATATTTCAAGAATTCCCGGGTGAAGGTGGAGTTGGGCCTGTGCAAGGGCAAGAAGACCTACGACAAGCGGGAGGCCGTGGCCAAGCGGGACGCCATGCGGGAGATGGACCGCGCCATGCGGGAGAAAAACCGCGGGTATTGAATGGTATGACATTGCGCGGGAAGTGCGCATATTCTTATGACAAAGTGAGGGAAACGGAATGGCAAATCCTATCGTGACTTTTGAAATGCAGGACGGCGGCAAGATCGTGGCCGAGCTGTATCCCGACATCGCGCCCCAGAGCGTGTACAATTTCATCGCCCTGGCCAACGCCGGGTACTACGACGGGCTGATCTTCCACCGGGTCATCCCCGGCTTTATGATCCAGGGCGGCTGCCCCGACGGAACCGGCATGGGCGGCCCGGGGTACTGCATCAAAGGCGAGTTCGCCGCCAACGGTGTGCAGAATGACCTGCGGCACACCCGCGGCGTGCTGAGCATGGCTCGGGCGCAGCCCATGGACAGCGCCGGCAGCCAGTTCTTCATCATGCACAAGGACGCGCCCCATCTGGATGGGCAGTACGCCGCCTTCGGCTGCGTGATGGACGGCATGGACGTGGTGGACCGCATCGCCAACCAGCCCCGGAACATGATGACCAACAAGCCCAAGAAGGACCAGATCATGGCGAAGGTCACCGTGGACACGCAGGGCTTGACGTATCCGGAGCCGGAGAAGCTGGCCGATCCCTTCGGGAGATAAGTTTTCTGTGTGGGGGAGGGTCCCCCTCCCCCACACATATGTAAATATTCCCATGGGTCGTGTGTGCACAGCGCGCAAGTCCCTCGCGGACTACGCTGTTCCCCAGTATCGCACAACGCGCAAGTCCCTCGCGGACTACGCTGTTCCCCAGTATCGCACAATGCGAAAACCCCTCATGGGGCTGCACCGATTTTCCCCGGGTATTGGAACAATACCCAAAAAATTCCCAATATGGGGCTGCACCGGTTTCGACGGGGGTGTGGAGGCTGGATAAGCGGGCGGCGGCGCCTGACCGCCATAAAACGGGCAACTTAAAAATTAACTGACAACAATCGTATTGCTGTCGCTGCCTAACTAAAGGCAGCCGTCTGAACCGGAGAGGCCGCAGGCCGGGGAAGGCGTCGTTTATGCGGCGGACGTGCGGCGGGTAAGAGTTGCCCCGCCCATGCATTATGACTCTACTGAACCGCGCAGTCTGTCAGGTGTCTGCGCGGAGAGGGAACGCTGAAACCTGACTGCGCCCGGAGAAAGTCTTGTCAAAGCGCTTTCGGACAGGGGTTCGACTCCCCTCAGCTCCACCAAAAGTCAAAAAATCCGAACATTATCATCAATGGTGATACGTTCGGATTTTTGATTTTTATGAGTTGTTTTATAATTTAGAAATTACTGTGGTTTGTAGCATATTCTCGGCCTCCTCCAAGCCTTGCATCACTTCCGCCATGATGCGAGTGTCCAAGATAAATCCTGAACTGAACGCTTCACACTCAGTGATGCAGGACAGTTCACTTGTGCAGTCCTTGAATTTTTCAAAGGTTTCTTTTTGTTTCATTGTCAGACTTGAGTTCAGGTCTCCCTCGTTTTTGCATATCAACTTAACTTAACGAGTTTGCCACCCTCGTTTCTCAAAGAAACAGTTGATATTATCAATCAAACGATTTATAATATCAACTGTGATAATAGTTGTATGGAGGCTTATTATGACTACTTCTGAACAGATACGAGTTCTTTGTGTGCGTTCTGGCGTAAGTTTGTCAGAATTGGCAAGAAGAATAAATCAAACACCACAAAATTTCAGTGTTAAACTTAAGAGAAATACGGTTACACAAGATGAGCTAAATCAAATTGCTAATGTGCTCAATGTGAAATATGAACAGTATTTTGTTTTAGCTAATGGAGATCAGGTTCGATAAATAAAGAGAAGGTGAAAAAATGGATACAAACATTATTTATAATATAGATTGCGTCGCCGGAATGAATCAAATGATAGATGAGGAGTCTATAGACCTTATCATCGCGGATCCACCATATTTTAAGGTTATCGGCGAAAAATGGGATTATCTTTGGAGAACAGAAGAAGACTATCTTGAATGGTCAGAAAAATGGATTGCAGAAGCTGCCCGTGTTTTAAGAATGGGCGGCAGTTTCTATTTGTTTGGTTATTTTAGAATGTTAAGTAGATTGTTGCCTATTTTAGAAAAGTATGGTTTTGAACTTAGACAACAAATAGTATTAAATAAAGGCATGCAAGCTGTATCTGGGCGAGCAACTAAAAATTATCGAATGTTCCCTAATGTGACCGAAAGTATTTTATTTTTATGTAAAGATCCCAAACCTTTTGCAAAATCCTTTTTAAAGCAAAGGCAAAAAGAATTAGGTTATTCCGCAAAACAAATCAATGAGATGTTGGGTGTCAAATCAAACGGTGGCGGTATGTGGAGTATTTATACAGGCAAAAATGTTTGCGAGCAATTACCCACTGAAGAATTGTGGGACAAATTGCAAACAATTCTTGAATTTAACATTCCATACGATAAGATTAGTCAAACATATCATGCACAAATGGGGTTAACAGATGTATGGGATGACGTGAATTTTTATGAAGAAAAAGACCGCATCCATCCTACCCAAAAACCACAAAAACTGCTTGCAAGACTAATTCTTGCAAGCAGTGATGAGGACGATATTGTTTTAGATCCATTTATGGGTGGAGGTTCAACAGCCTTGGCTTGTATTAATAACAAGCGTAATTATATTGGATTTGAAATAGAACAAGAGTATTACGAAAAGTCGTTAGAACGATTAGCATGTAGATAGATGACGCTATTATAATTATCTTAAATCGATAAACTGTGAGCGTAACGATAGTGGTATATCTGCTTTTTTCAAAACGATTTTAGGCAAATATATTTCATCCGCGAATTTGTTGCATAGATCGGCATTGGTTATATTATTATTTTTCCTTATGTCTTCTAATAATTGCAATAGCTTTTCTTTATTTAATCCATTAACACGAGCAGATGGGCTGTATTTTTTAATAACATTTTTAATGTTAGCTACACTTATGGTAGTTGATCCAGAATATGAACTTAAAGGAAGTAGTACATCTGAATAAGTATTGTTTTTGGATGGGAATACATCGGTGATTATATTGCCATCATTTGTGATTTTTGATCTGTAAATCAAAGTTGGTTCTGTTAATGCGAATTTTAGCATATGAGGCCACATGTTAAACGGTGCTTTAGATGTTGACTGTGAACGAATATTGAGATAATAGTCAATCATACAGTACGCAAACCCTTTACTCTTCGGGTCAACTTCCCATATTGATGCAATAATGTCGTTGTTGTTGCTATCATATATGGATTCGAATTCAAAAAGAACAAAGTAATATCTGTAAGGATCCAATAACTTTGCAAACTCGTCATTGTTTCGGATTGCTATTAACCACTTCGAATCATCTTTCCTATTAATGCTTGTAGATCTGCATACAGCACATTCCGTTTCCAAACTTGAAACAACTGCACCACAAGCATTACAAGACCCTAATTGATCGACTCTATAACAAGTTTTAATTTCACCATGTCTTTCATCATCTATAACTAAATCATAACCACGAGCACCGGATTTTCCGCCAGGGTATCCTGTTACGACACTCACCAAATGCTGACCAACATATCCCATACGTGCCTGAGGCGTTTGTTGAGTTATTTTTGACCATGCATTAACTTTTGCTCTTAAATCAATATATAAATCTTTGATCAAGGCTTCAGAAGCTTCTATCGTTCCTAAAGTATAATTTAGCATAAAACCACTCCTTCAAATATATTTCCATTTTGTTCTAACACATTTCGACGTTTTTTACAATAGATTATTGGAGGTGATGCAATGTACTTTAAATATCTGTCGGCTGCGTTTGGCAGCGCCATGATCACATCGGTCTATTCGGCCAGTACCACGGGCCGCAGGGAACGGCGGCATTGGCGGTCGTCGCTCCGGTCTGGAACATCATCTACAGTCTTGGCCTTTTGATGGGCATCGGCGGCAGCGTGATTTTCAGTACAAAGCGCGGCAGCGAGAAATGCGACGGGAGTGAGAACCAGTATTTCACATCGGCCGTGATCGGCGCAGTGATCTTATCCATTCTGGCATGGATCGGGGCCATATGCTTCGAGCGCCCCATCCTGACCTTCTTCGGAGCGGATGGCTCCTACCATTGTCCGCACCTATGCGTTATCCTTCCTGCTGCTGCCGTTCAACATCTTCTCGACCTATTATTTCCAGGCGATCATGAAGCCGAAGGCAGCGTTCGTTGTTTCTGTGGCACGGGGACTTGTCATCAGCGGCATTTTGATCATGGTTCTTCCTGCGCTGGTCAACGCCGATGCGATCTGGTTTGCGATGCCAGTCACGGAGCTGCTGGTCATGCTTTACGCCGCTTCGATGATCCGCAAATACACAAGGGCTTTGCCGGGAGGTACCACTTATGCAGATACCCGCCATTGAAAGCAATACACCCTCGCTGATCTGAAGCTGCTCCCTTAATAGGCCGCCCTGCACGCAGCGCCTCCCTTGCGGTATGGGGACGTGTTCGAATCTATTTGTGCCATGATAAGATAACAGCAAAGACAAAACCACCCTAACGGGTGGTTTTGCTTTTGCTGGGACTACTTCATTCGGCCGTCGCCGGCCATGAGGGCGGTCATCTCCTCAATGCGCTCCAGTGGGAATGGGGGCTCACACAGGGGCCTCATGGCGATGGACATGAGCTTCATGGGGTTGTCGTCCGCCGCCACACGGTTGGAGCTGAGCGTTCCGCAGCGCTTGCAGCGGTGGATGATCGCCCATTCACCGCCCCTGCGTACCCAGACCGCCACCGGCTCCATGATGCCGCCGCAGTCGGCAGCCCGGTCGCCGGGCTCGATGTCTACGTGCAGGCTGGAAAGGCAGTTGGGGCAGTGGTTACGGTGGTCGCTGCCGGCCTCCTGCGGTGTGCAGAGTCGGCCGCAGACCTTGCAGGTGAAGGTGTCATTGCAGGGATGGGTCTTGTAGTAGCCTTTTTCAAAAGTCTTCCGCTTGTTTTCGCGGTTCATGGTGTTTCCTCCTGAAGATGTGTTTTCATGCTCCGGGAGGAATGGCGTGCATATCGCCATCGATCGACAGGGGCAGGCGTGTTTGCTCTTGTCAATCGATGGCTGCCAGACCTCCCGGTCAGGCCACACGCTCCAGTGTCAGGGTATTGAGATTCAAACGCGTCTCCTTAATAAAATGTGTATTGTGCCCTGCGGGCACTGACGACAGGGTACTCTCCGCGCCGCCGTTTGTCAAGAGCCTACGCGTGCCTGAACACCTTTTTCTCCAACGCAAAGATGCGCGGACTGAAGGTGTCCGGCTCCATCGTATCATACGTCTCGCGGTAGATCTCCATACGGCTGTCCACCGCGTCGATCAGGCTCAGCAGCTCCGCCTCGGCGCACAGAGGGCGCACCGCCGCGCCGAACTCCGGCTCACCGTGGTGGGAGAGGATCAGGTGCTGCAGCAGCACGGACTTCTCCTCCGGCACGCCCAAGCGGGCGGCAGTCTCCGCCGCGTCCTGCGCTCCCATGACCAGGTGCCCCAGCAGCTGCCCCTTAATAGAGTAATCCGTGGCCAGACCCAGCTGCGAGAACACGAACTCCTGCGCCTTGGCCATATCGTGGAGCAGCGTCCCCGTCAGCAGCAGGCTGCGGTCGATGGTCTCCGGGTACATTCCCGCCAGGAAGTCCGCGATCTTCACCATGTTGGCGGTGTGCATCAGCAGGCCGCCCAGGAAGGCGTGGTGTACGCTCTTGGCGGCGGGGATGGACGCGAGCGTCTCCCCGTGGGCCTCCAGCATGGCTTCGGCCACGGCACGGTAGTCCGGGTCCGTAATGGAGGCCGCCGCACGGCGCAGATCCTCCATCGCCGCGCCGCAGTCGATAGGCGCAGTGGGCACCAGGGCAGACACATCCACCGGATCCTCCTGGGCCGCCTGACGGATACGCGCGGCGGTGAACTGCGCGGTGCCCCGATACTCGCCCACGGTACCCCGCACCTTGACCACGGTGCCCTCGTCGGCGGCGGTCAGCGGCCCAGCATAGTCCCAGACCTTCAGCTCCATCGTGCCGGTACGGTCGCTGAGCGCTCCGGTCAGGAATGGCTTGCCGTTGGCGGCCACCTTGGGGTTGGCGGACTTGAGTATGTAGTAGCCCTCGATCTCGTCGCCGGGGGTCATGGCGTTGATGGACTTGTTGTATTCCACAGGCATATCCTCCCTTTCTCATATTATTGCTATGATACCACGTTTGCCGAAAGCGGGCAAGTGCCCAGGTGATCTTGCCGTTTCCCCTGCAACGTTACCGCCAGACAAAAATTTTGGCAGTCAAACACCGTTTGTATTTTGGTTCGCGACAGGAAAACTCGTAAAAGTCCCTCATTGTTAATAACTTTTACAAGTTTCTTTTTACGGCAATTCTTTACAGGCTTCGACCTTTTATTTATGACATTTTTATGTACACGCCGCAAAGATTAACGTGCAATTTATTCACTCAGTGTTATAATCTGAGCATGATTTTTCGGGACGATCCGGACGTTCCGGAAAGAGAAAATCCACTTTACAAAGGAGAGTGTGTTTTTGTGACGACATTCATCATCGGCCTCGTTATTTTGCTGGGCGGTGCTGCACTGTACGGCCGCTTCTGCGAAAAGGTCTTTGGTCCTGACGACCGCAAGACGCCCGCCTACACCAAGGAGGACGGCGTTGACTTCGTTCCCATGCGCGGCTGGAAAAATAGCCTCATCAACCTACTGAACATCGCGGGCACCGGCCCCATCCTCGGGCCGATCCAGGGCATCCTGTTTGGACCCATCGCGTTTTTGACCATCCCCATCGGCAACATCATCGGCGGCGCCATGCACGACTATTTCTCCGGCATGATCTGCCTGCGCGACGGCGGCACCCAGATGCCCGAGATGATCCGCCGGTACTCCACCAAGGGTATCTATAAGTTCTACAACGTGTTCGTGTGCGTGCTGCTGCTGCTGGTGGGCGCTGTGTTCATCTACACCCCCGGCGACATCGCCGCCACGCAGCTCTTTGGCTTTGACGGCAAGGCTACCTCCGTCTCCACGTGGGTCATCTACGGTGTCATCTTCCTGTATTATCTGATCGCCACCGTGTTCCCCATCGACGCCATCATCGGCAAGATCTACCCCATCTTCGGCGGTATCCTGCTGTTCTCCGCCATCGGCATCTTCATCGGCATCTTCGTCACCGGCATGCCCCTGCTGAACATCTGGGACAGCTGGGCTGCTCCCGTGCTGAGCCTCACCGGTGCTGACGGCACCGTGGGTACGTTCACCTACGCGGACTACTTCTCCACCAAGCACTTCCTGCCCATCTTCTTCGTGACGGTGGCCTGCGGCATTCTGTCCGGCTTCCACTCCACCCAGACCGCTATCATCTCCCGTACCATGAAGAGCGAGCGTCAGGGCCGCAACACCTTCTACAACATGATGGTGCTGGAAGGCTTCATCGCCATGGTTTGGGCTGCCGGCGCCATGGGCGTGTACAACCTGGCTTTGCAGGAGCCCAATGCCGGGCTGGCTACCGGCACCGTGGGCGTGGTCTGCAAGTACCTGCTGGGTCATGTGGGCGGCATCATCGCCCTGCTGGGCGTCATCGTGCTGCCCATCACCTCCGGTGATACGGCACTGCGCGCCCTGCGCCTGAGCCTGTCTGAGACGCTGCACATCGACCAGTCTACCAACGGCAAGCGCATCAAGCTGGCTGTGCCCATCTTCGCGCTGGTCATCGCCATCCTCGTGTTCGCCAAGACCAATGCCGACGGCTTCAACATCCTGTGGCGTTACTTCGCATGGGCCAACCAGACCCTGTCCCTGTTCGCCTTCCTGTGCATCACCGCGTGGATGTTCGAAAACGGCAAGGGCAAGTGGGCTTGGATCCCCATGATCCCCGGCTGCTTCTACACCTTCATCTGCGTGACTTACATCGCCAACGCCCACATCGGCTTCAACATCCCCTGGACGCCCGCCTACATCATCGGTGTGGTGTGCGCCATCGCCTATGTGGTGGGCTGCTGCGTGTACGGCAAGAAGCGCGCTGCCAGACTGCTGGCTAAGTAAGTTCTCTCCTCTCCTCAAATCGGTATAGCAAATAACGTACAAAACATGAGGGACGGCCTACGCCGTCCCTTGTGTTTTTTTCTCCCGGCTGGTATAATCCCCTTATCAAAACGAAGGGAGTGCGCTCCATGAAACGCTGTCTTGTCCTCTCCGACTCATTCAAAGGCACGCTGTCCTCCCCGGACATCTGCCGCATCGCCCGCAGTCTCCATAGCCCCGGCTGGCACATCGACGCCCTGCCGGTGGCCGATGGCGGCGAGGGCACCACAGACTGCTTTCTGGATGCCTGCGGCGGACAGCGTATCGCCCTTCCCGTGTCCGGTCCCTTTGGCGGCACTATCGATGGCTTCTACGGCCTGCTGCCAGACGGGACAGCGGTGGTGGAGTGCGCCGCAGCAGCGGGTCTGCACCAGGCCGAGGGCCGTCCCGACCCGGAGGCGGCCACCACCTACGGTGTGGGACAGCTTCTGGCCCACGCGCTGAATCACGGCGCAAAGCGCCTGATCCTGGGTCTGGGCGGCAGCTGCACCAACGACGGCGGCTGCGGTGCGGCTGCAGCGCTTGGCGTTCGGTTTTACGACCGGCAGGGCCGCGGCTTCGTGCCCACCGGCGGCACGCTGGCGGACATTGAGGCTATCGACCTGTCCGGGCGGCATCCCGGCCTGCGGCCCGGTGTACTGACGGTCATGTGCGACATCGACAACCCCCTGTACGGCGAAACCGGCGCGGCGTACATCTTCGCTCCGCAGAAGGGGGCGAACGATGCCTGCGTGCAGCGTCTGGACGCGGGACTTCGGCATCTCGCCGCGGTGCTGCATGCACAGCTGGGTGCGGAGGTGGATACCCTCCCCGGCGGCGGTGCCGCCGGCGGCTTCGGCGCGGGCTGCGCTGCGCTGTTGTGCGGTGCCCTGCGCTCCGGTATCACGACGGTGCTGGACACCGTGGACTTCGACCGCCGCGCAGTGGGCTGCGACCTGGTGGTCACCGGCGAGGGTTCCTTTGATGCCCAAAGCCTGGGCGGCAAGGCCATCAGCGGCGTGGCAGGCCGGTGTCAGAAGCTGCGTGTCCCCGCTGCCGTGCTGGCCGGGCGTGTGGCACTGACACCGGAGCAATGGGCACCGCTGGATCTACGGGCCGTCCGCAGTATCAACCCCGCCGGGGCGACCCTTGAGGACGCCCGGGTCAACGCCGCCGCCTATTACCGGACGGCACTGGAAACGCTGCTGAAGGAGTGGAAGTGATATGGCACAGGTCATTGAGATACACGACTTTTCCGACCCGGCGCTGGACGTCTACGCCCGGGCCACGGAAAACCAGCTGGTCAACCGGGCCGACCCGGCCAACGCCCTGTTCATCGCCGAGAGCCCGCTGGTCATCGGCCGTGCGCTGGACGCCGGGTGCGTACCGGTGTCGTTCCTGATGGAGCCGCAGCACATCACCGGCAAAGGCGCCGAGATACTGGGTCGCTGTGACCCGGACCTCCCCGTCTATACCGCCTCCCTGGAGGTGCTGACGCAGCTCACCGGCTTCCACCTGACCCGCGGGATGCTGTGCGCCATGCGTCGTCCGCCCCTACCCTCCGTGGCGGAGGTCTGCGCCGGCGCGCGGCGCATCGCCGTACTGGAAAACGTGATGAACCCCACCAACGTGGGTGCCATTTTCCGCTGCGCGGCCGCCCTGGGCATGGACGCCGTCCTGCTGACCACAGAGGGCAGCGACCCCCTGTACCGCCGGGCCTCCCGGGTAAGCATGGGTAATGTATTCCTGGTGCCATGGACCTATCTGCCGGAGGGCGACTGGACGGCGGCACTGCACGATCTGGGCTTCACCACCGCGGCCATGGCCCTGCGGGAGGACTCCCTGCGGCTGGATGACCCACACCTGTTGTCAGCGGAGAGGCTGGCGGTGGTGCTGGGCACCGAGGGCGACGGGCTGGCCGACGGCACCATCGCCCAATGCGACCACACGGTGATGATCCCCATGACCCATGGGGTGGACAGCCTGAATGTAGCCGCCGCGGCTGCCGTAGCCTTCTACCAGTTGGGCCTGCAATGCCAATAAGCGAATAAATATCCCCCCGGCTCCGCCGGGGGGATACACTGTATTTACAGGAACTTGTCCAGCTCCCGTTCCACATTGTCCATTTTCTTCACTTGGGGATGTTCCACACGATAGCCGGACTTAATGACCATATCCAGCGTCCGCAGGGCGGTCAGATCGGCCAGCGGGTCCGCCGCGCAGACGATCATATCCGCGCACTTGCCCGGCTGGATGGAGCCGGTCTCGCCGGCAATACCCGCCAGCGCCGCATTGCCCAGCGTGGCGCTGTGCAGCGCAAACGCCGGCGTCACGCCGCAGTACTTCACAAAGTAGCATAGCTCCCGCCACATATCGTAGTGGGTGATATAGGGGCAGCCGGTGTCGGTGCCCAGACCCACGGGGATGCCGTTGTCCAAACAGGCTCTGGCCATGGCCACGATGCCCTCGAACACCACCTTGCCGTTCTCCTGCTGCTCATAGGTGGCGTGAGAGATACTGCGGTCGAACAGCGCATAGGGCACGGCAGGCGAGATGGTGGACACCTGGAAAGCGCCGCGTTCCTTACACAGCTGCATGATGTGCTCATCCGGCTTCGCGCCGTGCTCGATGGAGTCCACGCCGTTTTCCAGCGCCAGCCGGACGCCCTCCGGGCTCTCCACATGAGCGGCCACCTGCATTCTCAGCGCATGGGCCTTATCGCAGGCCGCCTTGACCAGTGCCGGCTGCATCCGCAGCACGCCCGGCTCGCCCACCACTTCGGCGTCCATAACGCCGCCGGTGATCATCAGCTTGATCAGGTCGGGCTTTTCCGCCGCGATCTTCTCCACGAAGGCCGCGGCCTCCTCCGGCGTGCTGGCCTCATAGGCCAGCGACCCGGCCATGTGCCCGCCGGGTACCGACACCGCCATATTGGACGCCACCACCCGGGGAGACAGGATCTCGCCCCGCCTGGCCGCATCGCGAATGATCGTGTCGAAGTCCGCCACGCCGCCCACGGTACGGATAGTGGTCACGCCGGACAGCAGCTCCGTTCTGGCGTAACCCTCGCACATCTTCACGCCGATGCGGCGCATCAGGCCGTTGGAGGTGATGAGCTTCACCAGCTTCTTAGGGTCGGAGGGCTTTTTCCGGGGCTTGCCGGAGGCGGGCAGATGCACATGCAGATTGATCAGCCCCGGCAGCAGGTATTTGCCGCCCAAGTCCACGCGCGCATAGCCCTCCGGCACATCGGCCGCGTCGCAGACGGCAGCAATGCGGTCCCCGTCCACACAGACAGCCAGCCTCGTCCGAGGCGCCATGTCCCGCGTTCCGTCCAGCACCACGCCGTTCACCAGCGCATATTTCTCATGGTTTATGTACATATGCATCCCTCCTGCTGGGAAATTTTTTCGCATGATACCACAACGCGGTGGAAATTGCAACAGACAATTTCCACCGCCAGCCAAAGCAGATCCACGCACGTTTGACGTTCTCAGAATACGACCACCAGCAGCATTTTGAATTGCTCCTGTCCATACACCGCGTGCGGATGCCGCGCCGGCATGAGGATGGACTCGCCGGTGTGCAGCACATGGGGTACGCCGTCCACGGTCACGCGGCCCACGCCGTCCAGGCACGTCACCAGCGCATCGCCGCCGGACTCGTGGGTGCTGATCTCCTCGTCCTTGTCGAAGGCAAACAGCGTCACACTGACGGCGTCGTTCTGGGCCAGTGTCTTGCTGACCACCTGCCCCGGCTGATAGGCCACCTGATCCCGCAGGGTCAGCACGGTGGCCACATCGAGGTTCTTCATCATAGCGATACACTCCTTTTTATTGGATAAACGGGGGCGGCTTTGCCGCCCCCGTTATCGAAAACTTACTTGCCCAGGGCGGCCTTCAGGGCCTCCACACGGTCGGTCTTTTCCCAGGAAACACCCAGGTCCTCACGGCCCATGTGGCCATAGGCCGCCAGCTGGCGGTAAATGGGCTTCCGCAGGTCCAGATCACGGATGATGGCGGTGGGGCGCAGGTCAAAGACCTTCTCCACAGCGGCCTCCAGCTCGCTGTCGGCCACCACGCCGGTGCCGAACGTCTCCACCAGCACGCTGACGGGTCTTGCCACACCGATGGCGTAAGCCAGCTGCACCTGGCACTTGTCCGCCAGGCCGGCGGCCACCACATTCTTGGCCACCCAGCGGGCGGCGTAGGCCGCGCTGCGGTCCACCTTGGTGGGGTCCTTGCCGGAGAAAGCGCCGCCGCCGTGGGGCGCGCTGCCGCCGTAGGTGTCCACAATGATCTTGCGGCCGGTCAGGCCGGTATCGGCGGCGGGGCCGCCGCTGACAAAGCGGCCGGTGGGGTTCACATAGATCTTCGTCTCGCCGTCCAGCAGCCCGGCGGGCACGGTGGGTTTGATGACCAGCTCGATCATATCCTTGCGGATCTGCTCCAGCGTCACGTCAGGGCTGTGCTGGGTGGACAGCACCACGGTATCCACGCGGACGGGCTTGCCGTTCTCGTCGTACTCCACGGTGATCTGGGTCTTGCCATCGGGACGCAGATAGTCCACCAGACCCTGCTTGCGCACGTCGGTCAAGCGCTTGGCCATCTTGTGGGCGATGGAGATCGCCAGGGGCATCAGCTCCGGCGTCTCGTTGCAGGCATAACCGAACATCATACCCTGATCGCCGGCGCCGTTGTCCAGCTCGCTCTTGCCGGAGGCCTTGGCCTCATAGCTCTTGTCCACGCCCAAAGCGATATCGCCGGACTGCTCATCGATGTTGGTGATGACGGCGCAGGTGTTGCCGTCAAAGCCGCACTCGGAGGAGTTGTAGCCGATGTCCAGCACCACCTGGCGGGCGATCTTGGGGATATCCACATAGCAGCTGGTGGTGATCTCACCCATGATGTGGATCAGGCCGGTGGAGGCGCAGGTCTCGCAGGCCACGCGGCCATTGGGGTCCTTCTCGAAGATCGCGTCCAGCACCGCGTCGCTGATCTGATCGCATACCTTGTCGGGATGCCCTTCGGTAACGGACTCAGAGGTAAACAGATGTCTTGCCATAATTTTTTCTCCTTTCATCTCGCGGATGGTCATTGAAAAAAGCGCTCTGCCGAACCGACAGAGCGCTGTGCTTCTTTGCTCATCCTCATCTTTCGATTCGTTCGCCGGATTTGGCACCTTGAAAAAACAGGTTGCCGTGGCTTCATCGGGCCGGTCCCTCCGCCACTCTTGATAAGGTATTTACTTGTACAGCATATTGTAACAGTTTTTTTAGCATTGTCAATAGCATTTCCATGATTTTTGCAAATAATTCAACTGTACGGAAACTTTGCCATTGTTCAAAAAAATGACATGACTTTTCCGCCGTTATGGGTTATACTGAACACAATTTGTACACAGGAGGACACTCCCCTTGAAAAAACTCTATGACGGGGTGCAGCGCTTCTGCGCCGCCCATCCCCGGTTCGGCATTCCCAACCTCATGCGCGTTATCGTCATCGGCAACGTGGCGGTCTATGTACTCATGCTGCTGACCCAGGCCAACGACGCCAACGCCCTGAGCTTTCTGACCTTCAATCTCAATGCCCTGCTCCACGGTGAGGTGTGGCGGCTGGTGACCTTTGTGTTCGTGCCCGCCTACTCCAGTCCCTTTGCCCTGCTGATCAGTCTCTACTTCTATTACTGGATCGGCTCCACGCTGGAGCGCCAGTGGGGCACGGCCAAATTTAATCTGTACTACATCAGCGGCGCGCTGCTGACGGTGCTTGGCGTGGTGCTGGCCAGTCTCATCACCGGCAACCCCTACCTGACCGCAGCGGGCACCGGCTATGTGAACCTGTCCATGTTCTTCGCCTTTGCCTTCCTGTTCCCGGACACCACGGTGCTGCTGTTCTTCATCCTCCCCGTGAGGATGAAGTGGCTGGCGTACCTGGACGGCGCACTGTTCGCCTTCGACATCATCAAGGCCATCGGCGCCCACAACTGGGCCGGTGTAGTGCTGCCCATCGTGGCCCTGCTGAACTTCGCCGTGTTCATCTGGCCGGAGGTCCACTACCTGAAGGAGCGCGCCAAATACCAGAACTCCCGCAAGACCGTCCAGTTCCGTCAGGCCCAACAGCAGCAGGCCAAGCAGGCCCAGCAGCAGGGCTATCGCCACAAGTGCGCCGTCTGCGGCCGCACGGATACCGACTACCCTGATCTGCAATTCCGTTACTGCAGCAAGTGCGTCGGGTACCACTGCTTCTGTCAGGACCACATCTTCAACCACGTGCATTTCACGGAGGAATAACAAAATACAGACGGGCCGCCCGCCGGGCGGCTCTTTTTTTGCACATATCTTAATAAAATCTTACCGTCCTGTAAGTTGACAGTGAAAACGTTTTCGCGTACAATAAGCCTGTAACAAAAGAGGAAAACTGCCCAAAAATCCGAAACGCAACCGCCGGTTGACACATTTCCAGCCCCGGTTTATAGACCGCAACCGGCAAAACCCGTATGATAGCGCCATCAAAACCAAACGGCAGCACCCGCCGTCATACGGAAGGAGAGCATACCTATGATTTTAGCTGACAAGATCGTGTCCCTGCGGAAAAAGGCGGGATGGAGTCAGGAGGAGCTGGCGGAGCAGCTGGGCGTCACCCGGCAGTCCGTGTCCAAATGGGAGGGCGCACAGTCCGTGCCCGATATGGATAAGGTCGTGATGATGAGCCGCCTGTTCGGTGTCTCCACCGATTTCCTGCTGAAGGACGAACTGGAGGAGGAAACGCCCTGCGCCGCGGCCCAGGACGACGACACGCCCCTGCGCCGCGTGAGCCTGACCCAGGCCTCCGCCTATCTGGCCCTGCGTAAGGCCGCCGCGCCGAAGATCGCCATAGCTACCGCCCTGTGCATCACCTCCCCGGTCACGCTGATCCTGCTGGCCGGCATGAGCGAGGTGCAGCGCTTCCACATCTCCGAAAATGCCGCCGCGGGCATCGGTCTGTGCGTGCTGCTGGGTCTGGTGGCGCTGGCCGTGAGCATCTTTCTGCGGACAAGTACAGAAGCCAAGGAGTACCGGTTCCTGGAGGAAGAACCCTTTGAAACGGAGTACGGCGTGGAGGGCATGGTCCGCCAGCGGCAGCGGGAATACAAGGACACCCATACCCGGCTCGTCACCGTGGGCGTGGTGCTGTGTGTGCTGGCCGCCGTACCGCTGTTCGCCGCCATGTGCATAAGCGGCAGCGACCTGCTCTATATCGCCGCTGTCTGCGCGCTGCTGGTGCTGGTGGCCATCGGCTGTCTGGCCCTGGTCACAGCCGGCGTGTATCAGGGTGCCATGGAGCAGTTGCTGGAGGAGGGCGACTACACCCGTCCCCAGAAAAAGCACCACAAGCTGATGGGCACCGTCACCATGATCTACTGGCTCACCGCCACGGCGGTGTTCCTGCTGTACACCTACGGTCCCCACGGCAACGGCCAACCCCGGTACAGCTGGATCATCTGGGCTGTGGCCGGCGTGCTGTACGCCGCCGTTATGGGCATCGTCCGCATCATCAGCCGCAGCCGCGGCTGATGATGCCCCACAATAGAAGCTTAGGAGAGAAATAGGAGGAACTGACCCCATGCTGGACATTCAACATCTGACCAAGACCTACGGCGAGAAGAAGGCCGTGGACGATCTGTCGCTGCACATCGCCCCCGGCGAGATCTACGGCTTCATCGGCCATAACGGCGCCGGCAAGACCACCACGCTGAAATCCGTGGTGGGTATCCTGCAATTTGACCAGGGCGAGATCACCATCGATGGCCGATCCATCAAGGCCGATCCCCTGGGCTGCAAGCGGGAGATGGCCTACATCCCCGATAACCCGGATCTGTACGACTACATGACCGGCATCAAATATCTGAACTTCATCGCCGACGTATTCGGCGTGGACGCCCAGACCCGGCAGGCTCGTATCCGCACCTACGCGGATGCCTTTGAGCTGACGGGCGACCTGGCCCAACCCATTGCCGCCTATTCCCACGGCATGAAGCAGAAGCTGTCCATCATTGCCGCGTGGCTCCACGATCCGAAGGTCATCATCATGGACGAGCCCTTCGTGGGCCTGGACCCAAAAGCTGCCCATCTGCTCAAGGGCATGATGCGTGAGATCTGCGACAACGGCGGCGCCATCTTCTTCTCCACCCATGTGCTGGAGGTAGCGGAAAAGCTCTGCGACAAGGTGGCTATCATCAAGGGCGGCCGGCTCATCCGTTCCGGCACCATGGAGGAGGTCAAGGGCGACGACTCCCTGGAGGAGGTCTTCCTGGAGCTGGAGGCGGAGTAATGGTCAAATTATTGCTGAAAAAACAGCTGTCCGAGATCTTCCGCAGCTACTTCTACGACGCGAAAAAGAACAAACCCCGGTCCAAGGCAAGCACCGTCAGTTTGATCGTGCTGTATGTGCTGCTGATGGTGGGCGTTATCGGCGGTATGTTCACGCTGTTCTCCATAGGTCTGTGCGCTCCCCTGCACGAGGCCGGTCTGGATTGGCTGTACTTCACCCTCTTTGCCCTGGTCGGTGTGCTGATGGGCGTGTTTGGCAGCGTGTTCAACACGTTCTCCGGCCTGTACCAGGCCAAGGACAACGACCTGCTGCTGTCGCTGCCTATCCCCGTGCGTGCCATTCTGGCCTCCCGGCTGCTGGGTGTATACCTGATGGGTCTGATGTTCTCCGGCGTGATCCTGCTGCCCTGCGTCATCGTCTACTGGGCCGTCGGTGTGCTGACCGCCGCCACTGTGCTTGGCGGCATCGCGCTGATTCTGGCCGTCTCCCTGCTGGTGCTGGTGCTCTCCTGTCTGCTGGGCTGGGTGGTAGCCAAGATCCACAGCAAGCTCAAGCGCAAGAACCTCCTTACCACCCTGATCGCGCTGGCGTTCTTTGCCCTGTACTACATGGTGTGCTTCCGTGCCAACGAACTGATCGAGCAGCTCATGCTGCACCTGAATGAGGTGGGTGCAGCCATCCGCGGCAGCGCCTATCCCCTATATCTCATGGGCCGTATGGGCGCCGGCGACTATCTGGCTGTCGTGCTGGTGCTGGCCGTAATGGCGGCGCTGTGCGCGCTCACATACCTGCTGCTCAGCCGCACATTCCTGTCCATTGCCACCGCCAACAACGGCGGCGCCAAGGCCGTTTATAAGGAGACGACCGTCAGGGCCGCCGGTGTGCCCGCCGCCCTGCTGCGTAAGGAGCTGGGCCGCTTCACCGCCAGTCCCAACTATATGCTCAACTGCGGTCTGGGCACGGTCATGCTGCCCATTCTGGGCGTGCTGCTGCTGGTAAAGAGCAGCGACCTGCTGCCTGTTATATACGAAATGGCCGGTGGCGAGGCCTCCGGTCTTCTGGCGACGATGCTGTGCGCCGCCCTGTGCCTGGTAGGCTCCATGAACGACATGGCCTCCTCCTCCATCTCCCTGGAGGGGAAGAACCTGTGGCTGGCACAGTCCCTGCCGGTGACACCGTGGCAGGTACTGCGTGCAAAGCTGCTGGTACAGGTGCTGGTAACGGGTATCCCCATGGCAGTCACCTCTGTACTGATACTATTGGCCGTCCGCCCCGCCCTGCCGCTGGCCCTCCTGCTGATAGCACTGCCTCAGGCCTTTGTGTGGCTGTCGGCAGCCTTCGGCCTGACCATGGACCTGAAGCGCCCCAACCTGGTCTGGACCAATGAAATCACCGTCATCAAGCAGCGTCTGACGGTGCTGCTTGCCATGCTGGGCGGCTGGGTGTACGCCGCCCTTGTCGGCGTGCTGTACTACCCGTTCGGTATCGACATGGGTGCAGCGTGGTATCTGCTGGCCTGGACAGTGCTGACCGTCGTGCTGACGCTGGTGCTGCTGCGCTGGCTCCACCGCACCGGCAGCCGCCTGTTCGCCGCCCTGTAATTGTGTCAGAAACGTAAATTCTGCCCCGTTCCGGCCTCCGGAACGGGGTTTTCCCGCAGTTTTTGTGGATTTGCTTATAGACACTTCGGGCAAAATGTGGTAGGGTAATTCATCAAAGAAAAAAAGCTATGCAGAACAAGGAGGCCTTACCATGAACGAGGTCAAATCCCCCAAGAAACCTCTGATCTACTACTACATGATCGTGGTACTGCTGGTGCTGCTGTTCAACCTGCTGGCCATGCCCTGGCTGGCGGAGCACCAGATCAAGGAGGTGGACTACAACACCTTCGTCTCCATGACCGAGAAGAATGAGATCGGCCAGGTGGAGATCCAGCAGCAGAGCAACCGCATCCTCTTTACCTCCACCGACGGCAAAACCATCTACAAGACCGCCATCGTCCCCGATGACGACCTGGTCCAGCGCCTGCTGGACGCCGGTATCTCCACCACCGGCGAGGAGATCGAGCAGACCTCCCTGCTGACGGATATCCTGGGCTGGGTCCTGCCGCTGGTGATCTTTATCGCCATCGGTCAGATCATCTCCCGCAGCCTGATGAAGAAAATGGGCGGCAGCGACTCCCTGATGTTCAATATGGGCAAGTCCGACGCCAAGGTCTACGTCAAGTCCGCCGAGGGCATCAAGTTTGCCGATGTGGCCGGTGAGGACGAGGCCAAGGAGAACCTGACGGAGATCGTCAACTACCTCCACGACCCCACCAAGTATCAGGAGATCGGCGCATCCATGCCTAAGGGCGTGCTGCTGGTGGGCCCTCCGGGCACCGGCAAAACCATGCTGGCCAAGGCTGTGGCCGGCGAGGCCAACGTGCCCTTCTTCTCCATGTCCGGCTCCGAATTCGTGGAGATGTTCGTGGGCATGGGCGCGTCCAAGGTGCGCGACCTGTTCAAGCAGGCCAAGGAGAAAGCCCCCTGCATCGTGTTCATCGATGAGATCGACGCCATCGGCCAGAAGCGCAGCGGCGGCCAGTACGGCGGCAACGACGAGCGCGAGCAGACGCTGAACCAGCTGCTCACCGAGATGGACGGCTTCGAGGGCAACACCGGCGTCATCATTCTGGCCGCCACCAACCGCCCGGAGTCTCTTGATCCGGCCCTGACCCGACCCGGTCGTTTCGACCGCCGTGTACCCGTGGAGCTGCCCGACCTGCTGGGGCGCGAGGCCATTCTGAAGGTACACGCCAAAAAGATCAAAATCGCCGAGGACGTGGACTTCAACAAGATCGCCCGTATGGCCTCCGGTGCCTCCGGCGCCGAGCTGGCCAACATCGTCAACGAGGCCGCCCTCCGCGCCGTCCGTGACGGACGCCGCTTTGCCACCCAGGCCGACCTGGAGGAGAGCATCGAGATAGTCATTGCCGGCTACCAGAAGAAGAACGCCATTATGACCGATCACGAGAAGCATATCGTGGCCTACCACGAGATCGGCCACGCGCTGGTGGCGGCCAAGCAGACCAATTCCGCCCCGGTGCAGAAGATCACCATCGTGCCCCGCACCTCCGGTGCTCTGGGCTATACCATGCAGGTGGAGGAGGGCAACCACTACCTGATGTCTCAGGAGGAAATGGAGAACAAGATCGCCACCCTCACCGGCGGCCGCGCCGCCGAGGAGACGGTGTTCGGCACCATCACCACCGGTGCCAGCAACGACATCGAGCAGGCCACCAAGCTGGCCCGCGCCATGATCACCCGCTACGGCATGAGCAGCGACTTTGACATGGTGGCGCTGGAGACCGTCTCCAACCAGTATCTGGGCGGCGACACCTCGCTGGCCTGCTCTGCCCAGACCCAGCGCGAGATCGACCAGAAGGTGGTGGAGCTGGTAAAGGCCCAGCACGCCAAGGCTTTGCAGATCCTTACCGAGAACCGGGACAAGCTGGACCAGCTGGCCAAGTTCCTCTATGAAAAGGAGACCATCACCGGGGAGGAGTTTATGGCCATCCTGAACGGAGAAGAAAAAACTGAATAATTTTTTGCATTCCCTGCAATAATCCAGCCGCCGCATTCGTTTACAAGACAGATGCGGCGGTTCTGGTTCAGAGCCCCGCAGAAAAAACCATGGTTGATAGAACATGAAAAACACAGCCGGACCCCGGCTGCAAAAACAGGAGGATTTTCTTATGAAACTGCTGAATCATAAAGTTGCCCGTACCCTGGCTGCCGCTGCGGTGGCTACCTGTGCCGTTGCCATGCTCAGCGTAGGCGCATTTGCTGCCGACGTGGCCATTGGCGAAAAGGACCCCACCTACGGCGGCTACGGTGCCCCGGCAGGCCCTGCCATCCAGGGCAACATCATGCTCATTGGTGCCGACGGTGCTGAGAGCGACACCCTGAAGCTGAACTACAGCGTCAAGGGCCTGTTTGGCCGCCAGGTGCTGTACACTGCCCGGCAGAACGGCACGGTGCTGACCCTGGATGTGCCTGCCAGCGTGGCTACCTTCCGCTGCACCATGGAGGACCTGACCACCATGATGAACAACGGCATCAACACTCTGGTGTTCAAGACCGAAAAGACCTCCACCACCCTGAACCTGAGCCTGCTGACGGAGGGCTATGATGCCGACGCCAAGGTCAAACTGCACCAGTGCGGCAGCACCGTCCGCCTCAGCGTCAATGGCCGGGGCCGCCGGGATCTGCTGATCGGCCGTTGAGCCCCAGCCCCCTGAAATTCCATAAGCATCCAAAAGCTCCCACTGCTACTGCTGCGGTGGGAGTTTTTCTGTTAAGTTTTTGAAAATTTGCCCGGCAGAGGGTGCAACCTTTGCCGGGTTGTGTTATAGTTAGGGTGGATAAAATTACATGGTTGCAAAGGAGAAAACGCCATGGATCATTTTGTGGAGTTTGAGGACGTCTGCAAATATTACCAGACCGGCAGTGTGAAGATCGCCGCCGCCGACCACATGAACTTTTATGTGGACAAGGGGGAGTTCTGCATCATCGTAGGCCCCTCCGGTGCCGGCAAGACCACCTTGCTGAACATCCTGGGCGGCATGGACAGCTGCGATGAGGGCCATGTCTGGCTGGACGGCCGGGACGTGAGCCGCTTTTCGGAAAAGGCTCTTACCACCTACCGTCGGTACGACGTGGGCTTTGTGTTCCAGTTCTACAACCTGGTGCAGAACCTGACGGCGTTGGAAAATGTGGAGCTGGCCAGCGAGATCTGCCGGGACCCTCTGGACCCGGCCCAGACCCTGACCAGTGTGGGCCTGGGGGAGCGGCTGAACAACTTCCCGGCGCAGCTTTCCGGCGGCGAGCAGCAG
>OLQB01000789.1_pt1 | contig 24291 bp, 20 predicted proteins | sample 1672681 | NCBI WGS metagenome assembly OLQB01 (sample SAMEA3136713, study PRJEB25190) | human gut metagenome | reverse complement strand
CGCATCGCCATTTTGCTGCACAGACTTTTCTGAATGCCGGGGCCGAATTAGTTAACCAAGCTCCCGTGTGGCGCCGGAGGGGCGGGATATAAGGTTTATCGCGAGTTCCGCACGAGCCGAAGGCCACTTAATGTGGCCTTCGTGCGAGCAGGACTGCCCGAGCAGGAAACCTTATATCCCGCCCCTCCGGCGCCACACGGGAGCCGCGCACAAGTTATCCCCCGGCATTCAGAAAATCTAAGTGCCAAAAAATAAGATTTTTTGACTCCGTGTTGTATAACCCGCCATTCGTGGGTACCATTCAACGCGTACGCAAACAAAAAGGGTTAACCCGCGCGGCATGACCGCGCGGCCCAAAAAGGAGGAAACAAGCATGTCGTCTTTGAAGCCGCTTGCAGATCGCGTCCTGGTCAAGCCCGACGAGGCCGAGCAGAAGACCGCTTCTGGTCTGTACATCGCCAGCAACGCTCAGGAGAAGCCGCAGCGCGGCACCATCGTTGCCGTTGGCGCCGGTAAGGTCAACGACAAGGGCGAGCGCATCCCCATGGACGTTCAGGTCGGCGACGTTGTCATCTACGGTAAGTTCGGTGGCAACGAGGTCAAGGTCGACGGCGAGAAGTATCTGCTGATGCGCGCCGACGACATCTACGCCGTCGTCGAGGCCTAGTCTCGTCAGAATCTCTGATTCGTCTTTGAACGCGCCTGCCGCATAGGACTCGGAAGCGGCGACGCGAGTCACATTTCTTTTGGAGGATTACCTACCATGGCAAAGAACATTACGTTCAACACCGATGCCCGCGCCAAGCTCGCAAAGGGCGTCAACACTCTGGCCGACGCCGTTACCGTCACCATGGGCCCCAAGGGCCGTTACGTCGCTCTGCAGCGCACGTTCGGTGCCCCGACCATCACCAACGACGGCGTTTCCGTCGCTAAGGAGATCGAGCTCGAGGACAACATCGAGAACATGGGCGCTCAGCTGGTGAAGGAGGTCGCCACCAAGACCAACGACACCGTGGGTGACGGCACCACCACCGCAACCCTGCTCGCCCAGGCCATCGTCAATGACGGCCTGCGCAACGTCGCCGCTGGCGCCAACCCGCTGGCCATCCGTCGCGGCATCGACAAGGCCGTCAACGCCGCCGTCGCCGAGATGAAGAAGCAGGCCAAGCCGGTCGAGACCAAGGAGCAGATTGCTTCCGTCGGTACCATCTCTGCCGGTGACCCCGAGGTTGGCGAGAAGATCGCCGAGGCCATGGAGGTCGTGGGCAAGGACGGCGTCATCACCGTCGAGGATTCCCAGACGTTCGACATCACCATCGACACCGTCGAGGGCATGCAGTTCGACAAGGGCTATGTCTCCGCTTACTTCGTCACGGACAACGACCGCATGGAGGCCGTGATGAAGGATCCGTACATCCTCATCACCGACCAGAAGATCTCCAGCGTTCAGGACATCATGCCTGTTCTCGAGGCTGTCCAGCGCGCCGGCCGTGGCCTGCTCATCATCGCTGAGGACATCGACGGCGAGGCTCTGCCGACCCTGGTCCTCAACAAGATCCGTGGCGCTCTCAACGTCTGCGCCGTCAAGGCCCCGGGCTACGGCGATCGCCGCAAGCGCATCCTCGAGGACATCGCCGTCCTCACCGGTGGCCAGGCCGCTCTGGACGAGCTGGGCGTGAAGGTCGCTGACATCACCGCCGATATGCTCGGTACTGCTAAGTCCGTCACCATCTCCAAGGACAACACCGTCGTCGTCGGCGGCGCTGGCTCCAAGGAGGCCATCGACGCCCGCATCGCTCAGATCAAGGGTGAGATGGAGAACACCACCTCTGACTTCGACCGTGAGAAGCTCCAGGAGCGCCTGGCAAAGCTCTCCGGTGGCGTTGCCGTCATTAAGGTCGGCGCTGCTACCGAGTCCGAGCTCAAGGAGATCAAGCACCGCGTCGAGGATGCCCTGCAGGCTACCCGCGCTGCTGTCGAGGAGGGCATCGTCGCCGGCGGCGGCGTCGCCTTCATGGACGCTGCTCCTGCGCTCGACGCCGTCGAGATCGACGACCCCGAGGAGAAGATCGGCGTCGACATCGTCAAGAAGGCTCTGACCGCTCCGGTCGCCACCATCGCCAAGAACGCTGGCTTTGAGGGCGCTGTCGTGGTCGACAAGGTTGCCGAGCTGCCCGCCGGCCAGGGTCTCAACTCTGCCAACGGCGAGTGGGGCGACATGATCGAGATGGGCGTCCTCGACCCCGTCAAGGTCAGCCGCGTCACCCTGCAGAATGCTGCTTCTGTCGCCAGCCTGATCCTCATCACCGAGGCCACCGTCTCCGATGTGCCCAAGAACACTCAGCTTGAGGACGCTATCGCTGCTGCTACCGCTGGTCAGCAGGGCGGCGGTATGTACTAAGGCCGACAAGGTCTAGAACTCCCACCGGGAATCCGGGGGCGTGACGGGGGCTTCTCTCCGGAACGTCCTCGGACATGCAAAGAGGCTCCGCATCGCGCTTCGCGCTGCGGAGCCTCTTTGCGTCCTGCGGAAATGTTCCGGAGAGAAACCCCCGTCACGCCCCCGGATTCCCTGCGTTTACGGCCTTGAGGTCGGCGGCGCGGAGAACGTGGTTGATAGGGATACGTGTCCCCTTCGCTGTTTCGCGCTTTGCGCGAAAGGCGCGCTACTTTGGAATGGGTGGGGAACGTGGTTGTTGTGGCAACTGGTCCCAGCCATAAATTATCCTTGGCATACTTGCGCGAAAGCCTGCTGGTGCTACACTTGCAATTGCTGTTTCAGGGCGGGGTGAAATTCCCCACTGGCGGTAAATCGGGCGGTGTCAAAGGGATGCCGTGGCGCAGGCGAGGTGTCTGTGACCGAGCCGATGAGTCCGCGACCCGTGTGTGCGTTGGTTCGCATGCCGGCTGAACTGGTGAGATCCCAGTACCAACGGTTAGAGTCCGGATGAAAGAGGCAGGTGATCTTATGTCTGAACAGTCGCAGCATATCCATTTTGAGAACACGAATAGGTGGAGCACCAAACAGCTCGTTACCATGGCGTTGATGTGCGCCTTGGGCGCCCTGTTTATGTACGTGCAACTGCCCATCCTTCCCTCGGCGCCGTTTTTGACGTATGACCCGTCGCTGGTGCCGGCGATGGTGTGTGGATTTGCGTATGGCCCTGGTGCCGGCACCGCTGTTGCCGCCATGGCGATCGTCATCCATGCGCTTACCACGGGCGATTGGGTTGGTGCGATTATGAACTTGGTTGCCACGCTGGGCTATATTCTGCCTGCGGCTATCGTCTACCAGAAGATGCATACCTATAAGGGTGCCGTGATTGGCCTGGCGCTGGGTGTTATTGCCGCTACGGCGCTGTCTATGGTCGCAAACCTTACCATTGGCGTTTGGTTCTGGTATGGCTCGGTCGATGCGATCGCCCCGCTCATGATTCCCGCCGTTTTGCCGTTCAACCTCATCAAGACCGTGCTCAACTCGGTGTTGACGCTGGCAGTGTACAAGGCGGTCTCTAATCTCATCACGCCCAAGAAGGACCAGGTCAAAGGCCGCGCATGATTGAGTGTCGGAGCGTTTCCTTTAGCTACGACGGCGCTGCGAAAGCGCTCGATGGCATCGATCTGAACATCGAGGATGGCGAGTTTTTCTGCATCCTCGGCGGCAATGGGTCGGGCAAGTCGACGTTTGCCAAGCACCTGAACGCGCTGCTGCATCCCGATACGGGAACGGTGTGCGCCAACGGCATGGACGCGTCCGATCCCGAGCTGGTCTACGACATCCGCTCGACTGCGGGCATGGTGTTCCAGAATCCCGATGACCAGCTTGTGGCGACGCTTGTCGAGGACGATGTTGCGTTTGGTCCCGAGAACTTAGGGGTCGAATCGGCCCAGATCGCGCAGCGCGTGCGCGAGGCGCTGAAGGCCGTGGGTCTGGTGGGCTTTGAGCGCCACGAGACCCACGCTCTCTCGGGCGGACAAAAGCAGCGCGTGGCGCTTGCCGGCGTGCTCGCCATGGAGCCACGCGTGCTCATTTTGGACGAAGCGTCCTCGATGCTCGATCCGCGCGGGCGCAAGGGCCTTATGAAGGCCTGTCACGCGCTGCACGAACGCGGCATGACCATCGTGATGATTACGCACTTTATGGAAGAGGCCGCTGAGGCCGATCGCGTTGCTGTCTTCCAAGCGGGGCGCGTTGCCATGCTCGGCACGCCCGAGGAGATCTTGACGCGGGCGGACGAATTCGCGCGGCTGAATCTGGATATGCCGGCATCGTGCTGTCTTGGCAGGGCGCTTCGCGCGAAGGGCGTGCCCATTTGCGCACGGGTGCGCGAGGCGGATATGGTCGCCGAGATTGCGCAGACTTATGCCGAGCGGAGTGGGACAGGCATCGCCGGGCGGCCTTTCGCATCCGATCCTCGTATTCCCGACAACGTCTCCTCTGCAATCGATGGCGCAGACGCGCTGGAGCCCGTCATCGAGATTTCGCACCTTTCGTATAGCTATTCGCTGAGCGCCCGCGAGCGCCGTCGCTGGCAAAAGCGCTCAGCCGTCGAGGGCGCATCGAACAAACAGGCTCTCTGGGGCAACGACCCCAGCAGTCCGTGGGCACTGCGTGATGTATCGCTGACGGTGCGTCGTGGCGAGTTCCTGGGCCTTGCGGGCCATACCGGTTCGGGTAAGTCGACGCTGGTTCAGCATCTCAACGGCCTGATTCGTCCCCAGGAGGGTTCCGTTTATGCGTTGGGGCTCGACCTGGCAAACAAGAAAGATGCCGCCGCGGTTAAGGCAAAGGTCGGCGTGGTGTTTCAGTATCCAGAGCGTCAGCTGTTTGCCGAGACCGTGGCACAGGACGTGGCATTTGGTCCGCATAACCTTGGCTTGTCACAGGCCGAGGTTGCCCGCCGCGTTGAGTCATCGCTCGCGCGCGCGGGCCTCGACCTGGCCACGGTGGGCGACAAGAGCCCCTTTGAGCTCTCGGGCGGGCAGCGGCGCCGCGTGGCGTTTGCTGGCGTGCTTGCCATGGAGCCCGAGGTCCTGGTACTCGATGAGCCCATGGCGGGGCTCGATCCGGCGGCGCGCAGTGATTTCCTGGAGCTCATCGATCGACTTCACCATGGGGGCCTGACCGTCGTCATGGTCTCGCACAGTATGGATGACCTTGCCAATTGCTGCGACCGTATTGTCGTGATGAACGAGGGCACGGTGTTTGCCGAGGGTACGCCCGCTCAGGTTTTTGCGCATGCGGATGAGCTCAAGTCGATTGGCTTGGGTGTTCCCGCTGCCCAGCGCATGGCGCTGGCGCTTGCGAAGGCAGACGTGCCGCTGCGCTTTGACGGCCTCTATACGGTTGAGTCGCTGGCAGACGAGTTGGTGGATCTGCTTATCGGTCGCTCGGACGGTTCTTCTGACGTCTCGGACAAAGCCAAATCCGAAACGGTCGCGCGAGAGGAGGGCTGCTAATGGAGGCGTTTTCGTTTGGCAGCTACTATCCCGGCGATAGTGCAATCCACCGCCTGGACCCGCGAACCAAGTTGCTCTTGGGCTTTGTGTTTCTGATCACGACGCTCACGGTCAGCAGCTTCCGCGGACTGGTCCCGGTCGCAATCTTCGTTGTCCTGATCTATACCGTGTCCCGGGTGCCGGCTCGTCTCGTCCTGTCATCGATGGCACCGCTGCTGGCGATCGTCGCGGTGGTCGCGGTGCTCAACCTGTTTTCCGACCAGAGCGGGCGCATTCTGTGGCAGCTCGGCTTTTTGCAGATAAGCGAGGGCTCGCTGCGTTCCGCCGCCTTTATGGCGTGCCGCCTGACCTTGATGATGGCCGGTATGAGCGCTATCACGCTCACCACACCGACGCTCGACCTCACCGCGGGCTTTGAGCGCCTGCTCGCGCCGTTTGCGCGTGTGGGACTTCCTGCGCACGAGCTCGGCATGATCATGGGTATCGCGCTGCGCTTTATGCCGCAGTTTGCCACCGAGATGAAGCAGACGGCCGATGCGCAGGCGAGCCGCGGTGCGCGCGTGACGGGAGGCCCGCTCGGCGGCGTGCGTATGCTCGGCAGTGTGGCGATTCCGCTGTTCACGGGCGTGTTCCGTCATGCCGAAACGCTGTCTGCCGCCATGGATGCCCGTTGCTATCATGGCGAGCAGGGCCGCACGCGTCTCCATGCGCTTGCATTTGGCCGCGGCGATGCGTTGGCGGCGGTGGTGACGGCGCTGCTGCTCATCTGCGTCATCGTCATCAATCTTCAACTTGTTTAGGCGCGATTCGAGCGCAGGAAAGGGGTCTCTATGGCCGACAACGACCGCACGGCGCAGCTCGAGCGCGCCTGTTCGTATCTTAGGCGTATTCCGGCGTGGTATCTCGCCACGATCGACGTGACGGACGGACATCAGCCGCGCGTGAGGCCGTTCTCGTTTGCCATGGTCGATGATGGCAAGCTGTGGTTTTGCACCTCGCGCGATAAGGACGTGTGGGCCGAGCTTAGCGCGAACCCCAAGTTTGAGGTTTCGGGTTGGAAACCGGGGGAGTGCTGGATCGTATTAACTGGCGAGGCCGCGCTCGAGGACGACGCGGTCGTGAGCGACCGGGTGCGCCAAGCCGGCTTTAAGCACATGGTGGGCATCGGCGAAGACCACGAGGGCTCCAACGACGGCCGCCTTGCGTTTTTCTCGGTGCGCAATATCGCCGCCCGCTTCTGTGATATCGACGGCAGCGAGGAGCGCCTGGAGCTTTAACCCTAGGGTAGCTAAAACAGCTCCGACCCAAAAAGACTAGTGCCAGGAGGACGCATGGACGGATTGAATACGGTGTTGGAGTATCTGACGTCGGTGCCGGCATGGTATTTGGCGACGAGCGTTGACGGACAGCCGCATGTACGTCCGTTTTCGTTTGCGCAGATCCAGGACGGCAAGCTGTGGTTTGTAACGGCGCGCACCAAAGACGTGTGGCAAGAGCTGCTGCAAAATCAACGCTTTGAGGCTACGAGTTGGTGGCCGGGCCATGGCTGGCTCATCTTGCGCGGACATGCGGGTCTGGACGACCAGGCCGCTCCCGATATGCGCGAGGCAGGCTGGAAGCACCTGGAGCGCCTAGGCGAGCACTACGAGGGCGCAGGCGATCCCACGCTCGTCTTCTTTAGCGTGGAGGAACCCGAGGCCTTTATCTGCAACCATGACGAATGGGTGCCGGTCGAGCTCTAAACGAGTCTCTCAGCAAGCTTCGACAATTCAAATTCTCGCATGTAGCGGGCCCCACATTGCAACGTCACCGTAAGGTGCACTGGGCAATATGGGGCCCGCATTTATTTGTCAATTCCTTCGAGTGAATGTGTCGGGACTGTTTCAATGCATGAATATGTAAAAGATTTGCGTATATATGCATCTTTTGGTGCTAAAGTTTCAACCCACTTCATAACGACGGCTGCGAGATACGTATTGGTGCATAACTGCAGACAAGGAGTCCGATATGTCTTTAAAGGTTGGAATCGTCGGTGCGGCTGGATATGCCGGCGCCGAGCTCATTCGCCTCGTCCTCGGTCATCCCGAGTTTGAACTTGCTGCCATTACGTCTAACGCCGATGCCGGCCAGCCGTTGTCTGCGGTGTACCCGAGCTTCGCCGGCGTGAGCGATCTTGTCTTCACGACGCATGACGCCCCCGAGCTCAAGAACTGCGACGCGGTCTTTTTGGCCGTGCCGCACACGGCTGCCATGGCACAGGTGCCCGCCCTGCTTGCCGCGGGGGTCTCCTGCATTGACCTCTCGGCCGACTATCGCCTGAGCGATCCGGCCACCTTTGCGGCCTGGTATGCCGCCGAGCACACGAGCCCCGAGCTACTCAAGAGCCGCGCCTTTGGTCTGCCCGAGCTGTTTTGCCAGGATTTGGAGACTGCTGCATCCGACCACGCCGACGGCAAGCCCGTGCTGGTCGCCTGCGCCGGTTGCTATCCCACCGCAACGAGCCTTGCCGCTGCGCCTGCCGTGCGCGCCGGCTGGGTTGCCCAGAGCGGTCCCGTGATCGTTGACGCCATCAGCGGTGTAACGGGTGCCGGTAAGTCCTGCAACGCCCGTACGCATTTTTGCAGCGCGGACGAAAACCTGGAGGCCTATGGCGTGGGCAAGCATCGTCACACGCCCGAGATCGAGCAGATCTTGGGCCTAACCGATCGCATCGTCTTTACCCCGCATCTGGCACCGCTCAAGCGCGGTCTGCTCTCCACGGTGACGATGCCGCTTACGCCGCAGGCTATCGATACCTTGACCCTTGAGGACGTCGTCGACCATTACAAGCAGTTCTACGCCGGTCGCACCTTCGTGCGCGTGCTCGATGCCGGCCAGCAGCCCAAGACGGCTTCGGTCGTCGGCACCAACGCCGCCCAGATCGGCCTCGCGCTCAACAAGCGCGCGGGCGTTCTGGTGGCTACGGGCGCCATCGACAATCTGTGCAAGGGCGCAGCAGGCCAGGCGGTCCAGTGCGCCAACATCGTCTTTGGTTTTGACGAGCGACGAGGCTTGCCCACAGTGGCGTGCCCGGTGTAGCACATTCGATTGTTGACGATTTGGTAGTCGGGCATCGAGTGGGGCGCCACTCTTAAGCTGGTCTCATGATTGTGGCTGGCATGGCGCACCAACCGATGCCCATTTTTTGTTTGACATAAGGAGTCATAAAGACGATGAATGCTAAGCAGTTCGATATCAAGATTCGTGCCGTCGAGGGTGGCGTAACGGCGGCAGCCGGCTTTAAGGCGGCGGGCATCCATGCCGGATTCCGCAAGAATCCCGAGCGCTTGGATTACGCGCTCGTCGTGCCCGATAAACCCTGTCCCGGGGCCGGCGTGTTTACGACTAACCGCTTTTGTGCGGCGCCTGTGCAGGTGAGCCGCGCCAACCTGGGCGGTGCCGATAAGGGCTATGGCATCATCGCCGGTGTTTCAATCAACTCCGGCAACGCGAACGCTGCCACGGGTGAGATCGGTCTTGCCTGCGCGCGCGAGACCTGCAACATCGCCTCGCAGGTCATCGGCTGCGAGCCCCAGCAGATTCTGGTCGCCTCCACGGGCGTAATTGGTCAGATTCTGCCGATCGACACGTTTGAGACTGCCGTTCCTGCCGCCTACGAGGCGCTCTCCGCCCACGGTGGCGCCGATGCCGCCCGCGCTATCATGACGACCGATACACACTCCAAGGAGTATGCCGCTCGCTATCGTAGCGAGGCTGCTGGCCATGCGGGCAACGCTTATACGGTGGGCGGTATGTGCAAGGGCTCGGGTATGATCATGCCCAACATGGCAACCATGATCGCGGTCATCACTACCGATGCCCCCGTCGAGCCGGAGGCGCTCCACTCCCTGCTACTCTCGATCGTCAAACAGACCTTCAACAAGGTAACGGTCGATTCCGACACCTCGACTAACGACACCTGCATCATGCTCGCTTCCGGCGCTGCCGCAAATGCCGAGCCTATTGTCGAGGGCTCTGATGCCTTTGACGAGTTGGCCTTTGCCGTGCATGAGGTGTGCGAGAGCCTGGCGCGCAACATCGCCGCAGATGGCGAGGGCGCATCCAAGCTCGTGACGGTTAATGTCACCGGCGCCGCGAACGACGAGGAGGCTGATATCGCCGCCCGTGCCGTCGCCAACTCGCCGCTCGTCAAGACCTGCATCGCCGGCCACGACTGCAACTGGGGCCGCGTTGCCATGGCGCTCGGTAAGTGCGGCGTGCAGTTTAAGCAAGAAGATGTGTCCATCGACATGATGGGTATGCCCGTCTGCCGTGATGGCCTGACCGTTCCCTTTGACGAGGACGAGGCGCTGCGTCGCTTTGAGGCGCCCGAGATTGTGATCTCGGCAGACCTGGGCGCAGGGGACGCGGCGACCACCGTGTGGACTTGCGACCTCACGCACGAGTACATCTCCATTAACGGTGACTACCGTTCCTAGACTCCCGATGTGCCGCGCGTCCCGCTGCAATCGCGGGCAACGAGGTGCGGCGCGATAGCTACACGAAAGACGAGGCAGACTATGAAGTTCGCACGCGATTGTCGCTCGAGCGAATCCAACGAAGTTACCGCGCAGCTGCTGTTCGAGGCGCTGCCGTGGATTAAGAACCTGACCGGCAAGACGGTCGTTATCAAGTACGGCGGTGCCGCCATGGTCGACGAGCAGCTGCGTCGTGACGTGATGAGCGACATCGTCCTACTCAAGATTATCGGCATGCGCCCTGTTATCGTGCACGGTGGCGGCAAGGCCATCAACGAGGCGCTCAGCCACTACGACATCCCCGTCGAGTTTAAGAACGGCCAGCGCGTGACTACGCCTGCCACCATGGATATCGTGCGCGAGGTACTGGGCGGCAAGGTCAATCAGGAGCTGGTCGCGGCGCTCAACCACCACGGCAACCTGGCCGTGGGCGTGTCCGGCAGCGACGCCGGTACCCTTATCGCCGAGCCACTCGACCCAGAGCTCGGCCGCGTAGGTAAGGTCACGCACGTCAACACCGACTATATCGAGCGTTTGCTCGACAGCGAGTACATTCCCGTTATCGCCACGGTCGCGGCGGGGGAGGACGGTGGCTTCTTCAACATCAACGCCGATACCGCCGCCGGTGCCGTTGCGGCGGCACTTCATGCGCACAAGGCGATCTTCTTGACCGACGTCGACGGCCTGTACAAGGACTTTAGCGACAAGGATTCGCTTATCTCCAACCTGACGCTCGACGAGGTTAACGAGATGCTCTATGGCGGAGAGGTCGATAAGGGCATGATTCCCAAGCTGCGCGCCGCTGTCGATGCGCTTACCGCCGGCGTATTTCGTGCCCACATCATTAACGGTACTACGCCGCACTCGCTGCTGCTGGAGCTGCTGACCGATGCCGGCGTCGGCACCGTGATCCATTCCACCGAGACGGCTTACGAGTTCGATACGCATCCGCATCCGCTTTCGACGTTTGCTGCGCGTCTGACCGCGAACCTCGACGAGGTCGAGAAGCTCCAGACGGTCTAGCTGACCCGCGGTCGTCGCGTCCCTGCACCCATAGCCCTGCGCCGTACGGCGTCTAACGAAAGGCATCCCATGTCACTTGCTGCTCAACAATCGCTCGAATCCCACTACGTTATGCATACCTTTGGCCGCTCGCCGGTAGAGTTTGTCGAAGGTCACGGCATGAAGCTCATCGGCGATGACGGCCGTGAGTATCTTGACTTTCTTGCTGGTATCGGTGTGTGCAGCCTTGGCCACGGCAACGCTGCAGTGCTCTCGGCGCTCGAGGCGCAGACCAAAAAGCTCATGCATGTCTCCAATTACTTCTACATCGAGCAGCGTGGCCAGGTCGCGGCGCTGCTGTCCAAGCTCGCTAACGACGACGTAGATGGTGCGTGCGTTCTGGCCGATGCCATTGCCGCCGGCGATGAGACCACGGCCGCTGCGCTCGGTGCCCCGGCTGCGGACGAGCAGGTGTGGGAGACGTTCTTTGCCAACTCCGGCGCCGAAGCCAACGAGGGCTCGATGAAGCTCGCGCGCCTGTACGCCAAGCGTGCCGGTAATGGCGGCAACACCATCGTGTGCATGCGCGGCGGCTTCCACGGCCGTACGCTCGAGACCATTGCCGCCACCATGCAGGATTGGCTGCAGGACAGCTTCCGCCCGCTGCCGGGTGGCTTTGTGGCCTGCACGCCCAACGATGTGGACGAGCTGCGTGCGATCTTTAAGCAGCTGGGGAGCGAGATTTGTGCCGTGATGCTCGAGCCGATCCAGGGCGAGAGTGGCGTGCACCCCATGACCGAGGAGTTTATGGCGACAGCGCGCGACCTGGCACACGAAGTGGGCGCCGTGCTTATCGCCGACGAGGTCCAGTGCGGCATCTTCCGCTCCGGCAAGCCATTTGCATTCCAAACCTATGGCGTGGAGCCCGACATCATGAGCCTTGCCAAGGGCATTGCCGACGGCGTGCCCATGGGTGCCGTCGTGGCAAAGAAAGAGATTGCCGACGTGTTTAAGCCGGGCGACCACGGCTCGACCTTTGGCGGTAGCTGCTTGGCCATCGCGGCGTGCGCCGCGACGCTCTCCGCGCTCGTGCGCGGCGATTATGCCGAGCATGCTGCCAAGGTGGGTGCTTATATGGAGGCAAAACTCACCAAGCTGCCGCATGTGGTCGAGGTACGCGGTCGCGGCTTAATGCTCGGCTTCGATCTGGATGACGCTGCGGGCGATGCGCATGATATTGTTGCCCGCGCGCTTGCCGCTGGCGCCGTGATTAACGCGACCGGAGCTCATACGCTGCGTTTCCTGCCGCCGCTTATCTGCGAGGAAGCCGACGTGGACAGCCTGATCGAGATTTTGTCGGACGTTTTGGCCTAACACAACGCAATAGCTCAATTTGGACCGGGTTCCGGACTGCGGACGTGCCCTATGCGGCACGATTCAGCGGTCTGGACCCCGTTTTGTCTTAGATTTGCTAAGGCGGGGGAGACCTGCTGGTCAAAAAACATCAAATATGAGTACTGTTACCGATTTGGTAGCAGCAATTTTGGACTAATAAGGCTAGATAGCAAGACGAAATGGCGATGAATACACGATTTTAATCCAACTGTTAGTCCTTATAATGGACACATGTTGCGTAACTTAGGCAAATACTATCTTATTATATGTTGCAAACAAAGTAGCAGTACTCATTTTTGCCATTTTTTGGCCACGGCCTTTGTGGCAGACGTGCTGGCGGGTTCGAATCCCATGCGCTGGGCACAAAAAAGAAAGGCCCCCATCGCTGGGAGCCTTTTCAATCAAGTGGTGGGCGATGAGGGATGTCCGCGTGCGGCTGGCGCCGCCCGCTTCCGCTTCGTCGCTTCGCTCCTCGCGTGCTGCGCTGGAAAACGCTTCGCGTTTCCTCAGCTCCGCACCCTTGCGGGTTCGAATCCCATGAAATGGGCCCAAACAAAAACGGTCCCCTTTCGAGGACCGTTTCCAATTCAATGGTGGGCGATGAGGGATTCGAACCCCCAGCCTTGTGCGTGTAAAGCACCTGCGCTAACCGTTGCGCCAATCGCCCGCAGGGATTGAGTATAGCGGAAACCCCGTGCTGTTCACCGCTAATTCATAACGAAACTTACGCGGCGACTTCGGCGCCCTTGTCCTCGTCGATAAAGAAGCGCTTGTACCAGATGAGGAACGTCAGCGTGGTATAGATCTTGCGCTGGTTGAGCGCGCGACCCTCAAAGTGATCGTCAAGCAGTTTCATGAGCGCATCGGTGTCAAAGAAATCGGCAGCCCATGGTGCGGTGAAGTATTCCTTTACGTAGTCGTAGTACTTTTGCTCGCGCAGCCAGAACTTGACCGGTACGGGGAAGCCCACCTTCTTGCGCGTTGCCCACTCGTCGGGCAGCGTACTGTTGGCAGCGTGACGCAGAACGAGCTTGCAGCCTTCTTCGTTAACACGGTAGTTGGCGGGAATGTGCTCGGCAAACTCCATGACCTTCTTGTCCAGGAACGGGACGCGAAGCTCCAGAGAATGCGCCATGCACATCTTGTCTGCTTTGAGCAGGATGTCGCCCGGCAGCCACATGTTCATATCCAGATACTGTTTCTTGGAAAGCTCGCAGCAATCGGGAACCTGCTTGTAGTACTCGGCGCACATCTCGGCGGCGTTCTTGCCGGTGTCATAAGCGGGCTTGAGCACCTCGTCGACCTCGGAGGGATCGAACACCTTTGCCTGACCCACATACCAGCGCTCGGGAACCTCGGCGCATTTCGTCAGGAAGTTGTGGCCCTTAAAGTAGGGGAGATGCTGAACGAGCGAGCCCAGGGCGCGACGTACGCCGAGCGGCACGCGCTTCTTAAAGGAGCGCATCTCGGGGGTGTCCTCGTACCACTCGTAGCCGGCAAACAGCTCGTCGGCACCCTCGCCCGAAAGGACGACGGTGACCTCCTCGGAAGCCATCTGCGCCAGATAGTACAGCGGCACGCTGGACAGGTTCGATTGCGGCTCGTCCATGTGATACTGGATATCGGGCAGTGCATCGAAGAACTCGTCGGCGGTAATCATCTTGCGCACGTTCTTGATGCCAAGCTTGTCGGAAAGCTCAGCAGCGTAGTTGGTCTCGTTGAAGTTCTTGTAATCAAAGCCGACAGAATACGTGGTGTCAGGCATGAGACAGGCGGCAATGTAGCTGGAGTCCACGCCGCCAGAAAGGAACGAGCCCACCTTAACATCGGCGATTCGGTGTGCAGCGACGCTTTCGTGCACGACCTTGTCGCACTCGTCCACGTACTCCTCGAAGGTCTTGGAGTTGTCGTCGGTGAAGTCACAGCTCCAGTAACGCTTGATGTCCATGGTGTTGGTCGTCAGGTCATACGTAAAGCAATGCGCCGGGGCAAGCTTGAACACGCCCTTAAAGAAGGTCTCCTCCGTGGCGGGGAATTGCAGCGTCAGGTAGGGGCGCAGCGCGTCGTGGTTGACGGCCTTCTCAAACTTGGGATGGTCCAGGAAGCTCTTGATCTCGGAGCCAAACAGCAGCGAGCCATCGGATGCCTGGTAGTAATAGAACGGCTTGATACCAAAGATGTCGCGAGCGCCAAAGAGTTTGTTCTTGTTCTGGTCGTGAATCACGAACGCGTACATGCCGCGCAGGCGGTTGACCAGGTCCTCGCCCCACTCCTCGTAACCGTGTACCAGGACCTCGGTATCGGCGTTGCAGTGGAAGGCGTAGCCGGCTGCCTCCAGCTCGGCGCGAAGCTCCTGGAAGTTGTAGATCTCTCCGTTGAAGACAATCGTGACCTTGCCGTCGTCGCTCGACATGGGCTGAGCTCCAGCTTCGGAAAGATCAAGAATCGAAAGACGACGGAAGCCAAGGGCAACGTTGTCGACGATATGCTGGCCGCCCATATCGGGACCACGGTGGATGATGCGATTCATCATAGCCGTGAGAACCAGCTCACTCTGTTCATCTGTACCGGTAAAACCGACAAAACCGCACATGCAAGATCCTTTCTGCTGACGGCTCAGGTGTACTGCCGCAAGGATTGTGGCAGCTGATGTCAAATAATCTTTACTATCATGCCAATCTTTTGTTTCGTGATAGGGCATAAGCGCCGAGCGAACCGAAAAAACCACGGCCCGATCTTCAGACGAAGCGGCGGGCCGTGGTTGCGAATGCTATGTATGAGCGGTTAGCGCTTGCTGCGCTCGGCGAGACGGTGCTCCACCTTGGTGACGATGTGGATGAGCGGAATCGTCACGACCAGATAGTAAAGTGCGGCGCAAATGTAGGGCGTAATGTTGCCCGTGGTGGCCGTGAGGTTTTTGGAGAACAGCATGAGCTCCATGACGCCAACGCTCGAAAGCAGTGACGTGTCCTTGTACAGCATAACGAACTCGCTGGTCATAGTCGGTATAACGTAACGTACGGCTTGTGGGATCACGATGCGCGACATAACTTGGGACCAAGTCATGCCAAGCGAGTAGGCAGCTTCCGCTTGACCATGCGGTACGCTCTCGATACCGGCACGGAAAATCTCGGCAAGATAGGCCGAGCAGTTGATGGCGAGCACGCCAACGCCGAGCGGCAGATTGGGCACGTTGAGACCGATCATAGGGAACCCAAAGAACGCAATGTAGATCTGCAGGAAGAGCGGGGTTCCACGCAGGACGTTGATGTATGTTACGGCGATGCCGCGCAGCATACGACTATGACTGATTTTCATAAAGGCAAACAGCAAGCCGATGGGGATGGCGAGCGGAAAACCGATGGCGGTCACGGCAAGTGCTATGCCCCAGCCCTTAAAGAGCGAGACGATTGAGGTGACGATAATCTGCGGCTTGCAGAACATGCCCAAAAACGGGTTGGAGTTCCACGCGGCAACCCAAGGCTGGGCATCGAGCCAGGCGACGATTTCTTGCACCATGGTGCTCTCCGAGACGCTGATGGTGGGGCTCTCGGGAAGATCTCGCTTGTCGCCGTCGGCGACATAGCTGCCGGTGACGGCATAGGCACCCGCGTTGCTCGGGAATACGACGTCGGGGACGACAACGCGAATCTGCGAGCCGGCAGCGACGAGATCGGCGAACTTGATGACGAGCTTTGAGCCGTCCAGCGAGCACGATGCCTTGACACCCGTCTGGTTCAGTCCGTCGAGCAGCGTGACCTTAACATCGGTGCTTTCAAACGATCCGCCCTCGGGCAGCTCAAGCTCAATTTGCGAAACGTCGCCCTCGTCGCTACCCGTTGTCGCTTCCCAGGTCAGGCGGGTTGCGATGCCGCCGAGCACGCCGTTGCCGCCGTCTTCGTTTGACTTGGCGGTCGCCGAGGTGACGGCAAGTGAAGCGCCTGTCGCGTCGTCTGAGCTCGAGGCGTCCTCGTTATCGGACCCGCTCGTGGGTGCCATGCCAAACCACTTCTCGTACAGTTTGTCATAGGCACCGGAGCTCTTGATCTTGGCAAGGGCATCGTTGATGGCCTGTGTCAGCCCGGGGTTGTCTTTAGAGACGGCGATGCCAAACTGCTCGCCCGTCGGAACCTCTTTGATGATCTCCATATCGGTAAAGGAGTTTGAAACCATCCACTGTTCAACGGGCAGATCGCATACGACCGCCTGGCACTGACCACTCATGACGGCGGTGAAGGCTGCCGTCCAGTCGTCAAAGTTGACGGTAGTTGCCTGCGGCAGGTTCTCGATTGCCCACTCCTCGGACGTGGTGCCCGACTGCACGGCAATTTTGACGCCCGGCGCGTTGAGGCTATCGACCGTGTCGTATCCAGTGTTCTTTGCAACTGCGACGCCCTGGTTGGAGTCGATATAGGGATCGGTGAAGTCGACCTCTTCCTTGCGCTCGTCGGTAATCGTGATGTTACATGCGCCGACATCGGTCTTTACACCCTGCTTGACCATGGGGATAATGCCGTCGAACTTTTGCGCCGGCAAGTAGTTGAGCTCCAGACCGAGCTCGTCTGCGATCATACCCATGAGTTCATAGGTAAAGCCCTGGTCTTCGCCGGAATCGTTGACGTATTCAAACGGGGGTGTGGCCAAGTCACTTGCGACGGTGAGCTTGCCATTCTCGACGAGTGTGTAGGTGCTCGAGGCGTTCTGGGAGGACGAACAGCCGCTCGCGCCGATGATGGTGGCAAGGGCCACAACGACCGTCACGAAGGCGCAGACGATGTGCCGGGTCAACTGGACACGTGTCGAGTGGTGGCGACGTTCGAAGTGTCGTTTCATCTGGAATCCTTTGCTTGGGCATGATGGGTCGGCATTGCGGGTCAATGAGGCACATCAAGACATTTGGATAAAGAATAGCATCCAGAGTTCCTTGTTTTTACGCGGGGTGAACACTGTTGCCATTTATTAATCCGCGACACAGTCCATGCAATTTTTTAGAAGCCTGCGGTGCGCGCAAGGTCAGGTGGCATATTAGGATGGTTGATAATACAGAATGTTTCATCGTTTCTGCCGCGGGACGTCTTTTGCCCTTTAAGGCTGAATTTAGCGAGAGAGGTCTTTGTATGTCGAGTCCGACACAAGAGAAGCTAACTCTGATGCGCTATATAGAGTTGCTCGAGGAAGATGACCTTGTTGTTTCCAAACCGAGCGCTTCGTGCGACCAGCGCATTGAGTTTGCGACTGATGACTCGCGCCAGGTGCGTCCGGGCACGTTGTTTGTCTGCAAGGGCCGCGCGTTTAAGCGCGAGTACCTGCTTTCGGCAATCGCCGATGGCGCCGTGGCCTACGTTTCCGAGGTCGATTACGATGTTGATCTTCCCGCGGTGATTGTGAGTGATATTCGTCGCACGCTCGCCGTGGTGGCAGATGCCTTTTATGGGCACCCGTCGGGTAAGGTGAAGGTCTGCGCCTTTACAGGCACCAAGGGCAAGTCGACCTGCAGCTTTTATCTGCGCGGCATTCTCGCCAACGAGGCCAAGCTTACGGGCTGTCATCGACCCGCTCTTAATACGGGCATTGAGTTCGACGACGGCATCGAGGCCGGCCCTTCCAAACTGACGACTCCCGAATCCTTCCTGCTGCAGTCTCGCATCGCGCATGCCGCGGAGGCGGGTGCCCCGTGGCTGGTTATGGAGGCATCGAGCCAGGGCCTCAAATACGAGCGCACGGGCAAGATCGCCTTTGAAGTCGGCGCCTTTACCAATATCGGCGAGGATCACATTTCGCCGATTGAGCATCCGACGCTCGAGGATTACTTTGCCAGCAAGCTCAAAATCTTCTCGCAGAGCCGCTTTGCCGTGGTCAATCTCGATATGGATAAGGTCGATCGTGTGCTCGAGGCGGCATCTCGTTGCGAACGTACGGTGACGTTCTCCCTGACCGACGAGCGTGCCGACGTGCTTGCGCTGGCGATTCGCAATGGTGACTGCGGCGTGGTGGCAACGGTGCGCACGCCCCGCTTTACGCGCGACATTGTGATTCCCACGCCGGTTAAGTTCAATGTGTCCAACGCGCTTGCCGCTATTGCCTGCGCCGAGGCCCTGGGCATTTCCGAAGAGGGTATCGTCCACGGCTTTGAGGGCGTCTTTGTTCCCGGCCGTATGGAGCTCTATCCGTCCGTATCGGGCAAAATCTTGGGTATCGTCGATTTTGCACATAACGGCATGAGCCTCGAGACACTCCTGCGCGACTTGCGCGAGAACTATCCCGAGCGCGAGCTGGCGGTTGTATTTGGCGCTACGGGTGGTAAGGGTGTCGATCGACGCACCACGATGGGCATCGCCGCTGGCAAGTATGCCGACCGAATCGTGATTACCGAGGATGACCCCGGCCCCGAGGATGTCGAGGATATTTGCGCCGAGATCGCGCGCAACGTTCAAGCGCAGGGAAATGATAACTGGCAAATCGTGACTGATCGCGTTGCCGCTATCGAGACCGCCGTGCGTGAGACCGTCCGTCCTGCCGTGGTCATCGTGACCGGTAAGGGCGAGGAAGAGCGTATGCTGCGCAAGAACGGACCCGAGCCTTGTGAGCGCGACGGCTCGATTCTCAAGCGCACCCTTGCGGCGTACGACGCCTAAGACCAGAAACCCCTTCTACGTAATGGAGTGACCATGTCCCACAATACCCTGCCGACCGTCGCTGAGCTTTCGGGCGAGATGCGCGAGCGTCTTGCCAAGGTTAAGTACGTCTTTACCGACCTGGACGCCACCATGCTCGCGCCCGGCTCGTGCGTGCTGCGCGACAACGACGGCAACCCCTCGACCAAGCTCGTCGAGGCTGTCGTGGCACTTGCCCGCGCCGGCATTCAGGTGGTTCCCACCTCGGGCCGCAACCGTACCATGATCCACGAGGATGCGCGCGTGCTCGGCCTCAACTCCTACATCGGCGAGATGGGTGGCCTGGTCATGTACGATCTCAAGGCCAACGATTGGGAGTATCTGACCGGCGATATGCCCTACGACCCCGCCTGCGGCCTCACGCCGCATCAGGTGATCGAGCAGACCGGCGTGTGCGAGAAGATTCTCGCCCGCTGGCCGCATAAGATCGAGTACCACAACGATATGTCGACTGGCTACAAGTACCGCGAGGTCACCGTCGGTATGCGCGGCGATGTGCCCGACGACGAGGTTCAGGCCATTCTTGACGAGGCCGGCTGCGGCCTGGTCTGGGCCTGCAACGGTCATCTGACGCATCTGTCCAAGCCGACGACGCTCGAGCTCGAGCGCGTCGAGGATGGCCGCGCGTTTAACATCAATCCCGCCGGCCTCAACAAGGGCGTTGCCATCGCACGTTTCTGCGAGCACCTGGGTATCGAGCGCGAGGAGACGCTGGCGCTCGGCGATTCCGAGTCCGACTTCTACATGGCTGACCACGTGGGCACGTTCTGCCTGGTCGAGAATGGTTTGACCAGCGCCGGCGCGCCCGAGTTCCTGGATGCCTGCGATAACGCCTACGTCACGCGCGGAAAGATTGTCGACGGCTGGGCGGCAACGGCAGAGCTGCTCGTCGCGGCCCGCTCGTAGTGCGGTCCTATCGTTCTGAGCCATATCTTTTCGAGAGAGAATCTGGTGAGGTAATGTCCGATATCGAGAATCTGGCAGGTGACACGCGCCCGATCGGTGTGTTCGACTCGGGACTGGGCGGTCTGACGGTTGCGCGCGCGATTGCGACGGCGTTGCCGCACGAGTCCGTCTACTACTTTGGCGATACCAAGCGCTGCCCTTACGGCACCCGCACCGAGGACGAGGTGCGCTCGTTTGCACTGCAGGCGGGCCGTTGGCTGTCGAAGCACGACGTCAAGATCATGGTCATCGCCTGCAATACGGCGACCGCTGCGGCCTTGCGTTTGGCCCAGCAGGTGCTCGACGTCCCCGTCATCGGTGTGATTGCACCGGGCGCACGCGCGGCAATCAACAGCACCCGCACGCGCCGGGTGGGCGTGCTCGCCACCAACCTCACCATTCGCTCAGGCGCTTACACGCGTGCCATTCAGGACCTGGATGCCGGCGTCGACGTATACGGCTGCCCTGCCTCGAGCTTTGTCGAGGTCGTTGAGCACGAGCTCGCCTCGGGCGCACATCTGCAAGAGCAGTGGCTCGAGAACGAGGACATCTTTGATACGCCTGCCGTACGCGCGCTGGTCGGTGCCACGGTTGAACCGCTGCGCGACCACGGCATCGATACCGTGGTACTCGGCTGCACGCATTTTCCGCTGCTCGTGGGGCCTATTCGCCATGCGCTGGGGCCCGGAGTGCGCGTGGTGAGCTCCGCCGAGGAGACCACGCGCGAGCTGACCGATATTCTCACGCGCCGCGAGCAGCTGGCGGGCGACGCAGCCGAGCCGCAGCATCGTTTTGCAACGACGGCCGATAACATTGCCGAGTTTGCGGTGGCGGGCAGCTTTATCTTTGGCCAGCCGCTCAAGAGCATTGAGCATATCGATATCGACGAACTGAAATAGATATAAGGTCACCGACCAAAGGCTCACGTTCACCTTTTGCCGAAAGGATTTTTCTATGGAGTATATGCAGGTCAATCGCGCCAACGGCCGCGCCGCCGATGAGCTGCGCCCCATCAAGCTTACCCGCGGCGTCATGAAGCACGCCCACGGTTCGTGCCTGGCCGAGTTTGGCGATACGCGCGTGCTGTGCGCTGCCACCATCGAGGAGGGCGTGCCGGGCTGGCGCAAGGGCGCCAAGGCCGGTTGGGTAACGGCGGAGTACGCCATGCTGCCGGCATCGACCGGCAAGCGCTGCAAGCGCGAGCATGCCAACCGCAAGGGCCGCTCCATGGAGATTGAGCGCCTCATCGGCCGTAGCCTGCGCACCGTCGTCAACATGAAGGCGCTTGGAGAGTACACCGTCACCGTCGACTGTGACGTGATTCAGGCAGACGGCGGCACGCGAACGGCGAGCATTACCGGCGCCTGGGTGGCGTTGCACGACGCCCTTGCCATGTGGGTCGAGGCGGGTAAGCTCGAGCGCATCCCGCTCACGGGCCAGGTCGCCGCGATTTCCATGGGCGTTGTCGACGGCAACACCCTGCTCGACCTGGATTATTCCGAGGACAGTCACGCCGAGGTCGACATGAACCTTGTCGCCACCGATACCGGTGAGATGATCGAGCTCCAGGGCACTGGCGAGCAGGCGCCCTTCGACCGCAAGCGCCTCAATGCCCTGCTCGATTTGGGCGACAAGGGCATTGCCGAGCTCATCGAGCTCCAGCGCCAAGCCCTCGCCTAACCTACCAAAAAGGGATGTTAATTATGACAGGTTTTATCTGCGGAAACGCCGATAGATAAGGTTGATGCCACATGAAAGGGGAGACGCCGAAGGGCCAGTCCCTTTTACGTGGCTTTGCTATACGGACAAGGAGACCACTCATGGCACTTGAGAAGATCGACATCGACACCCTCGACCCGGCGGCGACCATCGTCGTGGCAACGGGCAATGCCCATAAGCTCACCGAGATCGAGGCCATTTTGGGCAAGGTTATGCCCGAGGTTCGCTTTGTGGCGCTCGGCCAGCTGGGCGATTTTGAGGACCCCGAGGAAAACGGCACGACGTTTTTGGAGAACGCCATCATCAAGGCGCAGGCCGCGGTAGAGGAGACGGGGCTCATGGCCATTGCCGACGATTCGGGCCTGGTCGTCGATGCGCTGGACGGTGAGCCCGGTGTGTATAGCGCGCGCTACGCGGGCGTTCACGGCGACGATGCCGCCAACAATGCCAAACTGCTCGTGAATCTGGAGGGCGTGGCCGACGAGGACCGCACTGCGCGCTTTATGAGCGTCGTCGCGCTCATCGACACGGACGGTTTGGTCACCTATGGTGAGGGCGCCTGCGAGGGCGTTATCGCACACGAGGGTCGCGGCGATCACGGCTTTGGCTACGACCCGCTGTTCCTGCCGGTCGACACGCCGGGCAAGACCATGGCCGAGCTGACGGTGGACGAGAAGAACGCCATCAGCCATCGATTCCATGCGCTCGAGCACCTATCCGCCAAACTGACGGGCGAGGAGTAGGCCGTGCGTGCGGTGGTGCAGCGCGTGCTCAACGCCGGCGTGACGGTCGACGGTGAGTGCGTGGGCAAAATTGGGCGCGGCTATCTGGTGCTGCTGGGCGTGGGCCACGGCGACACGCGCGCCGAGGCCGATAAGCTGTGGGGAAAGCTCCGGGGCTTGCGCATTAACGAGGACGAGAACGGCAAGACCAACCTGGCACTTGCCGATGTCGACGGCGAGGTTCTCGTGGTGTCGCAGTTCACGCTGTTCGCCGATTGCCGTCACGGCCGCCGTCCATCGTTTACGGATGCCGGCGCCCCCGATGTCGCCAACGAGCTCTACGAGTACTTCCTGACGCTTGTGCGCGAGGACGTCGAACACGTAGCGCATGGCATCTTCGGCGCCGACATGAAGGTCGACCTCGTCAACGACGGTCCATTCACCATCGTCCTGGACACCGATGCTCTGTAAGTAGCTAATTAGCTACTTGCGTATGGCCACAACAGGGTGCTATAGTATTAGAGTTTTGTCTATCTTAGGGGTATTATCCCCTTTTTGAATTGCACCTTCTGGAGGCCCTGTTCATGGAAGAGATGGAAGTCAATCACGTCGACGACATCCACGAGAAGCTGACCGATATGGTGGGCGATCGCGTTAAGGTGAAGGCCAACATGGGCCGCACCCGCGTCGTCGAGCGCATGGGCACCATCAAGAGCGTCCATCCGGCAGTCTTTATCGTCGAGGTCGACGAGCGCCGTGGCCGCAAGTCGCGTCAGTCCTACCAGTATATTGATGTTCTCACCGGCCAGGTCGAGTTGTTCGATCCCGAGAGCGGCGAGCACATTTTTACCCCGCTCGGCAATCAGCTCGAGGAGCACTAGCGGTGACCGATTGGTCCCTGACCCTTTCCGCGCCGGCAAAGATCAACCTCTATCTAGGGGTTCATACCGAGCGTGACGACCGCGGCTACCATAAGGTCGATTCCCTGATGGCAGCCGTCGGTCTTGTCGATACCGTGACGGTTACGCCGGCACAGGCGCTGACCGTCCAGACGATTCCGACATCCGACTTTCCCATGCAAAAGAATACGGCGTATCGTGCTGCGCTCGCTATGGCCGAGCATTATGGTCGCGAAGCCAATGTCTGCATCACGATCGAGAAGCGCATCCCGTTGTGTGCCGGCCTGGGCGGTCCTTCGACGGATGCCGCGGCGGTCATTGTTGCCTTGGCAGAGCTGTGGGGTATCGACCGCACCGATCCCGTGCTGGACAACATTGCGCGCGGCATTGGCGCCGACGTTCCCTTCTTTTTGCATGCCAGCCCTGCATTTTATGTGGGTGGGGGAGACGTGCTGGCAACCGAGTACCCCGCACTTCCCGCGACACCCGTCGTGCTGGTCAAGCCGCGTGAGGCAAGCGTTTCAACAATTGAAGCCTATCGACGTTTTGACGAGACCCCAGCGCCTGCGGACAAGCCTGGAGCGATCGCATCTGCCCTTCGCTCGGGAGACGCAGAGGCGGCCTACGCGCTCGTCCACAACAACCTGGGTGTCATTTCCGCGCAGATGGAGCCGCGGATTCAAACAGTGCTCGACTGGCTTCGTTCACAGGACGGTGCCATTGCCGCAAACGTGTGCGGTTCGGGTGCCTGCTCGTTTGCTCTCTGCGATAGCGCCGCCACGGCAGCCAATCTTTCGGCAGCCGCTCATCAAAACGGCTGGTGGGCTTATGCAACGGAGCTCGTTTCCGACACGGTTCGCATTGAAGCGCCAAAGAAGTAAAAATTTCTCTGGCACACGACGGAAATCTTTGTTACTATAGTCGAGCTAACGGGTTGTGGCTCAGTTTGGTAGAGCAC
>OLQB01000766.1_pt1 | contig 24724 bp, 18 predicted proteins | sample 1672681 | NCBI WGS metagenome assembly OLQB01 (sample SAMEA3136713, study PRJEB25190) | human gut metagenome | reverse complement strand
GGACTCAATCCGGAGATGTCCGAAACGGAGTTCAAGGAAATCAGTAATGCGTTCAACGGCAGAGAGAACGGGTATTTATCAAACGGGCTGGATAATAAGGATAATTATTACATGAGACGCGTTTATCTGGCATGTGTCCGCAGTATTGACTTTTTAACTTCTTTACCCGAATGGGACGGTAAGAATGTCATTGTGCAAGGTGGTAGCCAGGGAGGTGCTTTGGCATTGATTACCGCCGGACTGGATACACGGGTAACAGCGTGTGTAGCCAATCATCCGGCTTTAAGCGATATGGCAGGCTATAAGGCTGGCAGAGCGGGAGGTTATCCGCATTTCTTCCGTGTAGCAGGTATGGATACTGCCGATAAGCTGAATACAATGGCTTATTATGATGTAGTAAACTTTGCCCGCCGGATAAAAATTCCTATTTACATGACTTGGGGATACAATGATGATACTTGTCCGCCCACTACCAGTTATATCGTATATAATGTGTTGAATTGCCCAAAAGAAGCGCTAATCACTCCTATTAACGAACACTGGACATCTGAAACTACGGAGTATGGGCATTTTGGATATTGAAACACATGAAATAAGCAAACTTGTTGGAGGAATTGAATGTGGATGAGAACACCATTATTCTCTATACAACGGATAACGGTCCTCACTATAATATGTGGCCGGATGCCGGTCTTACTCCATTCCGTGGAGAGAAGAACACTAACTGGGAAGGGGGGTATCGTGTACCGGCTTTGGTAAGTTGGCCGGGACATATTCAACCGGGAAGTGTATCCAACGAAATAGTCTCTCATACTGATTGGATGCCTACACTATTGGCCGCAGCTGGGGAACCTGATATAAAAGATAAAATACTGAATGGTTATAAAGCTGGGGATATGACTTATAAAGTACATCTGGATGGTTATAACATTCTTTCTTATTTAACAGGCAAAAGTGAGAAGAGTCCTCGTCATCATTTCTTTTATTTCAGCGATGATGGCCTGCCTGTGGCTATGCGTATAGATGATTGGAAATTGACATTTGCTGAACAACGGGCACATGGAATGGATGTTTGGCGTGAACCATTTGTTCAACTCCGAGTTCCTAATTTGTTTAATTTACGTCGTGATCCTTTTGAACGTGCAACTACAGACGCTGATAATTATTCTAAATGGTTTGATGATCATCAATTTATTATCATCAAAGCTCAGAATGAGTTCATGCAATTTATGAAAACGTTCGAAAAATATCCACCTCGTCAACGTCCGGCCTCATTTACAATAGATCAGATATTTGAAAAGTACACAAAAAAATAACATTTTTATTTTAGTTCAAGGACCGTGAATTCTCTATTTACGGCTCTTACTTTATATAGCCTCTACATTATTTAATTTAACAGTTGTTCAAATGAATTTTAAAACTCTCTTAGTTAACGTGAGTTCGAAATAAAATCAAAAAATAGCAAGTTGTCCGTCATTGACAAAATTTACGTCAATGGCGGGCTTCTTTTCAAAAAAGCAGTATGCCGCGATAGCCGACAAGGAGTTGGCTATAAAGTTACTGAATGAACGATGTCTTGAGTGTTCAATCTGTGCGATGTTCTTCAGTTCGTCATTGACCGTTTCAATCAAGGCTCTTTTTCTTAGCAAAATCTTGTCGGCAATACTCATCAGTGAGTTCCTCATATTATTTTTAACTTTAGTAACAAGCTGTATGCCATTAAGGAAAAGGTTTTCAAACAGAGCCTGATCTATATATCCCTTGTCTGCACATAGTTTTCCTTTGATGTTTTCCAGAAACTTACCCTGTTTCAACGGTTCCCGGTCATCCACGTTTCCAGGTGTGAACATGAAATTGAGGATCTCTCCTTTGTCATTGATTATCAGATGCAGCTTGAATCCGAAGAACCATCCCATAGAACATCTTCCACGCTCGGCAAGCCCTTCAAATGTCTTATGAATCAAGATTCTTTGGTTACGACATACACATAAGGGAGTGGAATCAACGAAACTGATGCCGGTACAAGTTCCCAGCAGTACTTTTTTGATGAATATGGTCATGGGAAGCAATACTTCCTTCTCCAGTTCCACAAAACGGTTATAAGAAACCTGACGAGGAAAAGGGTGTTTCAGATGTTTACAGACATACTCCTTGTAGTAATGCTTGAAACAACGGAAACCACCGGAGTGAAACAGGATTAGAATAACCATAATCTCTGCATCACTCATACGGTTGGGTTTGTTACGATGCATGGTCTTCATATCCTTAATCATATATTTTTCCTATTGCAATGTAAATTCCTTGCAAAAATCATCGGCCATACAATAAATCTCTGTAACTTTAGACTCTGGAAACATAGTGGTAATCGTTTAAATGTTATAATTCAGCACTATAAATTTAATACTTTTATCGCTATGTTTCTAATTATAAGTGAAATATATTTATTCTTATTTCGAATTCACGTTATGTTATGTATGCTTAAGTGATAGTTATTAAACAACTCGTAACAATGCGCACTTTTTATGATATATTAGGGATATCACGTTCTGCTACACAGCAAGAAATATTAGTAGCATATAGGAAACGTTGTCTTGAAACTCATCCTGATAAAGGTGGAGATGGAAGAGACTTCATGAATGTAAGGAAAGGTTATGAAATATTATCAAATCCAGAAAAAAGGAAAGCTTATGACCAATGGGTTCTAAAAAAAGAGAAAGATGAACTAGAGAGAAAGATTAAAGAGCAAAGAGTTCAAAATGAAGAATATTTACATAAAAATGCCTCAGGTAATAACAAAACTTGTAATAATGCCTCAGGTAATAACAGCACACGTCATTATACCTCAGATAATAAGGTAAATTCAGAAAAAAAGGATGATTCAAGCATTTTAATTATTGGCGTTGTAATTATTCTACTTTCACTCACTATCTATTTTATTAATAGTAACAGTAATATTCCCGACAAGCCTTTACAATATAAAAATCAAGATGTTACAATTACTAGTGATAAAATTGTAATTAAAGATATAAAATGGCTTTATGATGAGTTGTCTAAATACTCAGATATAGGTTCATATAGTCAGTTCAAAGAGGAACTTAAAGATTCAATTATGGCAGGTAACCTTTACATCAATCGTGGTATAACGGGGGCTATTGTAAATCGTCAGCCGTTTGGTGGAATGAAATTGTCGGCTTTTGGTGGAGGTGTGAAGGCGGGTGGTCCTAACTATTGTGCTTGTTTTGTAAATATTGCAGATAAGCCAGGCAGTATCACCGACTATACACAAAGTTATGTGAAGGCATACGAGCAGGAATTTGCGCATGCTCGTGATGTCAATAATCTGTATGGCGAGCAAAATGCATTCCGCTATCTGCCTTTAAAGAATATGGTTTTGCGTCTTTTCCCGGGAGATAACAATGAAGATGCAAAGATGATTGCTTTGGCTGCCAGAATTTGTCATACTCCATTGAGTATTAGTTTTGAACCTGGTGATGACCGTACCGCTGCATTGGCTTCTTTGGGATGTCCTTTAAAAGAAGAAGCGTTGGCCGGATTCCTGAAATCAATGAAGAACTATGAGCGTATCCGTACTTGTGGGGCGGATATTCCGATGGAAATGTATGAGGAAGCTGCACGTATTGATAAGTATATTGCTACAGCTAAACCGGTGAAAGATGGACGTGTGGAATTGATTCATTACATCAAAGAGCAAAGTATTTCATTTGAATATCATCGTTATGGTAGTATTCTGGAGGTGCCGCCGGTAGAATGATGAAATAGCTTTTATTAGTATGTCTTTAGTATAACTTTATTAGGAGTCTCGAATTGTATGGGACTCCTAATTCTGTTTTAGAAATTATTACTAGAATTTTTGGGTGGGAGAGAATAAATGTGTATATGTTCAGACGTTTTTCACGTTACACGTGCCAGTTTCTGAAAGGTAATCTTGATATTGCGTACATAACTTTCCTTGCGCGACTGGATCTTTTCCTTCAGGTAGTAGTCCATCAGTTCGTGCAGATACTCTATGTTTTCCTCTACGGTAGCAGTGTTGATTTCCTCGTTTGCTTCCAGCAGCAGTTCGAAGAAATCAAGGAATCGGGTATCCAGTTCCACAAAGTTTCCGTTTTGGTGTATGATTTCCTTTTCGATGAGTATTTTTAAACGGTTTTCGTCTTCTTTCAATAGGGTGAGTGCATCCGAGTATCGAAAACTGTGTACTTTTCTCTTCTCAAACATCTCTACCAACAGCCCTTTAGCTACAAAAATCGTATTTATAATTTCGTGAATTGACCGGAATATATACATTGTTTTTTTCAAAAAAGTCCGGCGAAGTTACTCCAAAAGGTTGGAAAAACCTAGCGTTTTATGCTAAAAAGCATATAAATAGTGAAGTAAAAGGTGGAAAATGCTGAGGCGTAAATTAGTAAGAAGGAGGTCGTTGTATGGAGTTTCTGTCGCTTGTATGATGCTATATTTTTCAGATGCGGTTGACACGAATAACGTAGTTAGAATAAAGATATCCGTGCCATCGCATCTGGAAAATAGAATACTTTAGGAACTTTACGGTAAAGACTGATAAACCGGGTGCCTATGTTTTAGAACTGTTTAGTTGTGTGGGTTATTTGCAGGCTAGTTCGAATATCTCTTTACTATATTCTTTGTTCAGCTTCACATAATTGCCTACCCATTCTCCCTTGTTTTCATGTAGTTTTTTTACCAGCAGTTCAATGTCAGGATGTTCTATACCTAGTTCTTTGAAATTGACCGGTAAGCCTATGTATCTGAAAAAATGTTTCAATCGTGATACACCGGCAAGTGCCATCTCTTCCAAATCCTCATTTTCGGGAACTCCGAAAACGCGGTTTGCAAACTGGGCAATCTTCTTCGGATTATGTTCTGCCATGAATGTCATCCATGCAGGTACGATTACTGCTAGTCCTGCTCCATGTGTCACATTATATACAGCGCTGATTTCATGTTCCAGAAAATGTGACGCCCAGTCTTCCTCACAACCTACTCCGCAAGTACCGTTATGAGCAATTGTTCCACACCACATGATATTGGCGCGTGCTTCGTAATCGTTCGGGTCCTGCTTCACTTTATATGCTTCTTTGATGATAGTCATCAAAGTCCCTTCACACAGCCGGTCACTGATTTCCACATCGGGAGTATTGGTAAAATAACGTTCCATAATGTGTACCATCATATCGGCAATGCCACAAGCTGTCTGATAAGGGGGAAGGGTATAGGTCAATTCCGGATTCATCACAGCAAAAACGGGCCGTAGTAATTCCGGTACACGCAAACTTAGTTTTTGCAGACCTTCCAGTTTGGTAATCACCGTATTGCCCGAACCTTCGCTACCGGCAGCGGGAATAGTAAGTACCACACCCACTTTTAAGGCCTTCTTCACTTTGGCTTTTCCTATATAGAAATCCCAAAAATCACCTTCGTAGGGCACTCCTGCCGCAATGGCTTTTGCGGTGTCAATAACGGAACCTCCCCCCACGGGAAGCATAAAGTCCACGCCTTCTTTGCGGGCCAGTTCGATGCCTTCGTACACTTTCGGGTCAGTAGGATTAGGTTGTACGCCTCCTAATTTTACATAATCCACTCCTGCCTGTTGCAGAGAATCTTCTATGCGTTGCAGTAATCCGCTGCGAATAATAGAGCCTCCACCGTAAACAATCATTGCCTTCCGGGCGTTATACTTTTTAGCAAGAGTACCGGTTTGGATATCTGTATCCTTGCCAAATACAAACTCGGTAGGGCTGTAAAATACAAAATTGTTCATTTGCTTACTCCTTATATTATTTTGTTGTTTGAAACCAAAGCAAAGTTAAGGAAATATATTACCTTTGCCGCCTAAATTTAGTAAAAAGATGAAAACGGACATTGAAATAGCACGCAGCATTGAGCTGGTCAAGATTAAACAAGTGGCTCGGGAAACCGGTATTCCTGTAGAGCACATCAGTAACTACGGGCGCTATATTGCCAAAGTGGATGAAAGTCAGATAAACGAAGAAAAGGTGCAGCAGAGTAACCTTATTCTAGTTACTGCTATCACTCCTACCAAAGCCGGTATTGGTAAGACCACTGTTTCTATCGGATTGGCTTTGGGACTGAATAAAATAGGAAAGAAAACAATTGTTGCCTTGCGCGAGCCGTCGCTAGGTCCTTGTTTCGGAATGAAAGGGGGAGCTGCCGGAGGAGGATACGCCCAGGTTTTGCCAATGGATAAGATTAATCTTCATTTTACAGGTGATTTTCATGCCATCACTTCTGCTCACAATATGATTTCGGCCTTGTTGGACAATTACCTTTATCAGAATCGTGATAATGGTTTCGGATTGAAGGAAGTGCTGTGGCGTCGTGTGTTGGATGTGAATGACCGTTCCCTCCGTTATATTGTTACAGGACTAGGACCGAAGACCAACGGAATTACCCAGGAGTCAGGTTTTGATATTACTCCTGCATCTGAAATTATGGCTATTCTGTGTCTGGCCAAGGATGAAAAGGACCTGCGTCGTCGCATTGAAAATATTTTATTAGGTTTTACGTATGACAACAAGCCTTTTACTGTAAAAGATTTAGGAGTTGCCGGAGCCATTACAGTTCTTTTGAAAGATGCTCTTTCTCCTAATCTGGTACAAACTACGGAACATACTGCTGCCTTTGTTCATGGGGGGCCGTTTGCCAATATCGCTCACGGTTGCAACTCTATTCTGGCAACCAAGATGGCAATGACTTTTAGTGATTATACTATTACCGAAGCCGGATTCGGGGCTGATCTGGGAGCGGAGAAGTTTTATGATATCAAGTGCCGTAAAGCAGGTATCACACCTAAACTGACCGTATTGGTGGTTACTGCCCGTGCATTGAAAATGCATGGCGGCGTATCACAGGATAAGATAAAGGAACCCAATCTGGAAGCTTTGAAACAAGGTATAGCCAATATGGACAAACATCTGCGTAATCTGAAATATTTCGGTCAGACGGTTGTGGTTGCGTTCAACCGTTATGGGGATGATTCGGAGGAAGAAGTGGATTATATCCGTACCCATTGCGAGAAGAAAGGCGTGGGCTTTGCAGTGAACAATGCCTTTACTGATGGTGGCGAAGGGGCAGTAGAATTGGCGGAACTGGTTGTGAAAACCATTGAGGAACAACCTTCCGAGCCTTTGCAATATGCCTATGATGATGAGGATAGTGTAGAAACTAAAATATCGAAGGTGGCTTGTAATTTATACGGTGCCAGCATTATTACGTATAGTGCCGCTGCCCGTAAGAAACTGAAGCATATTGTAGAATTGGGATATGGAAATTTCCCTATCTGCATTGCCAAGACGCAGTATTCATTCTCTACCGACCCCAAAATTTACGGTGCGGTAGACAATTTTGAATTCCATGTACAAGATATTGTGATGAATGCCGGAGCTGAGATGCTGGTAGTCATTGCCGGAGAAATAATGCGTATGCCGGGATTGCCGAAGGAACCGCAGGCATTGCATATTGATATCGTGAATGGTGAAATAGAGGGGTTGTCGTAACCCCTCTTTTTTTTACTGAACTTATACTGTGTTACATTGACGAGATTAAACACCAAGTGTAAATGGAAAGTCCGATGCCTATTACCAATCCTACAGATGACCATCTGATAAACAACTTGTCTTTATATTTGCAGCCATAGCATAAGCCTGTAATGGCGCACATGGAAATTCCGATTGGAAATACAAAGAATCCTATTGAGATAATCCCGATAAGTATAATGATACCCATGATGGTTAGAACTTTGTTTCTTGCTGTCATGGCTTTTATTGTTTGGTGTTGAATGTATATGGATTATATGTGGCAGTAAAAGTACAAAATTATTGTTTAGAATCAGACTTTTATCCGTTTTTTATATATTTGCATTATTTAAAAAGTGGATGGATGGCGGGTGTCTTGACTCCCGGACAGCATCGTAAATGCATGTCTCGGATTCGTAGTAGGAATACAAAACCTTCTGTCAGAAATGAGAACCTGAATAGGTTATTGTTTACGCTGGACCATTTGTTCTTGGAATATTTCGCAGTACGTCATGCAGTTTCGTATGGAGAGAGCGGTAGAGAATTAAATTTGGTTGCGGCCGAAGATAAAACGGAATATGAGAAAGATAAGCCTTTATAAAAATTGAACTAATCAGTAACGACAAAATGGATATGAAACATGTAAAGTATCTGGCTCTTGTCCTATGCATAGGGAATCTGTCGCCTGTTATGGCGCAGACAGCCTCGAAAAGTCTCACAGTAGACAATTTAGTTGCCTGGCAGCGTATCAGCGGGCAAGCTATTTCTGATAATGGAAAGTGGGTGGCATGCAAGATGGAACCTTGGGAGGGGGATGCTGTGGTGAGTTTATATGATGCACAAGGGAAGGAACTTGCCACTTTTCCGCGGGCGGACCGTTTTCTTTTCTCGGCTTCTTCCGACTATTTGGTTGTGTCGCAGAAACCCGGCAAGATGATAGTGGATTCTCTGAAAATAAAGAAAACGAAGAAAGAAAAGATGCCGATGGATGCATTGGTCATTTATTCGCTTTCGGGCGGCAGGGAAGTGATTGATTCACTGAAAACATTCAGGCTGGCAGAGAAGGCGGACTGGGTTGCTTTTCAGAAGGGAAGGAAAGACTCGACTTTGTATGTCCGACCTTTGAATGGAAAACTCAGTACCCGGTATGAGGCTCCTGCCGTGAAAGCTTTCAATTTTGTAGAGAAAAGCGGAATGCTTTATTATATTACCGCTGGTGACAAGGCAAAGGAAAAGCCGGGATTGTATCTTCTGAATACGGAAACAGGTGTGAAGACGCTGATAAAAGAAGGTGACGGGGTGTTTAAACAGGTAACTTTTGATGAAGATGGAGCAAACTTGGCTTTCTTATATTGTGCACAGAAAGATTCTTGCTATAAGGGCATGAGCTTGTGGTTGTCACAGCAGGGAGCACCGGCAGCAGAAATTGCGGCACGTGGCAATCAGGCTTTTCCGAAAGGGTGGGTGATCAGTGAGCATGGGAAATTACAATTTTCGAAGAGTGCTTCCCGGTTGTTTTTTGGCACATCGCCTGAGCCTAGACAAAAGGATACGTTGCAATTGGCGGAGAACCGTCCCAATGTGCAGGTGTGGAGTTGGGACGAGCCGGTGCAATATACTGTACAGGATTATAATAAGGAGAAAGAGCTGAAAAGAAGCTATCAAGCAGTTTATCATATAAATGGTGGTCGTATTTGTCAGCTGGCAGATGAGGAGTTATCTCAGATTTTGTTGGGAGATGAAGGAGATGCCCCGTTGGCATTGCTTTCCACTTCGCGTCCTTATTCATTGTCCTCCATGTGGGAAGGGCGGACACGCAGTGATTATTACACTGTGTCTTTGGAAGATGGCAGCCGTAAATTACTGGCATCGGCGGATTATGGCAGATACCGTCTTTCACCACAAGGCAAGTATGCGTATTGGTATGCTGAAACAGACAGTTGTTGGTATACTCTTTCTATGGCAGATGGGAAAAAGGTTCAGTTGACTACCCCTGTTTCTTTCCTCGCATGGGATGAAGAGAATGATGTACCTGACTATCCGAACGCACATGGAACTGCCGGATGGACGGAACGGGATGAGTCCCTTTTAATTTATGACCGTTATGATATTTGGAAATTCGATCCGGATGCCATGAAGGAACCTGTCAATCTGACGATGAATGGACGTAAGAACCGGATTTCATATCGTTTGGTAAAACTGGATAAGGAGGAGCGTGTGGTTGACCTGAACAAGCCACAGTTGTTGAAAGGCTTTAACGAAGTGACCAAAGGGAACGGGTATTACAAGGCTCGTCTTTCCACCGCTGCTTCTCCCAAAGAATTGATAGCGGGTAACTATATGTTACGCAGTATTTATAAGGCGAAAAATACAGACCATGTAATCTATACGATGGAAAGTTTTGAGCAATATCCTGACCTTCATTATGCTACACTCGATTTCAAGAAATCTATTCGGCTGACTCATGGCATTGACCAACAGAAAGACTATTTGTGGGGAACTGCTGAATTGGTTTCGTGGATATCTTTAGATGGTCGTAAGTTGGAAGGGGTGGTGTACAAGCCTGCTAATTTTGATCCGGCCAAGAAATACCCGATGATTGTGAGTTTCTATGAGCGAAATTCAGAAACTCTGTTTAATTACCGGATGCCGGAACCCCATCGGTCTACCATTGATTATCATCTTTATAACAGTAACGGGTATATTGTGTTCAATCCGGACATACGTTATGTAGACGGTTATCCGGGTGAGAGTTGCTATAACTGTCTGATGCCGGGGGTTGCCATGCTGATAGGCAAAGGTTATATTGACGAGAAAGCCATAGGGGCGCAGGGACATAGTTGGGGCGGTTATCAAGTGGCTTATCTGGCTACACGTACTGATTTGTTTGCGGCTATTGAGTCAGGTGCTCCGGTGGTCAATATGTTCAGTGCCTACGGAGGTATCCGTTGGGGATCGGGGCTGGCACGCTCGTTCCAGTATGAACATACTCAGAGCCGTCTGGCCGGTACGCCTTGGAGTACTCCGTTGCGTTATTTGGAAAACTCTGCTCTGTTCACGATGGACAAGGTACAAACACCTGTTTTAATTATGCATAATGATGCTGACGGACATGTGCCCTGGTATCAGGGAATAGAATATTTTGTGGCAATGAAACGTCTTGGAAAGCCTTGTTGGATGCTGAACTATACAGGCGAACCGCATTGGCCGACAAAGATTGCCAACAAAATAGATTTTCAAAAACGTATGTTCCAGTTCTTTAATCATTATCTGAAAAAAGAAGCAATGCCTGGATGGATGTCCGATGGGGTTCCGGCTGTAGAACAGCCTTATGAATTAGGATACTGATATTATGTGTTCGGACGACTATAGAATTCAAGCTGCTCCTACTGTGGATAAAGTAAAAGGATAGTTCCTGAAAAGAGGGAGGAGGTGTGTCAAAACTAAAATGACAGCTCCGAAAAGTTATAGATAGTAATTATAAACTTAAAAGGGTCGTATCAAGCTCTGTATTGACTAATGATACGGCCCTTTCTTTAGTCTTTTAGGATGCTCAAATTTCAAATTATAAATTCATATTTTCAAAAACTGAGTTTTGATCCTCTCTTCTTCTTTTTAGTACAATGCTTTTTTATTCAAACTTACCATAACGGGTAGGCAACAGTTTGCGGTCACCTAATGTATTATCTACCCGGGCTACATTGATCCAGAATTTGTTATCACGTACCGATTCGATAGGATAAGCGGCTTTCTCGCGGCTGTAGCTGTGATTCCATTCATTGGCCACCACTTCATATTCAGGATGCGGGGCGTTGACCAATACATTATCTTCTTTATCGGCACTGCCATTCTTCACTTCTTGAATTTCCTGCCAGATGGTTTGCATCACAGTGACGAAATTATCCAGTTCCCATAAACTTTCACTTTCAGTCGGTTCAATCATCAATGTTCCATGAACCGGGAAGGAAAGGGTAGGTGCATGATAGCCATAATCCATCAGACGCTTGGCGATGTCATTTTCGCTGATACCGGTTTCGTCATGCAGATAGCGGCAATCTAAAATCATTTCATGGCCCACAAAGCCCGTAGCACCGGTATATACAATACCGTAGGTATCCTTGAAGCAGGCTGCCAGATAATTGGCGCTCAGAATAGCAGTCTTGGTGGCATTGGTCAGACCTTCGGCGCCCATCATGCAAATATAACCGTAAGTAATAGGCAGGATTCCTGCGCTACCGTATGGAGCTGAAGAAACCTGATTGGCACTGTTACCCCAAACTTGATGTCCTGGAAGGAACGGGACCAGATGTTCGGCTACACAAACGGGACCTACACCGGGACCGCCACCACCGTGAGGGCTGGCAAAAGTCTTATGCAGATTCAAATGGCATACATCAGCACCGATGGTACCCGGATTGGTCAGACCTACCTGTGCATTCATATTTGCACCATCCATGTAAACCTGTGCTCCGCATTTATGAATAATTTTACAAATTTCTGCAATTTCCGGTTCAAAGATACCATGAGTGGACGGATAGGTAATCATTAATGCAGCCAGATCATCCTTGTTGGCTTCTGCTTTTGCACGTAAATCTTCTACGTCTACATTACCTTTATCGTCACAGGCACAAGTCACCGTGGTATATCCGCATTGAATGGCTGAAGCCGGATTCGTACCGTGGGCTGATGCCGGAATTAATATCTTGTTGCGGTGTCCCTGTCCGATACTTTCCAGATAAGCGCGGATGATGCGAAGTCCTGTATACTCTCCTGCTGCACCTGAATTAGGTTGCAAAGTGATTCCTGCAAATCCGGTAATAACCTTCAACTGCTCGCTTAGGTTATTAAGTAGTGTCTGATAGCCTTTTGTTTGATCCTCAGGTGCTAACGGGTGTATAGCCATCCAGCCTAAGTTGCTGAGTGGGAGCATTTCCGAAGCGGCATTCAGTTTCATGGTACAAGAACCCAATGAAATCATGGAATGTGCTAATGAGATATCTTTACGTTCCAAACGTTTGATATAACGCATCATTTCGGTTTCAGTATGATACTTGTTGAATACCTCATGGGTGAGGAAGGAAGTACGGCGGCGTAGTTCACGATTCAGTGAGGATGCTTCGGGAATGTCTGTCACTTCTTGAACGGTTTCTTCGGCAGCAATGGAGAAGATGGAAAGTAACAGGTTTACATCTTTCAGGTCGGTGGTTTCATCAATGCTGAAACCTACATCGCCATTATCATAGTAACGGAGGTTTACTTCTTTACTCAATGCGATGGTACGCAGTTTCTGAGCCGAAACATGGTCGGGCAGACTGAAACGCAGGGTGTCAAAGAATAATTCATTATGCTGTACATATCCCAAGCGGGTTAGGGCTTTGTTCAACCAGGTGGTAATGCTATGAATGCGTTTTGCTATATTTTTGATACCTTCCTGCCCATGATAAACGGCATAGAAGCCGGCCATTGTAGCCAGTAATGCCTGTGCGGTGCAGATGTTGGAAGTTGCTTTTTCGCGTTTAATATGTTGCTCACGGGTCTGTAAAGCCATACGGTAGGCCAGTTTGCCATATTTGTCTTTAGACCAGCCGATGATACGTCCCGGCATATTGCGTTTATATTCGTCACGTGTAGCGAAGTAGGCTGCGGACGGACCTCCGTAGAACAAGGGGATACCCAGGCGCTGGGTACTTCCGAATACGATATCTGCTCCCCATTCGCCGGGAGGAACTAACAATGCCAAACTCATGATGTCAGCATCCACGGCTACTTTACAATGGGCGGCATGTGCCTTTTCCACAAACTCACGATAGTCTTCCACGCTACCGCTGGCATTGGGGTATTGCAGGATGCAGGCAAAAATTTCCGGAGTAAATACCAATTCCTTGTAATTTCCTACTTGGATCTTCATGCCTTGCGGAAGGGCGCGGGTTTGGATGACTGCCAGATTCTGTGGGAAAATCTCTTCATCCACAAACAATACATTGGCTCCGCTTTTTTGTTGGTCGCGGGTGCGAAGTCCATGCATCATGGTGGCGGCTTCGGCAGCGGCGGTAGATTCATCCAGCAATGAGCAGTTTGCCAATGGCATGGCTGTGAGGTCGGATATGACAGTCTGGAAGTTCATCAATGCTTCCAAACGTCCTTGTGAAACTTCGGTTTGATAAGGAGTGTACGAGGTGTACCACACAGGATTCTCGAATACATTGCGTTGAATGACCGCCGGAGTAATACTATCATACCAACCCATACCTATATAGGAGGTATAAATCTTGTTTTGTGAAGCTAGTTCGGTAATGTGCTCTGCAAACTCCCGTTCCGTCATGGGAGCAGCCAGTGGCAGAGGTTCTTTCAAACGGATTTTGGACGGAATTGTTTTGTTAATCAGTTCATCAAGACTCTTTACGCCAATCTTTTCCAACATAACGGGAAGGTCTTCTTCCTGTATACCGATATGTCGGTCTGCTAATAAATCTGTTTTCATGGTAGTAGTATATAAGTTGAATTTTAAGTTTTATCTTATCGGAAAAAAGGGTTGTTCGCTTTTTCTGCTCCCACAGTGGTCGGGTCTCCATGACCAGGATAGACTACCGTGTCGGGGGGAAGTACAAACAAACGACTGCATATATGTTCGCGAAGTTCGTCGAAATTACCTCCTGTAAGGTCTGCACGTCCTATACTTCCTTGGAACAATACATCACCGCTGAAGATACAGTGGGCTTCTTTGCAGTAAAAAACAATGCTTCCCGGCGAATGACCCGGCACATGGATAGCTTCCAGTTGGGTATTGCCGAAAGTAATGATATCTCCATCAAAGATATATTTTCCTAATGGCACGGGTGCTTCGGGCAATTGGAAGCCAAACATACGTGATTGTGCCGGGGCTTGTTCCAGCCAAAATTCATCCGCTTGATTTGCTTCGGCTTTTAGTCCGTATTCTTGTAACAGGAATGGGTTGCCGAAAATATGGTCCAGATGGAGGTGCGTATTCAATAAATGTTTCACTGTCAGGTTATTGCTGTCAATATGTCTTTTTAAGGCTTGCTTTTCTTCTTCATAAAAGCAACCGGCATCAATAATGACGGCTTCCTTCGTTTCGTCCGATAACACATAGCAGTTTACCGGAAACATATTGAATTCAAATTTCTTTATTTTCATTGTTCTTTTATCTATAGTTATTAACCGTTGATGGTTACATAAACCACTTTCTTAGTTTTAAAAAAATCTTCTGTGAATTCATCTTTCAGATCATAAAGCATTGTTTTGTGCTTCACGGGCATTGTTTCTTGATCCAACTCTCCGCCTTTCAGACAAATCAGCCCGTTGGGCAGGGCGTTATGCTGTTCTTGTCTGATGTTTTTACGGATAATTTTTATTAAATCGCCCAAAGGCATGACAGCACGACTTACTACGAAGTCGAATTTTCTTTTTTCTTCTTCGGCGCGGCAATGACGGAAAGTGACATTCTTCAGTCCGATAGCATTGGCTACTTCTGTAGCTACTTTCACTTTCTTTCCGATACTATCCACCAGATGGAATTGGACTTCAGGGAATAAGATGGCCAAAGGGATACCCGGGAAACCGCCCCCTGTGCCCAAGTCCATAATTTGGGTATCAGGGGTGAAGTTTATCACTTTGGCTATGCCTAGCGAGTGCAATACATGATGCTCGTACAGATTAGCGATATCCTTGCGTGAGATTACATTGATTTTGCTATTCCAATCCGTATATAAATCATACAATGCGGCAAACTGTGTTTTCTGCTGTTCGCTGAGGTTAGGGAAATATTTCAGTATTAATTCCATTCTATACTTAAAATCGTTATTTAATGTATCATATATTTTTCTACCGATGTGTAGGGTAAAGAAAGGGTGATGATTCCTACAGCATAGGGAGCGATATCATATTTGTTATACAGGAAAGATACTTTTTCCTTTTCTAACAAGAAATTGTCGGGTACATACATATTGGTAGAATTCAAGATGCCTGCATTCTGAAGTCCTTCCAGTGAGGTGATGGAGCTGTCTTCCAGACGGGTAGCCATCTCTGTTATCAGTTCTTCCAGCAACATGTCGCTCATCGGTTTTTCCGATCCTGCCATAAATACATCTTTCAAAGCAAGCAGTTTGCCGGTATTCTTTTCGAAGTTCATCCATTTGTTCCATGAGTTGGGATGTGCCCCGCCTGTATATTCAAAAGTTTCTGCAATGAAATTCAGAATACCTTCTTTGCCTTCGCTGAAATGGGTGGTCAGTCCGTATTCATAATTGTACCATGTGGGAAGTTCGTCTTTGGGAGTTCCATTTTTTATATCTTCCTGATAGAACTCGTTCACATCTTTGCGGTAGTTGTTAATGTAGGTATTTTTAAAAGAATCTACAGCAACTTCCGGATTCATCCGGATATATTCTTTTCCCAAAACGTGGGCTTGTATGGTACGGTTGATGCGTTGTGCTATGCTATCCGCAGCATCAGATTTTGCTAAATAACTATAATCAATAGTAATCTTACAGGCGGGAGAGACTGTGTCATCTTGTAAATGGGCTTGTTCTTCCACCTTTACAGTCTTCACTGTTTCACTATCAATTTGTTTTTGTCCATTACATCCCGATAATAAAAAGCAGGATACAAGGCAAGTTGCCATAACAGACAATACGAGATTTCTTTTTTTCATAACTTTTTGTTTATTTGCATGGATTACTTATCCTAACTTTCTCCACAAATATAGAATAACTTCGTGAAATGTCCATCTAAAAAGCGAAAATATATTTATCTGTTTGCAACAAGATTGCATGAACTTTTTGCTAAATTTGTCCGTTGATAAGCTATAATAAATAAGTAAAGAAATGAATATGAACGATATGACAAAAAAACTATATCCCGTTACGGGAATGCATTGTGCGGCATGTGCCGGCAACGTGGAGAAGATTGTAAGGAAGCAAGAAGGCGTGGAAAATGCATCGGTTAATTTGGCGACGGCTACTTTGGCGGTGACTTATAATCCGGATATTGTGTCTCCGCAACAACTGAAAGAGGCTGTGATGAAAATAGGTTTTGATTTGATAATAGATGAGGATAACTCTGTGCAGGAGCAGGAGGAAGCAGAGCAATCTTATTACGGACAGTTGAAGCGGAAGACTATCGTTGCTTGGATTTTTGCTTTACCGGTAGCTGTTTTGGGGATGTTTCTGATGAATGTTCCGGGAGTAAACTGGTGGATGCTGTTGCTTTCACTTCCTGTTATTTTATATTCGGGGCGTTCTTTCTATATGAATGCCTGGAAACAGACGCTTCAGCGTACCAGTAATATGGATACGTTGGTGGCACTTAGCACCTCCATCGCATTTTTGTTCAGTTTGTTTAATACGTTCTATCCCGAATTTTGGTACAGCCGCGGATTGGAACCTCATGTATATTATGAAGCTGCCACTGTTATAATAGCTTTCGTATTGGTTGGCAAGCTGATGGAAGAGAAAGCAAAAGGAAAAACTTCCACAGCTATTCGTAAACTGATGGGATTACAACCTCGGGCGGCCCGTGTGGTGAAAGACGGCAGGGAAGAGGATATCTTGATCGCCGACCTCCAGGTCGGTGATAAGGTGAGCGTCCGTCCCGGCGAGCAAATTCCGGTGGATGGAGTCATTGTCGGAGGAAATACCTTTATAGATGAGAGCATGATAAGCGGTGAACCTATTCCTGTAGAGAAAAAGCAGGGTGATAAGGTGCTGGCTGGCACTATCAATCAGAATGGTGCATTTATTATGACTGCTCAAAAGGTGGGGAAAAATACGGTGTTGGCACAGATTATCCGCATGGTGCAGGAAGCACAGGGGTCTAAAGCTCCGGTCCAGCGTATTGTGGATAAAGTGACAGCGGTTTTTGTTCCTGTTGTTCTTGCTGTGGCTGTTTTTACTTTCTTTATTTGGATAGTGGCAGGTGGAGCGGATGACTTTTCCTACGCTATGCTTTCAGCAGTGTCTGTTTTGGTTATTGCCTGTCCGTGTGCCTTGGGACTTGCTACTCCAACTGCATTGATGGTAGGAATTGGTAAAGGGGCCGAATCACATATTTTAATAAAGGATGCAGTAGCTTTGGAGCAGATGCGGAAAGTGGATACAGTGGTACTTGATAAAACGGGTACTGTAACTGAGGGGCGCCCTGTGGTGACCGGCTGGTTGCATGATGCCGGATGGCAGAACGAGCATAAGGGAATTCTGTATGCTGCTGAATTGAAATCGGAACATCCGTTGGCTTTGGCTATTGTCGAGGCTTTGAAAAAGGAAGGTGAGAAGCCGGCAATCATTGATTCTTTTGAGAGCCGGACAGGACGGGGGATTGTGGTGACCCGTGGAAATAAAACTTTTTGGGCAGGAAGCCATCGGTTACTGAAAGATTTTGGAGCGGGAATTTCCGACTTGTTGAAAGGGATGGTGGAGGATTATGAGAAGAGTGGCAAGAGTTTGGTCTATTTTGGCGAGGGAAATACATTGCTGGCGGTTATCGCTATTAGTGATAAAATAAAAGATACTTCCAGACAAGCGGTCAAACAATTGAAGGAGAGTGGAAAGTATATTGTATTGTTGACCGGTGACGGTCATCTTACTGCACAGAATGTGGCCGGAGAAATTGATGCGAATCGTTTTATTTCGGATGCTTTGCCGGCCGATAAGGAGAATGTTATTAAAGAGTTACAGGCTGAAGGAAGAGTCGTAGCTATGGTAGGCGATGGCATTAATGACTCGCAGGCGTTGGCCCGTGCCAATGTAAGTATTGCGATGGGTAAAGGTACAGATATTGCCATGGATGTAGCGATGGTTACGTTAATGACTTCGGATTTGTTGTTGTTACCCAAAGCTTTTAAGCTTTCCTATAAAACTGTACGGTTGATCCATCAGAATCTTTTTTGGGCATTTATCTATAATTTGATAGGCATTCCAGTGGCGGCAGGTATTCTGTTCCCACTATATGGTATTTTGCTTAACCCGATGATTGCCAGTGCTGCCATGGCATGTAGTTCTGTCAGTGTAGTGTTGAACAGCTTGAGCCTGAATTGGAGAAAGTTGTGATTGAATTAAAAATAAATAAAAAAGCAGCCGTGCATAGATTTTGTTTTGCATGGCTGCTTTTCATTTTTCCATTTTTTAGTTTATAATTTAAAAAGGATTGTTTCTCCCTCTTTGTACTTCTATTCGTATGGGAACTTCGTATTCCGAAGTTCCCATTCTCCGATTTCATTTCGAAAGCTCCATTGAAATTATTTCTTTCCCAAGGCAATGCGCTTGGATTTCGTACTTTGTTCCCGTCAGCGTCATATTCACCGTATGTGGTTATGTGTAATCCGTTTTTCAATTTAAAGGTTGCACTTTGTAAGGTAGGAGGCATTGACATTGTTCCGAATCCATAGATTCCCATTCCCGGATACATGGGGGTAAATACATGGTTGTAAGACCCTCTGTCATAAATGATATTCATATTGGGACGGAATATTTCATTGTAATTCGCAATTGTATTATTGTTGTAAGGCTGATAATAAAGTTGCGGGGCTATCAGAGGGGGAGGGGCCACAATCATGGAACCCATATCCAGCATAAATCCGTTAAAATTCTTGTAACCATCCAATGAAATGGGCGGAATACTATCTGTTACCACTTCGGACTGCGCAAAGGTAGTAGCGGCAATCAGAAACATAGAAATGGATAGAACCAGCTTTTTCATATACTGTTATTTTTTTTGTTCCGGACAAATATAGGGATATTTTCTAAATTCTGTATCGTTTCTGTTTCCTGTGAATAGATCTTTTCAAATACTTTATGAAGTTCTTCCTCATCGGCTATCAGTTGTCGTAATTCTTGCAGATGTACAGCATTGGCTGATTGAGGTATCCATAATCTTAAATAACCACCTTCAGCATACTTTTCTTTCAGATGTGCCAGAAAACGTATGTATTGTTTTTCTTTGTCTAGCTCGGGATAGTTGGAAAGACCATATTGTACCGTCCGTCTCAAGGTAATGTCCGGATCAATAATACGGTCGGCCTCCGCTACAATTTTGCCATAAATGCTACGAGGGACATGCTTGTTGGATGCACGGTGATCTTCTACTGCCTCTTTCATAATCAAAATATGCTCTTCAGGGAACCATTGCCTTAACTTCTGGTCTGCCCATAGTATTTTTCCTGAAATGAGATGGTGGAACTCCCGTCCCTCACAGAGTCCCAGGTCATGGTAAGAGGCAATAACATACACCATCATGCGGCTCACATCATAATATTGAGACAAATTGAGGCTTTCTGCTATAACTTTCAATACATGATCTACACGATGTGCTTTGTCAAAATCAGCGTATTGTGGGATAATTTCACTTGCGATATAGTCGCGGAATTCTATTGGAAAATCATTGATGTACGGCAACATATTCTTTCTTTTGATTGGGGTTGCAAATATACAATAATTATCCCACCTTTGCAGAAAAAAGTAATATGTATCAAATTATTCAACCTACACCCGATGACTTTGATGAATTGACCTGTTTATGGGAAGCTTCGGTGCGTGCTACTCATCATTTCATACCTGAAGCATATATTCAGAAGTTAAAACCACTGGTATGGAGTGTTTATCTTCATAGTATGCCGCTTTACATGATTCGTGACAATGCTGGTATAGAAGGATTCATGGGCATTAATGGAACTATGCTTGAAATGCTCTTTGTTCACCCGCGTGCCATAGGTACGGGAATAGGAAAACAATTGATACGTTATGCTTTGGAACATTGCCATGTACGTTATGTCGATGTAAACGAACAGAATAAGAAAGCGTCCGGCTTTTATAGCCATTTTGGATTTCGGGTTATTGGCAGGGATGCAAAAGACGCATCGGGCGAACCCTATCCTATTTTACATTTAAAACTGGGAGGTATCATGAAAATTGAAAATTGGGGATTAGTTCCCTATTCTGAGGCTTGGAAACGGCAGACGGAGTTGTTTAATGCCGTGGTGGAAGCTAAACAAGTGGGAAAAACGTATGAAAATAGAATTATCTTTGTAGAACATTCGCATGTCTATACATTAGGCAAGAGTGGAAAGGAGACGAATATGTTGTTGGGGGAGGCGCAATTGAAAATGATTGGTGCCACCCTTTATCATATTGATCGAGGAGGGGATATTACTTATCATGGTCCCGGACAATTGGTTTGTTATCCTATCTTGAATTTGGAGGATTATCATTTGGGGTTGAAGGAATATATTCATGTGTTGGAAGAAGCGGTGATCAGGGTCTGCGCATCTTATGGCATTGAGGCCGGGCGAGTGAAGGGAGCGACCGGAGTATGGCTGGCCGCGGGAACTCCGCAGGAACGGAAAATCTGTGCAATAGGAGTGAGAAGCAGTCATTTTGTGACAATGCATGGATTGGCGCTGAATGTAAATACGGATTTGCGTTATTTCAGTTATATCCATCCTTGTGGATTCATGGATAAAGGGGTTACTTCATTACAGAAAGAATTGGGGTGTGAAGTGCCTATGGAAGAAGTGGCAGGACGTGTGCAGAACGAATTATCTGAACTTTTGTAAATAGGATATGTAAATAATACCGTATGTGTACCCTTATACATACGGGGTGTGAGTGTATCAAAAGTCCGATCGTGCTATCATGTCGTCAGCTGTAGGGGCAGGGTTTGTCTGCCCAAATGCATAAGCAAACCATTTTAGGGTGAGCGAACCTAGCTCCTACTAGCAAAATGATACGCCATTTTACTTTTGATACATCCTTGATTTATTCTTTTATATCTTGGTACAAGAAGCGCTTGATACTTTTCTTGGCTGTTTTTTCAAATTCCTCAGGATATAGCTTGAAGCGGGCTATTTGGGAAAATGCCGGTAATTGTTTGTTCAGTTCAAGGCGATTTTCTTCCATTACTCGTACAAGGTCTGATTGGTTCAAGCCGTGAGCAAAAGCATCATCGGAATCCGGATAGATTAGGCCCACCAGTTTATCTTGTTGCAGAATAATCAGTGACTCTGATACGTATGGCATATTGTTTAGCTTGGACTCTATTTCTTCCGGATAAATGTTTTGTCCGGAAGAAGTGAGTAACAGGTTTTTGCAACGTCCTTTGATGAAAACATTTCCGTCTTCATCTATTGTCGCCATATCACCTGTATGCAACCATCCTTCAGTGTCAATGACTTGCCGTGTCGCTTCCTCGTTCTTATAATAGCCCAACATCAGGTTGGCTCCACGGCATACCAGTTCACCCGCAATGGCTGATGGGTTGGGAGACAGTACTTTGGCTTCCATACGTGCGGCAACTTTTCCGCAAGATGCCAATTTCAGTTCTGTCCAATGACTATGGCAGATGATGGGACCACATTCAGTCATTCCGTATGCAATGGTGTATGGGAAATCTATCATTTTTAGAAAGGCTTCTACTTCGGCATTGAAAGGAGCACCTCCGATGATGATTTCGATGAAATTTCCGCCGAAAACCTCCATCGCCTTCTGCTTGATAAGTTCTTTTATCTTATCACTGATGATGGGAACATGTAATAGCAGTTTACCTAATTTGTTGTCTACTTTGGGAAGAATATTTTTCTTGAATATTTTTTCCACAATCAGTGGTACGCAGGCTATAACGCGCGGGCGGATTTCCGCAAATGATTCGGCTATGATTTTGGGTGATGGCATACGGGTAAGAAACCATAGATGGGCGCCTGCTGTGAAACCGTAAAGAAAATCGAAAGTCATGCCGAATACGTGTCCCAAAGGTAACATGGATACGACGCTGTCACCTGCTTTCAGACCTATTTTTTCTTTACAGTAGAGTACGTTGGAGAGTATGCTGCGATAGGGCAGCATCACGCCTTTGGAATATCCGGTAGTACCTGAAGTGTAATTAATGATGGCTAGGTCTTCTGATTTTTCTTTTTCATAAGAAATATCATCGGGACGAAATCTGCAAGGGAATTTGTGCCCGAATATCTCATTCAGATGGTCGCGGGCATAAGCCAGTCTTTCCGAACGGGATACGGGTACACCGAAATCTTTCAATTCTATGATACCTTCCAAATGAGGCATAGCTGCTTCATTCAAGTTCTCCCATATCTGATCGCCTACGAACAACAGGCGGGCTTCAGAGTGGTTTACAATATTGTGTACCTGGTCGGCTTTGAATTCATGTAGAATAGGTACAACTACGGCACCATAGGTGATGACGGCAAGGTAAGTTACTGTCCAATGAGCGCTATTACGCCCGCAAATGGCTATTTTATCTCCCTTTTCAATGCCGGCATTTTCCAGCAAGATATGTATTTTCTCTATTTTACGGGCCACATCTCTGTATTGCAATGTGATGCCTTTATAGTCTGTAAGAGCGTTTAAATACCAATTTGTTTTTATACTTTGCTCGATAAGAGCAATAAAACTCTGTTCTAGTTCCATGATAACTTTTGCACATTTATAGGCTGAGTGTGCGCAAAAGTAGTAAAATGAGGTAAGGGGGATGGGAAATGAAACAGTTTTTTACATTAATTTAACGTCCTGAAAATGTAGATCCTTTCATCCCTTTACTTTAAAATGCTAGTTTATAATCGTTTGCCAATTGTTGACGTGTCCTATGAAGGAGTATAGTTGCTATAATTGCCAGAATAAGAGTTAACCTTGCCCGATACCATGATATACTCTTTGTTTCAATGATAGTCGGGCAAGTTCGAAAATTGTTTCTATAATTATGGGATTTCTCGATAAAGAAGCTTTATTTATCGTTGCTTTTATTTTCTGTCTCTTCTTTAGAAGGCTGTGGTTTGATGATAAGTCGCAGGGATGGGTCGTAGGTGAAATAACTCCACATCCAATCTATAAAAATAAATAAACGGTTTTTTACCCCCACTATGCTCATCAAGTGTATAAATAGCCATACTGCCCATGCGGGAAATCCACTGAAACGTATCTTTTGCAATTCTACCACTGCATTATTTCTCCCGATGGTTGCCATAGACCCTTTATTATAATATTTAAAAGGGATGAGCGGCTGGCCCTTTTCGATATTTCTCAGATTCTTTATTAAGTTCATGGCTTGCTGTATGGCAGGCTGTACAACTTGCGGATGTCCTTTAGGATACTCTTCTGAAATCATTAGTGCGGTGTCACCTATAGCAAATATATTTTTAAAGTCTTGTATCTGATTGTGTTCATTCACTCTCAAACGGTTGCCTGGACCATAGCATTCGGCAGGAAGGCCTGCTAGACTGTTTGCTTTTACGCCTGCTACCCAGTAAACGTTGGCTGATTCTATAAAATTCCCGTCATCCAGTACCAACATATTATTCTCGTAATTTTTTACTTGTTGGTTCAATAATATTTCTACTCCCAAATGAGTGAGGTATTTTTTTACTTCTTCGGAAGATTGGGGGGAGAAGGCGGAAAGCAAGCGTGGACCACCATCTATTAATATGATTCTCATCGTACTGGTGTCTAGATCGGGATAATCGTGCGGAAGGATGAATTTACGCATTTCGGCTAGTGCCCCTGCCAGTTCAATACCAGTTGCTCCTGCGCCGACTATAATGAAGGTCATCAGTTGCTCCCGCTTTTTGGAGTCATTAGTGTTCAATGCTTTTTCAAAGCTTTCAAGTACTTGGTTACGATTATGCAAGGCTTCTGCTGTGGTCTTGAGGGACATGGTGCGTTTAGCTATTTCGTTGTTGCCGAAATAATTGGTATAGCATCCGGTAGATATAATCAGATAGTCGTAGCTTAGACTGCCGATGGAAGTGGTGACTTGTTGTTCTTCAGGATGTACTTGTTGTACTTCACATATGCGGATATGAAAGTCTTTGTATCCTTTGAATATCTTGCGGAATGGGAATGAAATAGCACTGGGCTCGATGCCTGATGTGGCTACTTGGTAAAGTAACGGCTGGAAAAGATGGTAGTTGTTTTTATCCAATAACACAACTTGGTAGTGTTGTCTTTTCAGTTTGCGTGCAATCTTTAACCCGCCAAATCCTCCTCCGACAATGACTATTCTTTTTTTATTTCCTTTGTCGGGAATGTTGGTTATCTGTTCAGTCATAATGGTATTTGTTATTTTATGTATATAATAACAAATAACCGGGGTGAAATGTTTAGTGTCATGGCTATTAGAAATTAAAAATTCCGGGG
>OLQB01000759.1_pt1 | contig 24818 bp, 24 predicted proteins | sample 1672681 | NCBI WGS metagenome assembly OLQB01 (sample SAMEA3136713, study PRJEB25190) | human gut metagenome | reverse complement strand
GTTGATGCCTTAATGGTTAAAAGGAAAATGGGCGAATGCCTCTTGTTGCAATATCTTTCACACCGAAGAAGCTACGCAGATCAAAATAAACTTCATCATCGATTTCCAATCCTTTTTCCAAAACAAGCATCTCGCCAAAAGGTGCCTCAAACACACCACAGTTTCTTGCTTTCAGCCGAGGCACGTCTTTATCGCGCACAAAACGTGAATGGAGCTCGGTCATATCTGCGCAACAGCCCTTTGGACTAATAGGCTCAACAGCGATGCAGTGATATCCTTTGCGATCCATATACTCCAGGAGCTTTTCAGAAGCGCTGATTTCAATATGTCTCATGCTTCGCTTCCTAGGAACGTAGCATGAACAAGGTATTCTACATTTCCTTCTGCGCCCTTGATCGAGCTTTCCACTACCCCGTTCACTCTAAATCCCACCTCGCGCAACGCCTGGGTGACTTCATCAACCACACGCTGACGAACCGCTTCGCTTCGGACAATGCCATGATCGGTTTCTTCGTGCTGGCTTTCAAACTGCGGTTTGATAAGCCCCAAAAAGATGCTGCCCTCTTCACAAAGATTGGCGAACACATCAGCTAGCTGGGCCAATCCGATAAAACTTAAGTCGCATACCACCATATCAAATGGAGCACCAAGACTCTCGGGGCTCGCTAAACGAATGTTGGTGCGCTCGAACACACTCACACGAGGATCTTGACGCAAACTCCAAGCGAGCTGGCCGTAGTTGACATCTACGCATGCCACACTGGCAGCCCCCGCCTGAAGCAGGCAATCCGAAAACCCGCCCGTAGAAGACCCAACATCAACGCAACGAAAACCCGCAACATCCTGTCGAAAGTGATCAAGCGCGCCCTGAAGCTTATGCCCACCACGGGAAACGAATTCCTTGGTATTTTTGACGAAAAGATCAGCATCGGGACGAACTTTTAAAGCAGCACTCGACACATACACATCGTCTACCCGCACCTCACGCGCTATAACCGCACGCAAAGCCGCATCCCTATCAGCAAAATAACCCTGCTCGACAAGCAGATCATCTACGCGAATCTTTGCCATTATCAGTCCGTTTCGTTCGGTGCGGGAGCAGCCACATCCTGACGCTCGGTCTCTTCGATAGAGGCACTGGCTGCAAACAAGCCCGTTTCTCTCCCGCGTTCTTCAGCAGCTGGGATCAACCCGGTTTTGATCAATTCCAGAAAATCCCGCTCTGTCAAAATAGGAACTCCCAGACTTTCAGCTTTGGAGCGTTTAGACCCTGCAGCCTCGCCGCAAATAACGTAGCTGGTCTTTTTAGAAACGCTTCCAGAAACCTTTGCTCCGTACTCTTTCAGCTTATTGCCGGCTTCGGTACGCGTCATACCCGATTCAGCCAAACTGCCAGTAAGCACAAACGTCAGACCCGCAAGGGTTTGGGGCAATGTGTTTTCATGGAGCTCTTCTTCCATGGTTACGCCAGCAGCCGCCAAACGCTCTACCACCTTTACATTATCTTCAGTTGCAAAGAAGTCACAAATACTCTGCGCAATAATCGAGCCAACGCCATCGATTGCCGCCAGGTCGTCAACCTTTGCGCCACGAAGCAAGTTCATAGAAGGATACACTTTCGCAATAGCCTCTGCCGTGGTTTTGCCAACGTGACGAATACCCAATCCGAAAAGAACACGTGCCAGCGAACGCTTCTTGCTTTCGTTAATTGAAAGGATAAGCTTCGATGCCACCACAGGACCCAGCTCAATCCGCTCGCCCTTGGTGGTGGTCCGCCCAGTATCCAAATGCTCCAACGTATCCTGCGAAAGATCGTAATAATCGGCAACATCGGTTAAATTGCCCGACTCAATGAGACGAGCAACGATCTCATTGCCCATACCTTCAATATCGAGCGCACCTCGACTTGCCCAATGAGTTAATCGCTCATGAGCCTGAGCCGGACAGTCGATAGATACGCATCGATAAGCCGCTTCACCCTTCTCTCGAACAATAGGAGAGCCACAACTGGGGCAAGCCTTCGGCATAACCCAAGGCTGAGAATCCTCAGGGCGCAACGAAAGGATAGGGCCCAGAACCTCAGGAATAACATCGCCGGCTTTTCGGACGATAACGGTATCGCCAATACGCACATCCTTACGCAAAACCTCGTCTTCGTTATGGAGGGTAGCTCGAGCAACCGTAGAGCCAGCCACCAAAACCGGATCAAGCTCGGCTACAGGCGTGCACGCGCCTGTTCGCCCAACCTGAATAGTGATATCACGCAAGATAGTGGTTTTTTCTTCTGGAGGGAATTTGTAAGCAATGGCCCAGCGAGGAGCGCGTGCTGTGAAGCCAAGCTCATGTTGCAAGGCAAAAGAATCCACCTTCACAACCACACCGTCGATTTCATAGGGCAGATCGGCACGCTTCTCCAGGCAATCGCGGCAGAACCTTCGCACCTCTTCGCGCGTGACGCAGCGCTTAACATCGGGGTTTACGTGAAAGCCGCAACTACGGAGCCACTGCAGCAACTCCCACTGCCCTGAAGCTTTGATAGACTGATCGCGCGCAATCGCATACATGAAAGTTGACAACTCACGCTCACGCGTAACGGAGGGATCTTTCTGTCGAAGGGATCCAGCGGCGGCATTACGGGGATTGGCGAACGTGCGATTCCCCACTGCCTCAGCCTGCTCGTTGAGCGCCTCAAAGCTTGCCTTCGACATGTATATTTCGCCACGGACCTCAACCGAGGAAACTTCGACAACATCCCCAGCACCTTCATCCCACAGACGCAAAGGAATGTCGTTAACCGTACGTACATTAACCGTAACGTCTTCGCCCGTGGTGCCATCGCCACGAGTGGCAGCACGAGCCAGCTTGCCGTCTTCGTAGGTAAGCGCCAGCGAAGAACCATCTATCTTGAGTTCGCAGACCAAAGGAGGAAGCGCACCCAAGGCTTCTTCGGTCCGATCCATCCATGCATCAAGCTCGTCCAAATCCATAGCGTTGTCGAGAGAATACATGCGCTGTTCGTGAACTACGGGGGAAAATTGATTGCCTACAGCTCCACCAACGCGCTGGGTTGGAGACGAAGGGTCTTGCAATGAAGGATATTCATTCTCCAGGTCACGAAGCTCGCGCATAAGGGAGTCGAACGCAGCATCTGATATTTCGGGGTCATCGAGGACATAATAACGATGTGTGTGATATTCGATTTCGCGACGCAGACGTAAAACACGCTCTGCCAGTGTTTCTTCGGGCACGGAACCCTGTTCGTTATACATGAAAGAAATCCTCTCGTTTACCCTCAACGTTGATGCACTGCAAGCCAATCAGCTAACGCGACATAGACCTAGCAGTAACTCAACAAAGCAAAAGCCAGCATCAGATGCATCACACCAAGACAGCAGCAATAGAGCTTATCTTGTTCTATTTGCCTATACGCATAAAGGCCTCAGGCAAAGCATCAAGCACGTCTTCGGCGCAGGTGCTAACAACGCCTTTGCGCTCAGCCGCAATATTACCTGCTTCTGCATGTATATATACCCCCAGATGGGCAGCATCGAAAGCACTCATACCCTGAGCAAGCAAGCCACCAATTACCCCAGCAAGCACATCACCCGTACCAGCTTTTGCAAGCGCAGCGGAACCATTCGTTACCCTGCAGCTATGCTCTACCGAAGCGATTACCGTATCGGGCCCTTTGAGAACAACGACAGCACCATAAGCCAATGCAAGAGAATAGGCTACTTCTTCTTGCAGCATATTATCTAAGTTCAGTCCAAAAGGAGCACCGAGACGCGCTGCTTCACCCTTGTGCGGAGTTAGGACGGTTACACTCCCCTGCTCATTGCGACGACGCAACACTTTGCGCATTTTCAGCGAGGGCATGAACGCGAGAGCACCGCCATCAACCAACACCGGTGCCGAGGCCTGCTTCAGAACACGGCGAGCCACATTTTCAGCATCAGCATCCGAGGAATCAAACCCCGGTCCAACCACAAAGGCGCCAGAATGCTGCGCAGGAAGAGCAGAGGCGACATCCAATGAGGCGAAAGAGCCAACCACCAGTGAAGGGCGAAATGCCTGGATCAGCGCCATGTTGCTTTTTGCCGTGAAAACCTGCGTATAGCCCGCACCAGCAAGCTGCGTCGCGCAAGACGACAGGCATGCAGCACCCGGATAAGCAGCAGAGCCAGCGACAACTATCGCTTTACCTCGAGAATATTTATGGGCATCAGCAGGGGGAATAGGCACAAGCGACGCATAATTCGTCTTGCTATCCATGGGTTTACGCACCTTCTTTCCCATCAGCAGCCGGCAGGTCATCCAAAAGGGAACGAGCCTCTTTGAATTGACGCGACAAATCTTGAGCTGATGTAGTAACACGCGCCTTTGCCTTCGTACGAGAATCCTCAGTCAAGGCAAGTGCACAAGCAACCGCTTCGTTGTGGGTATATGAGAGCGAAAGCGGAATCTCCTCGATGCCTAAATGAGCGGCGATCTTCGCGGCGGCTCTATGGAGCCGAACGCGAGGCTTGCCTTTGGCATTGAGGTACACCTCAATATCATTAGGCCTGATACCGTGCCTAAAACCCGTGCCTAAGGCCTTAACCACAGCCTCTTTTGCAGCAAAGCGCGTAGCATAATGAAACTCAGGTGAAGCTGTTGCATCACAGTAGGCTCGTTCTTCGCACGAAAACGAGCGCTCAATGAATGCGGGCGAGCGCTTCATGATTGCACGCATACGTGCAACCTCAACAATGTCTACGCCCATTGATACCGATTCGGGTAGAATGCCCGCTTTCTGCGCATCTTGAGTAGCTTCACGCATAGCGGAAGTCGCCGACGTTTCATTGAGAGCGGCAGAAGAAACGGCACCGCCCTTATGAGCAGTGCCGTCTTCAACCATGTCTCGATTTCCCATCGAAGGATCAGACATGAGCATACCTATTCAACCGTTACCGATTTTGCCAGGTTACGAGGCTGATCGACGTCACAGCCACGAGCAACCGCCACCGCGCGAGCCAGAAGCTGCAATGGAACACTTGCAGTAATGGGCATGAAGGCATCACGAACCTTTGGGATGTAGATAACATGATCGGCGACCTTCTTGATGGCCTCATCGCCTTCGGTGGCAATGGCAATAATCTTTGCCCCGCGTGACTTGGACTCTTCAAGGTTGGAAACCGTTTTGTCGTAGGTAGCGCTCTGCGTTGCGACTGCAACAATCGGGAACCCTTCATCGAGCAGGGCAATAGGGCCATGTTTCATTTCACCAGCGGCATATGCCTCAGCATGAATGTAGCTGATTTCCTTCAGCTTCAACGCACCCTCATAGCATGTTGCCTCACCCAAGCCACGGCCAATATAAAGAGTTGACTGGCGACCGTCGAAGAAGTGCGCCGCATCTTCAATAGCAGAAGTGTCTTGCAGGATTTCCTCGATCTGGTCGGCAGTGTCAGCAAGCTCAGTGAAGAGCATGCGCGTCTGGTTCAAGGTAAGCTTGCCCTTCGATCGACCCAAAAGAAGGGCCAAAAGCGTAAGGCTCACCACCTGACCGATGAACGACTTCGTTGAAGCAACCGCAACCTCTTTGTTTGCCTTGGTGTAGATTACGCCATCCGACTCACGAGCAACTGGGGAACCGATTACGTTAGTGATACCAAACACTTTGGCGCCCTTGATACGCGCATCGCGAATAGCAGCGAGCGTATCTGCCGTTTCACCAGACTGAGAAACGGCAACCACCAAGGTAGTGGGCGTAATAATGGGATTACGGTAACGGAATTCGCTGGCAACTTCCACTTCGGTAGGAATGCGAGCCCAGCCCTCTATAAGGTTTTTGGCAATAAGACCCGCATGATAGGAAGTGCCGCAGCCAATAAGATACACGCGATCGATGAAATTAAGTTCTTGACGGGTAAGCGTGAGCTCGTCAATGGAAATCTCATGACCGGACATACGTCCCGCGAGAGTATCACGAACAACACGGGGCTGCTCGTGAATTTCTTTCAACATGAAATCAGGATAGCCGCCCTTTTCCGCAACATCGATATCCCAATCAACATGAGTGATTTCAGGGGTTACCGGATTACCATCAGCATCAAAATAATCAATATGATCAGAATGCATAACAGCAAGCTGATTGTCTTCAAGGATAACCACATCACGGGTTGCATCGATGAGCGCAATGATATCAGAGCCCAGGTAGCTACCGTTTTCGCCAACGCCCAACACAATAGGAGAATCTTTGCGAGTTACCACGATTTCGCCAGGATGATCGTGGTGCATTACCGCCAAACCATAGGCGCCGGAAAGCGAGTTTGACACCACGCGAACTGCCTCGAACAGATCACCGTGGTAGTTTTCCTCCACCAAATGAGCAATGCACTCTGTGTCGGTATCGGAAGTGAACGTGTGACCCTTCGCGATCAGCTCTTCGCGCAATTCAGCAAAGTTCTCAATAATGCCGTTGTGAACAACGGCAATCTTATTTGTGCAGTCCGTGTGCGGATGGGCGTTGCGCTCGCTGGGAGCACCGTGCGTCGCCCAACGCGTATGACCAATGCCGCACGTTCCCTGGCACATATCGTCCTGGATGGCATCAGCGAGGCCGGAAACCTTGCCCAAACGCTTAACCACATTGATTTCCCGACCGTCCTCGACGGCAATACCCGCCGAGTCGTACCCACGGTACTCAAGGCGCTTTAAGCCCTCAAGTAAAACACCTTTTGCCTGGAGGGTGCCCGTGTAACCAACGATTCCGCACATATAGGAACTCCTAACGAAGAGGAATAAATCAATAAACTGCTTCATTTTACCGTATACTAGTTTCAGACCCCCATAAGGGCACCATCGCTCCATAAACTCATGGCGATAGAATCGAATCGATTCGGCCTTTTACCTAACCCAAGTGGGCACACAAGGCGTCAGGCGGTAAAAAGCGAATCGCATCGCGAATTTCTAGAGACCAATTCCCGCTTTAAAGGGATGAAGATAAACTGTAAGCTGATAAGCCAGCTTCGCTCAAATTGAGCGTCTCTGATGGAAATAGGCGCGTCAACGAGACCCCATTACTGGTGCTTGCTACGATGAGAGCATGATTACTTCGACATCGCGGAAACAATCCGCCCCCTCAAATCACTCCAAGAGATCATCAGGCAGCAAGCTTCCCATTGTCATCGTTGCCATCATCATTGCGATAGTGGCGCTGTTTGCCTCAGTTGCCATGAGCTGCTCTAACCAAACAAAATACGACTGGAGCAACCTTAAACTAGAAAACGGCCGCATGATCTATTACGAAGACGGTAACGCGGTTTCCACCACAGGCATCGACTTATCAGATCTTCAGGGATCCATTGATTGGCAGGCTGTGAAAAGTGACGGCATCGATTTCGCCATGCTACGATGCGGCAGGCGTGGCTCAACCGAAGGGCAACTTTACCCAGACAAAAACTATTACGAGAACGTCGAGGGTGCCACCCGCGTGGGACTCCCCTATGGTGTGTATTTCTTCTCGCAAGCCACTAGCGAACAGGAGGCGTTGGAAGAAGCAGAATACGTACTGAACCTTATTAATGGTGCTGGCGTAACGTACCCAGTAGTGTACGATCAGGAACCCGTTACCGATTCATCCGGTCGCGCAAACAATCTTTCCGCGGATCAGCTTACCAAGAATGCCCAAACCTTCTGCAAACGTATCGAACAAGCTGGCTACACACCTATGGTGTATGGCAACCAGTACGACCTTTCTCGCCTCAATATCGACCAAATTGATGCTGCAGTTTGGTATGCCGAATACACCGATACACACCCCACCAGCAACTATCACGATTTTGTGATGTGGCAATATACCCATACTGGTAAAGTCAACGGGATCAAAACCGATGTTGATATGGATATCCTGTTCAAAGCAAGCTGGATCAGCCCCGAACGATAATCCGATTCAGCACGTACGGGCATAAGCGAACAACCGTATGCCTTCCTCCGCAATCGCGAACAAAAGCATAGAGCTCCCCTCTCGCAACAAGAGGGGAGCTCTATTTGTGTTTGGTATCTGAGAAAGACGCGTGGACGCTATTCAGCAACAACGAATTCCGTGTTAGCCATAATCCAACCAGCTGCTTTCATGCGAGAAGCACCCTCCTTGAGAAGGGTACTACGGCCTGATTTCTGCATTGCCTCGAAAGTTTCCTCTTCGCGACCAGGGGCGATATTGCGCATAGCGGCAATCATATCGCTCGGCTCGAGCTTCAATGCCTCATGACGGAATATCGCATCAAGGATAAAGCCCTGGAGCAATTGCATCTTTGCCTGCGTTGCCAAATTGGCGCGCACCTCTTCTTCGGTCAGATGCTGCTGAGCAAAGAAGGCATCCAACGTAATGCCTTCCTGCGAAAGCTGGGCCAAGAACGTCTCATAAAGCTCCTGTGTCATGACCTCAATCATCTTCTCAGAGATTTCACCCTCGAAACGCTTAGCGTATTCATCCATAGCCGCAGCCATCTTCGCCTGCGCATAGCGATTCTCGAGCTCTTCTTCAGAAGTTGCGCGGAAACGATCGCGCAGCTCAGCTACCGTTGCAATTCCCATGGGGCTCATATTGTCAGCAACCCATTCATCGGTGACCTCAGGAATCTGAAGCGAAGCATCATCAGGTTGAACACCCTGCTGAGCAGCAGAGAATTGACGAACCAGCATGCTGATTTGCTCATCGATATCCGCCTCGTTAACCTCAGGCTTAGGTTCGATCTCGACCCTCACAGGCTTGTAGCTGGAAAGCTCAAATTCAGGCTTGACCAGAACCGTCATATCGAACGAGAACATCTTATCGGGTTCGGGGGTTTCATCGGATTCAATGCCGTATGTCGATACCGGCATAGTTCCCTGCTTTTCCAATGCAAAGGGAACCAGATAGTTGATTACCGCGTTGTAAACTGCAGCTTTCCCGTCTTCTTCACCCAAAGCATTGTTGATCTTCTCCAATGAAGATTCGCCTTCAAGCTGATCCATCTGATACTGAACGACAAACGCATCCAAGCCATCAGTGAAAGCCTTACTCATTTCAGCCGCCGAAGCGAAGACGCGCAGACGCACCTCTTCGCCATTGTCCTTGATCTGCTCGACCTTCATGGGTCTCCTTTCTTAAAGGGAGCGCTTCGCAAACAGAGCGCCGCAATCGTATAATTCCCCATAGCCACATAGCGCTTTGCTGCTGCAAAGCAGTGACGAAGCTTGTTAAACATCCCGAGCGCAAAGGGGAATAATTCCGTGACATTCAATGATAGCGAAACCAGCGCTAAGCGCTACACTTTGCGCCCCACTTTCACGCCCCTTCCCCAAGCAAAAGGCGCCCAAAAGAACAAGGTGGCTGATAGCAAAACCAGCGCTCGAGCAACAGCGCTGAGGAGTGACGCCAACTCTGCCCCAGATTTGCCAAACAGCGTAATTCGCGCAGCCAACGAAGACGATGATCTGTACGACCCCTACTCGGATTACCACGATGGCACGTTAAAAGCAGCAGAGTTCGAAAAGGACCCTTGGCGATAAGCCCACTGCTAACTATTATTTACCGCAGCAATAAAGCAGCAGGCCAATACACTCCATTGGCTAAATGGCGAGAATCCAAATTCAACCTATCCAACCAGCCTAAGGATAGCAGCAGCCACCTTGACAGCAATGCATGACGATCTCGCAAAACCGCTAGCAACACGAGCAAGCATTTACTACTCAATCGTTTGCTCCAGATTCCTTCCAAGGCGAACTGCCGCAACACAGCTCACAAAAGCAACAGCAATCAAGAGCAACGACATCGCCCATTCAGCTTCCCAGCTTGCCTCAGCAACCGCAGCAAACACCGTTGCTGCCGCAGCACCAGCAAGGTTAACAACAATTGCCACACGCGAGTAGATAATGGTGTAATCCCTAGGACCTACGATCTGCCGGGTAATAGAAGGAGCCAATGCGTCAATAGCGGCATAAAGAATACCGCCAAGGGCACCGCCGAACATAATGATTTCAGGTGAAGACGACCCAAACCACATGCAACATATACTGACCACACCGCCCACAAAGGCAATAGCAAGCGCACCTATCATGCTCTTGTCGGATATCGCTCCGAGCAAAACCTTGCTACCAGCAGAAACGGCCATTAAGCAAGATGCGGTAACGGATGCCATCATCACGGTTCCTTCTGGCGTAATGCCCGCCAATCCCAATGCCCCAAGATGATGGATGTACGTGGCATACAAGTTCACCGTCACTGTAAGTGAATTAAATATGCCCATAGATAAAATCAACAAGTAGAACACGGGCGAGCGGAACATAACCAACGCAGAAACGCCGCATACCCTTGGCCGTTCCTCATCATGGACAGAAGAAGCATCCCCGCTCGAAAGCCTTGCTCCAAATGGGCGTAATCCAACTTCATCAGGGTAACTGCGTACGCAAACAAGCGTTGCAAATAAACCAATAACAAGAACCAATGCAGAAAACACCTGATAAGCAACACGCCAAGATAAGGCATCGATAATCAGGCCACCCACCATGCTCCAAACCGCACCACCAACCCCGGACATGGCGAAACATATTCCCATAAAAAGGCCCGCACGCTCCGAAAACCACCGATTGATAAGAGTGGGAATGGCAAGGAACATCAAAGACACGATTCCAAAGCCGACTAGTACGCCCGATACATAGAACAAGTAAATACGATCCCAAAACGAACATAGAAACAGGCCCAATGCAACCATTACGACCGATGCAGAAAGGACAATCCGAAGATCGTGCTTCTGAAGAAGGTTGCCCGCGAACGGAGCAGCAATGCCGCCAACAAGGTAGACCAAGGTAATAAAGAAAGTAAATTGACTTGAGGCCACACCGAGTGAAGACGAAACAGGAACAACGAAGATAGACCAGACGTTATAAACCAAAGCACAAGGGCCAAAAGCAATAAGCACTCCTGCAGCAATGATCAGCCAATGACGGCAAGTCATTGGCTCACGGATGTTAGACCCATCTTCGGATACTTTGGTGGGCGGATTCGCAAGCGAGTTCAAGGCGAGTCCCTTCCTTCATCGAAGCTCCCGTAAGCTGAACTGTAACATCCTCAAGATCATCCGTGAAGAACCATCGACTGCATTTAAGTCAACCAAATAAAAAGGCCCCGCTGTTTAGCGGGGCAAAAAAGAAAGCCCGTCATATGACGGGCTTTGGCATTACAGAGCCTTCTTAGCAACCTCAACAAGAGAAGCAAATGCTTCAGGATCGTTGATAGCCATGTCGGAGAGCACCTTGCGGTCGAGCTCAACGCCAGCCTTCTTAAGGCCGTTCATGAACACGGAGTAGGACACACCGTTGATACGAGCAGCAGCGTTGATGCGGGTAATCCAGAGACGACGAACCTCGCGCTTCTTGTTGCGACGATCGCGGTACTGGTACTGCAGCGAATGCTGAACCTGTTCCTTAGCAGCACGATAGGAACGGGACTTTGCACCGTAGTAACCCTTTGCACGGTTCAGAACGGTACGGCGCTTCTTATGAGCGGATACAGCACGCTTTACACGAGGCATACTTGTTTCCTCCTATTACTTATATCGATTAGCGAAGACCAAGGTTACGAGCTACTACCTTCTGATCTGCAGTAGCTACCTCGGTTTCGTGACGGAAATTACGCTTACGCTTCAGGCTCTTCTTGGTCATGATGTGAGACTTGTAAGCCTTAGCGCGCATGATCTTACCGGAGCCGGTTACGCGGAAGCGCTTAGCGGTGCCGGAATGAGTCTTCATCTTGGGCATTAGTTGTCCTTCCCTTGTTCGTCCTTCTTTTTCTTCACCGTCGTAGGCAACGGAGCAATTAGCATATGCATGTTGCGGCCTTCCATCTTGGGCTGGTTTTCGATGACCGCTACATCCTTAAGATCGTCCGCCAGGCGCTCCAGAATGCTCAAACCCTGTTCAGGGTGTGACATTTCGCGACCACGGAACATGATGGTGATCTTAACCTTGGAACCTGCCTCCAAGAAGCGAATTACATGCTTCTTTTTGGTGGTGTAGTCGCCCACATCGATCTTGGGACGGAACTTCATTTCCTTGGTTTCGATCTTGCTCTGGTTCTTACGCGCCTGCTTGGCCTTGATAGCCTGGTCGTACTTGAACTTACCGTAGTCCATGATGCGACATACTGGCGGCTTCGCCTGAGGTGCGATCTCAACCAAGTCATAGCCCTCATCATCGGCGATGCGCTGGGCTTGCTCGATAGGATAGATCCCCAACTGCGACCCATCATAGCCAATCAGGCGACATTCCTTAACCCTGATAGCCTCATTGAGCCTTGGTTCTTGAGCTGCTATGGTGCCCACCTCCTTCTTTCTCTGTTTCGGTGCTACCATGCACGAACCATGTTATATGCTGAAAAAAAGAAAAACCTGCGATCACACGATTGCAGGCCACACGAATTCTTGCTCAGCAAGATTATATTCATATGACCCATCAGCAACCTTGCGGCGCCAAACCAGGTGGAAGCAATTGGCTTCTCTTGAAATCAGCTTTAGTAGAATACCATGTTTTCACTGCAAGTAAACGAAAAAGACGTTATTCGAGAAATATTTTTTTCGCTACTGCTTAACAAATGCAATCATACCCCCGCAATCCCAGACAGCAAAGTCATAACAACTGCCAAGAGAAACGGAACGGCAATCCCCACTATCGGCAATTCCGTATATAAAGGCAAACGACGTAGCGCGGGATATTTTCGCCATAACAACCGCCTATCAGAAAGTTCATAGGCAACACAGGCTGATGCCGGAGTTAAAAAAACGAAGTATTCAACCATACGGAACCACAACGGATATCCACTTTCAGGAATACCAGGACTTGGCCAGAAACAATTACCTACGCTTGCGGCAACTACGAAAAGCCAGGTTATACAGAGAAGCGCATTCCAGGCTAAGCCTAAGGGAATGGGTATTCTCCGTGCGAGCGAGGAAAGAGCACTCCTCCCCGGAACCACGTTCTTCCCACAACGACAATCAGGCCTAAACCTACCCGCTTTGCTCTCGGCTTCCTCAGGGATATTGTCAAGATCACGCACATACTTATCAGTAGCAAGAGCAAATGCACGCTGCAGGTCTTCAACCGAGCCATAACGATTGTGGGGATCAAAAGCGCAAGCACGCTCAATAATCGAACGATACTCCTCGGGCACCAACGGGTGAGCAAAAGCAGACTCCCGATCAGCCACTTCAGCGGTACGTCCAGTCAAGCAATAGTACAGGACCATGCCTAAAGCATATACATCGCTTCGTGTGTCGGTTTGCCCGAAACCGTATTGCTCGGGAGGAGCATAAGCGCGCGTACCCAGATGGGAAGTGTCGGATGCACTGCCGCTACGGTACACTCGGGCAATTCCGAAATCGATTAGGAAGACCCTGCCATTTGAAAGAACGATATTCGCTGGCTTCAGATCACGATGGATCAAGGGAGGGTTAAAGGATTCATGAAGTTCACGAACGGCTTCACACACCTGGGGGAATGTTTCTTGTGCCAACTGAAACGAGGGACCACAACGAAGCACAGCATCCTGCAATGTTTCACCCCGCAGATACTCCATGACCACTACAAGTTCGTCTTTCAGTTGGTAGACAGCATATATTCGAGGCAAATGGGAAAGATATGTACCCTGTTCTTGAGCTTGGTGAATGACGGCATAGGCCGAGCCAACTCCTGGACCGAACTTAAGATATTTTCGTATGAAAGGACCTCGCTCAACATAATTATCGGCAACGAAGGTCACCCTTTCCGTCACTTCAGATGCCGATTTCTTCATAACCTCATCAACGCGATAATGGTTGTCAGATTCAATTAGTAACAAAAATGCTGACAGCTCATCAGCTTCATGCGCGCAACAATACGAGCAAACGCGGCCCTGTTCCCTCTTTTGGGGTACAGGGCCGCTAGAGCACTCACGTTCTTTCTTCGAATCGCTTTCAACTATTTCAGCGCTGAGAGGCATTTAGCAGATGGTTTCTTCCCCGAAACGATACAGTTCTTCGTTGACCTTTTGAAGGGTATAGCCCTTCTGTACTGCGAAGATAATAATGGCATCGCGTCGATTTTTGCAATAAAGCTCATTTGCTCCTGCTGCCTGCAGAAGGCGGTCGGTCTCTCGAAGACCTAGTTGCATGGCAAAAGCCAGCTGAAGCACTTTGTCTCGAGAAGCCTTCCGTGTTCCCTTGAAAATTTGATAACCGAACGTATCGTTCAAGCCAGCTTCGCGAACAACTTTCGAACGCTCAAGTCCTTTTTCATCAAGAAGCTGCTGTAGGTATTCAGCCAACGACCGCCTTGATGGATTTGCGCTCAAGAGGAAACTATTGGGATCGGGAGAGGAAAGCAGCTCGTTCAGCAGCTCCTCGGTTAATGGTTCCCTCACGCGACACCTCCTCCTTACGCGGTGCTTCCGTTTTCCCCTAACCATTTTAGCGACAGCCAAAGAAGTTTGCGGAACACAGGGATACCTAAAAGAGCCCCTCATCACAGATTGGCAATAGCGTAATCGGCTTCGCTTTCCGTGAACTGCTCACCGTACTGAGAGGTGAGCTGATCATGAATAGCAGATTTGGACATGCTGCCCTGATCCTGATACAGCTTTGCCTTTTCAAGCGCATTCGCATTCCAGTCAGCTTCAACGTTGTCGATAGCATACTGAGCGGCATCAGCTGGGAATTTCTCGCCATATTCGGAAGTTAGCTGATCATAGATGCCCTGCTTCGACATGTGCATCATATCGCTATATTGCTGAGCCTTCGCAAGAGCATTGCGATATTCGGCAGACATCGAAGAATCTGCAGCTGAAGATGTTCCGGAAGCAGAGTCAGACGCCGACGTCGACTCGGTGTTTGTAACGGAAGAAGCACTTGTTGAAGTGGTAGTTGCAGAAGAGGTTGCACTGTCCAATGCGCCACTGTACATACTCTGCGTTCCAAGCACCACCACACCCGACACAACGCAAATCACGATAGCGGCGATCGCAAGACCCTTGCCGCTTTTCTTGCCTTTCATGATGCCAACCATGCCAATAATTCCGAAAATCATGCCAAGAATTGCAAGAAAAAATGAGAAGTAGTTAATGATTGGTAAAAACGAAGTGAGCAGTGCAATGATGCCAAGAACGAAACCGGCAATAGCCATCCCGGATTTCGATTGAGGAATTGGCGGCATCTGCTGAGCAGGTTGAGGATGCTGCGGATTCCAATTTTGATTATTCATACACATTCCTTTCGCAGGTTCTTGCGCCTTACACAAAGCGCTTGATTAACTGCGAAAACAATAAAAGTCTTGGAATTGCATTTCATTAGCTGGCAGCTAATATCGGCATTAAATAGCCAATTAATGCCGCCGAGAGACATCGGCGGCTTAACAATTATCCCTACAACAAAACCAGCCACAGCAAAAAGCTTGTGGCTGGAATCGTCAACTAAGAGACAGAAAAATTCTTTAGGTAATGCTATTCGCGCATAATAGAAACGGCAACCTTCTTGACAGTATTCGCCAAATTGCCAGTGGAATTCGCCTCATCGTAATCATAGGTAAGCGTTACCGTCCAAGAGTAGGGTAAATCTCCCGACTGCGCGGAACCGCTAAAGGTGTATGTTTCGCTGGTAAGCGTTTTGCGGTCAGGCCCATACGATGAGTATTCCTTGCGGTCGGGCAGCGTCACGCTCCCCTCTTCCACCCCCGAAAGCCCTACCTTACCAAGCAGGTTTTCCACGATATGAAATTCTTCAACAGCATCGGAAAAAGAGAGATTGCCATATCCCAGCAATGAAGTAGGGGCGCTATACGATGCCGCAGCAACCGTCCCATTGCCATCAAAACCCAAAGTAACGGTAGGCGTACCAGAAAGAGCGTCTCCCTTTTCGTCGGTGAGTACAACAGTCTCTTCGTTCGTGAAGCCTACAGAACTCATGGGGGCTTCGTCCTGCACTGCGGCACCATGTCCAATTTTTTGAACCGCATCTTCAGCTGAAAGACTCATAAGGCCAACTAAATTGATTACCTGCGTAGTTGCGTTGGTGACCGTTGGCTTGTTGCTTGAAGCCGCCTCTATAGCCTCTTTGTCGTTCTGTGCCGCAAAGCTATGTAGCTCCGAAGCGGAATTGATAGCAAACGCAACGGCTAAACCAATTGCGATCAAGGCCATAAGCGCAGCCAAGGCAATTAGCCAAGCTATCCCCTTCTTGGCCTTGAGGGTTTCATCGGTTGCAAACACCAGTCCTCCTTGGGGCTAACCATGCATAACAGCAAAATAAACAATGAAGGCAACCAAACACACAACCACTACCGCAAAGATAATGCGCTGCATCCCAGCCATGGGAACAGGGCCCTCCAGATCATCGCGGCCGTCATAGCTGTCGGTTTCAGCGGGTTCCTTTAGAGCCCCATCGGACGAAACGGATTCACCCGAGCCAACAGCATTCAGCGAAGAAAACCCTTCCTCGGAAGAAGACGCCAAATCACTCCGTCGCGGCTTTCCATCTAGCTGGGAAGGAGCATCCTGGGGATCGGAAGAGATGCCTCGATACACGCCATGGGCATCAACGCGTACAACCTCTTCTTCAGATGCAACATCAACAGAAATCAGCGAGTATGTTTCTTTTTCCTTTGCCATGACAAGCCCTATTTCATGAAAACGGCCATTGCGCTAGACAAAACGTCAGCGAGACATTCCGCCTCAGATGCACTTTCTCCAACAGTGAACAGATACACCTTCACTTTAGGCTCAGTGCCGCTGGGGCGGACAATAACTTTGTTGCCCTTTTCAAGATCAAATTCGAGCACGTTTGCAGAAGGCAAACCGCCAACACCTTGTTGGTAATCGAGGAACTGCTCAACCTTATACCCTGCAATTTCAGAAAGTGGCTGGCTTCGGAAACCGGTCATGATAGAAGCCATGGTCTCGGCACCAGCAGAACCCTCGAATGCATAAGAAACGGTTCGGTTGTGGTGGAAGCCAAACTCGCGATAGATATCCTGCATTGCCTGGTAGAGGTTCTTGCCCAACGTACGGTAATAACGTGCCATTTGGCAAATAAGCATAGAGGCAACCACAGCATCTTTATCACGTGCATGAGTGCCAGCAAGATAGCCATAGCTTTCTTCAAACCCGAAAACGAAACGCTCTTTTTCGTCCTGCTGCTCAAGATCGGCGATTACGCCGCCAATATACTTGAACCCAGTAAGCACGCGACGCATATCAACACCATATTTAGCGGCTACAGGGTCTACCAGACTCGTAGATACAATAGTGGTAACCGCCACAGGATGCTCGGGCAGCGTTCCATTTTCCTTACGCATGCGGCAAATAAAATCAAGAAGCAGCACACCTACCTCATTGCCGGAAAGAAGCTGGTAATCGTCGCCATCTTTCACCGCAATGCCAACACGGTCTGCATCGGGATCGGTCGCAAGAAGCAGATCGGGGTGAACTTGCTCACACAATGCAATACCGCACTCCAGAGCTTCACGAATCTCAGGATTAGGATAAGGGCACGTCGGGAAATTGCCATCGGGCTTCGACTGCTCTTCGACCACATGAATATCAGTAACACCAATACGTTCCAAAATACGCGTCACGCACTCCAAGCCCGTGCCATTCAAAGGCGTGTATACCACGCGCAAATCCGACTGTTCCTGTTCTACATGCTGGTCATATACGGCATCGAGAAAGGCATCAAGCACTTCTTCTTGAATATATGTTGCAAAACCCGCAGCCTGAGCATCCTCGAAAGGCATAGTGCGCACGTCGTCAAACATGTCGACACCTTCAATTGCCTGGGTAATTGCATCGGCGATCTCAGAAGCGATCTGGCAACCATCAGGACCGTAGACCTTGTAGCCATTGTATTTACTGGGATTATGGCTTGCCGTGACGTTAATGCCGATAGCACAACCCAAATAACGTGTAGCGAATGACAACGCGGGCGTGGGCTGAAGACGCGGATACACATATGATTTGATGCCATTGGCAGCCAAAACGCTTGCTGCGGTGTGGGCAAATAGTTGAGAATTGATGCGGGAGTCATAGCAGATGGCAACAGTACCGGGCTCACCATCGTTCGCCTGTCCATTGATAAAATCGGCAATACCCTGAGTAGCCTGACCCACAGTATGAATATTCATGCGATTGGTGCCAGCCCCCAAAACACCGCGAAGGCCCGCCGTACCAAATTCCAGCGTGCGATAGAACGCATCTTCAATTACTGCTTCATCACCAGATTCGTCCATTGCCTTCAAATCAGCCTGGAGCTCAGGGTCGGTAACCTTTTCGCACCAGAGGTCATACAGAGAGCGGCAATCCATGAAGTACTTCCTTACTAATGTAGGTTGAAACGCAAATAACTTCGTAAGTATAGCAAGGTTACAGGCGCTCTAACGACTCTTCGCATAGTTCGCGAAACGTTCGAAAGCTGCATTTTGGAGCTATACGATTTTCGATTGTTGCCACATAACAAAACATGCCAAACCGCGAATCGCAAAAGCCAGCACAAAGCTGGTTCGGGCAAAAAGAAACCCCGCCGCTTTGCGACGGGGCACACACGACCAGACGATAAAGCTCTTACCCAGTACCCTCTGATTCGGGATTATCCCGATTCTGACAACACTCACCTGCGGGGTTCATCATCTCGCAAAAAAGGGAACTTGTTGCCCGATGGATACTGTTATATATCGCTCTTTCCAATTAGTAAAACAGTAATCTATTATATGTGTGTTAAGTAATGCTAAAAGATAGAAGCACTCATGGACACGTCTCGTTACCGCGCTTTCGTTCAGGCCTCTGATCAGGGCAGCCTTTCCAAGGCGGCAAAAACGCTCAACTATACTCCATCCGGAGTGAGTCAATTGATTACCGCTCTCGAGCGCGATCTGGGTTTTTCGGTACTTGAACGCAATCAACACGGCGTTCAGCCCACATCCGAAGGCTCACGCATCCTACCCGCGGCACGCGCGGTGGTCCAAGAAGAGGAGAGGCTTCTTCAAGTGAGCTCCGAAATCAAAGGCCTGGCGATCGGCCAAGTGACGATCGGATCCTACCCAAGTGTTGCCGCCCATTGGCTACCGGGCGTCATTAAAGTGTTTCACGAACGATATCCCAACATCGAAGTTCGCATCATGGAGGGTATCCATCAGGAAATAACAGAATGGCTCGATTCCAAAGAAGCCGATGTTGGGTTTATGAGCTATGAACCCTCACTTACCTACGATTGGATCCCCCTCGCACGAGATCCAATGGTCGCAGCGCTACCCCTGGACCACCCACTCGCATCGGAAGAAAACTACCCAATCGAAGAATGTGTCAACGAGGCATTTATCATGCCAGGCAAAGGCCAAGATATTGACACCACGCGAATACTTTCACGACACGGTCTCAATCCAAATATCGCTTACGAAACAATCGAAACCGTAGCGACCCTGGGAATGATCGAAGCAGGAATGGGAATGACCATAATCAACAGCCTTGCTGTTAAAAAATATGGTTTCGACCTGGCCCTTGTTCCTATTGAACCACCAGAGTCCATCCTTTTCGGCATTGCCGCCTCTTCACTGAAAACCTGTGCGCCAGCAACGCGTCACTTCATAGACTGCGCCGTAGCCCAGCTAGAGGAATGAGCATACCCGTTCTTTTATTTCACCAGGGAGTCACCGCGGTCTTCTACGATTCGGTACCCAATTCGATCCATCCTCATGTCAAGGCACCAACGGCATTCGGCGGCCTCTTCACCAGTACAGATCTTGTTATCGTAGAGACTGTAATCTTTACGATGCGCAACTGGCGAAAGGTTAGGCATCACAACATTGGCACCGGCCAGGATTCCCTGCTCCCTACCATCTGAAGCAATGGTCCCCAATGCGGTAGTGGCAGGAATAAGAGCATCGGGAAATGCCATACGCAGCGCTGAAAGCATAAACAACGTAAGCTCAAGCGTGCCTTGAGATTCGCGAGCAAAGGGTGTGTCTTTGTGCGGCACGAAGGGGCCAATACCAATCATTTGGGGCTGGAGCTCCTGCAGAAACACCATGTCTTCGGCAAGGCAGCGAGCGGTTTGGCCCGGCGATCCTACCATAAAACCGCTACCCACCTGATAACCGAGGGAGCGTAAAACCATGAGGCATTTCTTGCGGGAAGTGAGGCTCATCTCATTCGGATGTAGCAGATCGTAATGATGGGGATCTGCAGTTTCGTGGCGCAGTAGATATCGATCGGCTCCAGCAGCGCGAAGCGCACGATACGACTCCTCGGAGCGCTCTCCAATAGAAAGCGTTATTGCGCATCCCGGATATGCTTCGCGGATAGAAGAGACAATAGAGACCATGCGGGCATCATCGTAATACGGATCCTCTCCGCCTTGAAGTACAAACGTGCGAAAACCTAAATCGTAGCCCTGTTCGCAACATTGAAGAATCTCTTCTCCGGAAAGGCGATAACGATTCACGCACTTGTTGCTTCTTCGGATACCGCAATAAAGACAATCGTTTTTGCAGTAATTAGTGAATTCGATCAAACCGCGCTTGAATACCCTTTTGCCATAGCGCTCGTCTCTCAATGCGCAAGCGCGAGATTTCATATCTTCCGCAAGGTCTGGAGTGCGATCCGAAATCAGGCGCTCCCATTCATCACGCGAAAGTGCGTGTTCGCATTCAAGCTTATCAAGCAAGGTGCAAAGCGAATCTGGCAACATAGCCTCCGATCATTTCGTATCGTTGCAACGACATACAAAGCAGCCAAATAGCCAAAACCTCATAGGCGATATATAGCAGGCAAGCCGCAAGGAGCGTCCCGACCAATCAGCCCATCACGTACAATGTTTACCATGAATAAAGAAACCTACAAGAAAATGACGGGATTCCTGCATAGCCACCCTACGCAGGCGAAAATCGTCATTACCACCAATAAAATCATCACCTACGCAATCTATCTCGCCTACCCGTGTCTTCTTCTGTGGCTCGTATTTCACAACGGAGCAGCAACATTGCTTGAAGGACGAATCGACCCTCTGCTTTCAAAGGCGATTCTCGTTCCCGCGGTAAGCTTCATCGCGGTAAGTCTATTACGCGCCCTGCTCAACGCCCCACGCCCCTACGAAGTGTTCGCCCTTCCACCAGTAATCGCGAAAGACACCAAAGGTAAATCGTTTCCCAGCAGACATGCGTTTTCCATTTTCGTAATCGGTGTAACCTTCTTGGCAGCATGTCCTCTGCCCCTAGTTGGATGGCTGATCTTGACGTTAGGGGTCTGTCTTGCAGTGGTACGCGTACTTGCTGGCGTGCATTTTCCCCGCGATGTTGCAGCGGGTGCTTTGCTAGGCATTGCCTGCGGCTGTCTTGGATTCTGGATCGTATAAAACAACACTCATGGCAGCACGCGAAGCTTTGCCATCGACAGCACCCGACAGCAAGAAGAATCTGAATTTGCGCTAAATTAACGAAACATACCTGAAACAAAACTAAGGGCTGGATGCCTTTCACCGAGTAAAAAAACAGGTTCAAACGGAGCTTGTTACTCTTTTGTCGCTATTTCGTAAAAAAGTTATTGCGCACACGAAACAAGACGCGCATAATCACCCCACAACATATTTCCGTGAAGCTTTTGGAATCAAACGCGAAACCGAAAGTGGAGAAAACTCTGGAGAATCTCTTAAATGAGTGCCGACGGTGCAAGGCTTCAAGCCAAACGCTCCCAATCAGCGGAGCGGCTTTGAAGCTGAATCTCTCAGGCAAAAGGACAGAGACGGGTTTCAATCCGCCCCTTATCTTATTCAAGGTTTCCCTAGGGTTTTCCTAAACAAGAACCCTAGGAGGTTACCCAACGTGGATGAATTGCTGTTAATCGTCCAAACCATCAACTCGTATCTGTCGAACTACGTATTGATTGTCCTGCTTATTGGCGCAGGCCTGTTTTTCACTATTCGCACCCGTTTTGTACAGGTTCGCTGCTTTGGCGAAGGCATTAAGCGACTGTTTGGTGGATTCAACCTGAACGGCGAAAAGCACAAGAGCGGCATGAGCTCATTCCAGGCCGTCGCAACTGCAATTGCTGCGCAGGTTGGTACTGGCAACATTGTTGGCGCTTGCGGCGCAATTCTCATTGGCGGGCCAGGCGCTATCTTCTGGATGTGGCTCATCGCATTCCTGGGTATGGCAACCAACTACGCAGAAGCAGTATTGGCTCAGAAGACGCGCAAGGTTGACGCAGACGGCACGGTACATGGCGGTCCAGTTTATTACATTAAAACCGCATTCCACGGCAAATTCGGCACCTTCCTAGCTGGATTCTTTGCAGTCGCCATCATCTTGGCATTGGGCTTCATGGGCTGCATGGTTCAGTCGAACTCCATTGCATCCACGATGAACACCGCATTCGGCATCCCCACTTGGCTGATGGGCATTATCATCGTAGTGTTCGCTGGCTTCATCTTCCTGGGCGGCTTGTCCCGCCTGGCAGCGGTAACCGAAAAGGTAGTACCCTTTATGGCTATCGTGTACCTGATCGGCGGTATCGCGGTTCTTATCGCAAACGCTTCTCACGTAGGCGACGCATTTTTCCTCATTTTCGAATTCGCCTTTAATCCCAATGCGGAACTTGGCGGCGTTACCTTCGGCATCATCGCTGCTCTTTCGCAGGGCGCTAAGCGTGGCCTCTTCTCCAACGAAGCAGGCATGGGCTCCACCCCTCACGCACACGCTATGGCAAATGTGAAGAACCCCCACGAACAGGGAGTTTTGGCACTCATTGCGGTATTCGTCGACACGTTTGTTGTTGTTACCATCACCGCTCTGGTAGTTATCACCGTTCTGTACACCGGCGATGGCGCACTTGCCCAGGGTATTTACGACGGCATCGATAAAACAAATATGGCTCAGATCGCATTCGGCAGCCTGTTCGGCGAAACTGGCGGCAACGTATTCGTCGCAATTTGCCTCTTGTTCTTCGCATTCTCCACTATCCTGAGTTGGAATCTGTTCGCAAAGATCAATGTTAACTATCTGTTCGGCAAAAAAGCCGTGCCAGTGTTTAGCGTTATTGCCCTGTGCTTCATCTTCGTGGGCTGTATCCTCTCCAACGACCTGGTGTGGGAACTCGCCGACATGTTTAATCAGTTGATGGTTCTGCCTAATGTAATTGCGCTTATCGCCTTGGGAGGCGGCGTGTCAATGTGCGCACGCACTCGCGGCAAGAAGTTCGAGCTAAAACAGCAACAGCCAGAAGAAAGCGCTAAAGCAGAATAATCTCAAACAAAAGCTTCACGAAATAGCCTCAACCTAGAGGAAAACTCCCCAACAAAGAAGGCAGCCATTACGGCTGCCTTCTTTGCGTATATCGCAACAACAGCCTATGCCGAGGTCGATTATTCCAAAGCGGCAAGATAGGAAAGGCGATGAGCGAAAGTAGCCCTTACCCATCTACTCTCCTTCGAGCAATCGCAACATAGAATCAGGGCATTGCAGACATACAGACGAAACGTCTTAGGCAAACCGAATAACACCGAACAAGCAATATGGTGTCGATTCAACGCGATAGCCACCAAAGAAACAATACCTACCGCCATACCGCCCCAACGTACGAGCCACAAGATGACCAGTACTACCGTTATGGCTTCCCCGATTGCAATAATGGCGAAGCTAATGCAAAACGGATGCCCGCTTCGATTTATGTGTCAGAATCGCTTCGAATCGAATCAAAACCCCTAATCAGACCCACTACTTAAAAAATAATGATGGATCTGATTATGCGTAACATAAAGCTCATAGAACCCTGGTGATGCTCTAGAACGTGTTCATATCTATTATCGAATCACCGGCGTGAGGTTTAGAGCTTTTAAATAAGCGGGGATCGGCCTTACGTCACAGCCACACAACAAAGGAGGACACAATGGCTGATTACTATGGCACTGATACGGTAGTATCGGAACTTCGCGAAGACGGCTTGCTAATCATTCGCATCAATCGCCCCAATATGGCAAATGCGCTTAACGGAGCGACTTCCAAGGCCATGGAAAACATCATGAACAACGCCGAAACCGATCCGGCTGTTCGTGCAATCATCGTTACCGGCACTGGCAAGGTATTCTGTGCTGGCGAGGATCTCTCCGAGCTCTCCGAAGGCGGCGAATGCCAGACTGTAACCGAGCATGGCTTTGGCGGTCTTACTGCTCGCACCTGCTCCAAGCCCGTTATTGCAGCTTGCAACGGCTCCGCAGCTGGTGGCGGCATGGAAATCGCTCTTTCCTGCGACATGGTTGTTGCTTCTGAGCGCGCTAAGTTCGGTTGCACCGAGGTTGGTCTGGGCATCATCGCATCTACCGGCGGTATCGTTCGCCTCGCTCGCGACATTAACCGCAAGGACTGCATGGAGCTCCTGCTCACCGGCAAGAAGATCAAGGCCGACGAAGCTCAGAAGCTTGGCTTGATCAACTATGTTGTTCCCGCTGAAGAGGTTATGGACAAGGCTATCGAGCTCGCTGAGCAGTGCCTGAAGAACGCTCCTCTCGCTCTGAAGTGGACCAAATACTTGGTACATGCATCTGATCAGATGTGCGAAGAAGATGCAATGCGTTACTGCGACGCGGCATATCGCTTCCTCGAGAAGACCGAAGACGGCATCGAGGGCCCGCTGGCCTTCACCGAGAAGCGCACCCCCAACTGGGTTGGCCGCTAATTCGAGCGAACTTTCAGCTTCTTCCCTGCGTCCGCACGGTCTCCTAGGCGTGCGGACGCTCCCCTTCGCTACATTCGGCCACTCCTTGGCGCGAAAGCGTCGGCCGAATCATATT
>OLQB01000741.1_pt1 | contig 25104 bp, 21 predicted proteins | sample 1672681 | NCBI WGS metagenome assembly OLQB01 (sample SAMEA3136713, study PRJEB25190) | human gut metagenome | reverse complement strand
ATTTATGGTAAGCGACTGCGTAACTGTACACACACGTGCGTATGGCAGTGATGAAGCATATGAATGGAAATCCAAAGGAGTAGAGGGTTATTCCATTACTCCTTGCGAGAAAGAATCACATGGTACTCAGATTATATTACATATCAAACCAAATACAGATGAGGAAAATTATGATGAATATTTGGATTCTTTCCGCATTCAGTGTATTGTAAAAAAATATTCAGATTATATTCGTTATCCTATTCAAATGGACGTGGAAAAACCTCGATTGAAAGAAGGAAGCGGAGAGAAACCGGAGTTTGAAACAGTTGTGGAAAAAACAACGTTGAACAGCATGGTTCCTATTTGGAGAAAGCGTAAAAGCGAAGTGACAGACGAAGAATATGAAAGCTTTTACCAAGAAAAATTCTATGATTTTGAAAAACCTTTGCGTATCATTCACAGCAACACAGAAGGAGTCTGCACTTATTCTGCATTATTATTTATCCCTTCCAAAGCGCCTTCTGATTATTATACACGTCAATATGAAACAGGTTTGCAGTTATACGCAAGCGGTGTAATGATTATGGAACGCTGCGAAGACTTACTTCCCGAATATTTTGGGTTTGTGCGTGGCTTGGTGGATTCTCAGGATTTATCATTGAATATTTCACGCGAAATGCTCCAGCATGACCGTCAGCTGAAATTTATCGCGGGCAATCTCGAAAAGAAGATCAAGACCGAGCTGCAGAAGCTCATGGACAACGGCCGCGAGAAATACGAGAAGTTCTTCGCGGCCTTCGGCCCGCAGATCAAATACGGCGTTCTGGCCGATTACGGCGCGAAGAAGGAAACGCTGCAGGATCTGCTGCTCTACTGGTCGAGCAAGGAGGGCAAGCTGATCTCGCTCAAGGAATATGTCGCCGCCATGCCGGAGGATCAGAAGTATATCTACTATGCCAACGGCGAGAGCCGCGAGGCGCTGCACCAGCTGCCGCAGATGGAAAAGCTGCAGCAGAAGGGCTGCGACGTGCTGTTCATGACCGACGAGGTCGACGGTTTCGTGCCGCAGACGCTGGCAAAGTATCAGGACAAGGAGCTCAAGGCCATCACGGCGGGCGATCTGGGCCTCGAAACGGACGAGGAAAAGAAGGCCGCCGAGGAAAAGAGCGAAAAATCGAAGCAGACGCTCGAATTCGTCAAAAAGGCGCTGGGCGACAAGATCAAGGACGTGCGCCTGAGCGACAATCTGGGCAGCCACCCCGTCAGCGTCGTCCCGGATGGCGGCATGACGTTTGAAATGGAGAAGTATTTCAAGCGCATGAACCCCGAAGCCGGTATGAAGGCCGACCGCATTCTTGAGCTGAACGCCGATCACCCGATCTTCGCGAAGCTGCAGATCGCAGTCGCGCAGGACGAGAAGAAGGCGGAGGATCTGGTGAATATCCTCTACACGCAGGCACTGCTCATGGCCGGTCTGCCGGTCGAAAACGCAGGCGAATACACCGATCTGGTTTGCAGCCTGATTGGATGAAAAGCATACCGCTCCCCTTGCCGCGCAGCAGCCCGGCAAGGGGAGCTTTTTGCACTTCAGAATCGGGCCGTCTTCGGAAGCTGTGATTGTGTTTTGAATGTGCGTCTGCTATAATGAGGGAAACAGGAACCCTCAAATGCTTTGCGAAGCGACGCAGCTGCCGCCGGTACGTGCCGGAGAAAGGACCCGATACTATGGAAAACATTCTGATCAGCGCCTGTCTGCTCGGCGTCTGCTGCCGGTATGACGGCGAATCGAAGCCCATCATGCAGACCGTTGCGCTCATGGAGCGCTACCACCTCGTCCCTGTCTGTCCTGAGCAGCTGGGCGGACTGCCCACGCCGCGCGAGCCGTCGGAGCGGCAGGGCTGCGCCGTTGTGATGAAGAGCGGCACGGATGTCACGGCGCAGTACCGCCGGGGCGCGGAGCAGACGCTGCATCTGGCCCGGCTGTACGGCTGCAAGGCAGCCGTTCTGAAGGAGCGCAGCCCGAGCTGCGGCAGCGGGCGCATTTACGACGGCACGTTCTCCGGCCGCCTGACATCCGGAGACGGCGTAACGGCGGCGCTTTTGAAGGAAAACGGCATCGCCGTCTACGGCGAGAGCGAGATCGAAGCGCTCCTGTCCCAGCCGGAGCCGGACGAGCCCCAGCAGAGCCTGTTCTGACACATTGCTTTTACAGTGAACAGCCGGCGGAACGATGCGTTCCGCCGGCTGAATTTTTTATGTATGCATTAATTTCGGATGGACATCTCCATCAGAGAGAGCGCCTCGCGCAGGCTGGAATAGAAGCCTGCCGCCGTGCGCGGCACAGGCTTGGCGCCCTGGTACCAGTCGCACTGCTCCAGCGCCGTGTCGCCGAGCGTCCGGGCAAGGCTCCTGCCGAGGCCCATCGCCTCGGCATACGGAAGGATGCGGTAAAAATACTGGCTGTCCTGCGCCAGCCGGGACTGCAGCTGGCTCTGCGTGACGCGCCGGAGGAACTTGCGGTAGCCAAGCGCCTGCGCGACGATCTCGTCGCCAAAGGCGGTGCGCCTGCCGCCGTGGAGCGTCAGCACGCCGATCAGCACCTCGCAGGCGATCACCAGCAGCATCACAAGAACGCCCTCGCCGAGCTGCGCCATTGCCAGAAGCGCCGCCGCACACGCCGCAGCCAGTCCTGCCAGCGGCCATTTTCCCTGATAATACGCCGCAGGCGCATATTGGATCACCGCAAACAGTACGCCGCCGAGCACGAAGATCACGGCCAGCAGCAGCCAGCGCACGAAGCCTGACGGCAGGATCGGGCTTGCCGCCTCGGCGGCAGTCAGCGCTCCGGCCAGAATGCCAAGCGCACGCATAATGAGCGGATTGCCGCTGGTTTTGCGGTACATCCGCCTGACCCAGTAGCGCCGCAGGACCTCGTCGGCCTTTTCCGCCGTGCGCTTGTACAGAAGACTTACGCCCTCGCACACGTCGCCCTGCGAAAACAGCATCTGGAACAACCTGACCTCTGCGGGGCGGCGCTCATTGCCCATATCGACGCGGCGGCGCAGCACCACCCGCTCATTTTTGCCGCAGGAGATGGTCAGATATCCCAGACTTGCCCAGTGGCAGACCAGCATATTGAACTGGATCGGTCCGCCCGCCAGCAGGAACGGCATATCGCACGGCAGCGCCGCATCCGGCGGCAGCATCCGTGAGGATACGCGCACCCGTGCACTGCGCAGAGACGAGAACCAGTAAAGGAACGCCAGCGCGAGCAGCAGCAGAATGATTGCCGTGCCGGCCCAGCCGAACGAAAGCGTGGTATGCGCGCCGGAAAAATAGGACTTATCCAGCGTGAGGGTCATTTCGAGCGATTCATGGTCCTTCAGCCCCGTTTCGATCACGCCCGTGATGCGCGACTCGGAGACATCCAGATCGATATAGTCGGAGATCACGTCGCCGTGGTAGCCGCTGGTAAAGGCCGGATAGCTTTCAAACGGCTTGGGCAGCGTGACAGTAAAGACATATTTGGAGATGGGATAGTCCCATTTCGCGCTCATGAGCGGAAGGCTGAGCGTCTGCACGCCGTCGGCCTCGCTTGCAAGGCCCGAGATCGTATACATGACGGTAAACGAGCGCGTCCCGGTAAAGCCGTTTGCATCGGTCAGCACGAGCACGGGGCAGTCGCCGTCGGTCTGCTTCTGCGTCTGATAGCCCGCGACGGAGGCCTTCTTCGCGCCGGCGCTGAGCGGGAAGCGCAGCTGTGTCTGCGCGCCGCTGATCTCCAGCGTAAAGCTCTGCGTGACCTGACAAGAGCTGCTGCCGGTCAGGGTACAGTCTGTTTTCATTTCGGAAATAACGGGCTCCGCCGCGCAGACGCCTGTGCAGAGCGCCAGCAGGCACGCCAGCAGGAGCAGCAGCCGCTTCATGCGATCACCTCTTATGTTCATTTGCATCCAATTTACCACAAACGCGCCCATTTTGCAACCTCGGCCCGCAGGCCGCTTTTTTTCTTCCGCCATACTTGGCGGAAGGGTACGTTATGTGATACACTGTCGGCAGAATGCTTTTGATCGGAAAGGACAGATTTTATGACGCTTCGCGATACCGCTGACCAGATCATCCGCGCAAGTCTGCGCGCCGTGCAGCCGGACGCCGCCGTGCAGCGCGCGCTGCAGGAGTTTTCCTGCGCGGGGCGCGTCGTGCTCATCGCCATCGGAAAGGCCGCGTGGGCCATGGCGAACGCGGCGTGGGACACGCTCAGCACGCGCATCACCTCCGGCGCGGTCATCACCAAATACGGCCATAGCCGCGGCCCCATCGGCCCGCTTCAGATCTTTGAGGCCGGGCATCCGGTGCCGGATGAGGCCGGGCTCCGCGCCGCGCAGGCTGCGCTGGAGCTGACGCGCGGACTGCGGGAGGAGGATTGCGTGCTGTTTCTCATCTCCGGCGGCGGCTCGGCGCTGTTTGAGTCTCCGCTGGTGCCGCTTGCCGAGCTGGAGGATATCACCGGCCAGCTGCTCTCCTGCGGCGCGGATATTGTGGAGATCAATACCATCCGCAAGCGGCTGTCCGCCGTCAAGGGCGGGCGGTTCGCGCTGCACTGCCGTCCGGCGCCGGTCTTCTCGGTCGTGCTGTCGGATATTCTCGGCGACCCGCTCGACATGATCGCCTCCGGCCCTGCAGCGCCGGACAGCAGCACGTGCGCCGAGGCGCTGGCCGTCGTGCGGAAATATGGGCTGCGCCTGTCTGACCGGGCGCTGGCCTGCCTGCAGACAGAAACGCCGAAAGCACTGCCGAACGCAGTCTCCCGCGTGACCGGCAGCGTCCGCGCCCTCTGCGATGCGGCAGAGCAGGCGGCGCAGACGCTCGGCTACCGCTGCATCCGGCTGACCGACTGTCTGAGCTGCGAGGCGCGGGAGGCGGGGCGGTTCCTTGCCGCCGTCGCGCGGACGCACGCGTCACCGTCTGAGCCGCTTGCGTTTCTCGCCGGAGGCGAGACGGTCGTGCATCTGACCGGCTCCGGACGCGGCGGACGCAATCAGGAGGTTGCGCTGGCCGCTGCGGAAGGACTTGCCGGGCTTGCGCAGGCCGCCGTCTTCTCCTTCGGCTCCGACGGGACCGACGGCCCGACCGACGCCGCCGGAGGCTTTGTCGATCAGGACAGCTTCGCCGCGCTCCGCGCCGCCGGGCTTGACCCCGCCGACATTCTGCGGCGCAACGACGCTTATCCCGCGCTGGAGCGCATCGGCGGCCTCATCCACACCGGCCCCACCGGCACCAACGTCAACGATCTCGCCATGCTCCTCCTGCCGCGCCGGGAATGAGCGGCGCTATACGTTTCCCTTCAGGATCTCCAGCGCCTGCTTTGTGTCGCAGTCGAACAGCTCGCGCTCCCCTGCCTCGACGAGCAGCAGCGCGTCCTCGTGCCGCCGGATGACGGACGAGCCGCCGCGGTCAGCCTCCAATGCGCACAGCTCCGGGAAGAACCGCGCCGGGAACAGGCACGGGTTGCCGCGCTTTCCGTTGTGCGCCGCAGCGGCGATGCAGTCCGGGTTCGCCCGCCACGCGTCCACGACGCGCCGCACCGTCCCGGCCCGCAGCAGCGGTTGGTCGGCGACCATATATAAAATACCGGCGCAGTCCGCCATCGCCTGCGTGCCGAGGCGGATGGTGCGGCTGATGCCGTCCTCCGGCCGGTCGTTCAGGATCGTATCAAAGCCCGCCCGCGAAGCCTCCTCCAGAAGCGCCGGATACTGCGAGACGACCGTGACGCGGGCGAACATCTCCGCCGGGATCGCCGCAAGCGCCAGCGAGAACAGGCTCTGCCCGTCAAAGCACGCGGCCAGCTTGTTTTCCCCGAAGCGGGAAGCATTTCCGGCAGCCATGAGCAGGCAGCCGGCGGGAAGTGCAGAGATTGCAGCCATATTGTGTGCTCCTTGTGATTTTCTACAAAACAGTATAGCTATTTTTGCATATTTGCGCAAGAATCATACAGTTTTTTCGACATTCGCGAAAAAAGCCGTTATTCAGAAAGTAGGATAATGCTTTCACTTTCTCTTCAAATCCGAATATGCTACAATAGGAACAAATAAAAGTGGAAAAATGGCGGATTTCGTGCACGGACGCGCAAAACCCGCCTGTAATCCGGCAAATGGAGGTAACCGAATGAACATCGTAGGCAGAAGCGAGGTTCGTGTCGACGCCTTTGACAAGGCGACCGGCCGGACAAAATACTATGATGATCTGGCCCCGAAGGATGCGCTGCTCATCAGAGTCAAGCATTCGACCATTGCGCACGGCTTCGTCAAGTCGGTCGACATCAGCAAGGCCGAGAAAATTCCCGGCGTTGTCAAGATCCTGACCTGCTTCGACGTACCGGATATCCCGTTCCCCACGGCTGGCCACCCGTGGTCGATGGACCCGTCCCATCAGGACATTGCCGACCGGCACCTGCTCAACCGGCACGTGCGCTATTACGGCGACGATGTCTGCGCTGTCATCGCCGAGGACGAGGTCGCAGCCATGCAGGCCGTGCGCGCCATCGAGGTCGAGTATGAGGAGCTGCCGTTCGTGCTCGACGTGCAGAAGGCCATGGAGCCCGGTGCGCCGCAGCTGCACGAGGCGTTCCCCAACAACATCCTCAAGCATACGACCGCAGCGGCGGGCAATTACGCCGAGGCGATCAAGGAGCCGGGCCTCATCAAGGTCGAGGGCTGGTACGAAACGCCCACCGTGCAGCACTGCCACATTGAAAACCACGGCTGCTTCTGCTATGAGGAAAACGGCCGCCTCGTCGTGACCAGCTCCACGCAGATCCCGCACATCGTACGCCGCATCGTCGGACAGGCCCTGGGCCGTCCGTGGGGCGATATCCGCATCATCAAGCCGTACATCGGCGGCGGCTTCGGCAACAAGCAGGACGCGCTGTATGAGCCGCTGTGCGCCTGGTGCTGCACGCAGGTCGGAGGCCGTCTTGTCAAGCTCGACTGCTCGCGTGAGGAAACCTTCGTCTCCAACCGCGTCCGCCATGCCATCCGCACGCACATCATCTCCTGGCTGCGCAAGGACGGCACCATTGCCGCCAAGAAGGTCGAGTGCTTCTCCAATCAGGGCGGCTACGCCTCCCACGGCCATTCGATCGTGGCCAAGGCGCTCGGCTCATTCAACCAGCATTATCCCTGTCCCAACTTTGAGGGCGACGCTTACACCGTCTTCACCAACCGCCCGGCGGCGGGCGCCATGCGCGGCTATGGCATGCCGCAGGCGTCGTTCGCGGACGAGTCCCACGCGGAGCAGTGTGCAGAGGCTGTCGGCATGACGCCGCTGGCCTACCGCTGGCAGAACCTGATGAAGCCCGGCTACGTCGACGGCTTCTCGAAAAACGAGCTTTACGAGGACTCCTACCGGCAGTGTATGGAAAAGGGTATGAAGGCCATCGGCTATGAGGAAAAGGTGAAGGCCTATGCCAACCAGACCGGCCCCATCCGCCGCGGTATCGGCCTTGCGACCTTCTGGTACAACACCGCCGTCTTCCCCATTTCGCTGGAAACCTCCTCCTGCCGTCTGCAGCTGAACCTCGACGGCACGGTCAATCTGCAGGTCGGCGAAACCGAGATCGGTCAGGGCGCAGACACAGCCTACGCACAGATGTGCGCGGAGATCCTTGGCCTGTCCGATTATAAAAAGGTACACGTTCTGTCCTGTCAGGACACCGACGTGACCCCGACGGGTCTCGGCGCTTACGCCTCCCGCCAGACCTTTACGGCGGGATTCTCCATCCGGCAGACGTCCGAGATGCTGAAGCGGAAGATCCTCGAATACGCCTGCGAGCTCACGCGGCAGGCTACTTATAACATGGACATCATCGACTCCAACATCGTCCGCATCACCGACGGCCGCGTGCTGATGAGCCTGTCCGAGCTGTCCATGACCGCGCAGTATAACCCTGTCCATTCCGAGCACCTCACAGCGGAATCTACTTACACCATCCGCAACAACGCCTATTCCTTCGGCTGCACATTCGCCGAGGTCGAAGTCGATATCCCGATGTGCAAGGTCAAGCTGCTGAACATTGTGAACGTCCACGACTGCGGCAAGCTCATCAACCCCGCTCTGGCTGAGGCGCAGGTGCACGGCGGTATGTCCATGGGCATCGGCTACGGCCTGTCCGAGCAGCTGCTGTTCGATGAGAAGACCGGACGGCCCCTCAACAACAACCTGCTTGACTACAAACTCTCGACCTTTATGGATCATCCGAACCTCGAAGCCGAGTTTGTGGAAAACTATGAGCCGACCTCTGCGTTCGGCACCAAGGCGCTGGGCGAGCCGCCCGCCTGCTCCCCGGCCCCTGCCATCCGCAACGCCATTTATCATGCGACCGGCGTCGCCATCAATCAGGCGCCGATCACACCGCACGTCCTCTTCGCCAAATTCACCGAAGCGGGCTTGATTCAGGACTGAGGGAGGGAACAGACTATGTATGATATGAAAGCGCTCTATGAAGCGTACAGCGTAGAAGAAGCAGTCAAGCTTCGTCTGGAGCATCCCGAAGCGCAGATCATCGCAGGCGGCACGGACGTGCTCGTTCAGATGCGCGAAGGCCGCCGCGCGGGCAAGGAGCTGATCTCCATTCAGAAGATCGACTCCATGCGCGGCGTCAGCATGGATGAAGACGAGAACATCCGCATCGGCTCGCTTACAACCTTCTCCCACATCACGCACAACCCCATCATCATGGAAAAGATCAACGTGCTGGGCGAAGCCGTCGACATGGTCGGCGGCCCGCAGATCCGCAACGCCGGCACCATCGGCGGCAACACCTGCAACGGCGTGACCTCGGCGGACTCCGCCTCGACGCTGCACGCATGGGAAGCCATCGTTGAGCTGACCGGCGTGAACGGCAAGCGGTACCTGCCCATCAAGGACTTCTACATCAAGGCCGGTACGGTCGATATCAACGTCGCCGAGGGTGAAATTCAGACTGCAATTCTGATTCCGAAGGCCTCGTGGGAAAACACGAAGGGCTTCTACATCAAATACGGTATGCGCAACGCCATGGAGATCGCCACGACCGGCTGCTCGGTCAATGTGCGGCTGTCCGGGGACAAGAAGACGTTCGACCGCGTGCGCATCGCCTACGGCGTCGCAGGCCCCGTGCCCATGCGCGCACCGAGCGCTGAGGCCGTTGTGAACGGCCAGCCCGTCACGATGGAGAACATTGAGGCCTTCTCCAGGGCCGTTCTGGAAGACATCAATCCCCGTGACTCCTGGCGTGCCAGCAAGGCGTTCCGCAAGCACATCGCTGTGGAAATGGCCAAGCGCGCGCTCATTGAATCTGTCAAACGCTGCGGAGGTGAGATCTGATGGCACAGTACGCTCTTGTCAAATGCAATATCAACGGCAAAGACGTGGAAAAGATCGTCGACGTCCGCGCAAGTCTGACGGATATGCTCCGCAATGATTTCCGGCTTACGTCTGTGAAAAAGGGCTGTGAGGTCGGCGAATGCGGCGCGTGCACCGCACTCATTGACGGCGAGGCAATCAACACCTGCCTGTATCTGGCTGTCTGGGCCGAGGGCAAGCACATCATCACGCTTGAAGGCCTGATGAACCCTGATGGGACGCTTTCCGACGTGCAGAAGGCCTTCATGGACGAAACCTCCATCCAGTGCGGCTTCTGCATCCCCGGCTTTATCCTGACGGCGACCGAGATCGTCAACTCCGGCAAGGAATACACCGACGACGAACTGCGCAAGCTCCTCTCCGGCCACCTGTGCCGCTGCACGGGCTACCAGAACATCTTCCGCGCCGTGAAAAAAACCATGCTCCGCCGCCTCGGCAAAAACGAGGAAGCAGAGCTGGTGCGATAATTCCCATACCGACGCCCCTTGTCATGCAGCGCATGACAAGGGGCTTTTTTATTACAAGCGCAGGAAGCTTGAAACGGCGATTGCTGTTTTGGGGATATAAGGAAAGCCCCCTCCGGGCGGCGGACTGCCATTCGGAGGGGGTGCTGTTTATTTTTCCAGCTGCTTCTGCACGACCTGCACGATGCGTGCGATCGCGGCGCTCAGAGCCGCATTGACAGCGAATTCCACGAGGAAGTTCACGCCGATGAACGCGACGAACAGAAAATAGACAATGTTCGTGCCGCCCGCGTAGTCCTGCAGAACTGGCTTGAAGACCGTGAGCATCCCGATGGCAAACACGCCGGTGTTCACGACCGGGGCCGTCAGCGCGGCGAGTATGCAGCTGATCGTCTGCCTGTGCCGCAGCGCCTTTGCGACGAGTCCCGCGCAAAGCCCGCACAGAACGGCCTTGCCGACGCACACGACGACGAGCCAGAACGGGCTTGCGACCCACAGGACGTTTGTAAATTCATCCGCGCCCGTGATGCCCGCAATCAGGCAGACGACCCCGAACACCGCGCCAAGCCCGGCTCCCGCGCCGGGCCCGAAGAGGATCGCGCCGACGACGATGGGAACCAGCGTCAGCGAGATCGGAACCGGCCCGATGCGGATGCCGCTTGCGACGGTCTGCAGGACGACGACCAGCGCGGCCAGCAAGGCCAGCGAGGTCAGACGGACGACGGATGCATGGTTTTTGCGATTCATAAGTACCTCCTGCTGTCACTCCGGATATTCCGGATGCAACGCAAATTTATTTGACAGCACTACACAATTACAGCGCACAGCTTGCTTGCATATTTTTCGCCATGCTTCACAAAAATCCTCGGAAATCCACAAAGGATTTCCTCCGGCTTTTGTTTGCCTGGCAAAAAATCCGCTGGCGCAATCTGTACACTGAAATTGTTCCGTGCAGTCATTTTATTTATACTTTTTCCAAATAAAGGATCACGGAATTTCTTCCTCGACGGGTTCGCTGGAAATGGGCGCGCCGTCCTTGATGGCCTGCCACTGCTCGCGCGTGATGAGCAGCTGACGGGGCTTCGAGCCCTCGAACGGGCCGACGATGCCGCGCTCCTCCATCTCGTCCATGATGCGCGCCGCGCGGGCATAGCCCAGCTTCAGACGGCGCTGGAGCATGGAGACGGAGGCCTGTCCGGTCTCCAGAATGACGTCGACCGCCGCCGGGAGCATTTCGTCGCCGTCAGAGCTGTCTGTCTCTGCGGCTGCGCTGCCAGAGCTGCCGGAGCCGGTTTTCCCGCTCTCGGCCGCCTTTTTGTCGATCTCGGCCATGACGGAATCGGAGTATTCCGCTTCGCTGGATGCCTTGACGAAGGAGACGACCTCCTGCACCTCGTCGTCCGTGATAAAGCAGCCCTGCACGCGCTTGGGTTTGCCCTGTCCGAGCGGCGCATAGAGCATATCGCCCTTGCCGACGAGCTTTTCCGCGCCCGCCGTATCGAGAATGATGCGCGACTCCATCGCGGAGGCGACAGCGAACGCGATGCGTGAGGGGATGTTGGCCTTCATCAGGCCGGTGATCACGTCCGCGGACGGACGCTGCGTGGCAATGACCAGATGAATGCCCGACGCACGGCCCATCTGCGCGATGCGGCAGATCGATTCCTCGACCTCCTTGGCCGCGACCAGCATGAGGTCAGCCAGCTCGTCGATCACAACGACGATCTGCGGCATGGGTTCCAGCTCATCGTCCGCTGAGGCCCGCGCCTGCTTGTTGTAGGATTCGAGATCGCGGACGCCTGCGTCCGCCATCATGCGGTAGCGCCGCATCATCTCCGTCACGGCCCACTGCAGGCTGCCCGCAGCCTTTTTCGGGTCTGTGACGACGGGGATGAGCAGGTGCGGAATGCCGTTGTAAATGCCAAGCTCGACCATCTTCGGGTCGATCATGATGAGCTTGACCTCCTCGGGCTTTGCCTTATAGAGAAGGGAGATAATCAGCGAGTTCATGCAGACCGATTTGCCGGAGCCGGTCGTACCGGCGATCAGCAGATGCGGCAGCTTGCCGATATCGCCGATGATGCGGTTGCCGCCGATGTCCTTGCCGACAGCGAAGGACACGCGGGACTTGCACTTTTCAAATTCCGGCGAATCGATGACCTCGCGCGCCATGACGACCGAGACGATCCGGTTCGGTACCTCGATGCCGACAACGGAGATCTTGTCCGGGATGGCCGCGATGCGGACGCCGGACGCGCCGAGGGCCAGCGCGATATCGTCGGCCAGATTCGTGACCTTGGAGAGCTTCACGCCGCGCTGCAGCTCCAGCTCGTACCGCGTGACCGACGGGCCGCGCGTAACATTGATGATATGCGCCTCGATGCCGAAGGATTGGAGCGTGTCGCTCAGGCGCTCGGCGTTCTGCCGCATTTCCTCCGTGCCGTCGTGCGACTGGCCGCTTCCGGCCTTCAGGAGCGACACGGGCGGGAATTCGTATTCCGGCTTCTGCGGCTCCTGCTGGCCGATCTCCTGCGCGATCTGGGCCGCTTCGAGCTGCACGTCCGCCTTTTTGAGCTTTTCCGGCTGCTCCGGGATCTCGACCGGCGGCAGCGGCTGTGCGGCGGGAGCCGGCTTCGGCGCGTCAAAATGGTCGATCACGAGCGGCGGCATCTGGTGCGGCAGCTCCATGGGAATAACGTTCGGCACGGGCGGCGCTTCCTCCGCCGGCGCTTTCTGTGCGTCCGTGATCAGCGCGTCAAACTGCGCTCTGTAATCGTTATGGATAGGCGGCTGCTCCGTCTCCTCCTGGGCAGGCGCCTGCGGCTCCTGCTGCGGTTCGGGCCGGGCCGCTTCGGCGGCCTTCTCCTGCCGGCGGCTGTTTTCCACAAAAACGTCCGGGCGCACCGGCGCGTTTTTTCTGCCCGCGGTCTTCTTCTCCGGCTGCTCCGGCATGGGGGGATCGTCGACCGGAAGGTCAAAGTCGCTTGCGCGGGAGGCCCGGCGCTGCTCCGTGCGCTGCACGTGCTCGATGTGCTTGTTCGCAACGGTATCGACGAGCACCTGCGCCGGGTCCTTGTGCTCGCGCTGCGGCTCGGCATATTCCGCGCGGGGCCGGTTCCTGATGGCCGTCACGATGCTTGCCACCGTCATGTTAAGACTTGTGATCAGGCTCAGCAGCATCCCCACGATCACGACCGCAGCCGCGCCGATGCGGCTGATGAGCGCTTCAAGGAGACTTGCAAGGCCGCCCGCCAGAACGCCGCCTGCCGTGCCGTCGATGCCGCCGTCCCAGAGCGCGGAAATGACGCTCCAATCCCAGTCCGCGTCAAATTTTCCGCCGACCAGCTGCACCAGACTGCCAATCAGCATGGCCGTCAGGAACGTACAGGTCACGCGCAGCGCGACGGGCCTGCCGTCGTGCAGGATCAGGATCAAAAAGCTCATGATGAACGAGAACGGCAGGATGTAAAAGCCCGCGCCGATCAGACCCCGGAACACCGACGTCATCAGATCCAGAAACGCCGCGTTCACCTTGAAGCAGCACAAGATCGTCAGCAGCGCAAGCAGGCCGCAGACCGTCGCGCCGATCTCGCGCCGGATGGGCGCGGACTGCTTTTTTGTTGTTTTTTTCCGTCCGCGGGAGGCCGTGGACTTTCTTTTGTTCGCAGAAGCCATGTGACCAAAACACCTCACGAGATCAGGGACAGGATCAGCGTCAACAGACCCGCACCCCAGCAGTAATAACAGAAGCCGCCGAATTTTCCGCGCTGCGCAATGCGGTTGAGCGCGAAAATGGCAAGATATCCGGAGACAAGCGCGGCGGCGACGCCGCACAGATACATCGGGACCTCCGCCCAGTTGATCCCGGCGGAAATTGCCTTTACGAGCGAAATGAGATTCGCGCCGAGCACGGCGGGAATGGAAAGGAAGAACGAGAATTTGACGGCAAACGTTCGGTCAAACCCGCGCAGCATCCCGGCGGAGATCGTCGTCCCGGAACGCGACAAGCCCGGCACGACCGCGATCATCTGCGCAAGGCCGATGACCAGCGCATCCGAGAGCGTCATGGCCTTTTCCGTCTTGTTGCCGTGGCCGTAGCGGTCGGCGGCCAGCAGCAGAAAGCCCGTCGCGATCAGGGCAAAGCCGATGAAGAACGTATCGTAGAACAGGGGGTCAAGGTAGTCGCTCAGGAACGCCGCCGGGATGAGCGGCAGCGTCGCCGCGATGAGAAACAGCAGCAGCCGCCGCCTTGCCGGGTCCTGCCGCGCGCCGCGCTTGGGCTTCTGCAGGTGCAGCATCATCAGGCCCTCGCGGCAAAGCCCGCGCAGCTCCGTATGATACGCGAAGATCACCGCCCCAAGCGTCCCCAGATGCAGCAGCACGTCGAACAGCATCTGGTTTTCCAGATCGCCGATGCGCAGGAAGTTTTGCAGGATCGCAAGATGTCCGGAGCTGGAGATCGGCAAAAACTCCGCAAGCCCCTGTATGAGCCCAAGTAAAATGGCTGTCCAATAGGTCATACCAGTTCCTCCGTCTGGAAAGTCGCCGCCCGCACCGGTCGGCATACCAATTTATATTAACACAGATTCAAAAATATTTCCACTATACGTTCGAAAAAAGCGCGTCAAAAAGAATCCGAGCGCTTCCATGTTTTTATGGCGCAATTTGCGGTTTTCTGTTATACTGGATGCAGGAAAACGACGATTAGGGTGTATCTGAAAACTCATGATGTGACCGGCAGCGAGGGATTTTTGCGTTGCGCAAGACATTTTTTCGCAGGAATACTGACGTATTTCAAGGAAAAATGACGCGGCGCACCGCAAAAAGGCCCGCTGTCCGGGTGCGTTGGGAGTTTTCAGATACACCCTAGCGTCTCAGCGGATGGTCACAAGCTCGTAGGTATCCTGGCCGATGCCGAGCTTTTTGCCGTGCTCGATCAGATCCTGCCAGTGCGTGTTGTCATGCGCGGCATGGAAGCGGTCACAGTCGTGCTCGTGCTTCAGATCGGTGATGGCGCTGTTTGGAAGAACCGGCTGACGGTTGATAGCCTCGGCGCAGGCCAGATCCAGCGCGACGGGGTCGGCGGATGCGAACATGCCGACGTCCGGGACAATGGGGACGTCGTTTTCCGGGTGGCAGTCGCAGTTCGGCGAGACGTCGCGGACAATGTTGATGCAGTAGCTGGGACGACCGTCCAGCACGGCCTTGGCATATTCCGCGATCTTGCAGTTGAGGAGCCTGACACTGGCTTGGAAAGTCGGATGGATGGCGTCCTTGGGACAGACCGCGATGCAGCGGCCGCAGCCGACGCAGTTGTTCTGATCAATATGGCACTTTTTGTCCGCGATCTGCGGGCCGTTGTGCGCGCAGATCTTCGCGCAGGCTCCGCAGCCGACGCACAGGTCTGTTTCGACATACGGCTTGCCGTCGGCGTGCATGGCCATCTTGCCCGCACGCGAGCCGCAGCCCATGCCGATGTTCTTGAGCGCGCCGCCGAAGCCCGCTTCCTCATGGCCCTTGAAGTGCGCCAGTGAGATCACGATATCCGCGTCCATCACGGCCCGGCCGATACGGGCGGTCTTGCAGTATTCGCCGCCCGCGACGGGAACCTCGATATCGTCCGAGCCCTTCAGGCCGTCGGCGATGATAACGTGACAGCCGGTGGAGAACGGGGAATAGCCGTTTAAGTAGGCGGTGTCCATATGCTCGAGCGCGTTTTTGCGGCTGCCGACATAGAGCGTGTTGCAGTCGGTGATGAAGGGCCTGCCGCCGCGTTCTTTGATAAAATCGGCGACGACCTTGGCATAGTTCGCACGCAGGAACGACAGGTTGCCGAGCTCACCGAAGTGCAGCTTGATGGCGACGAACTTGCCGTCAAAGTCGATCTGGGAAAACTCTGATTTTTCCAGCAGCTTCCGAAGCTTATCGAGCTGGCTCACGCCGTTGCGGCAGCGGAAATCGGTAAAATAAACCTTGGATGCAGGCATAAAGGTGTCCTCCTTTTATTGTTTTTTCATCATACCGCACCCGCCGGATTTTGTCAACGCAGACACTCAAGTAACCGCTGATTGAATTGGCAAGAGTTGTCAGCGAGAAATTTTGTCCCAAATGAAAGTTTGAAAAACGAAGGAATACTGTATGTATTTCAAGTTTTTCAAACTGCACAGTTGGGGCAAAAGATCCGCTGACAACCGCGGACAATTGAATCATCGGTTACTCAAGGGATGGAAAACAGGTAATTCTGCAGGCTGAACCCCGCCGCAAAGGGCCGCATGAAGTTCCAGTAGCCAAGCCCCAGCAGGCCATATTCCGTCAGCAGTCCGAACTTTGCCAGCGCGCTGCGCGCGTCCTCGAACCAGACCTCGTGCGGCTGTCCGGCCTCGTCCAGATAGGTGAAATACGGCGTCTGCGCCTGCTCGTCAAATTGAATTTCCGCGCCATACTGCGCCGCGAGCAGCGGCGCGGCCTCGTTCCCGATGGACTGCGCCCGCGTCGCCCCCGCCGTGAACGGCAGCGTCCAGTCATAAGCATAGTTCGGGAACCCCAGCAGAATCTTTCCCGGCTCCATCTGCGTCAGCGCAAACTCCACCACCCGCCGCACCGCCCCAATCGGCGCCACCGCCATCGGCGGGCCATAGGTGTAGCCCCATTCATAAGTCATCAGCAGAACTGCGTCGCAGGCGGAGGCGACAGCGGCGTAGTCGTAGCCCTCGTAGAGGGTGCCGGGCTGATCGGCGGAGGTTTTGGGCGCAAGGGCGGCGATGAGCGGCAGGCCGTAGGGCGCAAGCAGCCCGTGCAGACGCGAGAGGAACTGCGCGTATGCCTCTGCCAGCTCCCGGCCCAGATATTCAAAGTCCACGTCCAGGCCCATATAGCCCTTTTCCTGCATCTTTTGCAGCACCGCCTCGGCAAGCGTCTGCTGAAGCGCTTCGCTTCGCAGCACGACCGCCGCCTGCGCGGCGGAAAAGGTTCCGGCTGCCGTCAGCGTCGACAGGTGCAGAAACGGCCGCACGCCGTACTCCCCTGCCAGCGCAAGCAGCCGCTCGTCGTCCATCGGCATGAGCGCGCCCTCCGGCGTGAAGCCGTAGGTAAACGGCATCAGCGCCCCGGCAAACGGCAGGATGCCGCGCAGAACGGATTCCTGCACATACGGATACGCATACCCGCCGACAAACGCGCTGCGCGTCCGGCTCTGCTCCAGCTGCGTCACGAGAACCTGCCCCGGATAGAGCTGGTCGGAGCCGGACAGGTTCGGGTTCATCCGGAATAGCGACAGCACATCCGTCCCGGACGAGGCCGCGATGGACGACAGCGCATCCCCCGCCCGGACGGTCACGGCCTTTTCTGGGTACAGGACAAGCAAACTCTGCCCCACGGCCAGCCGGTACGGCTCCCGCAGGCCGTTATAGCGCGCAAGGAACCCCGGCGCGAGAGAAAGCGCCCGGCCGATGGAATACAGCGTATCACCGGGCTTTACCACATAGATCTGCACACGATCACCTCGCAAAACCCTATGCGCCGGGCCGCGCTTGTGTTCCGGTATTTTATATGGTATAAAACTTCATGTATGGGCACCGCGAAAATGTGCAGATGCGGTGCATGAAGTTTTTGTGCATCATTTCCGGTTGCCCCGCAGGGGCGAGGAAATGGCACATTTCTGAATATTGCTATGCTTTTGCATAGCAATATTGCGGAAAAATCGGAAATACTAAGGAGTATGTACCATGAAACCGGAAGAACTCGGCGCATGGCAGGCGCTTTTGCAGGAGGAATTCGAAAAGCCGTACTGGCAGACGCTCTCGGAGCGGGTGGACACGGCCTACGCCGCGTCGGCGGTCTATCCGCCGCGCGAGGCGCTGTTTGCAGCCTTCCGGCTCACGCCGCCGGAGGCGGTACGGGCCGTGATTCTGGGGCAGGACCCGTATCACGAGCCGGGGCAGGCCAACGGGCTGGCGTTCTCCGTGAATCCGGGCGTGAAGCTGCCGCCGTCGCTGCGCAATATTTTTGCGGAGCTGCAATCAGACTGCGATATCACGCCGCCGGACAGCGGCGATCTGACCACGTGGGCAAGGCAGGGCGTGTTCCTGCTCAACAGCAGCCTGACCGTGGAGGCGGGAAAGGCCGCAAGCCATAAAGATTTCGGCTGGCAGACGTTTACAGACGCGGTCGTGCAGAGACTGGCCGCGCTGCCGCAGCCGGTGGCATTCGTCCTCTGGGGCGCGCACGCGCAGAAAAAAGCCGTGATCGCGGCTCGCAGCCCCTATCCGCGCCTCGTCCTGCAGGCCCCGCACCCAAGCCCCCTGAGCGCCTATCGGGGCTTTTTCGGCAGCAGGCCGTTTTCGCAGATCAATGCGTTTCTCGCGCAGCACGGTCAGAAGCAGATCGACTGGCAGCCATAAGGACGGCAAATCAGCCAAATTTTATGCGCAGCAAAAAGAAATTTTTTTCGTAAAAAACCTTATTTTTTTCTGAAAAACAGTTGAAATCTGCGATGTTCTGTCATAGAATATGCTTGCCTGCCGCAAAGCGGCGGACAGGGAGTTTTTTCGTATGCTGCATATTGTACTGGTAGAACCTGAAATTCCGGCCAACACCGGGAATATCGCGCGTACCTGCGCCGCGACGGGCAGCGTCCTGCATCTGGTAAAGCCGCTGGGCTTCGATATTTCGGACAAGGCCGTGAAGCGTGCCGGGCTTGATTACTGGCATCTGGTCGACGTGCGCGTGTATGAGGATCTGGATGAGTTCTTCGCAAAGAACCAGCCTGCCTGTATGCGCCTGTTCTCGACCAAGGCTCCCCGCCGCTACGACGAGGCCGATTACCCTGACGGGACGTATCTGTTCTTCGGAAAGGAAACGAAGGGGCTGCCGGAGGAGTTTCTGGCTGCGCATTACGACAGCTGCGTCCGCATTCCCATCCGTGCGGAGGCACGGAGCCTCAACCTCAGCAATTCCGCCGCCGTCGGCGTATTTGAGGCGCTGCGGCAGCAGGATTTCCCGCATCTGAAGACCGAAGGAAAAATGGCAGACTGGAACCTGTAAACAAAGCGGGCCACACCCGCGATCAAATAAGGAGGAACTACTATGAACTACAACAAAAAGTCTGTTGAAGATATCGACGTCGCCGGCAAGCGCGTGCTCTGCCGCTGCGACTTTAACGTCCCCACCAAGGACGGCAGGATCACGAGCGACAAGCGCATCGTCGCCGCGCTGCCGACGATCCAGTATCTTGTGAAGCACGGCGCCCGCGTCATCCTCTGCTCTCACATGGGCAAGCCCAAGGGCGAGGTCAAGCCTGAGCTGAGCCTGCAGGTCGTGGCCGAGCGCCTGTCCGAGCTTCTGGGCCAGCCGGTCAAGATGGCAAAGGACGTTGTAGGCGAGAGCGCACAGTCGCTGGCCGCTTCCTTAAAGGACGGCGAGGTCATGCTGCTTGAGAACACCCGCTTTGAAAAGGGCGAGACGAAGAACGACCCCGAGCTTTCCAAGAAGCTTGCCTCCATGGCTGATATTTTTGTCAACGACGCCTTCGGCACCACGCACCGCGCGCACGCCTCCACGGCCGGTGTTGCAGATTACCTGCCCGCCGTCTGCGGCTATCTGGTGCAGAAGGAAGTCTCCATCATGGGCAAGGCCCTTGCCGATCCGGAGCGTCCGTTTGTCGCGATTCTCGGCGGCGCAAAGGTTTCCGACAAGCTGAACGTCATCAATAACCTGCTTGAGAAGGTCGACACGCTCATCATCGGCGGCGGCATGGCCTATACCTTCGTCGCGGCCAAGGGCTACGGCATCGGCAAGAGCCTGTTTGACGCGGAGAAGGTCGACTACTGCAAGGACATGATGAAAAAGGCCGAGGAAAAGGGCGTAAAGCTGCTGCTCCCGATCGATACCGTCGTCGCGGCTGATTTCCCGAACCCCATCGACGCACCTGTCGAGGTCGAAACCGTCGACGTGACCGCGATCCCGGCTGACAAGGAAGGTCTGGACATCGGCGAGAAGACCCGCGCGCTGTTTGCAGACGCGGTCAAGAGCGCAAAGACCGTCGTCTGGAACGGGCCGATGGGCGTGTTCGAGAACCCGACGCTTGCCAAAGGCACGATCGCCGTTGCGCAGGCGCTGGCCGATTCCGACGCTGTGACCATCGTCGGCGGCGGCGACTCCGCAGCCGCCTGCGAGCAGCTGGGCTTTGCCGACAAGATCACCCACATCTCCACCGGCGGCGGCGCATCGCTCGAATTCCTCGAGGGTCTCGAGCTGCCCGGCATCGCCTGCCTGCAGGACAAATAAAGCCCTGAAATACGCCGCCGGATCTTTCCGAGCATGGCCGCGTCGGCCGGACTTGACGTATAGTATGTACGCCTGTGCCCGCCTTGCCCTGCACGAAAATCTCTCGCCGGTAACGAAGTAGGGGCGGACGACCCTGTCCGCCCATCACAGCCTTTCTCCGGGCCGACAGAGCCGTCGGCCTCTACAAGACGGAACAGATAAATTGTAATTTTGATTTAGATATAGGAGACTTCACACCATGAACAGAAAATACCGCAAGACTGTCATCGCCGGCAACTGGAAGATGAACAAGACCCCGACCGAGACGAAGGCCTTCATGACCGAGTTCAAGACCATCATGCCGCGCGGCCGCTGGTGCGACGTGGCGCTGTGTGTGCCCGCCGTCTGCATCCCGGCAGCTGTGCGCACCATGCGTGAGACCCGCATCGGCATCGGCGCAGAAAACTGCAACGCCAACACCTCCGGCGCCTACACCGGCGAGATCGCAGCCAATATGCTGCTCGACGCTGGCTGCAAGTACGTCATCCTCGGCCATTCCGAGCGCCGCGCCATGGGCGAGACGAACGCGGACGTCAACGCAAAGGTTCTGGCTGCCCTCGACAACGGCCTGATCCCCATCATGTGCGTCGGTGAAACCCTTGAGCAGCGCGAAGCGGGCATCACCGAGGAATGGATCACCATGCAGATCAAGACCGGCCTTGCCTCCATCGGCGAGGACAAGATCCGCAAGATGATCATTGCCTACGAGCCCATCTGGGCCATCGGCACCGGCAAGACCGCCACGCCGGAGCAGGCCGAAGAGGTCTGCGAGCACATCCGTGCGGTCATCCGCAAGCTCTACGGCGCAAAGGTCGCCCGTGCGATCTCCATCCTCTACGGCGGCTCCATGAACGAAAAGAACGCCTATGACCTGCTGGCCCAGCCCGACATCGACGGCGGCCTGATCGGCGGCGCTTCCCTCGTCCCCGAAAAGTTTGTCAAGATCATCGAGGCTGCCAACCAGCCCACGATCTGAGCCTCAATACGCACACGCCCCGCTGCCGAATTGACCGGCAGCGGGGCATTTTTCTGCTTCCTCACAGCATACAGATATGGTATCCGTCTGTTTCCAGAGACAGTGACTGGAACAGCGACTCGGTCCGTTCGCGGTTTTCCGGCGCTGTGCGCCAGCCGAGGCCGCAGTCTGCGGTGATCTCGCGGGGGACGGGGATGATTCTGCCGGGGAGGCCTGCCTGCCCGCAGGCCTTTTCCGCCGCCATAGCGGCGCTTGTGGTGTAAAATGTGACGATGAGCCACTGCTTTTTCTCTCTCATTGCTCTGCCAGCTCCCGGACTGCGGCGATGGCCGCGTCCGTTTCCTCCTCCGTGTTGTAATAGCCGAAGCTGAAGCGCACCGCGCCCTGCTCCACGGTTCCAAGCGCCTCGTGCATACGCGGCGCGCAGTGCGCGCCAGCCCGGACGGCAATGTCATAGTCCTCCGCCAGCGCGTCCGCGACCATGGACGATCCCGCGTCCCGGATATTGAGCGACACGACCGGCGCGCGCACGAAATCCGAAAAATCGCCGTAGACACATACGCCGTCCACGTCCTTCACGCCCTCGTAAAACCGGCGGGCCAGCGCAAGCTCGTGCGTGCGGATGGCATCCATGCCCGCCTCCTGAATAAAATGCACGGCGGCAAGCAGCCCCGCGATGCCGTGGCCGTTGCGCGTTCCGGCTTCGAGCCGTGTGGGATACTGCGGCGGCTGTGACGGCAGGAACGTCTGCACGCCCGTCCCGCCGACACACCACGGGCGGATGTCCACGCCCTCCGCCACGCACAGGCCACCCGTGCCCTGCGGGCCCATGAGGCTCTTGTGGCCGGTGAAGCAGAGGACGCTGATGTGCTGCGCGCGCAGATCGATAGGGAACACGCCTGCCGTCTGCGACGCGTCGACCACGAACAGCAGTCCGTGCGCTGCGCAGAACGCGCCGATGCGCGTCAAATCAAGCAGATTCCCCGTCAGATTTGAGCCTGCCGTGCAGATGACGGCTTTGGTATTTGTTTGCAGCAGCCGATCAAAATCGGCATAGTCGATACAGCCCTTCCGGTCTGCGGGCAGGAAACTGACCGAAACGCCCCGCTCCATCTCGCGGTACAGCGGGCGCAGGACGGAATTATGCTCCAGATCGGTCGACAGCACGTGGTCGCCCGGCGCAAGCAGCCCGGAAATGGCGATGTTCAGTGCCTCGGTCGAATTGGCCGTGAAGCACACATGATCGGCGCGTTCGCAGCCGAAGAGCGCGGCCAGCGCCTCCCGCGCGGCATAGATCGTCCGGGACGCGGCAAGGCTTTCCGCGTGCGCGCTGCGCCCGCTGTTGCCCATGGTTTGCATCGCGTTCACGACCGCATTGATCACGCACGGCGGCTTATGCAGCGTTGTGGCCGCGTTGTCAAGATAGATCATTCCGTCGCCCTCCCGTCAGATGGAACTATTATAATACAGAAACCGGGCGGACTGCAATGCAGTCGGCCCGGTTTTTGTTCGGCTATTTCGAAAACGCGCCGCTCACAGATGTGCGTCCGTCTGTGAGGCGCGGCGCAGGCCAAGGTCCGCCGCGATGAAAAATGCAATCACAAAGCAATAGAACACGACTGTCGCCCACGGTCTGCGGACGGAGAGACAAAAGTCCCAGATCCCGTGCAGCACGACCGGGACTAGGATCGCCAGCGCGCACAGAACCGTCCGCCTGCGGCCATTCCCCTGCTTTTCGGCCTGCTTGCCCCGGCTGAGGAGCAGTCCCATCGCAACAGCAAAGAAAAAGTGCCCCGGCACGGACAGAACCGCCCGCGATACCGCCGTCCGGAGGTCAGACTGCACGACATACAGAATATTCTCCACCGCCGCGAAGCCCAGCGCGGAGGACACGGAGTAGACCACCGCGTCGAACCGGTAATCGAACGCCGGGTGCTTCCACGCGGCAAGACGCACAGGGACGATCTTGCAGACCTCCTCGCTCACGGCGACCACCAGGAAATTGTCCAGCAGCAGATACGCCGCCGAGCGCCGGTTCAGCGCACTGCCCAGCGTCCGCGACGCAAGAAGCTGGATGCCCGCCGCCGGGAGCGCCAGCAGCGCGCCTGACAACAGCAGGATACCGAGCAGCCTGCGCGGTTCTTTTTCAATGCGGTCGAGCTGATAAATGCGGACAAACAGAATGACCGCCGGAACCAGCGCCGCAAGAGACAGATAATAATTCAAAGCGACTCCTTTTCTATGTGCGCTGTGTCCCCGCCGCCTCCCGCAGCAGCTCCTCGGCGGATACGCCGTAGAGCCTTGCAAGGGCGAGCAGATTGGATGTTGACGGGTCGGACGCGCCGGACTCCCACTTGCTGACGGCCTGCCGGCTGACGCCGAGCGATTCTGCAACGAACTCCTGCGTCATCTTGCAGCGCGTGCGGTGCGCTTTCAGCGCTTCGCCGAGCGTTTTCTTCGTCTCGGCCTTTTCCTTCCGCACCTCGCCGGAACGCAGGTATTTGAGCAGCGCCAGAATCACAAGCCGGAACAGATATCCGGCTGCAAGTGCGAACAGAAGCACCAGCGCGAGCAGAAGCAGGGAGTAATGGTTGAATCCCATAGATCATCCATCCTTTCTGTATTTTGGATGGCTTCAGTATTGCAGAAATCCCCGGTTTCCGCCACCAACTATCGCGCAAAAAGCGGTTGCGGCGGGTTATTTCAGCAGCTTTTTCAGATACTGCCCCGTGAAGCTCTCCGGGCAGGCGGCGATCTGCTCCGGCGTGCCGCAGGCGACGATCTGCCCGCCGCCGGAGCCGCCCTCCGGCCCGAGATCGACGATATAGTCCGCGACCTTGATGACATCAAGATTGTGCTCGATGACGAGCACGGTATTGCCCGCGTCGACCAGCCGCTGCAATACCTCGATCAGCTTGTGCACGTCCGCCATGTGCAGGCCCGTCGTCGGCTCGTCGAGGATATACATCGTGCGGCCCGTGGCGCGGCGCGCCAGCTCCGTTGCGAGCTTCACACGCTGGGCCTCGCCGCCGGAGAGCGTCGTGGAGCTCTGGCCGAGCTTCACATAGCCGAGGCCGACCTCCACGAGCGTTGCGACCTTGTCGCGGATGCGCGGCAGATTTTCAAAAAAGCTCAGCGCCTCGTCGGCCGTCATTTCCAGCACGTCCGCAATGGACTTGCCGCGATAGCGCACCTCGAGCGTCTCGCGGTTGTAGCGCGCGCCGTGGCACACGTCGCACGGGACGTAGACGTCCGGCAGGAAGTGCATTTCGATCTTCACAAGGCCGTCGCCGCTGCAGGCCTCGCAGCGGCCGCCCTTGACGTTGAAGGAGAAGCGCCCCTGGCCGTAGCCACGGAGCTTTGCGTCCTGCGTCGAGGCGAAAAGCTCGCGTATGTCGCCGAAAACACCGGTGTAGGTCGCGGGATTTGAGCGCGGTGTGCGGCCTATCGGGCTCTGGTCGAGCGCGATGACCTTATCCACATATTCAAGCCCGTCTATCCCGTCGCACTTGCCGGGGCGCACCTTGACGCGGTTCTTCTCGGCGGCGAGGGTCTTGTACAGTATTTCGTTTATGAGCGAGGATTTGCCGCTGCCGGAGACGCCCGTGACGCACACGAGCTTGCCGAGCGGGATATCCACGTCGATATTCTTCAGATTGTTTTCCTTCGCGCCGCATATGCGCAGGAATCTTCCGCTGCCCGCGCGCCGCGTCTCCGGCACGGGTATCTTCTTTTTTCCGCTGAGGTACTGGCCTGTCACGGACTCCGGGCAGGCGCAGATATCATCGACGGAGCCGGCGCAGACTATGCGCCCGCCGTTCACGCCCGCTCCCGGGCCGACGTCGACGATATAATCCGCCGCGCGCATGGTGTCCTCGTCATGCTCGACGACGATGAGCGTATTTCCAAGGTCGCGCAGGCGCTTAAGCGTACGCAGCAGCTTGTCGTTATCGCGCT
>OLQB01000737.1_pt1 | contig 25162 bp, 20 predicted proteins | sample 1672681 | NCBI WGS metagenome assembly OLQB01 (sample SAMEA3136713, study PRJEB25190) | human gut metagenome | reverse complement strand
GATGGATGCCATAGGCCCCTCTGCGCCGCAGGCGCAGGCCCCTTCGGGAATACTGGAAAGCACCGCCCAGGTCCCGGTCCCGATCCCGACCGCGCCGAAAGGCGCCTGAACCCACGAAAAAAAGCTGTGAGAAATGTGCATCATTTCCTCACAGCCTTTTTTTATTTCCTTATTCTTTCTGTTCTTCTGCTTCCGGAGCCGGTGCGTCTTCGACCGGCGCCGGCGCCGCTTCTTCTTCCGGGGTTTCCGCAGTTTCTGCAGTTTCTGCAGCCTCCGCCGTTTTGGCAGTCTCTTCTGTTTCCACAGCCGGTGTTTCTTCCTTCTTTTCTTCCACCGGTGGATAGCCTGCTACCTTGGGCGCCTCGATCCGGTCAAGGGCATCAATGGCTGCCAGCGCCAGCTGCAGTTCCTTGCGGATCTTCCCTACATAGTTCTTCATATTTCCTTCCGTACGGATCATGTTTTCCACCAGACGGCGGCGGGATTCTTCGGCCTCCCGGATCTGACGGTCTCCTTCTGCGTGGGCATTGGCAATGAGGATTTCCGCATTCCGTTTCGCGTTCTTCTTCACATTTTCTGCGGTATCCTTCGCCAGCTGCAGGGTATTGGTCATGGTTTCGGAAATCTTTTCGTAGTTGGCCAGCTTCGTCTTCATCTGGTCCATCTGCTCTTCCATTTCCCGATGTTCCCGGTAAATCTGTTCATAATCCGCTACGATCTGCCGGAGAAAGTCATTGACCTCCTCTTCGCTGTAGCCCCGAAGGCCTTTGGAAAAGGTCTTGTTATGAATATCCATTGGTGTAATCATGGGTGCGCCTCCTTGAAGTGATGTGAGTCTCTTTTTCTATTGTACTTGTTTTCATAGATTTCGGCAAATTTCCAATCAAAAAGGCCGACTATGCGGCCCTTTTTGACGAAACAGCCCCGAAAGACGGGAACCCAGCTGCTCCTTAAACGATTTCCTTTTTCTTAGTCGTCCCGGTCGACTTTATACTTTCTTTCCAGCTGTTTATACGTATCCAGCCCGATAATATGGTTGAAACGGCCAAATTCGATCATGTCCTTGGCGCTGGCTTCGGTGGTGCCGTTCTTATTAAGTCCGGAGAAGAGGTCATAGAGGGCCTTGGAAATAGTGTATACAGCGCTGCATGCCCAGAATACCACAGAGTATCCCATTTCTTCCAGTTCCTTGGCAGGGATGAGCGGTGTCTTGCCGCCTTCGATCATATTGGCTACCAGGTACGCGCCGGTGCCCTCCATGCCCCGGGCAAATTTTTCCAGTTCTTCCCGGCTTCCGATGCCGTCGGCAAAGCAGATTTCTGCGCCGGCGTCAGCATAGCGCTTGCTTCTTTCGATGGCGTCATCAATGCCGTAAACAGCGCGGCTGTCGGTGCGGGACATGATCATGGTTTCCTTATCGAAACGGGCATCCACGGCAGCCCGGATCTTCTGGGCATGTTCTTCAGCGGAAATGACCTGCTTGCCGTCCATGTGGCCGCAGCGTTTCGGCCATGCCTGGTCTTCGAAGAAAATGCAGGCAGCGCCGGCCTGTTCAAACATTCTTTCCGTACGGATGATATTCAGTGCATTGCCATAGCCTGTATCGCCATCAGCCACCACAGGAATATCCACGGCATTGCAGATGCCCGTCAGCTGCTCCGCCATTTCCGTGCAGGAAAGGAGGCCTACATCCGGCTGTCCCAGGCGGGATGCAGATACAGAGTAGCCGCCCATGGCCAGACAGGGAATGCCTGCCATTTCTGCGATTTTAGCACCCAGAGCGTCGCCTACGCCTGGAGTAATCATAATTTTTCCGGATTTCAGATTGTTACGGAATGCGATACGTTTTTCTGTTGCTGTTTTCATAATGACAACCTCCTGGTACATATACAGATCAAATAAAAATAGCCATAGTGATGAGACAGGAAAAGAGAATCCCTCGCCATCCACAGAAAAGAAAAAGCCCCTTTCCTGCAGAAACGGCAGAAAAGAGGCGCTTTGGCGCGGTACCACTCTTACTTATATCTCAAGGAGCATACACAAAGATGGAAATAAAAAAAGCCTTGTCCTACGGACAAGGGCGCAATCGCGCGGTACCACCCTGCATTATACTCCATACCCCTAACGCGGACGGACGTCGGACTTACTGCACTTCAGTTCGAAGCTCCCAGGGGACACGCTTTCCTTCCATACCGGTTTCCATCCTCCCGGCTCTCTGTCATTTCCAGTCAAGCTCAATCCTGTTCATCGCCTTTAATATTTACCAAACATTATAATAGCCCCTGCCCCTCCTGTCAAGAAGGGGCGGAAAAAGAAAAATGAAAGCCTTCCCGCCGGTCATCTATTCTCTGCCCCATGGCATGCGTCACCCGCAGCCATAGCCGCCTCATGAAAAAATCCCATTTTACAAAAGTGCGGCATGCCGCAAAATAATAAAATGACATCTGTCCCTATTGTATACGACCCTGACTGCGATAGCAACCTCGTGAGAAAATCCATTTTACAAAAGTGCGGCATGCCGCACCTTTGTAAAATGGATTTTCTCCTTCCTATGGAAAGGGTAAGAATTGATGAAATAGTCCAGCCCGCCGACAGCCTGACGTCCGACCGCCCCACTCAAATCCCAAGCCACTCTTTTCTTGCAGCAGCCTCCCTATTCCTTTGCAATAAGGATAGAGAGAGGAGGCGAATCCATGACAGAGCAAAGATTTATCATCACGGAAAATATGATGGATTCCCTGTACGGTTCAGATAATGCCAAGTATGACCAGCACGCCAAGCACCTTTTGGCCAGCAGGAAACTGCTCGCTGAAATCGTCAAAAGGGTGGTCCCTGAATTCCAGGATGCCAGCATCGATGACATTGCGGAAAAATATATTGAAGGAACGCCGCTTGTGGGAAGCATCCCTGTAGCCCCGGGCCTTACGAATACAGTGCCTTCCAAAATCTCAGGCGGCCGCAATGAAGACGGGGCGCCGAAAGAAGGATACATCGCCTACGACATCCTCTTCCACGCCCGCGCACCGGGGACAGGAGAACCCATGACCCTCATTATCAACGTGGAAGCCCAGCGCAGCCAGAAAGAATCGACCCTGGGATACCATCTGATGAAAAGGGCCGTTTTCTATGCCTGCCGCCTTATTTCATCACAGAAAGAGCGGGAATTTGAAGGCAAGGATTATAATAGTATCAAGAAGATCTATTCCATTTGGATCTGCATGGATTCGCCCAGCAGAGACAGCTATATCAATCGCTACCGCCTGGAGGAAAAACACCTGCTCCACCGCTACGACGAACCGCAGGAGAACTACGACCTGGTCAACATCGTTCTTATCAGCCTGGGAGAAAAGGCAGACAAAGACAGATTGATTCACCTGCTGCAGGTCCTTTTCACAGAAAGCCATCAGACCTTTGACTCGAAAAGAAACATTTTGCAGAAAGAATATCATATTGAAATGACGTCGGAAATGGAACAGGAGATGAGTACCATGTGCAACTTGAGCTTAAACATTTCAGAAGAAGCCCTGAACAGAGGCCTGGCCCAAGGCCGCAAAGAAGGTCAGCTGGCGGGGTTGAACGAGACTGCCCTCCGCCTGCTTTCCATGGGCCTTTCTGTGGAAGACGTATCAAAGGGTACCAGTCTTCCTCTGGAAACTGTAGAAGAAATCAAAAAACAGATGATAGAGAAAAATAAATAAAAAGAAAAAGAGGCATCCTGAAAAACAGGATGCCTCTTTGGTTAAATACCCATCTCTGCCCCCTCATTTCGAGCAAGGCGAAGCGAACCCCCGAAATCTCCCTGCTCTACGTGACTTGCCGTAAACGGGGATACATTTCCAGGCCCCATGTCAGTCTGACAGTCTGATAGTCTGACCGCCCCTCAAATCCCTCTGATTCAGTCCCGCTCGAAGAGATCCCGGGTATACACCTTATCCCTCACATCATCCAGCACTTCATCATAGCGGTTCGCAATGATAGCACAGCTCTCCTTCTTGAACTTCTCCATATCATTCACCACCAGACTGCCGAAGAAAGTGGTACCATCCTCCAGCGTAGGCTCGTAAATGATAACATCTGCTCCCTTGGCCTTGATGCGCTTCTGAAATACCCAAGGAATATGATATAATATGAGTTAATCATACAACAGGTGAGAATCAGAACGGTCGGAGGTTTCAAGTGATGCTGAATAACAACTATCCAATTGACATGGTTTATTTATGGTGCGATGGCAACGATCCTGCTTTTGCAGCACGAAAAAACTATTATCAAGAAAAAGAAGGATTACCTAAATCAGATTCCAGCCGAACTGGACAGGCTCGCTTTTTTGATAATGATGAGCTAAAGTACTCACTACGTTCGTTGGAAATGTATGTTCCCTGGATTAGCCATGTATTTATTGTTACAGACCGGCAATGCCCCAAATGGCTAAACATCAATAACCCTAAAGTCACTTTAATAGACCATTCTGAAATACTCCCCTCCAATTTAATTCCTTGTTTTAATTCGTCCGTCATAGAAGCTTATATTTGGCGTATTCCTGGCTTAAGTGAACATTTCCTTTACGGAAACGATGACATGTTTTTTTATAAGCCATTATCTCCTGACTTCTTCTTCACTCAGGGAAAGCCTATTGCACGTTTAAAATTCGATGAAGAAATAAAAAAAATACGGAATTCCAACGATTTCAAATCTGAATATACCAGAGTTGCTTTGTGGTATAAAAATCTAATGTACACATGGAAACTCCTATATTTAAAATATGGTAAATTCAATCAGTTTGAGGCTCACCATAATATTGATGGATATTTGAAATCCAGCTTTTTTAATACATATTTAAACTACAAGGAATCTATTGAAAAAAATGCTTCTCGCTTCAGAGCTGAACGAAATATAGATAGATGTTTATTTAGCCTTGACCCTGTATATAACGGAGCATCTATTCCCAAATTATTACATAAACCACACCATTGGCGAAAGAAAATAGCCCCTTTTATTAAGCTTAACCTTGATAGTCTTTATGCCGAAGATACCCCAAATAGCCTAAGAACAATTGAACGATTGCATCCAGCTCTTTTCTGTGTCAACTCTGCCATATCCGGAAATATACAAAACAACAAACAGGCTGCATTAGAATTTTATCAGAGAAACTTTCCTTTCCCCTCTTCATTTGAATTACCCAATAGACAATGATTATAAATAAAAAGACTCTCCTCTCAACATAGTAAGAGGGGAGTCTTTTCATAGAGCTAAGGGAGTATCGCTTCTTCTGAATAGAGTAAATCTATAGGTACATCCCAACCTGTCTTATCCAGTCCTAACCGCACAACCTTCTTTTCCTTAATTCCGAACCCAGTCAACTTATGTGGTAAAAGAAAGCGGGGCTCGATCTGTACATAGGGATGCTCCCCCTTTTGCAGATGCCACACAATTTCCCTATAATGATTGCAGAATAAATCCGGATTTGTCAATTTTAAAATTTTCAGTATGCTTCTTCGCTTACGAAATACCCTTCTATGTTTTCTAATGCGATGATTGACCCGGAAGAAGATAAAAGAGTCTTGCTGCCCATCAGAAACCTTAAGGCATTTGACGCCATAAGGCTGATGATCATGAAACTCCATTCTTAAAATTTCATCAGTCAAATCCTTTTCATCCAGTATTATCTGATAAGTCAGCTTTTCATGAAAACATGGAACCGGATAAAAGCGATAGACTTTATGATCAATATACTTATATTTAAAGACTTTGGTTAGCGTTTCCTCTACTGCTTTGACCGGCGTAAAGTCTCCCAGCACATCAGCCAGGGCATCAGCCTGTTTCAGTGCCTTAAAAAGATATATCCTATACCCTTCATTAACTGCCCAGGTCGTGCCGTTTTGATATACGTACTCATGACTCTTCCAGTGACGTTTCGCATAAATAAAGCCAAGAAAGCCAACCACCTGCTGTCCATCCAGAAATACAATACCATGCTGGTATTGTTTGATTTCAGTGGGAAGTGCTTCTTGCCATTCATACTCCATAAATGGCTTTGTCCATTCATAAAGCTCATCATCAGAAACTTCTGCCATCCAAGGATAATTATTCTTCAAGCATTGCAGGAATCCCTGCTTATACCGATCAGTATATCCTTTAATCTCTACTTTCATGTTATCTTATACCTTATCTTTATGAACCAAAGCATCAATTTCATTAATCGTAGAAAAGTTTTCCGGTAAAATATCTTCGGGATCAATCTCAACGTTGAAATTCTCTTCCAATGCCGCTACCAGTTGTGCAATTCCCAAGGAATCAAGCATATCATTTTCAAAAAGATCCATGTTGAAATCTGAAATCCGTTCTTTACCATTAATATCTCTTAATAAATCTGCAATTTTTTCCTGCATTTTAATTCTCCAATTTCTTTTTTAATAAAACCCTGTCCATCTTTCCATTAAGATTTAAAGGCATAACTTGCAATGAAATAAACTTACCGGGAACCATATAGTCCGGCACCAGTGACTTTAATCCTGCAGCCAGTCCCTTTTCATCAATCGTCCCTGTATAATACATCACAATTTTATGATGATTGTCGTCATAAACGCAGCAATTTTGATTCACTCCAGGGAGAGAAGATGCTGCTGTCTCTATTTCCCCCAGCTCAATCCGATGACCCATATGTTTGATCTGATAATCCTTACGGCAAATATAAACCAGTTCTCCCAGTTCATTATATTTAACTAAATCGCCGGTACGATAGATGGTTTCCGGATATGAATGATTCAATGGATTCTGTACAAAAGCAGACTTGGTCTTTTCCGAATTATTATAATATCCATAGGCCAGACATGTTCCTCGTACACAAAGTTCTCCAGGCACATCAGGCTTGGTGACCAGCCGATCATTTTCATCAAGAAGGAATATCTCTGTATTACGGCAGGCTTCCCCCATCGGCAAAGCTTCATCATCTCTAAATTCTCTATCTATGATGTATGCAGCGCAGACATCTGTAATCTCTGTAGGTCCATACAGATTCCCATATAATGCGTCCGGGTACTCCCGGCGCCATTGATTCAGCTGTTTATTAGGCATAACTTCCCCACAGAACAATATTTTCTGCAATGAATCCACATGGCGCTTTGGAAGAGCTTTCAAATTAGCAACCAGACTTAACGCGGAAGGAACCCAGAAAATGGTATTGATTCTGTTAGTTTCCATATATTCCAGTAATTTAATAGGAAAGGCAAAATTAATCTGTGGAATAATATACATAGTCGCGCCAGTCTTCAGCATAGAGTAAATATCCAATATGGAATTATCAAAATAAAAGGGCGCTTGATTTCCCAAAACCGTATTTTCGTCAAAATGGAAGGTATCTGTTACCCAGTCAATATAATCAATCACAGACCGATGCCCAATAATGACACCTTTGGGATTTCCGGTAGATCCTGAGGTAAACAAAACATACAAAACATCAGTATCAATAATATGATTTGTTGTCTTCCGCACTTTCTCTTCATCATACGGTTCATTCATTGCATCTTCCAGACAGAAAACATCGGAATCTCCAATAAACTGCTCCACCTGGTTCAAGTGTTTTTTATCTGTAATCATCAACGGCTTTTCAAGAGTTTCCAATATCTTTTCTATTCTGGCTGCCGGCATCTTCGTGTCAATAGGCGTATAGAAATTGCCGCTGTAAGCTATTCCCATCATGGCTGATATACAGCATGCGCTCTTATCAAGATAGAAACACACAGGCGCATGCCATCTGCCAAAGTGCTTAATGATATAGGATGCAATATGCAGGGCTTCCTCTTTCAATGCTTTAAATGTGACTGTCCGATATTGATCAACCACTGCAGTCTTATCAGGAAATAAGCCTGCACTGTGATCCAGATAATCCGTTACAATTCTCATAATACTGAACTCCCCTATCTTTATATCGAAGTAAACTCCTGTATCCTATTATATACGATAATCGTCCTCATTTTTTATCTTTCTAAGCAGATGATGTGGTCTTTTTTCCTTTTGATTTTCCCACCATACACCAACGCGATCCATCAACTGGCTGATGAAATGATTCAATCTATACGCACATCCTGCGGGAATAATATAAGATTCACACCATATAGAGGGATTCACTTTAGATTCAACCCGAATTTTTATTTTTTGTTTTGTCTTTTGTGCAATTTCCTGAATTTCTGCCAAAGACATTGGTTTCCCATTCAAGAACCAGGTAAACCCGCCTTCTACGCCATATGCATATTCACTAATTCGAACCTGTTCATCGGGATACACATACCAGTCATACGCAAACTGTTCATTCACCAAAATCTGTAAAATAGAAAAATATGATTTAAAGCAGGGAAGAATCTCCCACTCTGCAATACCAGCATGTGGCCCTATTTTATCCAGTATTTCGAATTTCACCCAGGTTACATTATCCTGTGGTGGGAAATGAATCAAGGTCTCATGGCCCTGTTTTTCCAAGGCCTCCACCTGACAGGAATAGCCTGTACTGAAAGACAACTTTCCCTTGGTTATTCTGCTATCATTTTCTATATTCCCATACAGCACCACTGATTCAACATGCCGAGGCGTTTCAAAATCACACCGGCACCAGCCTTGACTGTCTCCCTTGTCCGGTACCCAAAGATAATCTCTAAATTCCGTTTTTTCAGATACGATATCCTTTGTATTCATCATATGGAAATCAGTAAGATATTTCGCATTCCCCGATGAAACCGTAATATGACCATCTATAGCTAGATTATTCGTACGTCTCTGCCAAAAAACTTCATCTCCATTGATAAGCTGTACAGCCCTGCGGGAAGCCTTTTGTGATAAATGACAGCACAATGACTTAAATAGTACATTTTTCATCAATAAATTCCTGCACTCCGCAGGAATCGGCAGTCGAATCCGTTTGTCCCACTCATAAGTTGGATTTTCTGTTTCAAAATCAGTATTGCGCTGTGTATTTTTATTAACAACAGTCGAAAGGAGATGTTTTCCATAAAAATCAGGGACAGAGTCAAATCCAGTTGTATAACAGTATCCCATCAGCACATCCGGATGATAATCCTGTGCCCTATGCAGAATTCTGTTCATGACCTCCATAAGTGCCAAATAGCACATCCGATGATCCGGATGATAATCAAAATCAGTCCCTACAATAACTGATGGTTTATATTTCAAAATAATATTTTGCAAATCTTCCAACAAACTATCCCAGTTACAGAGATGTCCCGCACCAGTTTCTAAAGCTGCAAATTCTTTAAAATGTCTGCATCCGTATGTATATTCGTGTCCTCCCGCCTTTCTTATCTCCGACGCGTTATGAAGAAATGGAGAGCGCTCCCCATGTCTTCCACCATCCGGATATCCTAAAAAATAAATATTTTCTTCTTTGACTCCTAATGTTTTTAAAGCTTTGACTGCTTCATGAATTCTAATAAAAGCCAGATATTCAGCATCCCCATTGGTAAGAAACACGCACCTAACCGGAATTTTTTTCCTACAGGCATCAAAAATAAGCGCTCCCGCCAAGTTAATCTCATCATCTTCATGGGGAACAATCACCATAAGACCATTTCCATCGCTAAAATGATCACTCTTTATTCTATCCATTTCTAATTCCTTTTACAGCAAACCCAAGACATGATGAATCATGCATAGTAAAATTATCATTTACTTACATACTCATTGCTTATCATATTTACCATTAACAACCGATTGGAGTAATTCTTCCCATTGTCCATAAATGCGTTCAGGACTATACTTTTCTATTAATTTCATTCCTGCATTTCCCAAAGATTCACGTAATTTACTATCTGTCATAAGCACCTCAAGAGTTTTTGCCAATGCCTCCACCGACCGTGCAGATAGCAAACCCGTAGCCCCATTTTCAATAAGGTCACTAACCCCTATCCCATCTTCAAAGCCAACAACCGGAAGGCCTGCAGACATTGCTTCTACCAAAGCAAGAGGAAATCCTTCATCCCGGCTAGGAAGGCAAAAGATATCAGCATTTCCATAAACCTGCGCTATATCAGAAGTGGTGCCATTAACATGGATGCAATTATCCATGCGATGCTGTTTTATCCAAATTTTCAATTTTCTTGCGTAAGGAGCTCCAGCGCCTCCCCACAATTCCAAGCTCCACTCTTTATATCGCCCAGCAAGTCGAGCAAAAGCCTGTACCAAAAGGTGCTGGGACTTGCGTGGACTGATATTTCCCACACAAATAATTTTATGCTGTTTTTTTAGTAGCGCCTAAATTGGCCTTACACATAATCGGATTAACTGCATTACCAATAACAACTACCGGCAAATCAGGGAAGTATTGATGTGCGAGCTTGACACCGGATGGCAGGAGAAGCTGCAGTATCTTGCACTTAGCCAATGCAGCTCTTTCTAAATCGGAAAGTATTGGGAACTGCACGGAGGGCTGGGCGTGAAGCATTTCAATCACAGGTGCCTGACACTTTCCATCGTCTATCATGTATTTAGCAGAAGGAATGGAGCAGGATATAACTACATCCACCGTATGATGATTTAAATACTGATTGATGGCTAATCCATACTGCCGCCCTTTGTATTTAGCATTGATTCCCTGCGCCTTACTTTGGCTGAATAAGCGAATCACTTCCCTCATAATGCGGAGCCTCGTCGGCAGATTTTCGGGAATAACCTGTTTGTCATCTTTATATAAAATATTTACCTGCTTAACTTTATTATCCAGTGGGAAGTAGGGGTTCCCCTTTTTTCCATCTCGATAAAGAACTGTTACCTCATGTCCCCTATCAACCAGAGCATTGGCCAGTTCACAAGTAACTTTCTCAACTCCACCAGGCATAGCTACCCAGTTTGTCCCCAGATGAGCAATTAAGATTTTCAAAATTACCTTCCCCTGTTCCTATGAAATTCTAAGCTTTTTTGTAAATCATACAATTTTCCAACGCACTCTTTTAATCCCCAAAGAATAGGCTGGAAATACTGAAAAGATCCAATGAAATTATTTTTTTAATTTATGTTGAATATATAACCGGCAAAAAATGAAATGCTTGTTTCTAATCGCCCAACTGAGGAATTTTTCCTTTAATCGCCCTCTGATTGGTTCTCCCGCCATGACATGAAAGAATTTTTCCATTTGAATTCTATCTTTATATTTTAGCTGATGTAAGTACAAGTCAAAGCAATATGCCTTTACAGCAGCAGACAATGCCCTCTCACCACAAAAGTTTATTAAATCCGGGTAGTACTGCTGGCAAACTTTATATCTATAATCCCACAATTGATAGTTATCATAATAGTATAAAGCGTTTTGATGATTGGAAATAGAATTAATAGAATCATCTCTATGATGGTATAAAACCTGGGAGATAACAGATATAGAAGACGCGTTTAAGAACAAGTTAAGGGAAAGGTACCCATCCTCTCCCGCATAAGCAATATTGTCCGGAAATTGAATTTTGGACCACAATTCTCTGGACGCACAAAAGGTCCAAAGCACACTATATTTTCCAATAGCTGAATTTCGTCTCCACTCCTCCAGCATTTGCGAGTTTACGCTGCTTTGATAGTTGCTTACATTAACGACCCTTTCATCATGACCAGCAAATGTGACTGAGTCCCAAAGAACAATATCAGAATGATGTTCCTCAATATGTGAAAAGACCATTTCCAGCCAGTTTTCTCCCACATAATCATCCGCATCTACCCAAAAAATATAATTTCCCCTCGCATGCTGAAGCCCATTTCTCCTTGCAGCTGTAACCCCTTGGTTCTTCTGATGAAAAACATGAACTCGAGAATCGTGTGCTGCCAATTCATCGCATATGTGTGCTGACCCATCAGTACTTCCATCGTCAATAATAATGACCTCAAAGTCTTCAAAAGTCTGATTGATGATACTATCCAGACATTGCCTGATATAGTCTTCTGCTTGATAGACAGGAACGATAATAGAAGCCTTCAAATCATGCATAACGTCTCTCCTTTACAGGCTTTTTCTATCCAAAACAGCTCTATTCAATAAATTTTCCCATTGTTTCCAAACGGTAAAAGGTGAATATTTTTTCATTGCCGCGTGTGCTTTTTTCCCCATATCTACACGAAGACTTTGATCATGCATGAGTCTTCTCAGGCCTTCCGCCAATGGCTCTACACCGTCATCCATAAGGAACCCATCCTCTCCATCTGTGATAAGCTCATTGACTGCCGGACAAGTTTTATAGGCAACCACGGGAAGGCCGGCACTCATAGCCTCAGCCATTGACAACCCAAATCCTTCAAATGCACTGGGAAACGCAAAAATATCCGCTGTTAAATATTTGCTCAGCACATCGTTGGTATTACCTCTAAGAAACACTCGATTATCAAGACCTTTTGAATGAATCAAACGTTTCAATTCCAGCGTGTATTCATGTTTATTATCCGGCTCTGAACCCCAAAATTCCAGTTGCCAGGAAGGAAATTTCGGGGCAAGTCTGCTAAATGCTTCAATTAAAAGATACTGCCTCTTCTGGGCCTTAGCCAATCGAGCCACATTGATAATGGTATATTTAGGTTTCTTTACATCTAACTCTGCGATTTTTCCATAATCAGGTACCACATTAGGTATTCGAACTACATTTGCACGTGGAAGTCGTTTCTTCATAGTAACAACGTCGTCATTCATTAAAACCTGTGCAAAGGCGCTTTTGATTAAGGCTTCTCTTTCATCCGGATCTTTCCAGTTAACAGCAGTATCTGCTGGAAAGTGAAACATGGTAATCAGGGGAATCTTCAAGCCCGGACATGTGCCGAAGAAGATAGCACTCGACTCTGCATCAAACGAAACAATGACATCCGGCTTGAACTGGCCTAATACCTTTTTCATTGCATCTCTAAAATAAGAATATCTTCCCTGATTTCTCCAGTGTAAAGCCCCTTTCCGACTAAATGGCCGCACTAATTCCCTAATGCATTTAAAAAATAATAAGTCTTTGGAACTTTCAATAAAATCATTTAGATTTAGCAGTTGGACCGAATCCACAATGTGATAATAAGGATGCCCCTCATGTATATCATAGGACAAGATTCCCACTTGATGTCCTCTTTGAACCATCGCATCAGCCATACGTGCTTCTACTTGTTCCATGCCACCATTACGCCCATTCAATGCCGCAATCCTTGCTAATAATATCCTCATATATCCCTCAAATACTATTTCTGCTTTAAATGCAAATAACACAAAGGAATAAAACTACCCATTAATGCAAAGTACATACGCGCTGGAATTTTATTAATTATCGTTGTATCTACTAATCCCTGCAGGAAAAAAGAAAGAAAGATCATGTAAACTGCAATACCCCATTTTAGAGATCTTCCCATCTTGACAACTTTCGTTAATGCCACAATTGATAAGATAATAAAAATGCAATATCCAGCAGCGCCAACAAGGCCTCCTGTTGACAAAAAGAACAGCGGCATATTGTGAGGCATGAAATGCCCCTCTTCATGAATATCAGAAGGTCTATACTGACCGTAATATGCCTCTCCCCAATGTCCTGCACCGACTCCAAATAATTTATGATCCTCCCACATGGCAATGCTCGCCCGGATCATTTGCATTCTTTCTCCCCCCGCTTTTGCAACAGAATCACCTGTTTCAGCCATTCTTACAACATCTAAATTTCTCTCCTGTCCCATGTGGTACAAAGTAAATCCGCCACCAATAAGAATAAGTATAATAAAGACACAGGCATATTTGCCAAACCTTATATTCTTATATTCCCTTAAGCTTACATATGCCCACAACATGCCTAATACAACGGCCCCAATCAATGCAAGCAGCGCACCTCTAGAGCCAGTCAAATACAAACATCCCAACTGCACAATCATCGTGCAGACTGATAAAATTTTATAAGCATTATTTTTAACATGAACCGCATAATACCCAATAAGAGGAAGAGTCAAGTTTATCATAGTTCCAAAATGATTTGGATGGGCATATGAGCTTTCTATACGAATACCAGGATTTATACACCACTGATGCAGCCCAATGACACAGGCAATAACCGCCCCAACCAGAATACCCCACCGGAACCCTCTCTCCGCATCATATTTAGACAAAATCCACCACGTCATAAAGAAAGGAAAACAAAGCCAGGTATAATCCATCGACTTAACTAAATCTATATGAGTCCAATGCATAAGCGAAGTAAAATTAAAAGCCAGATAAAATGATAATATGCCCAAGAGAATCACATAAAAAGTTTTATTCCGTTTTGGTAAAAAGGAAAGCTGATGATGAAAAGAATAGTATCCATCTATCATAAGAAATAAAACAAAAAGTATCAATGCATAGCTAAAATAAGATGCTTTGAATTCCCATGAAATAATAATCATAATAAAGAAAAGAAATATATTCGAGATTTGATTCATCCGTATACTATGTACCATAGTTTCCCCTATCATTCAGATTGAGACCTAATTGACTTTAATATATTACATGATTCATGCAGTCATTCTTTTTAAGCAAAACATTCCTGGTAAGAAGTCCATTTCCATTTTTTGAGAACTATCGATTTTTACTAAACCTTCTTCTTTGCTGATAGTTAACAAGACATCTTTGTACGCTTCCAATTGGTCTAAGAATACGGCAATGTTTGATTATGAGAAATCTGCTTAGAGAAAGAATCCATTTCGTCTTAACAGTCTGATGCTTTTTGAGAAACGACAAAATTTCATCAATCTCATGGCAACTCAGTTCTTTTGTTCCATAATTAAGCATATACGCTCTGATTGCCGCATGCATAGCTTTCCCTGCGCATTCATCTATAAAAGTGGGACATTTCACTCGAGCAACCAGTTCATGTTCTCTCCATGCTAAAAATTGCCCATATTTTAGACGGATATATTTAGCTCCACCATTACTCATAATGCTTCCCTTATTTTCATGGCTATAAAAATAGAGCGGATCCTTCGTTATCGCAATTTTTTTTGCCTGATAAAAGACACGGGGGGCCGTATACAAATCCTCCATTACCTGTCCTACAGGATAGCGGATGCCATCCCAAAGCTTGCGCTTAAACAGCTTGGCACAAGAAAAATTCGGAATCTGATTGCGAAGAATCGCCAGCTGTATGTCCTCTGTCGATTTCAATTCTGGCCAACTATCAGAATCGCAATGAATATACCCGTCCGGTTCTACGCGGCTGTGCCCACCCACTACGATATCCGCATCCTCTTCCCGGGCCATCGTATAGAGTGTCTGCAGCGCATAATCTGGTAAATAGTCATCAGAATCCAAAAAATAAAAATATTCCGTATGTACTTCATCCAGTCCCCGATTTCTGGTAGCGCTTACGCCTATATTCTTTTGATGGATGACTCGAATACGTTTATCCTTTTCTGCATATTCGTCACAAATGTCCCCACATCTGTCTGGAGAGCCATCATCAATAAGGAGCAGCTGCCAATCGTTAAAAGTTTGATGAATAACACTTTCAATACAACGCCGGATATAATTTTCCGCCCCATACACCGGCACAATGACTGTTATTTTTATCTCCAAAATATTCCTCATTCCTTGATTTTAAAAACTTCTCTAGTACTAATACCCTGCTGCTCGTGTTCCATCCAACTTTGATTTCAAAAATCTCACATACCACATCATCATTTCTCCATAACAATGACGCCGTCTAGCATCTCTTGCAGCTTGATGAATTGCTTTCTGACTGGACGGAGCATGAAGCGGAACATCTTTCCAGGGTGAATTCGCCTTTGCCTGAGCCCACACTTTAACTATAGGAACAGATTGATTATATGTGGTCCAGGGCTTTATAGCTCCAATAAAATGGACTAAAGAAGCCTGTCTCGTGTCTTCATTTATTATCTTGGGTTTGAAAAAGCTTGCTTGAACCAACCTATAAGGCAAATTGTACTTATGTGAAACAAAATGAGTTTTGTTTGCTAAATAAATATTTAAAATATCTTGATCAGGACATGGCATGAATGGATTCTCCACACTTTCTTTTCTTATACGCTCCATAATCCTAGAGGTTATATTTTCTGCGTTCCATCGCTTCACATTTATGAGCAGCACCCCAGAATTAAAATACCGTCTAATTTTTAGTTGACGTGCATATTTCTCACCACAAAGGTCCTCGGCTGCTGCTATAGCTATCCCCCCATTTAAATCCATATCTATGAATTTAGTAATATCCCCATTGCATACCACATCTCCATCAAGATATAAAACCCTATCAGCAAATGTCCGCATTATTTCAGGTATAATAAAGCGATACATCAGTGCCGCCACATATTTCCCATCAATTAAATATCTTCTAAAACGGCAATATTGCGAAAGCATATCATCATTCATATAATACAAAACAATAGCTACATTCCAATGCTGAGCAAATTCCTCAAAGGCTGAAATATCTTCTTCCGTTGTCTTATCAAGTAAAATATGAAACATAAAATGTGCCTGGTTATGTTCCATAATTGACGCCATGGCTACTCCAATCCAAGGTATATAGTTCTGCGTTCCAGTAAAAGCAACGTGGTAAGTCTTTTCTTGAGTATTTATTTCGCCAATGGTTCTAATTGAATTTATAAATTTCATTTTTCTCCTCTTTCGCATTCGGTTCGATGACTTCAGCTGTATGCAGCCTAAACTCATTCAGGCAGCACCAGAGAACTCTTATAGGGATCCCTATGCTCGCATATTCTTTAATACTGAATTCGGATATCGTCAAGCCCGGAAGGCTAATCCAACCATAGAATGACCTATCACATAGGGATAAATGCTCATAATCAAGAGATATATCAAGCCAGCAGAGCTCCATATACGAGAAAAAAGCCTCTGCTTTAATATCATCTGCATAACAGCAAGTATCAGGACGCCTATGACGTAATCCCTGATACTATTATTCCAGGCTAATATTCTGTTGATTCCACAAAAATAAAAATACGCAAAAGTAATGACTAAAGTAATTTTTGCTTCCATAAAGCCAAGATAGCAAATTTCTTATTACTCTCCACTGATTCCGAATCTCCCAAGCATCAATAAAATAAATCTTCAATGATGCTAAGCGACATTTTACTTATTTCTTTTATTATATATATGCATTCTACTAATAAGCAAGAAATTTCCTGTATTTCCTTCTAGAAAACGCCTGCCGGATGAAAATACCATTTGAATTTATCAACTTATCTCTTTTACCACCATTTCCTGCCGATTGAATTCAAAATCTTCACGTTACTTCACGTTAAACTTAACGTTAAAAATTGACCGTCAATAAAATCAGGTATTGTTACTTATCTATTTATACGTTAAAATGTCTTATTTTATCGCATTTATTTAGTTTAACTCGTTTTTAAAATGTTAAGTTAAAAAATTAGCTTCACTTTTAATTGAGTTAAAATGACAGATTTGAGATCGCAGGACCGCTCTGCGGCCCGGTTCAAAGGGTGGCGGCGCCTTTGCCTCAGTATGCAGGGGCTGTGAAAAAAATGATAGAGTCCCTTTCAGATGGTTAAACAATCAAACAGCAGATGCTCCATCCTTCATTGACAGGGAGCGAATGGACACAGCTGCTCTCCCCGTTTTCTTTTCATTTCGGCGAAAGCGCCGAGGAGCGGAGAAATCGCAATCCGACGTGAGGAGACTCCATGGTAGGGGGAGATCTCTCGACTCAGCGTCTTCATAGAGCACAAAACCATTTCTCCTAATACCGACAGTCAGCTCCGCTCGAGATGACAACGGGAAGTGGACCGCTTGCTGTCATTTGCAAAAATAGCGGCATAAAAAGGGCTGCGAAAAATGATTTACATTTTTTCACAACCCCAGCTTGGCATGTGCTTTTTACCGTCTGCAGCGAATGGTGCAGAGTGGGAAGATATCTCGATTTGGCTTCCGGCCCTCGAAATGATAGAGTGTGGAGCCCCGCTCCTGTCATCTGATGTCTAATCGTCTGACATCCCCCCTCAAATCTCTTTCCTCAAATCTTTTCCCCCACGTCAAAAACTCCTGAATCATCCCAATGCCGCTGCACGGTTGGGCTCAGGCCTTCTGCTTCGATGAATCGGCCAGGAGCAGCCGCCGAAGCGGAATATCTGTGTCGTCAAGGAAGAACAGGTATAGCCATATTTGCCACCGTCATGTCTGACAGGTCTTTCTTCAGGAGTTTTTATGGGGTATTTCATTGTCGGTGCACCGGGAGCGGCAGGGCTCACTTGTGATGGCTTCGGTTCTTCTGTCCCCGTTTCCATGGAATGCGCGCTTTCGGGAAATGAAAGAATGTCGCCAGGCCTTCCCGCCTCTCTGCCTGTATAGTGGAGAGGGTTAACGGAAAGTCTCAAGGAGAGGTTTGGGGTTTGAGGAACCTTGATTGTGCCACCCGCTTGCGGGGGAAAGGTGGTACGCAGTACCAAAGGGGGGATTTGAGATTTGAGGAGACTTCAGACTATCAGACAGAAGTGTAGCAGGATGGCCTTTCCAATTTGGCGGCTAACCGACTCTACTCGAAATGACAGATAAGTTTTTATATCAAAGAGATACAGCTCTTTTGACCAAATCGATTTACGCCCAAAAAGGAATATATTTCTTTGCATTTTCAGCAGTTCCCTTAATCAAGCCTTCCTTTCGCGTATCAGAAATTACCCTTGATATCACAGCATGATTCATATCTTTTACGTTAAACCTTTCGCGCAAAGATTGGTTCGTCATAACCTTTTGCTCTAAATAAAATAAATAACAGCAGTGCTGATAGCAAAGATTGATCTTATCTTCTTTAGTTAACTGATTCCATGATTTATACAAATATACGGACGAAATAACCGATGAATGCTCACTTTTAATTACTAAAGCAGGCATTTTGTTTTTCTCAATCGCGTCAAGCACCCGATCAATCCCGCTGCCACGTTCTTCGCAGATTCTTAATTTATGCATCATTCTTGCAAGAGCCTCATTGCGCGAGATTGGAGTCATGTCCAAAAAGCGATTCGTTGGAATTAACGGTTCTCCTGCATTTGTGATTTCAATACGATCATCAAATATCTCTATTCTTGGCTGCTGTCCTTTAATCATAAAATCTTGATGAATTAAGGCATTGGGGATAAGTTCTCGTAATACAATTTCTGGATATGCATAACGCAATGTCCGTATTCCATTCTCAAAAACCTCTTTTTTGGGCAGCATATTTTTTACGACATTTAATAACCGGGGAAATCCACAAGCGTATCCTTCCGGAAAAGTAAAGTCACTTTCTGCTTCAAGCCTATTAATTCCTTTATACTTAATAATTCTTATCGCCTTGTTACTTAATCCATGAAAATCTTCCAAATTCTTAGCAAACAGTAATGCCCCTAAATTCGTAATATTATAAACGGAAGAAACGCTCAACTCATTAGTAATGCAGCCTTCGTTCAAAAGCATTGTAATAATATCCCGGTTATTCCCAGGAATGCGCTTGTTAAGGAATTTATAATAGGAAGCATAATCAAGCAAATCTAAAACATCCTTTTCAGTTTTAGCAGTCGCTGCATTTCCTTCTTCAAATGTTTCCTGTACAAGCTTTTTCCACAATAATCGTTTCTTATCCGGATACTTGTCCAAAGTCGTAGTCTGAGAATCTATGCGGATATACGCAATCCCTTTAAATTTAGTTTCCACCCATCTGGCCGCCGGTATAAGCAAGACGATTATATTCTTCCCTCGATATTCTATTTTACGGAATTCAAATTCAAAATCGCCAGTCATCTTGGTGAGCCAAGGTATCAAAAGCTCGTTTGAGCCATTCAGTTTACAATTAAATGGTTCAAATGATGTTCCCACTACGTTAAAAGTGCCATCTTCAATTCCCCAAAAAATATACGCTCTTTTTTCATCCAAAAGTGCTGCTGAATTTGACAATGCAGATATATATTTGCCAAACATTTCTTTATCAAATAAATTCGTCTTGTATTCTATAATTTCAGATTCGTTAACTCTTTTAGAAATGAGCCCATCCAAGATTCCAATAATTTCTTTATCTTCCATATGTATGATTCTTCCCTCTGCTGTCACTTTATGTAACATCCCAGTCACATCATCTTTCCATAACTTCTGAAATGATTCAATAAAAACAACGTGATAAAATCGGCACTTTTGACATCAATTTGATAGCATCAATCCATAAAGTCGACAATTTTGCTATTAAAATCACATCCCAGTCACGTGTTATTGCGTCATTAAAAGGAGCAATATCCTTCACATAGCCATGATATAACTGACTGCCTGATTGAGATTTACTTGAAACTGCCTTTTTATCAATATTATACAGGTAATCACGATTTTGACAAAATATAGCTCAAAGCTGTCAATCGAATTTTTGCATCTGCCAATTTTCCTACTTAAATATTCTCTTCTCCAATTGAAAACCAATGATATGCTGCAGGCGGAAAAGTAGCGTTTCCCGGTAAGAAAGTGGCGTTCATGGAAGGAAAGGTAGTGCTCGCGGATGGAAAAGTAGCGCTCGCAGATGAAAAAGTAGCGCTCACAGGGAAAGAAGGCATAGGAACTAATTCGGAGACCAGCTTCTCTTCCACAGATTACAGGGAATTATTGCGTGCAAAGCTGGGAAAAATGACTTTTAACGAAGTAAGCAAAAACCGAATGATAGAAATGTTTTATACATATGGATTTTCAAGCGAGTTTGGGCGCAGCCAAGTTGTGGATAATATCAATTGGCACCCTCTTCAGCAGGTAAATTTCTAAAGAAGATGCATGAAATACAAATCATTATAGATGGGAAAGCACGCGGAAAATATTTGTTTTCAAAGACATTTTTTACGATAAGATCAATGACAGATGATAAATGACAGACGGACAATGTGGCAAATGCTTTTCCTGGCAATAGAGGCAGGATGCATAGAGCGGGAAGAATTGAGGTTTGAGGAACCTTGATTGTGCCACCCGCTTGCGGGGGAAAGGTGGTACGCAGTACCAAAGGGGGATTTGAGATTTGAGGAGACTTCAGACTATCAGGCGTCAGATGGCAGACTATCAGACAGAAGTGTGGCGAATACCTTTCCTGACAATAGAGGCAGGCTGCGTAGTGCAGGGGTATTTCTCGATTCTGTGGAGACTCTGCATAGAGTCCCCAAGTCAGCCGAAGTTGGCCCGCGTAGAACGATGGTGAGATTCATTAGCTTACTTACTATCGTACACCCTTTGCCTCTTCGAGGCGTTCCCCTCAAGGGGAAACGAGAAATATAGAGAGGCCTTTCCTATTGGCGGCTGACCGGCTCCACTCGAAATGACGGAGGGGCGGAGTCCCACGCCCGTCATCTGATGTCAGACGGGCGGATTCTCAGACGTCAGATGACAGACTATCAGACAGAAGTGTAGCAGGATGACCTTTCCTGACAATAGCGACAGGCTGCGTAGCACGGGGAGATTTCTCGATTTCATTTCTCTCCACTCGAAATGACAAGAAGCAGAGCCTCACTCCCGTCATCTGGCGTCTGATATCTGCCGTCTGAGTGTCTGCCCTCTGAGCTCAAATCTCTAATTTCAATAAAAAACGGCCCCTCTGGCAGAGTGCCGCTTTTTGTATCAGATATGATAGTAGGTCTTGTACCATTCCGCAAATTTCCGGAGGCCTTCGCGAAGGGTGGTGGCAGGGCGATAGCCGTAGTCTTTTTCCAGGGCTTCGGTATCCGCATAGGTAACGGGAACGTCGCCGGCCTGCATGGGCACCAGTTTCTTGTGGGCTTCGAAGTCGTAGTCTTGGGGAAGGACACCGGCGCGAATGAGTTCCTGCTGCAGGATGTCTACGAATTGGAGGAGGTTTTCCGGCCGTCCACCGCCGATGTTATATACAGCATAGGGCGGAATGGGAAGACCGTCTTCGCCGTTTTTCTTTTCCGGCGCCCCCTGCATGACGCGGATGATGCCTTCCACAATATCATCAATGTAGGTGAAATCCCGTTCACAGTGGCCATAGTTGAAGATCTGTATGGTCTTTCCGGCCCGCAGCTTGTCGGTAAACCCGAAGTAAGCCATATCCGGCCGTCCGGCAGGACCATAGACGGTGAAGAAGCGGAGGCCTGTGGAGGGGATGTTGTAGAGTTTGGCGTAGCAGTGAGCCAGAAGTTCGTCCGATTTCTTGGTAGCCGCATAGAGAGAGACGGGATGATCCACTTTATCTTCGGTGCTGAAGGGAACTTTGGTGTTGCCGCCGTAGACGGAAGAGGAGGAGGCGTATACCAGGTGTTCTACGCCTTTGGCGCCTCCGTCATAGGAGTGACGGCAGGCTTCCAGAATATTGTAGAAGCCGATGAGATTGGATTCGATGTATACATCGGGGTTGGTGATGGAGTAGCGTACACCGGCCTGGGCAGCCAGGTTCACTACGATGTCCGGATGCCAGGTGCTGAAGATGTCTGTAATGCAGTCTTTATCTGCCAGATTGCCACGGATGAAATGGTATTCGCTTCCTTCTGCCAGGGCAGCCTCTTTTTCCAGTTCCTGCAGGCGGTATTCCTTCAGGGATACATCATAGTAGTCATTCATATTATCAATGCCGATGATGCGGATATTCTTCACTGTAAGGAGCCGCTTCACCAGATTGGCTCCGATAAATCCGGCAGAGCCGGTGACAAATACGGTTTTCCCTTCTAATGTAATCGGTGTTTTCATATGTTTCTCCTTTATGCAGATGACAAGTAGGTTAAATTCTCTTTTCAGCTCCCAGACCCTTACGCTTTGGATCCCAGGTATTTCAGATACAGGGAAATCATTTCTCCGTATTTTCCCTGCATACGGGCAGTACGAGCAGCTTGGTGGAGGTTTTTGTGTCCTTTGGGCGGCACCAGGGGTACGTCTTTCCAGGGGGACTTCTTCTGGATGGCGGCGTATTCCTGCACCACCGGCCATGCCTGCACCCAGCTGTGCCAGGGTTTTGCGTGGCCGGCGAAGTGGATGATGACCTGGCGATGATAATCTTCATTCACCGGCTGTTTTTTGAAAAGGGACTGGCGGTCCAGGTTGTAAAGGTAGTTGTATTTCTTTTCAATGAAGAGGCATTTGCCGTCCAGCATTTCATTGTGGATATCCTGATCGTGGTGAGAAAGGCGGTTTCCCACCCGCTTCACATTTTCCTCTGCCCGGCGGACAATATCATCGAAGAGGCCTTCTTCCATCCACTGTTTCACGTTGATGAGCATCATGCCTGCATTGAAATAACGCTTCGTGTGAATCCGTTTCATCTGCAGTTCTTCTTTGCGGTCTGATACCACTGCCACATCATGTCCCTTGAAATCCAGATTTCTTAAATAGTCCAGAGAGCCGCGGCACATCATGTCGCCGTCCAGATAAAGGACCCGGTCTGTCACGGGAGCCACTGTGGGAGCCACCAGGAAACGATAGAAAAAGGCAGCCACGCCGTCGGAGAGAAGAAGAGGCTTGAAGGCGCTATCGTCAATAAGATGCACTTCCAAAGGGCTCTGCATAATCTGCGCCGCCTTCTCCAGTTTTCCCTTTTCTTCGTCTGTCAGGTGATTCACAAAGAAATGGTAGCAGATGGGCATGTCCTCATTGTGGGCATGGACCGTAAGGGCCACCATGCCCATGTGGGGAATGTAGTCTTCCGTCCCGGTGAGGGCGATGTGGAAATCTTCTTTTTCTGCCTTTCTGCCCAGATGAATGGTGTCTGTAACAGCATGGGAAAGAACGTTGCTCATGGATGTCTCCTTGTATTTCATGGAAATCGATTTTTGTAATATCAGAATCGGTTATATTTTATCATATTATAATGGCTTCTGTGTTCCATCTGCTATAATAAAGGCAGGTTTATCTCAAATTCATGAACGGCAGGGAGAAGAATATGAATCTTTTACTGGCAGATCTTCACAAATTCGTAGGCTACAGCGGCGGTATCGAGCATGTGCTGTCCCGCATGGCTGTTGCCATGAAGGAAAAGGGCTACCATGTGTCGGTGGTCATGGCAGATGAGAAGGAAGGAGCTTCTTTTTACCCCTTCCCCGAGGACTGCCATTTTTACAATCTTTTCCATATGGCCGGCATGAAGCCCATCCGCATGAGTTCTTTAGGGAAAGGGCTTCGGGAAATCACCCGCCTTTTCAGCAAGGCCGGCGCCAGGGAGCGGAATTACAGGATGCTTTCCGCCGCAGCGCCCCAGCTGGAGAGGGTGCTGGCGCAGGAGAAGCCGGATGTGATCATTTCTTTCCGGGAGCCCACGGGCCGCCTGCTGCTGGAGGGGCTGGACACGAAGGTGCCGGTGATTTCCATGCTTCATAATGACCCCGACGAAATCTTCGCCCATGCGCCGTCAGGGGAAATGAAAGCTTTGGAAAAAAGTGCCCGCATCCAGGCTCTCATGCCTTCTTTCATAGAGAAGGCGGAAAAATATCTCCGCTATGACCGCTTCGTGTACATTCCCAACGCCGTATCCATTCCTGCCATCTCCGCCCAGCCCGGAATAGCGCGCAAAGTCCACACCATTACCAATGTGGGCCGCATTACCGGCCGCACCAAGAGACAGCACCTGCTGGTGGAGGCTTTTGGCCTTCTGGCAAAGGATTTCCCTGACTGGCAGGTCAACCTCTGGGGCGATACCTATGACAAAACCTATGTCACCACCCTGAAGGGCATCATCAAAAAGCAGGGATTGGAAGGCCGGGTCCATCTTCGGGGCACCACAAGGGACATGGCTTCCGTATGGAAGGAAACGGATATCTTCGCCTTCCCCAGCCACCACGAAGGCTTTCCCCTGGCTCTTACTGAAGCCATGGGCGTAGGCATACCGGCAGTGGGATACAGGAGCTGTCCGGCAGTGAATGAGCTCATCCATGACGGGGAGGATGGGTACCTCACCGACGACGGCGCCGCCCCTTTTGCAGAGGCTCTCCGAAAGCTCATGGAAGATGCGGATCGAAGGACGGCCTTCGGAAAAAGGGCCAAGGAACATATGAAGCCCTTCGCTCCGGAAGTGGTGTGGGATGAGTGGAATCAGCTGATCAGAGAAGTCTTGAGGTCCGGGGACTAGTGGCCCCTCCGCCTTTGGACACACCTTTGGACACACCTGCGGTGTGAAGGTTCAGAAGGTTCAGAGGGTTCAGAAGGTTCAGAGGGGAAGGTTCTTAAGATGGATGGGCCTTCGGCCCAAGGGTTCTTAAGTTTGAC